>OOCH01002131.1_pt1 | contig 13233 bp, 16 predicted proteins | sample 1671641 | NCBI WGS metagenome assembly OOCH01 (sample SAMN06348177, study PRJEB24527) | human gut metagenome | biome: human gut; feature: ankylosing spondylitis patient; material: feces | host: Homo sapiens | place: China | collected 2015-10
TAAGAGCCGCCTACGGCGGTTGCGCTCCGACACGCGCCTGCGGGCGCAGCCCCAAAGGAAAAGACAATTCAACACAAGAAAGGTTCCACCATGGTCAACACTCAACTGAAAATCCTGCGTGTTTTCGGGCCCACGGGCGCGGAGGTATCCTCCGTGCTGCGGGGCATCCGGGATGATGGCTGCCCCGGCCTGCGTCTGCTGGAACGGGACGGCGAGTTTGCCATCTGTGTGCAGGTCAGCGCCCCCAACCGCGCCATGGCGGAGCAATACTGCGATAAATGGGCCGCGCGGCTGCGCGCCAAGTTCGGCGACGATGTCTTTGCCGAGGGGGAGACCAGCCTGGCCCAGGCCACGCTGGACGCGCTGCTGGAAAAACGCAAGCTGCTGGTTGCCGTGGACGAGCCGACGGGCCGCCTGCTGGGCAGCCTTTTGCAGCCGCTGCCCCACAGCGAGGCCGTCTTTGACTTTGGCACCGAGAGCTACGCCGACCCGCAGAAATCCCGCCGCATCACCGTGCCGGAGCAGCTGCTCCGGCGCTTCCCCGGCGACATTGTGCAGGCCGCAGCGGGCCGTGCGCTGGCCGCGCTGCAGGTTACGGGCGCGGATTACGCTGCCGCCTACATGCCCGCCAGCGTCGGGCAGTGCCCCTTTGTGCTGGTGTGTGACCGCCGCGGCGCGGTGGCCTGCGCCCTGCCGCCCGATATGAACGATACCTTCATCGGCAACCAGATTCTGGACCTGCTGCGCCGCCGTTTGTTCGGCCTGCAGCTGACAGATTCCTGCATCACGTTCCGCCCCGGCCATGACCGGCCGCTGCTCGTTGTGTCGGAGGCCGCCCGGAGCCGCGGCAACACGGTGCGGTTCTCGCTGCGCCGCCGCACGCCGCCCACGCGGGACGCCGACCATACCGCCGATTTTGAGCCGATGCTCGATTTTGACCGGCCCGCGCCGGTCAGCCCGCCGAGCTCAAGACCTCCTGGTGGATAGGCCCCAAGAGCCGCGATCTGCTCGACGCCGCGCCGAACTCCCTCAAGTCCTCCATCGACATGGGCATCTTCACCTTCCTTGCGGTGCCGCTGCTCAAGCTTCTCACCTTCTTTGAAGGCTTCCTCGGCAACTGGGGTCTTGCCATCATCCTGCTGACCATCCTCATCAAGATCGTGTTCTGGCCGCTCTCCCGCAAGAGCTTCAAGTCCATGGAGCAGATGAAGAGACTCCAGCCCATGATGAAGCAGCTGCAGGAGAAGTACAAGAACGACAAGGAAGCCCTCAGCCGTGAAATGATGCAGCTCTACAAGACCTACGGCGTCAACCCCATGGGCGGCTGCCTGCCCATCCTCATTCAGCTGCCCGTGTTCGTCGCGCTGTATCAGGCGCTTCTCAACTGCATCGAGCTGCGTCACGCCTCCTTCATCACCTACCTGCCCGGCACCGATCTGCTCTGGCTGGCCGACCTTTCCGTGAAGGACCCCTTCTACATCACGCCGCTCATCATGGGCGCCACCATGTTCCTGCAGCAGTGGCTGAGCCCCGCCATGGGCGACCCCCAGCAGCGCAAGATCATGATGATCATGCCTGTCGTGTTCACGGTCATGTTCATCAACTTCCCCGCCGGTCTCGTGCTGTACTGGCTGTGCAACAACATTCTGTCCATCATCCAGCAGTCCTGGACCCTGCACAGAACCAAGTAGCAGGGGAAAGACATGAGTGAATCCAAAGAGTTTCTAGGAAAAACACTGGATGCGGCCATCGCGGAGGCCTGCGCCTACTACGATGTGCCCAGAGAAAAGCTGGAAATAGACATCATCGAAGACGCAAAAACCGGGATCTTCGGCATCGTAGGCGCCAGAAAGGCGAAGATCCGCGCCCGTCTGGCCAAGCTTCCCGACTTCATGCACAACCCGCTTCAGCAGGAAAAGCCTGAACGCCAGGAAGGCCGGCGCCGCGGACGCGGCGAGCGCCGCCGCGAAAAGAACGAGACCCCGGAAACGTCAAAGGAAGAGGCCGGAGAACGCAAAGAAGGCACCGGAGACAAGCGCCAGAATGACGAGAAGGTGCAGGAATCTTCTCCTCAGGAAAAGCGCGTGCTGCCCGCCATACGCACGGCAGGCGTTCCCGCTCTGAGCGCAGCTGCCGGAAGCTCAGGAAGAGGCCGGAACTTCCGCCGAGGAGTCTCCCCGCTCCCGTCGTTCCCGTCAGAGCCGCTCCTCCCGCAAGGAGTCCGCACCGAAGACCGAAGAAGCCGACGCCCTTGAAAGCACGCTTCCGAGGATCCCCCTTGCGGAGCTCGACCAGGAAAGACTTGCGGGCACGACGAAGAACATCATCAGCAATCTTGTGGCCCCCATACTCGACGTGGATGCCGAAAACGTGGATCTCTCTCTGGAGATCGGCGACGACCGCGTACAGGTGTCCGTGAAGAGCGAGGACACCGGCCTTCTGATCGGCCGCGACGGCCAGAATCTCGCTGCCGTGCAGTATCTCGCGTCCCGCATGATCACGCGGGCCATGGGCTCTCAGGTTCGTCTGCAGGTGGATGCCGGAGACTATCACGTCCGGCAGGACTCCCGTCTGCAGGAACTTGCCCTGTCCCTTGCCGAAAAGGTGAAGGCCACGGGGAAGGTGCAGACCACACGTCCTCTCAGCGCCTATCAGCGGAGAGTCATCCATCTGGCTCTTCAGGACGATCCCGACGTGCAGACGCGCAGTTCCGGCGACGGGCCGCTCAAGCACGTCGTCATCCTGCGCCGCAAAGACTGACATGAACGCCCGGCAGACCGCGCCTCTGCCGGGCGATTTTTCTCTCCGGCGCAAAAGAAAGCATGCCCGGTCCCGTCGGACCGTGTCTTCTCTTCTTTCCTGCCGTCGCTCCCTTGCGTGACGACGCTTCCTGGTTTAGAACAGATGCCTCCCGGAATGTGCGGTTTCACGCATCACGCTTTTTGCGCGCATTGCGGAACGTCTTCTCTTTTTTCTGTATCCGGAGGCGGCTCCCCGCCCCAACCGTCTGAGCGTCATACTTTGCAGCAGCACGCTCAAAAAGGAGTTTCTGATGAACAAGCCCGGCATCGGCCTTGCTCCCGAAGGTGCACCCATTATCGGTCTGCTTACGGTCGTTTCTCTCTGCTCCGCCGTTCTGGACTGGTGGCCCGTCACCGTTCTTGCGCTCATTCTGCTGTGGTTCTCCGTCCACTTCTTCCGCGATCCCGAGCGCGTGGTCCCGCAGGAGGATAATATCGCCGTCAGCCCTGCCGACGGACGCGTCGTGCGCATGGAGCCGCGCACCGATCCCATGACGGGCGAAACCAGACTGTGCATTTCCATCTTCATGAACATCTTCAGCGTGCACGTGAACAGAGTTCCCGTTTCCGGCACGGTCACCGGCATACGCTATCTGCCCGGCAAGTTCTTCAACGCCGCCCTCGACAAGGCCTCCACGGACAACGAGCAGTGCCTCTGGCTCATGCGCGATGAAAACGGCGACACATGGACCTTCGTGCAGATCGCCGGTCTTATCGCCCGCCGCATCGTCCCCCACGCCGAACAGGGCGACACGCTGAAAAGAGGACAGCGTTTCGGCATGATACGTTTCGGTTCCCGCGTTGACGTCTACCTGCCCGCCGACTATACTTCCTCCGTTTCCATCGGCGAAAATGTCTTTGCCGGTCAGAGCGTTCTGGCCAAAAAGTCCGCTTCCGAAGAAGCGTAAAAGAGGCTCTCATGCGCGATCCCAACAAGCCCGTTCCCCGCGGCGTCTATATTCTGCCCAATCTCTTCACCACCGCCAGCCTCTTTGCCGGCTTTTTCAGCATCATTCTCGCCTTCAAGGATCAGTTCGACATGGCGGCCTGGGCCATACTCGTCGGCGCCGCCATGGACGGCCTCGACGGCAAGGTGGCCCGGCTCACCGGCACGGCCAGTCAGTTCGGCATCGAGTACGACTCCCTGGCCGACGACGTGACCTTCGGCGTGGCTCCCGGCCTTCTGGCCTATGCCTGGCAGCTGCACAACTTCGGCCGCCTCGGTCTGGCCGTGGCCTTCCTGTTCTGCGGCTGCGCGGCCCTGCGTCTCGCCCGCTTCAACGTGGGCGTATCCACCACGTCCAAGCGCTTCTTCGTCGGTCTGCCCAGCCCTGCCTGTGCCTGCGTCATGGCCACCTTCGTGCTGTTCATGCCCTACTACCCCGATTTCCTCATGCCCGTTCTGCCCGGCCTCACGCTGATCCTCTCCGTCATCGTGCCGCTGCTCATGGTGAGCCGGGTACGCTACTTTTCCTTCAAGGAATTCGGCTTCATCAAGGCTCATCCGTTCCAGACCATGGTCGCCACGCTCATCGTGCTCAGCATGGTGTTCTCGCTGCCGCGCCTGTTCTGCTTCCTCATTCTCATAGGCTACGTCATCTCCGGTCCGGCCTACACCTACATTCTGCGCCGCAGAGGACGCCAGCTCGATCCTGAAGCCGCCGACGCCGCAAAAGCCCGCAGGGATGAAAAAAACGAAGAACCGGTCATGGAATCCGCCACGGAAAAGCCCGCTGAATAGCCCGGTCCTTTCCAAGAGTCAGGACCACCCGTAAAACGGGTGGCTTGTTCAGCCCTATAAGGGCTTGTTACTTACTCGCGCCTTAAGTGCGCCGGCTTGAACTTCTCTGGTCGGCGCCCTCTCTTTTTCAACAGTTCAAGCCCCCATGTACTTTGACTCGTAGCCTGCTCCTAAAGGAGCTTTCCCTGCTTTGGACTGAACGGATCCGTATATTCTTTGCACGTCCTCTTATCGAGCATAATATCTTCTCTATCCTGCTCCCGTATATATTTTCTGATTGTTGCTTCGTTCAAACCTACTGTGCTGACGTAATATCCCACGCTCCAGAATCTCCGATTGCCATACCGGTATTTCAGCTGGGAAAATTTATCAAAAATCATCAGTGAACTTTTACCCTTTATATACCCCATAACGGATGATATCGCATACTTTGGCGGTATCATGACAAGCATATGCACATGGTCTATCATCATATGTCCCTCAATAATTTCAATTCCCTTGTAAATTACAAAGCTGTCGTATGATTTTTCCTATTTCTTCACGGTATTGCCCGTAAATCACTTTTCTCCTATACTTCGGAGTGAAGACAATATGGTACCTGCACAGCCATTTCGTATGTGCCAGATTTTGTTCTTTCGCCATAAAAAAACACCTTTTCGATGTGGACGGGAGCCTGAACAACTCCGTCTTATCGAAAAGGTGTTTTTTGGGGTATAACCGTTTTGTGTTCCACCCGCTTAGCGGGTGGTTTTCTGTTTCGGTCGCTTCCGCTCCCTCAACTGCCTGAAGGCCTTAACCAAAAAGCCCTCCTTTCCTTGAGGAAAGAAGGGCTTCGGGCTTCACGCCCGTGAAACATCGTCGTTCAGCTTACGCTTCGGGATCGAAGTCTTCGGGGAAGTCGGCGTTGGTGTAGACGTTCTGCACGTCGTCGAGCTCTTCCAGAGCATCGGTGATGCGCATGAGCTTCTGCGCGGTATCGGCGTCGATGGGCACCAGGATGCGGGGAACCATGGCAAGCTGAGCTTCCATCATTTCCACGCCCTGACCTTCCAGCGTTTCGCGAACCGTGTTGAAGTCGGCCATGGAGGTGCGCACTTCCCAGGTATCGTCGTTGTCCTGCACGTCGTCGGCGCCGGCTTCGAGAGCCATGGTCATGACGGCGTCCTCATCGGCGTACTTTTCCTTGTCGAGGGTGATGACGCCCATGCGGTCGAACTGGAAGGCCACGGAGCCGCTTTCGCCCATGGTGCCGCCGTACTTGGTGAACACGTGACGAACTTCGGCCACGGTACGGTTCTTGTTGTCGGTGGCGGTTTCCACGATGATGGCGACGCCGCCGGTGCCGTAACCTTCGTAGGTGATTTCCGTGATGTCGCCGCCGGCGTCCTGACCGGTACCCTTGCGGATGGCGGCCTCAATCTTGTCCTTGGGCAGGTTCACGGCCTTGGCGGCAGCGATGGCGGAACGCAGACGGGCATTGCCGGCAGGGTCCCCACCGCTCTTGGCGGCGATGATGATTTCCTTGGCGGCCTTGGTGAATGCCTTGCCTCGCTTGGCGTCCTGAGCACCCTTGCGAAGTCTGATGTTTGCCCATTTGTTATGTCCCGACATGTATGCCTCCGAAACAAAAAGTGTTTATCCCTGAACAGGGCCCTTGAATCCCATGCCGACCTCGAAAATTTCCTTGCTCTCGGCCCGGGAGCTCTTGGGTTTGAATGTTTTTACCGTGGCAAAGCGCGCACGCAGCGCCTTTGCCAGATCCTGAAAGTCCGGTCCCATGAATATCTTGGCGATGAAGCCGCCTCCCGGCTTCAGATACCGGTCGGCCACTTCCACGGCTTCCATGCACAGTTCCAGAGAACGCGCCTGATCGGTGAACTTCGTTCCCGTGGTGCGCGGCGCCATGTCGCTTATGACCATGTCGAAGGGGCCCTTTTCTTCGAGAAGAGCCTCGAACTCCGGAGTGCGCTCGAACACGTTTTCCTGCAGGAACGTCACATTCGGCGGAAAGGTCGTGTCGGTGCTCTGCAGATCGCAGGAAAGCACCAGCCCCTTCAGCCCCACGCGCTCCGCGGCGTACAGGGACCACGAGCCCGGGGCGGCCCCGAGGTCCAGCACCTTCATTCCGGGCCTGAAGAGCCGGAACGCCCTGTCCATCTCCTTGAGCTTGTAGACGGAGCGGGCAGGATAGTTTTCCTCTTTGGCCTTAAGGAAATAATAATCGCGATATACTTTCATGGCAGCTCGGGACTGTGTACCGTATTTCCTGGCGGTCGCCAAGAGAATTTCGGACGGAAATTTTTTGCGGGAAATCTTGTATCACAAACCTTTTTCCTTTTCCAGTCCATTAATGGGGCTTTTCCCGAAAAGGAGCGGCAACACCCCGCTTTGCGCTTTCCTTCGGGCACGGCGCGCGCATCCCGCCCTCCCGAAGACGCAAAATTTGGACTTGACTTCTTATCGAGAATTATTATTGTTTATTTGCTTACGCGAAGACCTCCTTCGCCTATGTCAGCCATCTTCTACCAGGAGAATGTATCATGCCTGCAAGATATGAAGTATACCAGTGCAAACATTGTGGAAATATCGTTGAAGTGCTGCACGGCGGCGCTGCCCCCCTCATCTGCTGCGGCGAACCCATGAAGCTTCTGCGCGAAGGCTCCACCGACGGCGCCAGCGAAAAGCATGTTCCCGTCATTGAAAAGACCGAAAACGGCTACAAGGTGAAGGTCGGTTCCGCCGCCCATCCCATGGCCGAAGACCATTACATCGAATGGATCGAACTTCTGGCCGACGGCGTTTCCCACATCGCCTTCCTGAATCCCGGCGACGCTCCCGAAGCCGAATTCTGCGTGAAGGCCGACAAGGTCACCGCCCGCGAATTCTGCAACAAGCACGGTCTGTGGAAGGCCGAATTCCAGGGCTGATCATGAAGAAGTACATCTGCAACGTCTGCGGTTACGAATACGATCCCGCCAAGGGCGATCCTGATTCCGGCATCGCTCCCGGCACCGCCTTCGAAGACATCCCCGAAGACTGGGTCTGCCCCGTCTGCGGCGCTTCCAAGGACGACTTCGAAGCCGTGGAAGGCGAAGAGCCCAAGGCTGAAAAGGGAGAGAAGGACATGTCCATGTGGCAGTGCCAGGTGGGCAACTGCGGCTACATCTACCGTCCCGAAAAGGGCGACCGCAAGGGCAAGATTCCTGCCGGCACTCCCTTTGAAGACCTGCCCGACGACTGGCACTGCCCCGTCTGCGGCGCAAGCAAGAAAATGTTCAAGAAGCTCGCCTAAAGAGCAAAGAGACGCATCATGGTTCATTGCAAGACTTCCGTCGCCGACTGCGCCGGGCAGACCATGCTCGGTACCGGAGTGAAATTCGAGCGCATACGCCGCATCACCGGCTATCTGGTGGGCACGCTCGACCGCTTCAACGACGGCAAGAAGGCGGAAGAACACGACAGAGTCAAGCACTGCAACATGGAAAACTGGCGCTGAGCCGCTCCCAAGGAGAAACACAATGGAAAAGTACATCTGCAACGTCTGCGGTTACGAATACGATCCCGCCAAGGGCGATCCTGATTCCGGCATCGCTCCCGGCACCGCCTTTGAAGACATCCCCGAAGACTGGGTCTGCCCCGTCTGCGGCGCTTCCAAGGCCGATTTTGAAGCCGCGTAATTACTGACAAGCTTATTCGCGGGCAGTCCCCTTTCCGGGGGACTTCCCGCTTTTTTTGTTTTACCAAGCCGAGGAAAACATGAGACCTGTTGAACTGAAAAAGGACATCTACTGGGTCGGTGCCGTTGATTTCGACATCCGCAACTTCCACCACTACAGCCGCTCTCCCGAGGGCAGCACCTATAACGCCTATCTCGTGTGCGATGAAAAGAAGGTTCTTTTCGACACCGTGAACGCTCACGAGTTCGAAACGCTGGTGAAGCACATCTCCGAAATCATCGATCCTGAAAGCATCGACTACATCGTGTGCAACCATCTTGAGCAGGATCATTCCGGCGCTCTTCCCCGCATCGTGAAGCTGTGCAAGCCCGAGAAGATCTTCTGCTCGCCCATGGGCTACAAGTCCATGACCAACATTTATAATACCGAAGGATGGCCCATCGAGGTCGTCAAGGACGGACAGCGCCTGAACATCGGCAAGCGCAACGTCACCTTCCTTGAAACCCGCATGCTGCACTGGCCCGACAGCATGGTGTCCTACCTCGAAGAGGACAAGGTGCTCTTCAGCAACGACGCCTTCGGTCAGAACATCGCGAGCTCCTACCGCTTTGCCGACGAGTGCGACCGCACCACGCTTTATGAATCCATGAAGCGCTACTACTACAACATCGTGCTGCCCTACTCGCCTCAGGTCCTCAAGACCCTGAAGCGCGTGACCGACCTCGGTCTTCAGTTCGACGTCATCGCTCCCGACCACGGTCTCATCTACCGCACTCCCGAAGATGTGAAGTTCGTCATCGACTCCTATCAGGCCTTTGCCGAACAGAAGCCCAAGAAGCGTGCCGTCATCGCCTATGAAAGCATGTGGAACGGCACCGCCAAGATGGCCGAAGCCGTGGCCGACGGTCTGGACGCCGAAAACGTGCCCTACGTTCTCATCAACCTGCAGACCTGCCACTGCAGCGACGTTATGACCGAACTGGCCGACAGCGGCGCGCTCATCCTCGGTTCCGCCACGCGCAACAACATGCCCATGGTGAACATGATGGCCTGCCTCGCCCATGTGAAGGGCCTGCGTCCTCAGAACCTCGTGGGCGCCACCTTCGGCACCTACGGCTGGTCCGGCGAAGCTCCCAAGATGATGGCCGACGCTCTGGCCGAGATGAAGGTGGAGCTCGTGGGCGAACCGCTCAAGTGCTATTTCAATCCCAAGAAGGAAGACCTTGAGAAGTGCCGCGAACTCGGCGTCGCCGTGGCCCGCGCTCTCAAGGAAAAGTGCGGAAACTAACCGCCCGACACATCCTGCGTCCGTTCCGTCCGGCTCCGAACCGGACGGGACGGACCCCATGGCCGATTACGGCAGAGACTCGTCCTTCCCACGTCGCCGACGAGCACCAAGGAGCACATCATGGATCTCATCCTCCTCTCCCGCCTCCAGTTCGCCATGACCGTCTTTTTCCACTTCATCTTCGTGCCGCTTACGCTGGGGCTTTCCGTGCTGCTCGCCATCATGGAAACCATGTACGTGCGCACCGGCGATGAAGATTACAAGAGGATGGTCAAATTCTGGGGCAAACTCTTCCTCATCAACTTCGTTCTGGGCGTGGTGACGGGCATCACGCTTGAATTCCAGTTCGGCACGAACTGGTCCCGCTACTCCGCCTACGTAGGCGACATCTTCGGCTCTCTGCTGGCCATTGAAGCCACGGTGGCCTTCTTCCTCGAATCCACCTTCGTTGCCGTATGGACCTTCGGCTGGGAACGCGTGAGCAAGAAGGTGCACTGCTTCGCCATATGGATGGTGGCCATTGCCGGCAACATTTCCGCCCTGTGGATCATCCTTGCCAACGGCTTCATGCAGCATCCCGTGGGCTATGTTCTGCGCAACGGCCGTGCGGAACTCGACGACTTCCTCGCCGTAGTCACCAATCCCTACGCCTGGGGCGAATATTTCCATACCGTCTCCTCGGCGTGGATGCTGGGCGGCTTCTTCGTGCTCGGCGTGGCCGCATGGCATCTCGCCCGCAAGAACGAGACCTCCCTCTTCACCAAGGCCGTGCGCGTCGCCGCCCCCTTCACCCTCATCATGGCTCTGCTCGTCGGCCTTGCCGGTCATCAGCAGGGCATGAACGTGGCCGAATACCAGCCCGCCAAGATGGCCGCCATGGAATCCCACTGGACCACCCAGACCAGGGCTCCCATGTATCTCCTTGCCTGGCCCGACCAGGAAAACGGCCGCAACCTTGTGGAAGCTCTGCCCATTCCCGGCCTCATGAGCTTCATAGCCTTCAACGACATCAACGCCGAAGTGAAGGGCCTCAGCGATTTTCCCAAGGAAGACATTCCTCCGGTTCTTCCCACCTTCCTGTCCTTCCGCATCATGGTGGGTCTTGGCTGTCTCTTCATCCTGGTGGCGGCCTGGGCCTGGTGGCGTCGCAAGGATCTCGCCGCTGACACGCGCCTTGCCAAGATCCTGCCCTGGATGATTCCCCTGCCCTACATCACCATCATGCTCGGCTGGACCGTGGCTGAAGTGGGCCGTCAGCCCTGGATCGTCTACAATCTCATGCGCACCTCGGACGCCGTGTCCCCCGTGCCCACGAGTTCCGTGCTCATTTCCGTCATAGCCTTCCTTGTCATCTACACGCTGCTCGGACTCATCGACATCTGGCTGCTGTATTCCAACTCCCGCAAGGGTCCCGAACCCGTCAAAGCCGCTGAGGAGGCGTAACATGGAAACGATCTGGTTCTTCCTCTGGACGCTTTTGTGGGCCGTGTACTTCATTCTCGACGGCTTCGATCTCGGCATGGGCACACTCATGCCCTTCGTGGCCGCCAACGACCATGAACGCCGCGTCATCTACAACGCGCAGGGCCCCTACTGGGACGGCAATGAAGTGTGGCTCATCACGGCCGGCGGCGTGACCTTCGCCGCCTTCCCCAACGCCTACGCCGTCATGTTCAGCGCCCTCTACGCTCCCCTGCTCATCCTGCTGTTCTGCCTCATCTTCCGCGCCGTGGCCTTCGAGTTCCGCGGCAAGGGCGATTCCTGCACCTGGATCTTCAGCTGGGACGTGTGCATGACCCTCGGCAGCTTCCTGCCCGCGCTCCTGCTCGGCGTGGCCTTCGCCAACCTGTTCATGGGCATCCCCATCGACGCGGACGGCGTGTACCACGGCAACATCCTCAAGCTTCTCAATCCCTACGGCCTTGCCGGCGGCGTGTTCTTCGTGATCATGTTCTGCTATCACGGCGCGCTCTGGCTTGAACTCAAGTCCGAAGGAAATCTCCAGGCAAAGGCTCTCAAGGCCGCCCGGGTGCTCTGGCCCGTGCTGCTTGCCCTGGTCTTCCTGTTCCTGGCCCTCACGAGCTACTACACCGACAGCTTCGACCGTCTCTCGCAGCATCCCGCGGCCTACGCGGCTCTCGCTCTTGCCGTCATCGGCCTTGTGGGCAGCCGCCTTGCCCTGAACAGCTGCACCCTCGTCGCCTGGCTGTGCAGCGCCCTGTTCATCCTGGGTCTGACCTTCTTCGGCGTGTTCGGCATGTATCCCGGCATCATTCTTTCCAGCATCGATCCGGCCTACAGCATCACCATCTACAACGCCGCCTCCAGCCCCCTCACCCTGAAGATCATGCTTACCGTCACGCTCTGCGCCGTGCCCGTGGTGCTGCTCTATCAGGCATGGGTCTACTGGACCTTCGCCCACAAGGTGACCAAGGAAGTGCTCAAGGACGAACACTCCTACTAATCTTCACGGCTTGGAAGCCCTGACGGCATGACGCCGCAGGCTCCGATACCGCTGATCGACAAAGGCCGCCCGCTTCTCCTGAAAGCGGACGGCCTTTTTCTTTGTTCGGCAAAACGTTGCCGCATATTTTGTCTTCCACTGATCCACGGGACTCCGCACATCTTTCGCTCCTCAGCGCCGCACAGAACTTCTTTTCGGCATCCGTTCCGGCCTCTCAGAGCTCGCCTGAGCCTTTTTTCCCTGAACAGCACCTTTCTCCCTCGGTATTCACGGCAAAACACGCTCTGAACGTCTCAGAGGCAGTCTGTCGCCCGCTGTCGTCATGCCCGGGACACGATCTTCACTGAGACCTTCTTCCGCATGCCTGCACAGATACGGGAGGATCTCCCTTTCCGGACTCGCCCCGAGGAAAAGGCTGAAAGGAACAGGAAAGGGGCATTCAAGCCCTCAGATGAGGGCGAGAGCAACGAAACGACACAACGCCAAGCACAGACACGGGCTCGAAGGAAAAACACACGGAGCTTCCGGACACTCCGGCACATGAGCCCCTGCTCAATGACGACGGCACAGCGACTGAGCCTTCTCAAAAAGTGCGGAGAAACGCGACGCCCTGAGCGCAGACCTCCGGTATCCTGACGGCCTCCATCCGGTTTAACCGAAAAAGCCCTCGCCGGCTCTCCAACCTAACGCATGGGTGAAAGCGTCCCCGAAGCCTATTAAACGCCGAGGCCGGCGCCCTCCGCTTGTTTCGAGCGGAAGGCGCCGGCCTCTCCATTTCAGGCGCGGGGAGAAGCTCTCCCCCTGCCTTTTAGTCGTTTATGGCGTTGTTGATGCCCGTTTCGATGTCGGGAGCGATGATGGGACGCTCCTCAAGGTCTTCCAGGAACTTGTCGGGGCGTTCCTTCTGTTCCGGAACTTCGATGTTCTGGTTGACGTATTCGCGATAGCCGGTACCGGCAGGAATGAGGCGACCGACGATGACGTTTTCCTTGAGGCCGCGCAGGTAGTCGTGCTTGCCCTTGAGGGAGGCCTCGGTGAGGACCTTGGTGGTTTCCTGGAAGGAGGCGGCGGCCACCCACGACAGGGAGCTCAGAGAAGCCTGCGTGATGCCGAGCACCAGAGGTTCGGCCACGGCGGGCTGACGGCCCTCGGCAATGGCCTTGTCGTTTTCTTCCTTGAATTCCACCTTGTCGACCTGCTCGCCCACGAGGAACGTGGTCGGACCCGGATCGAGGATGGTGACCTTCTTCAGCATCTGGCGG
>OOCH01002154.1_pt1 | contig 13078 bp, 10 predicted proteins | sample 1671641 | NCBI WGS metagenome assembly OOCH01 (sample SAMN06348177, study PRJEB24527) | human gut metagenome | biome: human gut; feature: ankylosing spondylitis patient; material: feces | host: Homo sapiens | place: China | collected 2015-10
TTGGAACGGGGTGCAAGCGTCTCAAGCAAGGTCTGCTGCCCCTCTGCAAGGAGCTTGAGCTGCTTCATGACCGTGTTTTCCAGAATTACCTGCATATCATGTACTGCGCCGATGCGCGCATTGCGGCACTCTTCCTGAACCCGACGGGTCAGCTCATCCACACTGGACTTGGTCGCAAACTCTTTCATCTGCTCCTGTTGCTGCTGCAAGGATTCCAAGGCCAAGTTCAGTTTCTTCTCTACTGAGTTTTCTGAAATGCTGTGCATATTGTGCGCCGAGGCTTGTATGAATTCCGCTTTCCCCAGTTCCAGCGTTTCCTCGAATGTGTCCATACGCTGTTCGATGCGGTCAAGTCGTTCCTGCAATGCCTGATCCATGGAGGGGCCTCCTTCGCGCTGTTTTTTTCATTGTAAGGGGAAACGGGCATAATGTCAAGATGGAAACGGGCGTGTGCGAGATTCGGAATATGAACTTTTGTTTGAAAATAACTCTTGTAGAATCTGGCCGCTTCTGCTATAATATAGGATACGACAAAACCAAAACTGCAAGGAGCAGATATGACAAACACAATTCATGTACAGGGCGCACGCGCCAACAATTTGAAAAATGTAAGCGTCAGCATCCCACGGGACAAGCTCGTGGTGCTGACGGGGCTTTCCGGGTCGGGCAAATCGAGCCTGGCCTTTGACACGATCTATGCCGAGGGGCAGAGGCGATATGTCGAGTCGCTGTCGTCCTACGCCCGGATGTTTTTGGGTCAGATGGACAAGCCGGACGTCGATTCGATCGACGGACTCTCCCCTGCCATCTCCATCGACCAGAAGACGACGAGCCGCAACCCGCGCTCGACCGTGGGTACGGTGACGGAAATTTACGACTATCTGCGCCTTTTATGGGCGCGGTGCGGCACGCCGCACTGCCCGAAGTGCGGCAAGGAGATCCGCCGGCAGACCATCGACCAGATCGTCGACCAGATCATGGGGCTGCCGGAACGGACGCGGTTTCAGATCCTGTCGCCGGTCGTCCGCAGCAAAAAGGGCACGCACCAGAAGGTCTTTGAGGATGCCCGCAAGGGCGGCTATGCGCGCGTCCGCGTGGACGGAAGCATCTACGATTTGACCGAGGAAATCGCCATCGACAAGAACAAAAAGCACAGCATCGAAGTCGTGATCGACCGGCTTGTGATGAAGCCGGATCTGGCCCGGCGGCTGACCGACTCGGTGGAGACGGCGGCGAACCTCTCCGGCGGGCTTATCATCTTAAATGAGGTCGCGGAAGACCGCGACACGATGTTTTCGCAGAACTACGCCTGTGAGGACTGCGGGATCAGCCTGCCGGAGCTGTCGCCCCGGATGTTCTCGTTCAACAATCCCTACGGCGCGTGCCCGGTCTGCACGGGCCTTGGCACGCAGCTCGTGGCCGACCCCGATCTCATCATTCCGGACTGGGACAAGTCCATCCTCGACGGAGCCATCCAGTCCTCGGGCTGGAACAATCTGCGGGATGATTCCATCGCGCGGATGTATTTCGAGGCGCTGGCGAAGAAGTACCATTTCTCGCTGACCGTGCCCATTCGGGAGCTGCCGCAGGAAGCGCTCGACGTGATCCTGTACGGCACGAAGGGTGAGAACCTGACGATCTACTATGAACGCGCGAACGGGCGCGGGACGCTGGAGCGGCCGTTTGAGGGCATTGTGAACAATGTGGAGCGGCGGCTTCAGGAGACGCAGTCGGACGCGATGCGCAAGGAGCTGGAGAGCTGCATGTCGGAGCGGCCCTGCCCGAAGTGCCGCGGCAAGCGGCTGACGGACGTGAGCCTCGCCGTGACCGTTGGCGGGATGAGCATTATGGATTTCTGCGCGATGCCGGTCTCGGAAGAGCTGGAATTCATGAATCACCTGACTCTGACAGGCAACATGGCCGTTATTGCGGAACAGATTTTGCGCGAGATCCGGTCGCGGCTCGAATTTTTGCAGGCCGTCGGACTCCGGTATCTGACGCTCTCGCGCTCGGCGGCGACGCTCTCCGGCGGCGAGAGCCAGAGAATCCGTCTGGCGACGCAGATCGGCTCGAGCCTGATGGGCGTGCTCTATATCCTCGACGAGCCGTCCATCGGCCTGCACCAGCGCGACAACGACAAGCTGCTCGCCACGCTCAAGAGACTGCGCGACCTCGGCAATACGCTCATCGTTGTCGAGCACGATGAGGACACGATGCGCGCGGCGGACTACCTCATCGACATCGGCCCCGGCGCGGGCGCGCACGGCGGCCAGGTTGTGGCCTGCGGCACGCCGGCAGAGGTCATGGCGAACCCGAATTCCCTGACCGGCCAGTATTTGAGCGGAAAGAAAAAGATCAAAGTGCCGAAAGAGCGCCGAAAAGGCAACGGCAATTTCCTCACCGTGCGCGGCGCGCAGGAAAATAACCTCAAAAACCTCGACGTCTCGATCCCGCTCGGCACGTTCACGTGCGTCACGGGCGTGTCTGGCAGCGGCAAATCGTCGCTCGTCAACGAGATCATCTACAAAAAGCTCGGCGCGGACTTAAACCGCATGAAGGTCCACCCCGGCCGCTGTAAGGCTATCGAGGGCGAGGAATTCCTCGACAAGGTCATCTGCATCGACCAGAGCCCCATCGGCCGCACGCCGCGCTCCAACCCCGCAACGTATACGAATTTATTTAACGACATCCGCGACCTCTTCGCCTCGACCCCGGACGCGAAGGCGCGCGGCTATGCCGCGGGCCGCTTCAGCTTCAATGTCCGCGGCGGCCGGTGCGAGGCCTGCTCGGGCGACGGTCAGCTCAAGATCGAGATGCACTTCCTGCCCGATATCTACGTGCCCTGCGAGGTCTGCAAGGGCAAACGCTACAACCGCGAAACGCTCGAGGTCCACTACAAGGGCAAGAGCATCGCGGACGTGCTGGAAATGACCGTGGAGGAAGCGCTCGAATTCTTCCGCGACCTTCCAAAGCTCGAAGCCAAGCTCCGCACGCTCAGCGAGGTCGGCCTCGGCTATATCCGCCTCGGCCAGTCGTCTACGACGCTCTCCGGCGGCGAAGCCCAGCGCGTCAAGCTCGCGACCGAGCTTTCTAAGCGCTCCACGGGGCGCACCATCTATATCCTCGACGAGCCGACCACGGGTCTCCACACGGACGATGTGAAAAAGCTCCTTGAGGTTTTGCAGCGCCTTGTCGACGCGGGCAACACCGTGCTCGTCATCGAGCACAATCTGGACGTCATCAAGTGCGCGGATTATCTGCTCGACCTCGGCCCCGAGGGCGGCAGCGGCGGTGGAACGCTCGTCACCTGCGGCACGCCCGAGGAGGTTGCCGCGTGCGAGCAGTCCTACACGGGCCAGTATCTCAGGAAAATGCTGCGTTAAGATTCACCCATCGCCCGTCCGCGCCGTAGAATGGCGCGAGGTGATGATATGCGGCTTTTACAGGACGGCGTTGTCGCGGCGCTCGCTGCCATCGGCTTAACGGCGGTGATCTTTCTGCTCGTTTCGGCCATCGTGCACCCGCGGCGGCGCGGCACCATCCCCGCCACGGCGGTCATCGAGACGTGCGGCGAGGCAAAGACGCTCGAATACACGGTGCGCGCGCTGCTGAGGTCGCGCTATGAAGAGGGCGGCTTTTCGCGCGTCGTCATCGTGGACTGCGGCCTTGCCGACGAGCCGCGCCGCGTGGCGGAGCTCTTGTGCCGCAGCGAATACGAGGTCTACCTCTGCCAAAGGGAAGAACTGACCGATTTTTTCACTTAGGAGACAGTTATGGGAGAAGAAACGACCATCATGGGCACGGTCCTGTCCGTCGTTTTCCAGAATGAGGAAAACGGCTATGCCGTGCTGCGCCTTGTGACGGACGACGGCGAGCTTTTAACGCTCGTCGGCTGCGTCCCCTGCGCGGCGCCGGGCGAAAATCTGACGGCGACCGGCTCGTTTTCCTCCCACCCGCAGTACGGCGAGCAGTTTTCCGCGAGCGAGGTCGAGCGGTACCTGCCGTCGAACGAGACGGAGATTTTAAACTATCTCGCTTCCGGCGTCGTGCGCGGCGTCGGCCCCGCGACGGCGGAAAAGCTCGTCGCCAGATTTGGCATCGAGACGCTGCAGGTGCTCGAATCCGAGCCGGAAAAGCTCACGGCCATCAAGGGCATGACCGCCCGCCGCGCGCAGGAGATCTCCGCCGCGTTCAACGAGCAGATGGGCCTTCGCCGCGTGATGGAATTTCTGGCGCATTACGATCTGCCCGCCGCGCTCAGCGTGCCGCTCTACCGGCGCTTCGGTGCAAACGCCATGGCCGCGCTCGAGCGCAACCCGTACTTACTGTCCGACAGCGCGTTCGGCGTGGACTTTTCCCTCTGCGACGAGATCGCGCTCTCCATGGGCTTTGGCGGCGACGCGTCGCTCCGCACCGAGGCGGGGCTGACATTCGAGCTCTCCCACAACCGCGAGGCGGGCGGGCATGTCTTCCTCCCGCGCGAAAAGCTCCTCGCCGCGACGGCCCAGCTTTTGGACTGCGATGTCGACGCGGTGGAAAAGAGCCTCGATGATCTCATCGCCCTCCACCGCATCGCGCAGGAAGGCGTCGCGAACGTGACGGCCTGCTATTTGCGTCAGTCGTGGGAGGACGAGACCTATGTTGTCACGCGCATCGAGGCGATGCTCGCGGACAAGCCCGACGCCCTGCGCGGCGTGGAGCGCGTCATCAAAGAAATCGAGCGCGAGCAGGGCGTGCAGTACGCGCCGCTCCAGCGTCAGGCCGTCGAGCTCGCGGCAAAGGAAGAATTGCTGCTGCTGACCGGCGGCCCCGGCACGGGCAAGACGACGAGCGTGCGCGCCATCGTCGCGCTCTTCGAGCGCATGGGATTGAACGTTCTGCTCGCCGCGCCCACGGGCCGCGCCGCCAAGCGCATGGGCGAGCTCTGCGACCGCGACGCGCAGACCATCCACCGTATGCTCGGCATGACCTTCAACGACCAGACCGGCGAGGTGACGTTCACCAAAGGCGAAAAGGAACCGCTCGAGGCCGATGCGCTCATTGTGGACGAGACCTCGATGGTCGACCTCTCGCTGATGCGCGCGCTGCTCGCGGCGCTGCGCCCGGGCTGCCGCCTTGTGCTCGTCGGCGACCCCGATCAGCTGCCAAGCGTCGGCGCGGGCAACGTATTTTCCGACCTCATCCGCAGCGGGCGCATCGCGACCGTCGCCCTGCGCGACATTTTCCGTCAGGCCGAGCAGTCGATGATCGTGCGCAACGCGCACCTCGTCAACACCGGCATGCCGCCCAAGCTCAAAAACGCGGCGGCGAACGACTTTTTCTTCCTCCCCCGCCGCGACAGCGTGCGATTGGTCGAAACCGTGGTCGAGCTGTGCAAAACAAGGCTGCCCGACAAGATGGGCATCCCCGCGGACGAATTGCAGGTGCTCACCCCGACGCGCCGCGGCGACGCGGGGACGCGGTCGCTCAATTTCGCCCTGCAAGCCGCGCTGAACCCGCCGAAACCCGGCAAACAGGAGCGCCGCTTCGGCGAGCTCATCTTCCGCGAGGGCGACCGCATCATGCAGACGCGCAACGATTACGACGTCGTCTGGCAGAAGGCGGACGGCACCGCCGGCACCGGCATCTTCAACGGCGATGTCGGCAAGATCGCAAAGATCGACCCGAGCGGCGAGCTTTTGGAGATCGTCTTCGACGACCGCACCGCGACCTACACGTCCGACATGCTCGCAGAGCTCGACATGGCCTACGCCATGACCGTACATAAGGCGCAGGGCAGCGAATACCGCGGCGTTGTGTTCGTCGGCGCGCCGTGTGCGCCGTCGCTGATGGTGCGCGGCGTGCTCTATACCGCCATCACCCGCGCGCGAGAGCTGCTCGTCATCGTCGGCGACGATTCCGCCGTGAACAAAATGGCGGAGAACGACCGCCGCAGCCGCCGCTACAGCGGCCTCAAGTGGCGGCTCAGGAAAGGTGGGGAGGAAAAATGAGCTTTTTGGAATCGCTCGCATCCTTACTTTTTCCACCGCGCTGCGCGTTCTGTGGAAAACCCGGCGTTTACGGCGTGTGTTCTGAGTGCGAAAAGGCGCTCCCCTACTGCAAAACGCCGCTCCATGAGAGAGCGGAGATCGGCGCGTGCCTCGCCCCGCTCAAATACGAGGGCATCGTGCGCGAGGCGCTGCTAAGCTACAAATTCCACGCGGGACAGAGCCGCTGCACGGGCTTTGGCGATGTTTTAGCGCAGGCCGTTGCCGAGCATTTCGGCGGAGAGTTCGATTTGGTTACCTATGTCCCCGTGTCGAAAAAACGCAAACAAGAGCGCGGCTACGACCAGTCGTATCTCTTGGCGCGTGAGACCTGCCGCCACTGGAGCGTCGCGCCGGAAACGCTGCTGCAAAAGACGAAGGACAACGTCGCGCAGTCGTCGCTTTCCTCCCGAGAGGAGCGGCAGAAAAACGTCGTCGGCGCATACGTTGCCGTCAATGAGGACAAGATCAAGGGTCAGCGCATTCTGCTCATCGACGATATCCTCACCACCGGCGCCACGCTCCGCGAAGCCGCGAGAGTTTTACGGGAAGCTGGCGCGGAAAGAGTCATCTGCGCCACCCTCGCCGCGGCGGACGAAGACTAAAGTCTTCAAAAAAGAGGCGGCGCCTCTTTTTTGAGAAAGTTTCGCTGCGCTTCGTGCCTCACAGGTTCGACACGCGCTCCGCGCAAAGTGTTTTTACCCACGTACACGCCGCGGGTAAAAACGATTCAAATGTTTCGCGTCTGCGGACGCGAAAATCAGCAGCGCAGGGGTATGTTTTTCCTTATTTTCCCCTGATACCGTGCGGAAAATCGCGCACAATGCTATTGCAAACTCAATTTCGAGCCGTTATAATAAAAACATCATGGGAAAGTATGAGCATCGCTCATTTCAGTTTTCAGAAAAATAAGAGGTAACACGCTATGTTTTCTTTTACCAAAGACATCGGCATGGATCTGGGCACCGCGTCGGTGCTGATCTACATTAAGGATAAAGGCATCGTGCTCAACGAGCCCTCGGTCGTGGCGCTCGACAAGAACACCGGCAAGCTCTTGAAGGTCGGCGCGGATGCGCAGGCCATGCTGGGCCGCACGCCGGGCAACATCATCGCCATCCGTCCCCTGCGCGAGGGCGTCATCTCCGACTACGAGGTCACCGAGCGCATGATCAAGGAATTCCTGCATAAAGTCATGGGCTTCCAGCTCTTCAAGCCGCGCATCATCATCTGCGTTCCCTCCGGCATCACCGAGGTCGAGGAGCGCGCGGTCATCGACGCGGGCATTCAGGCCGGCGCGCGCCGTGTCTACCTCATTGAAGAGCCTGTCGCCGCCGCCATCGGTGCGGGCATCGACATCACCCAGCCCGAGGGCCACATGATCATCGACATCGGCGGCGGTACGTCCGATATCGCGGTCATTTCGCTCTCCGGCGTCGTCGAGTCGTCCTCCATCAAGATCGCGGGCGACCAGTTCAACGAGGCCGTCGTCAAGTATATGCGCCGCAAGCACAACCTGCTCGTCGGCGAGCGCACGGCCGAGCAGATGAAGATGCAGATCGGCTGCGTCTTCCCGCCGGAAGAGGAAATGACCATGGAGGTCAAGGGCAGAAGCCTTATCACGGGCCTTCCCGAGCTCATCTCCGTCTCGTCCGCGGAAATGCTCGAGGCCTTTGAAGAGCCCGTCGAGCGCATCATGGAGGAGGTCCACCTCGTGCTTGAAAAGACCCCGCCCGAGCTCGTGGCCGATATCTCGAACAACGGCATCGTCATGACCGGCGGCGGCAGCTTAGTCCGCGGCTTTGATAAGCTCGTCACCGCCCGCACCGGCATCCACGCCATGGTGGCCGAGAACGCCATCCAGTGCGTGGCCGAGGGCACGGGCAAGAGCCTCGACAGCATTCAGGACATGCAGGACGGCACGATGAACCTGAGCCGCCGCAAGCAGATCAACTAAGAAAATTCGGGAGGATATCATGGCGGTCTTATCAAATCTCCAGCCGGAAAAGGTATTCTACTATTTTGAAAAGCTCTGCTCCGTTCCCCACGGCAGCGGAAATACGAAGCAAATCAGCGACCTGTGCGTCGGCTTTGCGAAGGAATTGGGCCTTAAATACCGTCAGGAGGCGTGCAACAACGTCATTATCTGGAAGAACGGCTCCTGCGGCTATGAAAACGCTGCGCCCATCATTTTGCAGGGCCATATCGACATGGTCTGCGCCAAGACCGAGGACTGCACCAAGGACATGACGCGCGACGGGCTCGACGTCCGTACCGACGGCGAATGGGTCTGGGCAGACAAGACGTCGCTTGGCGGCGACAACGGCATCGCCGTTGCGATGATCCTCGCGATTTTATCCGACGAAACGCTCCCCCATCCCCCCATCGAGGCGGTCTTCACCGTCGACGAGGAGGTCGGTATGGACGGCGCGTTCGCGCTGGACTGCTCGGACTTGAAAGGCAAAAAGCTTTTGAACCTCGACTCTGAGGAAGAGGGCGTTTTCACCGTGTCCTGCGCGGGCGGCGTGCGCCTTGACTGCGCGCTGAACGCGCCGCAGGAGCGCGCGGACGGCATGACCGGCTACCGCGTGACGATCTCGGGTCTCAAGGGCGGCCACTCCGGCATGAACATCAATCAGGGCCGCGGCAACGCCAACTGCCTGATGGCGCGCACGCTGTATAGCGCGATGGAGCGCTGCCCCTCGCTGCGCGTGCATGAGCTGACGGGCGGCGAGTTCGACAATGTCATTTGCCTGCGCGCCGACGCGCTTGCCGCAGTCTCCGCGGCTGATGCGCCCGCGTTCGAGGCGTTCATCAAGGAATTCGACGCAACGCTCAAAAATGAGTACGCCGTTACCGACGGCGGCATTTCCCTCGTGTGCGAAAAGGCTGACGTTCCGGCCGCATTCTCCGCAGCGGACACGTCGAGACTGCTGCATGTGCTCCTTGCCCTGCCGCAGGGCGTGCAGGAGATGAGCGCCGACTTCCCCGGTCTTGTGCAGACTTCTCTCAACCTCGGCGTGATGCGCACGGACGAGCACGGCGTGAAGTGCTCCTTTTCCGTCCGCTCCTGCATCGCCTCGCAGAAGGATATGCTCATTCAGCGCGTGAAGGCCATCGTCGAATTCGGCGGCGGCACCGTGGGCGAGCGCAGCAACTATCCCGGCTGGCAATACGACCGCGATTCTGCCCTCCGCAAGGAGATCGAAGCGGTCTACCGCGACCTCACCGGCCACGACGGGAAGATCGAAGCCACCCACGGCGGCCTTGAGTGCGGACTCTTCATCGAAAAGATCCCCGGCCTCGACGCGCTGTCTATGGGACCGGAGCTGCACGATGTGCATTCGGTGGAGGAGAGGCTGAACGTCGCCTCCACCGCGCGCGTCTATGAGCTCGTGTGCGAGGTGCTCAAGCGCAGCAAATAAAACCGCGAACAAAAAAATAAAAAAGGCGGAACCTCTTTTTGAGAGGTTCCGCCTTTTTGCTGCTTTGCGGCATTTAGCCGCCGTAGCCAAAGAAATTATTGAAGAAATCCCAGGGATTGGAGTAGTAGCCGTTGCCGCCATTGCCGTACCCGCCGTTGCCGTAACCGCCGTTACCATTGTAGCTGTTGTCGGTGCTCTGGTCGGGGGAACTCGTCTCCGTCGTCTCGGGGGCTGCGTCGAAGGTGAGCTCTACCTCGATCGTCTTACCCTCGCGGTAGACGGTCAGCGTCACGGTGTCGCCCGCGCTGTAGCTCTTCTTGGCCGCGACGAGGTCTTCATAGGATGCAATATCCTTGTCGTCCATCTTCGTGATGACGTCGCCGAGCTTGAGCCCCGCCTTGTCGGCGGCGCTGTCCGGGTCAACGGAGCAGACGAAGACGCCCTTGGTCACGTCGTAGCGGTACTGCTGCGCCATCTGCTCGCGGGTCTGACCTGTGTACTTCAGGTAGTCTTCCATGCGGAGACCCTGACGCATCATGGAGTATTCCACGTCACGCATGACGTAGTTCAGCTGATCGTCAATCATCGCCGCCGGAATGTCCATCTGGGCATTGGCAACCGCCTTTTCAATCAGCGCATTCTCGATTTCGACATCGTAGTTGGTGTCGGCAATCTCCTGCAGCTTCTTGGCGACATCCGCCTTGTAAGCGTCGAAGGTGTCGAAGCCGTTGTCCTGCGCGAAGTCGTCATCCAGCTCCGGCAGTTCGGTCTTGGTGATGCTGTTCACCTTGACATGGAACACGGCGTTCTTGCCCGCAAGGTTCTCCGCATGATACTTTTCGGGGAAGGTGACGTTCAGGTCCTTCTCTTCGCCGACGGTCATGCCGACCATCTGCTCTTCAAAGCCCGGGATGAACGCGCCGCTGCCGATTTTCAGGGTCTGACCCTGCGCCGTGCCGCCCTCGAACGGAACGCCGTCCACACTGCCCGCGTAGTCGAGGTTCACGGTGTCGGTGTAATCCACGCCGCGGTCGGTCACGTCGATGGTACGCGCGCCCTTCTGCTGATCCTGGCTGATGCGCGCCTGAATTTCGTCCTCGGTGACGACTTCCTTCGGCTCCACTTCAACCGTCAGGTTCTTGTATTCGCCCAGCGTCACGTCCGGACGCACGAAAACTTCCGCGGTGAACTTCAGTTCTTTGCCCGCGCCGATTTCCTGCACATCCACCTGCGGACGATCCACAACGTCGATGTTGTGTTCCTTGATGGCTTCGGCATACAGCGCCGGGAAAATCGCGTCCAGCGCGTCATCATAGAACACGCCTTCACCATACATACGCTCGATGACCGCGCGGGGCGCCTTGCCCTTGCGGAAGCCAGGGACGTTAATCTTGCTGCGATCCTTGAGATAAGCCTGATTCAGGGCCTTGTCGAAATCTTCAGCGGGGACAACAAAGGTCAGCTTCACCTTGTTGCTGGAAATCTTTTCAAAATTGGTGCTCATCGGAATTTGTTCCCTCCTGCGCTCTCGTCGGGTCAGCTGACCCGGTCATGCGTTCTTGAATCTATACGCACAGGGTGTATTTTACCACATTTGCCGGGGCTTTTCAAGACATCCGTGCGCATTTTCTCAATAAATTAGCCACTTTCGGGGGATTTTCTCTTCATTATAGGCAGATTTCCCCTGCGTCAGCGGCAAATCTCCCCGTCCGTGCCGATGGTGATGATTTGCATCGGCAGTTTTTTGCCGCAGCGGGCGACGGCTTTCTCCGCCGCGTAGGAAATACCGCCGCAGCAGGGCACTTCCATGCGCACAACGGTCACGGAACGAATTTCGTTTTTCGCGAGAATGTCGGTGAGTTTCAGGGAATAATCCGTATCGTCGAGCTTCGGGCAGCCGATGAGGACGATTCGGTCGCGGATGAAGTCCTGATGGAAGCGCCCGTAGGCATACGCGGTGCAGTCCGCCGCAATCAGCAGATCCGCGCCCTGATAGAAAGCGGCGCTGACCGGCGCGAGACGAATCTGCACCGGCCACTGGCGTAGGTGGCTCCCATTGTCCGCGTTTTCGGCGGATTCATTCGCGGCGGTGCGCTTCATCGTGCGCACCTTCATGCCGGGGCAGCCGCTCACCTGCTGCTTGCGTGCCAGATGTTCCTTGACCGCTTCCTCGTCGAACGCGGCGGCTTCGCGCTGCACAAAGCTGATGGCGCCCACGGGACACGCGGGCAGGCAGTTGCCCAGCCCGTCGCAGTAGTCGTCGCGAATCAGCCTTGCCTTGCCGTTCACCATGGCAATCGCGCCTTCCTTGCACGCCGCGGCGCAAAGCCCGCAGCCGGAACAGAGTTCTTCGTTAATGTGAATGACCGTGCGAATCATGAATGTTTTCGACTCCTTTTCCCCTTTGTTGACAGGGCAAACGCAATCATAGCACATTTCTTTTCCGCTGACAAGAGGGACATTCTGCCTGTGCTTGCAGTTTTCTGTGATGCGTGGTATAATTCTTCCTGAAATCCGCAAAAAAATTTGAAATTCCGGGAATGGAAGGGAGGCGTCAATCGTTAGATGAGTGAACCCACCTCAAAGCACAAGGAGGAATCTGCCGTGCAGCAGGCCCTTGATTCACCCGCCGCCGCAAAGGGGCTGGATGATTCTTATCAACCGGTACCAGATGTGCGGGATGACCCCGCGTACTTTGCCCGGCTCTATGATCAGTACGCCACCGATGTGCTCCGCGTCTGCTACTTCTACCTTTCCGACCGCGAAAAAGCGGAGGATGTCTGTCAGGACGTGTTCGTGCGGCTGATGACAACGCATCCGTTGCTGCAGCCGGGGCGTGAAAAATCGTGGTTGCTGAAGGTAGCGCTGAACCGCTCAAGCGTGTCATTCTGGGCGGGCCGACGTTCGAGCTGATTCCTGCGCCGGATGAGTTTTCCCGCCGCGACGACCAGCAGGCGATGATGGCCGCCATCAACCAGCTTCCCGCAACCTTCAAGGAAGTTATCCTCCTGCATTATTATCAGGGCATGAACATTGCCGAAATTGCCCAAATGTTAGAGCTGCCGGAAGGCACGATTTCCTCCCGTCTGAGCCGCGGGCGCAAAAAACTTGAATCCATTCTTTTGAAAGGAGGCGATGCCCGGTGAAGAAGCATCCTGAGCAGAACGAGCAGTTTGAAGCCCAGCTCCGGAATCTGCCCGACACGGTGAACCAGTCGCTGGCAGGTCTGACCGCCGGGACAGAGCTGAACAATCGAATCCAGATGGCGGTGCGCGATTCCCGTGCATCCCGTCAGAAGAAGTCTTTCCCGGTGCGCCGCTTTGTGTCGGTCGCGGGCGTGTGCGCCGCGGCGGTAGCGCTGTTCGTGGGGCTTTCTCCCCTGTTGTCCTCCCCTGCGAATGCGCCGCTGATTCAATCCAGTCCCTTGGGCGACAAGCCGACCGCCACCGAGCGGACGCTCCGCGCTGACCTGACCGGCAGCGACGTATCCATCGGGCAGAAGCAGTCCGTACCCTCCTACCGTAACCTATGGTCGAGCAGCAGCGACGGCAGCACCGTAACGCAGCAGATAACGCCGAGAACAACACCCTTTGCCATGACAATTCCAAGATCCATACCAAGTGTAAAGCT
>OOCH01002156.1_pt1 | contig 13069 bp, 13 predicted proteins | sample 1671641 | NCBI WGS metagenome assembly OOCH01 (sample SAMN06348177, study PRJEB24527) | human gut metagenome | biome: human gut; feature: ankylosing spondylitis patient; material: feces | host: Homo sapiens | place: China | collected 2015-10
ATTGAGTTGAAAGCTCAAATTTTATAAGTTGGTTTCTTACAAACCGAACAGCGCCCGCTGCGCTGACTTGTGAAACGGTCAATAAGAGTAGTAAAAGTAGTAAGTGCTATATAGACTCTGACAAAACTTCATCTCGATGTCCTGCCGCAATAGCCTGCTTCTGTTTCCCGCGCAATGCGCCGGGAAATTTGGCGCGCTTTGGGCAGGGGAACATTGGGAACTGCCTTCACGGGTCAGCAGAACGGTCTTTGTGCTGTTCAGCCGGCCCGTGTTTTTTTGTGTGCCGGGTCGTAAAAAAGAGGTGGAATGGATGAACAAAAAACAAAAGCTCAACCAGAACCGCGCCCCCATTTACGAGGCGCTGGAGCGGTTCCGGAAGATGCGGGTGGTGCCCTTTGATGTGCCCGGACACAAGCGGGGCCGCGGCAACCCGGAGCTGACGGCCTTTCTGGGCCAGCAGTGCGTGGGTGTGGACGTGAACAGCATGAAGCCGCTGGATAATCTCTGCCACCCGGTATCGGTCATCCGGGAGGCAGAGGAGCTTGCTGCCGATGCCTTTGGCGCAGCCCATGCCTTTTTAATGGTGGGCGGCACCACCAGCTCTGTGCAGAGCATGGTGCTGACAGCCTGCAAGCGGGGCGATGAGATCATCCTGCCCCGCAATGTGCACCGCAGTGTGCTGAACGCGCTGGTGCTCTGCGGCGCGGTCCCTGTCTATGTGAATCCCGAAGTGGACAAGCGGCTGGGCATCTCGCTGGGCATGAAGCGGGAGCAGGTGGCCAAGGCCATCAAGGAGCACCCCAACGCCGTGGCCGTTCTGGTGAACAACCCCACCTACTACGGCATCTGTTCCGACCTGCGCGCCATCGTGAAGATGCTTGACAACCTCTCCGAAGAGGAGATCGCCAAGGTCAACATTCCGACCGCAATGCCGCTGCTGTACGAGCTGGACGAGAACTTCAAGCCGATCAAGCCGCGTGGCGAGTATCTGGATCCGGAAGCCGCCGCTGCTGGTGCCGCCGCTGTCGCCGCCCAGGGCCAGAAGTGAGTTTGTTGCGATTGATACGCAGGTAGTCGCGTTCAATCGCACGGAACGTATATGAAAAGGTGGAAACCCACGTACTGTGGATTTCCACCTTTTCATATACGTTGCCTTTGTTGGGCTATTGCATCTGTCTGCCGTATGGAATGCGGAACATGGGATGTGCGGCAGACGGACGTCAATCGCAATCGGCTCAGATCACGCCGTATTCCTTAAGTAACATCGGAATATCGGTGGAATCGAGCTTCTTCAGAATCTGTTTCAACACGGTCTTTTCAATGGGGTTGAGTTTCATGTCGGTAATCGGCTTGCCGTCGCGCAGCATCACCGTGGCGTTGAGCAGGTTGCGTACGTCGTAGACCGAACCCCACACTTCCGGCACGCCACGGTCCACATCGCACAAGGTGTACACCGCTTCCATGCCGGTGCGCATCGAATATTCAGTGGTGAAGATCGTGTCGCGCGGGGTCTCGGCGAACTGGCCGAGGAATGCGAAATTCACGGCACCATCAGGCACCACATCAGGGCGGTCGCCGGCGGAACGAGGCATGAAGAACGCATCGATGTATGGCATCATCACCGGCACGGTGTTCGCATGATTCGTGGCGAGATCCTTGATCTTGTCGGTCGGCACGCCCATATGGTAGAGCCATTCCTCGCAGATCTCCTCGCCCGTGCATTCCTGCATCGGCTTCTTCACGTAATTGCCCGGCTTGTCGGGGAATAGGCCGTACACCCACACGCACAGCTGATCCTTCGGCTGTTCGCGGAATTGCTGTTGACGGTTCAACGTCCAGCTCATCAGCCAGTTGGAATCCTCAACGGTTACGATGCCGCCGGTCACCACATGGCCGGTGAACGGGTCACGCTTGCAGATCTTCTGAATATACGGCGGAATCTCCATGTCAAGCGTGGTCACGGTGGCGCTCATCCACTTCGAATGCTCCGGATCGCCGCAGAACACGTCCGGGTGACCGAAACTTGGGTCTTGCTTGGCAATGCGACGCCACATGTCCCAGCCGCCGCCGGGCTTGATCTCCGGAGCCCATGCGGCCGCTTCGGTCTGCGAGCCTATGGTCGAATTCTCCACGCAACCACCGTTAGTAATGAATACCAGATCGTTTTCGCCCAAATCAATGCTTCGCGCGGTGCCATCCGCTTCGGTCAGGTCGATGCGCGTAGCCATTTTCTTGGTTGGCGAACTGTACGGATTGCGTACGAACACGCCGGATTCAGCCTGCTTCTTCAAAATCGTGTCTTGACCGGTGCCTGTATGCTGCCGAACTGGACCCATGCCACCGCCGATCTTGAAATCGACGTTCTCCACCTTCACGTTGTAGTGGAACTGCACGCCGAATCCTTCCAAATACTTGATCATCGGCAGAATCATCGACTCATACTGGTTGTAACGGGTAAAACGCAACGCGCTGAAGTCTGGCAATCCGCCAATATGATGAATATATCGACGGATATACAGCTTCATTTCCAACGCACTATGCCAATTTTCGAAAGCGAACATGGTGCGCCAGTACATCCAGAAATTCGAATTGAAGACTTCATCGTCGAAATAATCAGAAATTTTCTTGCCGTACAGTTCCTCATTCGGCGTGAAGAACAATTGCATGATCTCCATCGAGGCTTTGTCTGACAGATTGAATTTGCCGTTCGTGCCTGCGTCAACGCCGCGCGCTTTTGTGGAGCGGCAGAGTGAGAAGTTGGGATCTTCCTTGTTCAGCCAGTAATACTCGTCAAGTACGGAAACGCCTTCCGTTTCGATGGATGGAATGGAACGGAACATGTCCCACATCACTTCGAAATGGTTGTCCATTTCACGGCCGCCGCGCATCACATAGCCGACGCCGGGAATATTTGCGCCATCGCAGGCACCTCCCGGAACCGCGTCCTTTTCGAATACGTGAATGTGGCTGCCCGGCATTTGCGCGTCTCGCACCAGGTAGCAGGCTGCGGTGAGTGCGGCCAAGCCGGTGCCGATGATGTACGCGTTCTTGCTGTCCATGCCTTCGGGCTTCTTCGGCCGGGCGAATGCTTCGTAATTGCCGTTGGAATAATACATGACTGCCTCCTTTGGATGTCACTGCACATATTGTGCCGCGACATTGCGTAAAAGTATATGGGCAAAAAATAGACAGATTGTTTAATTTTTCTTACGGCTTGACGAAAGTGAAATAATGCGGGAGATAGTGCTTGACGATTCGTGCTGAAAGATTGCAAAAACAAAACAAGAAGGCGGCTTCAGTGGGGAACGGAAGCCGCCTTCTCAAAAGGAAGATGAAAAAGAAGATCGCAAGAAAAAAATCAGGCGATGTCGGTGTCTTCGTCGCGGGTCGGCTCCTTGGACGGGTCGAAACCGGAGACGATGTACACCACGCGGCGAGCCGCGGACACGGCGTGATCGCCAAGACGCTCCATGAAGCGGCCGATCAGCACCACGTCGATGAGCTGCTGGTTGGTGCCGGACCAATCCGCGGACTGAGCCAGTTCAAAGGTCTTCTTGTGCAGTTCGTCGAGCTTGTCGTCGTTAATAATGATCTGTTCGGCGGTCTTGGTGTCGCGGTCAGACAGCATGGCCACGGTCTGGTCGGCGACGTCGTTCAGGAACGCCTGCATTTCGGCGAACAGCGTCTGGGCTTCGGGCGGCAGCGGGGAAGCCGGGTAGGTGCGGCGGGCGGCTTCGGCGATGTGACGAGCCAGATCGCCCATACGTTCGAAAGTGGTAGCCAAACGCATGGTGGAAACAACCACGCGCAGATCGGTGGCAACCGGGTTCTGCTTGGCCAGCAGCTTCACACACTGGTCGATGACGCTGGCTTCGAGGGCGTCGATTTCGATGTCGCCGTCAATAACGGCCTGGGCGGCTTCAAGATTCTGGTTCAGCAGCGCGTCGCCGGCGCCGTTGATCGCCTTGCGAACGTCTTTGACCATATGGTCGAGATCATCGGCAACAGCCTTGAGCTCCTCGTTGAAAATAACGCGCATGTGACTTGCCTTTCAATGCTTCATAATTTCAGGTCTGGTAATACCTTTCATAAGTCTATTAGAGAAACGCCATATTCATAACCAGCGTTTGTGTTGTTCCGTGAAAGTTCACCGGCGCGTTCACCTTGCGTTCATGAACGGGCTGTGGTGTCGTGAACATAGGAGCCGTAGGAGTATGCGAGAATGAAACCATGGTTGAATCTTTGGGTTCGTGGTGGCGTTCGCTGACGCACCGCAACGACGATGATGAGCATGATGCCGATGAGGACACATTGGATGATGCCACCAACGCGTTGCTTTCCATGCTGCCGTTGGCATCCGTCGTAGTTGACGAGCATGACGAAGTGATTCGCGCGCACCCGTCGGCGTATGCGCTTGGCGTGGTGCGCGATGATGCCATCGCGGAAGAGACCGTGCTTCGCGCAGTGCATGAGGTGCGTTCCTGTGGCGGCAACAAACAATTTGATTTGACCACCACCACCCAATATGTCGCCCAGCAAGTGCCGAAGGCAGGCAAACCAACCACACGTGAAATCGCGCGCCAGGCACTGATAGGGCAGTCAAAACCCAATACTTCCGGCGCAACCGTTTCCCGACCCAACTGGCTGAAAATCATCGTCGGCAAACTCAATGAGAATCTCATGGTTGTGCTCATCAGCGATGTGAGCGAAAGCGTACGATTCTCGCAGGTGCGCGATTCGTTCATCACCAACGTTTCCGAACAATTGCTTGAGCCGACGCAATCATTGGAACAGCTGGCGGACATTGTGGAACGGGGCGGTGCCAGCCAACAGGACGTCGAACGCAACGCCACGCAGCTGCGTCAATCCTGTTCCCGTCTTGAGCATATGATTTCCGATCTGCTGCTGCTGATCAAAGCGCAGGAGCCAATCCTGCCGACCGCCGACAATCGCATCAACGTGATGGAACAGGTACAAGCCGTGGTGCAGGCGCATCTCGATATGGCTGCGCAACGCGGCATCACCATCGAGACCGGCGGTGACGAATCGCTATGCATCAATGGCGAAGCCGATCAGATTCAGGCGGCGCTCACAAAATTGATTGAAAACGCGATTACGTATTCAAAAGACGGTTCTACGGTGAATGTCGTCGCCAAAGCCAATGAGGAGCATACGGAAGCGGTAATCAGTGTTCTCGATCGAGGCAAAGGCATCGCCATCGGCGAACAGAACCGTATTTTTGAACGGTTCTATCGCGGCAGCAATCAGAATGAGCATTCCGGTGACGGCATTGGCTTGGGACTTGCGATTGTCAAGCATGTTGCGTTGACCCATCATGGTTCCGCGTCGGTGTGGAGCAGCCCGGGGCAGGGAAGCACGTTCGCCTTGGTGCTGCCGTTGGGCGGGGAATGATGTAAGACATTCGGCAGATGTTGCAAATATCTCAAATGGAGATAATGCGATGCCCGTCTCGCTTTCGATAAGGCAAGACGGGCATCATATTTTTTGAGGATTTTTCGGGGGTATATTGCCGATTACTCGCCAAGACGGCGATAATCCCAACGGTCGAAATGCTCCCAAACCAGCATGAGCACGCCGATGACCGTACCCGCTTCGCAGACGGTTTGCGCGCGTTCCGCGTCGATGCCGAATGCGATAAGTACGATGCAGACCACCAAAGCGATGGCCCATAGCGCGGTGCCAAACATGAATACCTTGCGTAGGTCGACGCGCACCGGTTTCGGCGAAGGTTTCCTCACGCTGGGATCAATAATCGGAGCAATCTTCATATCGCCACACCTTACCTTGCATCAGAGATGTTCCACCACGTAGTCGATACAGCGGGTGAGCGCATCCACATCGCTGGGTTCCACGGACGGGAACACGCCGATGCGAAGCTGGTTTCGGCCGAGCTTACGGTATCCGTTGGTGTCCACAATGCCGTTTTCGCGCAATGCCGCCACCACTTGGGATGCATTGATGCCATCGTTGATATCGATGGTGACCACGGCGTTGGAGCGCGCGTTCCTGTCGTTTACGAACGGGGAGGCGTAATCGGACTTCTCCGCCCACTGGTACAGCAGGGACGCAGACCTTGCGCAGCGGGCCGAAGCCCAGGCGAGCCCACCGTTGTCGTTGAGCCAACGAACCTGGTTTTCCAGCATGATCAGCGTTGCCACTGCCGGCGTGTTGAGCGTCTGATCCTTGCGGGAATTCTCGATGGCCGAAGTCAGGGAAAGGAACGGAGGAATCCAGCGGCGTGCGCCCGGAAGATCCACGCTTTTGGCGATGCCGTAGGCGCGTTCGATTGCAGCGGGGGAGAGTACGGCAATCCATAGTCCGCCATCGGATCCGAAAGCTTTTTGCGGCGAGAAATAGTAGGCGTCGGTCTGGCTGATGTCGACCGGCAGCGCGCCGGCGCCACTGGTGGCGTCGATCAGCGTGAGCGCACCCTGCTCCTTGGTGCCTGCGATGCGTTTGATCGGTGCGGCAACGCCGGTGGAAGTCTCATTGTGGGCCCAGCAATAAGTATCCACGTATTCCGTGAGCTCAGGCAGGCGATATGTTCCCGGCTCTCCTGCGAAAATCTCCGGCTCCTCAAGGAACGGTGCGGATTGCGCTGACTTGGCGAACTTCGAGCTGAATGAGCCGTACGTGCCGAATGCGGCCTTGCGGGTGATCAGCGAGGCGCAGGCGATATCCCAGAACGCGCTGGCTCCGCCGTTGCCCAGCACCACTTCGTAGCCATCGGGAATCTGGAAGAATTCGGACAGTCCTTCGCGGATTGAGCCGACCACCTGCTTGATGGGGGTCTGTCGATGGGAGGTTCCCAGAAGATTACGGGCTCCCTTATCGAGCGCTTGGATTTGCTCCGGGCGGATTTTGGTCGGCCCTGAGCCGAAACGTCCGTCTTCCGGAAGCACGTTGGAAGGAATGGTCACAGTGTTCGTCATGACAACCTAGGGTAGTCAGATGGTCGGATTGTGCGTGGTGATGACCGCTTTTCGGAACCATGACGTGGCGATGATGACTGCGATATCCCGGTGTCGGTGTAGCCTGAGCTTCCGTGACGGTTCTGTAACCACGCGGTCATAAGCCTGCTGTGGTTGAAGTAATCCGCAAGGAGTGTTGATATATGAGGCATGCGGCGCATAAAGCTGCCAAGGTTTCGAATGAGCGTTTCAGCGTTGCCAAGGCGCTGTTCACCTCGAGCCGCGGTTCCCACACCGCCAAGGCCGTTCGTATGGTCCAGCTGGCAAATGGTGGGGGTGCCGTTGTAGGTCTTGAGCCTGCGGTTGCCGAAAAGCTGAATGAAGTGGCTCCGATGAGCCGCCGCGCCATGCGTGAAGCCGCTCGTGCGGCCGGTCGTCGCTCCGCATTCATGGCTTCCGCATCGCTGGCCGCGCTGGTCGGCACCGCGGCCACTGCCATGGCGGTCGGCCAGCAGAATGCGTCTGAAATGACTTTTGCCGACAATGCCACCACTACCACGCAGATGAAGCGTGTCTCCGACGATGCGGCATCCCGTTCCGAGTCCCGTAGCGATCTAGACGCTCTGGCCTCCACCAGCAATAGCGGTGATTGGCAGCTTGGCGAAACCAGTTCCTCCATGGACACGAATCTTCTGTCAAAGTCCATTGCCGACAATCCCAATGTCGCCGTTCTCATGGATCAGGACGCCGGTCTTCTTCCTTCGGGCTTCAATCCGAACCACGGCACCGGTGATACCGGCAATGACTATCCATACGGTCAGTGCACATGGTGGGCGTATACCCGTCGTGCACAGCTTGGCCTGCCTGCCGGAAGCCATTTTGGTGATGCGCGGAGTTGGGGTGATTCCGCTCGCGCTCTCGGCTATTGGGTTGACAATACGGCACGTCACGTTGGCGATATTGTGGTATTCGCTCCAGGCCAAATGGGCGCGGACAGCTATTACGGGCATGTCGCGATTGTCGAAGGAGTGAATGCCGACGGTTCGATTAAGATTTCGGAATCCAACGTCAAGGGTCTTGGCGTGATTTCCGATCGTACGTTCACTGCGCAGGAAGCTTCGCAGTTGACATATATCCATTACTGATTTCTCTGTTTTCGTTAATCTGCGCTTGCCGCACTTTTTTGGCGTAGCGTGATTGCGTCGGCGTGTCGCGTGATATGACACTGTTCTGGTTATCTTGCTGTTCTGCTGCGGGGGAACGTGTATGGTAGCTTCGGACACGATGAATATTGCTAAACGTTTCACGAGTATCTTCGCCGTTGTTGCTGTATCTGCCTTGTTGGGTGCGGCGGTTCCCGCCGCAAGCGCAGGCGGTGCTATGGCTGATACCACGGTAACCGCTACACGTTCTTTCCCGAAGACCACCGCGGCCAAGCGTGATTTTCTCGCCGAGCACACATCCACGGATGTTGAATCTAACGCCGATTGGGGTGGCATCGAAAGCTTGGATGTTCCCCAGACCGAGTCTCAGGCGGAAAAGGACCAGAAGGCTCAGGAGCAGGCTGAGGCCGAAGCTCAAGCACAGGCGGCCCAAGCTCAGGCACAGGCTGAATCTCAGGCTGCCAGTCGTTCTTCCGATCGTGCTTCCATCAGCGTTCCTACGGCTCCCGCGAGTGCCACTGGGCAGGCTCTGGCCGACTACGCTCTGCAGTTCCAAGGTTATCCTTACGTGGCCGGAGGCAATACTCCGTCCGGCTGGGATTGCTCTGGTTTCGTACAGTGGGTGTTCGCCCAGTTCGGGGTAAGCCTGCCGCATTATTCTGGCGCCCAGATGAGCGTTGGAACGGCAGTTGGAAGCATTGCCGAAGCAGCTCCTGGGGATATCATCGTCAATACTCAGCATGCCGCGATCTATATTGGCAACGGCATGGTGATCAACGCGCTGAATCCGGCTCAGGGAACGCAGGTCACTTCGCTGGCCGTGTTCTCAGGTGGCTATGCGATTCGTCGTGTGCTCTGAGCGAACATACGGTTTGATTTTTTAAGGCGTATCCTTTCGGGGATACGCCTTTTTGTATGGAAAAGACCGAGTCGTTGCTGACAAAACCGCATGTCGCGCGGTATGGTGGAGCCTAGAGGCAATGCATGGTGGCGTTGCCGAGGTGATTCAAGGAGGTCGTCCATGATTAACGACAAGGCAATCCTCGTTGGTGTTGATGGATCCCACGCCAGCTACAAGGCCACGTGGTGGGCTGCGAACTATGCGAAGCATGCGGGACTGACGCTGCAGATCGTCTGCGCATACTCGTTGCCGAGCTATGCCGCTGTCTCCTTTGACGCGACGTACACCGCCATGGGGGATGACAATGCGGCCCATAGCGACGCGCAGGAGATTCTTTCGAAGGCCAAGGCCATCGCCGACGAGCAGGGTGTTGAGGCTACCACGCTTATTGTTACGGGCGATCCGGCTTCCGTATTCGTGGAACTGTCTCGTAACTACAATCTCATCGTCATCGGCAATCGCGGCAAAGGCGGTCTGGCGGAACGTCTGCTGGGCACGACCAGCTCCAGTCTGCCGGCGTATGCATACTGCCCGATCGTAGTGGTGCCGTACACCGACGATGACGGCAATCTGATGCACTTGAACAACACCATCACCAAGGTGGCCGTCGGCTCCGACGAATCCAAGTGGGGTTTGAAGGCGCTGGAGATCGCGGCGAATTTCGCCGCCGCATGGGATGCCGAGCTGGATGTCATCTCCGCGGTGCCGAACATGAAGGGTTCCGACGACGAAGGTGTGATGGCCTCGTTCAAGGATGATCTGGAAGTGCGTATCAAGCCGCTTGAGGAAGCCCATCCGGATTTGAAGATCAACAAGCAGATCGTGCCTGGCCCGGCGGTTGGCGCGCTGACCAAGGCCAGCTATGATCACGACGTCGTCGTGGTCGGTTCCCGTGGTCGCGGCGGCTTCACTGGCCTGCTGCTCGGCTCCACCAGCCAGGGCTTGCTGCAGCACGCGGTCGGCCCGGTGTATGTGGTGCCCCGCAAGTATGTCGAGGCTGCGGAAACCCGTCTTGACACGGTTCCGAGCTCGCCGGCGGAAGTCAAGCCGAAGGCTCTTGACGATATCAAGGGTGTCGAGGAGGTGCCGGTTTCCAAGGCCGAGCCGGAAGTGGTCGAAGCCATCGAAACCAAGATCGACCCGGAACGCCAGTAAATTTAATATATAAAAATGGCGATTGCAGCGCTGTGAAAAGCGTCGCAATCGCCATTTATTTTTTTTTTTAAAAAACCTTTTACAAAGAAAACGTCAGTGATTGATGGTGACGTCCATGCGGACCGGGGTCTTTTCCACGTACGTATGCTTCACCGTGCAGCCCTTGTCGATATGACGAGTGACGCGTTCACCTGTTCGTCGAAACCGATGTATGCGTCATTGTCGGCGTCATAGGTGCCGTCCACAACGATTTTCGCGCCCTTGCCCTCGCCCAGCGTATGCTCGATGGCGAACTGGCTTGACAGTGCGGCGCAACCGGCCAGCGCGATCTTCATCAGGTCGCCCGGCGTGAACTGTCCACGACCCTTGCCGAACTTGATATGCGCGCCATCCTCGCCGAAAGCATCCCAAGAACCGTCTTTGTTACGCTCGACCCACAGTCTCTTGCCCATGGTGAACTCCTCATCGTCTTGCCGGGAGCGCCGTTCGCTCCTCGCCTACATACCTAATGTAATCCATTGATGCCTGTTCGCTAGGAGGCATTCCGAAAAGCGTAAACAATCAACGCGCGGGTGGCATATGCTTGACCTGCCGTTCTGTACTGTTAAGCTTGCAACCATGGCTTTGACACCTGAACAACTTGCAGATATCCGTACCCGTATTCCGGCACGCCCGGAAACCGACATTCCCATGCCATATGAAGACCTTGTGCGCAAGATCCTGACGGAAGGCACGTTGAAGTCCGATCGTACGGGCACTGGTACCGTCAGCCTGTTCGGCCAGCAGATGCGATTCGACCTGAGCGAGTATTTTCCGCTGCTCACTACGAAGACGGTGTTTTTCAAGGGACTTGCCTATGAGTTGCTGTGGTTCCTGAAAGGTTCCACGAACGTGCGTTGGCTGCAGGAGCGCAATGTACATATTTGGGACGAGTGGGCCGATGAGAACGGCGATTTGGGTCCCGTATACGGCGCGCAGTGGCGTAGCTGGCCGGCGCCCACGCCCGATGATCCAAACCGTACCATCGATCAGATCAGCAATGTGCTTGATCTTGTCGAGAATCACCCGGATTCTCGCCGTATGGTCGTGTCCGCTTGGAATCCTGCCGAAGTGGAGAATATGGCGTTGCCGCCATGCCACGCGCTCTTCCAGTTCTACGTGGCCGACGGCAGGCTTTCCTGTCAGCTGTATCAGCGTTCCTGCGATATGTTCCTCGGCGTACCGTTCAATATCGCATCCTATTCGCTGTTGACGTTGATGATCGCCCAGCAGGCGGGACTGCAGCCGGGGGAGTTCGTGTGGACGGGTGGCGACTGCCACGTGTACGACAATCACATCGACCAGGTGTTGGAGCAGTTGAGCCGCGATCCATACCCGTATCCGCAGATCCGCATTAACAAAGCCGATTCGCTGTTCGATTACGATTACAGTGATTTTGAAATCGTCGGCTACCGGCACCATCCAACCATCAAGGCGCCGGTGGCGGTCTGAGAGTCGTCGCCAGACGTTAGACTACTGACCCTAGTTCGACTTCAAGGAGTGAGTGAAATGGAGCATGACAGTAGCCGCAGTGGCTATCACGAACCCGAGCCCGGACTTGCCGGGCTTGAGGACGAGGAGGATTGGGGCGATGATTTCCCCAAGACGTTCTCGGTGAATCTGATTTGGGCGCAGGCCTGTGACAAGGAAGGTCATGACGGCGCCATCGGATTCGAGGGTGGCATGCCATGGCATCTGCCCGAGGATATGAGGCGTTTCAAGGAGCTTACCGTCTCGCATCCGGTCATTATGGGGCGTAAGACGTGGGAGTCCCTGAGCCCGAAGTATCGTCCGCTGCCGAATCGCGACAATATCGTGGTTTCGCGTGATCCGGCTTACACTGCGCCGGGAGCGACCGTGGTCGACAGTCTGGATGATGCGCTTGATCTGGCACGACAGGAAGCCATTCCGGATGACGGTCTTGACCGCAGCGAAATCTGGATTCTCGGTGGCGGCCAGCTGTTCCGCGAGGCCATGCCATTTGCGGACAAGGCGTATGTGACGCAGATCAGCATGCATGCCGATGCCGATACCTACGCGCCCGACGTGAAGTCGCTGGTGGAATCCGGCGCTTGGAAGGTGCTTGAAGAGGGCGTGTGGCAGAACACGCGGAAGGGTTCCGGAGATATCGCCGGATTCCGTTTCATGACGTATGCGAAGAATCGCGAGGAGTAACCGTATGTATACCGTGATGACCGTGTGCACCGGCAACATCTGCCGTTCTCCCATGGCCGAAATCATTCTGCGCACTGAATTCGAGCGTCGTGGCCTTGCCGACAAGGTCAACGTCGAGTCCAGTGGCGTGAGCGACGAAGAGTATGGCAATCCGATCGATCGTCGTGCCGTCAAGGTGCTCCGTGAGCGTGGATATGAGCTGCCGGCACATCATTTCGCCCATCGCATCACCCGCGATGAGATCGAGCGTACCGACCTGTTTCTGCCGATGACCGCTTCGCATATGCGTGCGCTACTGCGTCAGCTGCCTCAGGCCAAGCGTGAGAACGTGCATATGTACCGTAGTTTCGATCCGAATCTTGCCAAGCCTGTCGCAGGCTACGAAAGTGAGATTGATTTGGTCGATCCTTGGTATGGCGGCGCCCGCGAATTCGAAGTGGCGATTGACCAGATTGAGGAAGTGGCCCCGTTCATCGTTGATTGGGTTGAGCGGCAGCTCTGACGATTGCATACGATTTTTCCGTCGAAAAGCCCGGTTCGCAAGAGCCGGGCTTTCTTGTATCCGCATGATTTCAATGATGTCGAAAGATCTTAAGAAATCGCAAGAGATTGCAAAAGTAATATTGCGCAATTGATGTAAATCAGAGAAAAATAGAAATGAAAAATAAAAAAGCGACCCCGGCCGGACTTGAACCGGTGACCTC
>OOCH01002162.1_pt1 | contig 13059 bp, 10 predicted proteins | sample 1671641 | NCBI WGS metagenome assembly OOCH01 (sample SAMN06348177, study PRJEB24527) | human gut metagenome | biome: human gut; feature: ankylosing spondylitis patient; material: feces | host: Homo sapiens | place: China | collected 2015-10
GGAGGTGGCCAATGCACGCCATGTGGAGGCTACTTTGGAATTTGGCGCCGATATGTTGTGGGTTGGAGCGCGTAGTACGGGTAATCCTTTCAGCGTTCAGGAGATCGCAGACGCGTTGAAAGGGACGGATATCACGGTATTGGTGAAAAACCCAATGACTCCGGATTTGGACCTGTGGGCAGGAGCCGTTACCCGTATTCGCAACGCTGGAATTAAACATGTGGGTTTGATTCATCGTGGTTTCTCAGCTTACGGCACATCGCTCTATCGCAATAACCCGATGTGGCACCTGGCTATCGAAATGCGTTCTCGCATGCCGGAATTGCCGATGATTTGTGACCCGTCGCACATTTGTGGTAACCGTCAATATCTGCAGGAGGTGGCTCAGAAGAGTGCCGACCTCTATTTCGATGGCTTGATCGTAGAGAGCCATATTTGCCCATCTAAGGCATGGAGTGATGCGTCGCAGCAGGTAACCCCTTCCGATCTCGAAACTCTATTGCGCAGTATCGTATGGCGTCAATCAACGGTCGATACTCCTGAGTATAACGATGCGTTGTCGAAATTGCGCCGCCAGATTGACCAGATCGACTCTGAACTGTTTGAATTGCTCAGTAAACGTATGCGTGTAGCAGAAGAGATTGGTCAAGTGAAGAAAGCGAACAATGTGGCAATTCTGCAAGGTGGTCGTTGGAACAGCATTGTAGATCGGGTGATCGCCCAGGCTCCGAAATTGGGTTTGAGCGAAGATTTCCTGAAAACAGTACTTGAAGCAATCCACCTGGAAAGTATCAACCTGCAGAATAAGGTTATGAACGAATCGAAATAAACAAGCTGATTCCTGTATATGGTGTATTAGCTTGGGTGGTAATGGTTGCCTACTGCGATAGATGTAATGTAAAAAAGATTGCTGTCGCAAGTATGGTTATGAAAGTTCATCTCTCTTTGTTGATTGCTTTTTCGCCGTTATGCATTCCTGACACCTAATATTCATTTGACCGAAATATGTAGCCTGTGTGCGAATGGGAAAAAGTTAGTATCAATGGAGTAGGAGTTTGACCATTTCAGAAATTACGCTATCTTTATGGAGCGTCCTGTTGAGGACGCTCCTTTTTTATAAGTATTTGTGTGGAGAGGGAGTTGTGTCGCTAAGGGGGCAATACTTTGCCTGAATATCCATAGATTTTATTGTGCTTTAAGGCAGAGATTGTCTGTAAATGGCTTTGACTTTCTTAATTGACGCGATAGAATAAAAACAGAATATAGGATCGTTGGATGGGAAAGGGGATAGTACCCAAACAATTTGATCCGTTGGCTACATAATTGTAGCGAGAAGTGGAATCGCTAATATTTTGAATCGAGTATCGTGCGTTATCCAACTATAGGGCAATATATCGAGAGCGTTGCAAATCCACAAGGATTGTTCCGAACGCTGCAAGGGATCACTCCTGTGTGTAATTCGTATGGAGAATTGCAGCTTTGTGCCGGTAATTTTGCTGTCGTTTTTCAGATCCAATGTATGGATCCGAAAAGTCTGAAGATTCTCCTTCCTGTTTCCAACCAGATATCTGAGTCGCAAAATCCATCTTTGTTTCAAGATGCTTCATGCACTACTGGTCGTGTAGGTAGTGGAAACGTGTCTGCACAGCAAAGCGTATTAAATGAAAAAGAAGAGGAATCAACCCCTACAAATCAAAATGTACGTGCTTTATCTGATGATCGGAGTGCTTTTGCAGATAGCGTTGCAAGAAAGGATTCTATATCCAACATGGTGTATCTCGGTTCAAGGCAACAAATGAGTGCCGCAGACTTTTGCGAGGTCAATGGAAGTGTCGGCGGACGGCATAGAAATTCTGCCTATGGATTGCGCCGTTATGCACTCAAATGTTACATACGCTCATGTGGTCGGATTAGCCAAATATGTGAAACCGTATTTGCGATCGAAAGCCCATATCTGGTAAAGTGTTGTTATCTGCCCGATGAACTTTATGTGTATGATGAATATGAAAAAGGTTCCTATTTTCCTGTCGTGCTGTCGGAATGGGTAGAGGGCGAAACTCTCGGGTATCGGATTGGACGACTCTGTGCAGCCGATTGTCGTGATGAGTTGGCTGAATTGGCCCGGCGTTTTGATCGATTTGCTTTGTGGCTATTGCAGCAACCCTTTGCTCACGGGGATATTAAACCGGATAACATCCTGATTGATGCTGCAGGAGAACTGCGGTTGGTCGATTTTGACGGCATATTTTTACCCCAATTTGCGGGTGAAAGCAGTTTGCAACTCGGCTCTCCGGTCTGGCAACATCCCGCTCGCGATGAAAAATATTTCAATCTTCATATCGATGATTATCCGATAGCATTGATGTCGTTGAGTCTGCATGCGTTAGCTTTGGATCCTACCCTCTATTTGCGATATAACGATCGGGATAATTTGATCCTAAATGCATCGGAAGTGGTGTCGGGAAAATCAGAGTTATTTGCAACGTTGGGTCCTCAGTTTATGGATAAAGGGCTTGGAGTGTTGTTCGATCTATGGCGAGCATTACAAACGCCAGAGCCAATGATCGCAGATTTGGAAAATCTTTTTGCGGCTTTGGTTGGTGAGCGGACCTTGAAACTCTTGCCGGGTTACGATGTGGTAGATTCGGATAACCCGCATAGCCTGTTGATCCGTTATCGAGGAAGGTACGGCTTTGCCAATTTTGTTACAAAGTGTTGGACCGTCTATCCGATATGGACTGAGGCTCATCCCTATTCCGAAGGGTTGGCAGTGGTGTATGGGAATGGCCGCTGGTATGCGATCGATGAAATGGGACAGGTAGTGGTGCGTTTTGCTGGATATAGCGAGGTGGCTCCACTACGGGAAGGATTGGCACGGGTCTGTCGGGATGGCCTGTATGGGTATGTCGATGCCGAAGGGACAGAGATCATTGCTCCCATTTATGAAAAGGCCAGCCTGTTTCGTCAGGGTAAGGCCAAAGTGTCTTTACATGGTGAATCTTTTCAAATTGACAAGCAAGGTAACCGTATAAAATGAATCCAAGATTTGTGAGCAGGAATAAATCCGGGTGTGTAAGTTCGATTTTTAGCCTGAATGAAATATTTTTTCGTCCAAAATTTGTAACTTTCTTTTCGATGTCAATCGTTTGCTGTGGCATCGCCTAAATTTCTGACCTATGTATTCCGCCCGCATCAGCAGAAAAACTCCTGCACTTTTTGTAATCCTGATTGATCAATCTGGCTCGATGGAAGAGCCGACAACATTATACGGTAAGTCTGTTTCCAAAGCCGAAGCAGTTGCCACAACGGTCAATATGCTGATCGGTGAACTGTTGCATCGAAGTCGTCGGGAAGAGGGATACCGGGATTATTTCGATATAGCGGTATTGGGATATCACGATGAGGTTGTGGAACCTCTGTTGTGCAAAGGTAAACGTCTGTTTGTAAAGCCTTCGGAACTGTACGAAAGGGATACTCCACGGTTGCAAATTCAACGGGAACGAAAATTGCCGGATGGACGGACTCTTTTTTCAGTGGTTGAACAACGAGAATGGATTACCCCTTTTGCTCAAGGGCAAACCCCGATGCACGCTGCTTTTTTGAAAGCCTATGAATTGGTGCGTGATTGGTGTGCAATACGCGCTCACGGTGCATGTTACCCGCCTGTTGTGTTCAATATTACGGATGGCGAGGCCTCCGACTGCGATGAGGCAGGCCTCGAAGAGATAGCAGCCCGTATCCGTCAGGTAGGGACATCGGATGGAAATACGTTGTTGATGAATATTCACATCTCATCGGATCTTTCCAAAGTGCCTGTTGTTTTTGCATCAAGTGAAGAGGAGTTGCCCGATCAGCGGTATGCTCGTCTGTTGTATCGTGTTTCGAGCGAAATGCCCCCTCTTTACAATGAAAGTATAGCTGCATTGCGTGGTTGTCAACCCGAAATATTCCGTGGAATGAGTTATAATGCATCAATGACCGATCTGATCGGCATGATGAATATTGGTTCGGTCTCTGTAACACTAATGGATTGAAAATGATGATTTCGATAGATCAATTGCTCGAAACTCTCGGTAATCCTGAGGGTCGCTTTAAATCATTGACGGGGCTTCATCTTGAAAATCAGAATGGCGAACCCAATTATGTGTTACGTAGTGGCGGTTCCGTTGCAACGTTCCGGGTTTGGCTCGAAGAGCGTTCCTGTGAATTGTCGTGTTCGTTGCGAGATACAGAACAACGGAGTGTGCGAGCCTGTCAACGCGCTAATTATTTGCAGCGGATCAGTACTCCCTATTTGATCAACTATGAGTTCCATGGGCAGGAGATGCTACTTTTTGATGCGATGGGAAGACCTTTCGATGTTGATGTTGTCTTGACGGAACGTCCTTTGGGGGTGAGGTTGGACAAAATGTTATCCGAACTGTGTGATCGAGGAGAAAAGGGGCTGCTGTTTGCCTTGCGAAACTCTTTCTGTGAAATGGCCAGTTGGTTGTTGCAATCTCCCATTGTGCACGGTGCGCTCAAACCTATCAATGTGGTTGTGACACCCGACGGAATGTGTCGATTGGTTCGTTATGAAGCGATGCAGGTTCCCGGTATGGAAGATTTGAGCGAACATTGGGGTGACGATACCGTTGCGGTGGCCAATTTGGCAATCGGCCTCTCGTTGCTGTGTGCGGCTCCTGAGTTTTATCGAATCTGTAATGGTGACAGCCTGTTCCATACGCCGTTGCTCCGTTCATCACTGCTGCCGTTAGTGTCGGATGTGGCTCGGGAAGCCTCCTGTACACCCTTGTCGCAAATTGTGAATATGTTGTTGCAGGGAGGATTTGCTTTGGATCGGGAACAGCTGGCAGATGCGTTGGAGATCTTAGCCTGTGACAAAACAGAACTGAAGATCCCGGTCAACAGCGTAAACCGACTCCGGACAGAGTTGATACAACCTATGTCATATTGCCAGGAATCGGAGGTTCCTCAGACGGTCGTTTCATCTCCTGATCTGTCAATGTATGATTGGGTGGGTCCCATGTGTGAGGCGCTGATCTGTGTGCAACGGGGTATGAAGTGGGGCTATCTGAACAGCGACGGGACAGTGGCAATTCCTTTGCGTTATGATTGGGCTGATGATTTTCTTGAAGGACGTGCAGTCGTGCGAATCGGTGATCAGTTTGGGCTGATCGACAAGGAAGGAAGCGAAATATTGGCTCCTGTGTATGAAACGGTCGATTGGGATTGCCGACACGGTGTGGCATGTGTCTCTTACGAAGGGAAGGTCGGACTATACGATCGCAATGGCAAAGAACGAGTGGCTCCGCAGTATGATTGGATGGGTGATATTCGGGAATCGGATCTGTTGTTGGTGCGTAAGGATGGAAAGTGTGGCTATATCCGTCATACGGGCGAGGTGGTGATTCCGCTTCAATATGACGATGCTTTTGACTTTGGCAATGCAGAACAGACGCAAGTTACTTTGCACGGACGTACATTTATGATTGATCGTGAAGGGCATGAGATCTTCAACAGTTGATCGCCGTTAACGTGAAAGAATAGGGCAGAGAGCGGTTTGAGCAACTGCAATACGTTAAATTGCTAACCTGTCTTCTCCGTAATCTTTTTATTAGATAGGCCAGTAGATCTATTGTCATTAAAGAGTGTAGTAGTGTGTCCACTCCACAGACTCTCGTCTGTCAATAAAATTTTGTCCTGGTTCAGTAAACCGAATGAGGCTTGGATTTAAGTTGACGTTAAAAGATTGGGTAAAAATAAAAGGAGGAGATTCCAAACGGAATCTCCTCCTTTTATTGAATAAACTATTGTCAGAGAATTATTTCACTTCCTCGAAGTCAACATCGGTAACGTTGCCGTTATTGCCGTTGCCAGCATTGCCTGCAGAAGCGTTACCTGCATTTGCATTGGCTTGTGCCTGCTGTGCACCTGCAGCCTGCTGTGCATTGTACAGATCCTGTGATGCAGCCTGCCATGCATTGTTCAACTCAGTAGTGTACTTGTCGATGTCGGCAATGTTCTGAGCCTTGTGAGCCTCTTTCAATTTGCCAAGTGCACCCTCAATAGCGGCCTTTTTGTCAGCTGAGAGCTTGTCACCATACTCTTTCAACTGTTTCTCAGTCGAGAAGATCATGCTGTCCGCAGCGTTGACTTTGTCGATGCGTTCACGCTCCTCTTTATCCTTAGCCTCGTTGGCTTTGGCCTCGTCACGCATACGCTGAATCTCCTGATCGGTCAATCCTGAAGAGGCCTCGATACGGATCTTCTGCTCTTTGCCAGTGCCTTTATCCTTAGCCGATACATTCAAGATACCGTTAGCATCGATATCGAATGTTACTTCGATCTGAGGCACACCTCTCGGAGCTGATGGAATGCCGTCCAGGTGGAAACGACCGATCGTTTTGTTGTCGCGGGCCATCGGACGCTCACCCTGCAATACGTGGATCTCAACTGAAGGCTGGTTGTCGGCAGCTGTTGAGAAGACTTCGCTCTTGCGGGTCGGGATCGTGGTGTTGGCGTCGATCAAACGAGTGAAGACTCCACCCAACGTTTCGATACCCAGTGACAGCGGGGTTACATCCAGCAACAGCACATCTTTAACCTCACCAGTCAACACACCTCCCTGGATCGCTGCACCTACGGCTACCACCTCGTCGGGGTTAACACCTTTTGAGGGAGCTTTGCCGAAGAAGTCTTCAACAACCTTCTGGATGGCTGGGATACGAGTTGAACCTCCGACGAGGATCACCTCATCAATGTCACTGGTTGACAAGTTGGCATCTGCAAGCGCTTTCTTGCAAGGTTCGATCGTCGCACGGATCAATTTGTCAGCCAACTGCTCGAATTTTGCACGAGTCAAGGTCATAACCAAGTGCTGCGGAATACCATCAACCGGCATGATGTAAGGCAAGTTGATTTCGGTAGTAGTCGAACTTGACAGTTCGATTTTTGCTTTTTCAGCCGCCTCTTTCAAACGCTGCATGGCCATCGGATCCTTGCGCAGATCGATATTATGCTGCTGCATGAACTCTTCTGCCATCCAGTCGATGATCACGTGGTCGAAATCGTCACCACCCAGGTGTGTATCACCATTGGTTGATTTTACTTCGAATACGCCGTCACCCAACTCCAGAATAGAGATATCGAAGGTACCACCACCCAAGTCGTAAACAGCGATTTTCATATCCTTGTTGGCTTTGTCCAAACCGTAAGCCAGTGCAGCGGCGGTCGGCTCGTTGATAATACGACGAACCTTCAAACCTGCAATCTCACCGGCCTCTTTAGTGGCCTGACGCTGTGAATCTGAGAAGTAGGCCGGAACAGTGATAACCGCTTCGGTTACTTCGGTGCCCAGATAATCTTCGGCAGTTTTTTTCATCTTCTGCAGAATGATTGCTGAAATCTCCTGCGGAGTGTACAGACGACCGTCGATATCGACACGCGGTGTGTTGTTTTCACCTCTTACAACGGGATAAGTTACACGACTAATCTCGTTCTGAACCTGATCGTAAGTTTCACCCATGAAACGTTTGATCGAGGTGATGGTGCGTTTCGGGTTGGTGATGGCCTGACGTTTGGCAGGATCACCCACTTTGCGTTCGTTGTTCTCTACGAAGGCTACAATAGACGGAGTCGTACGGTGTCCTTCGCTGTTAGGAATCACAACCGGTTCGTTACCCTCCATAACGGCAACGCAAGAGTTCGTGGTTCCAAGGTCAATTCCGATAATCTTTCCCATAGTTATGTAAATTTTTATTAGTTATTATTTCGTTGTTGGTTCTGTATCGTCAACCGATACGCCCTTCTTCCAATCAAGGTTTGTGCCAAGTGAAAAAAGTGACCAATTTGGTCGGTTTGTCTGTCATGAAGACTGCCTTTGGCAGAGAGTTTGACACCTTCGACTGACAAATCGTCCGAACTAACTGTGAATTTGTCTAAATCTATATTTTTTGTGATGAAATATTTTGAATTAACGTTTATTTCATGTAATTTTAAGACAGAACAAATAATACCGCTAGACGGTGTCTATAAACTAAAATTTCACGAATCATGGTAATAACATTCAATGAGCTGCGTCGAATCAAAGATAAACTGCCCCAGCTTGACGGCAACCACACTTTTGCCCACATCGCCGATGGTAGTGATCACTGCGGGCAGCTTGCCATAGGTGCGCAGCACGTTGGTCATGCCGGCGTTGCCGCTGCCATGATTGCGCACATCATCGTTGTACATGACTTTAGAAATCAGCACGCCGAACAGGATGCTGCCCAGGAGGTAACCGCCTGCTGCGGTCAGCACGCAGGCCAGAAGGATATTTTTCGCCATGGGTTACACCTTCCCTGCCTTGACCGCGCCGTCGCCGTGCTCGCGGGTAATCATCTTGATGGGGGTGCCGGTCAGGCCGAACGTCTCACGGATCTGGTTTTCCAGATAGCGCTGGTACGAGAAATGGAACAGTGCTTTCTGGTTGACGAAGCAGACGAACGTCGGCGGGCGGGTCGAAATCTGGGTGATATAGAATACCTTCAGGCGCTTGCCCTTGTCAGACGGCGGCTGTACCTTGGCAGTGGCACGGGCCAGCATCTCGTTCAGTGCGCCGGTGGGCACGCGGGTACCATTCTGGACATCCACAAAGTGGATGGTCTCAAACAGTTTGTCGACGCGCTGGCCGGTCTTGGCGCTGATGAAGATGATCGGCGCGTAAGACATGAAGCTGAAGTCCTCCTCCAGCTTTTTGCGCATGGCGTCCATCGTGTAGCTGTCCTTCTCGACGGCGTCCCACTTGTTGACGGCGATGATGCAGGCCTTGCCCTGCTCATGCGCGTAGCCGGCGACCTTGGAGTCCTGTTCGGTGAAGCCTACCGTCGCGTCGATCATAATGACGCAGACACGGCTGCGCTCGACAGCGGCCAGACTGCGCAGGACGCTGTAGCGCTCAACGCCGCTCTCGACCTTGCCGCGCTTGCGCAGGCCGGCGGTATCGGTAAAGATGAACTTGCCGTACTTGTTCTCTACCATCGTGTCGATGGCATCGCGGGTCGTACCGGCTTCGTTGGCGACGATCAGACGGTTCTCGCCCAGAATATGGTTGATGAGGCTGGATTTGCCGACGTTGGGGCGGCCAATGACGGCAACCGTGATGCGGTCATCCGTGTCTTCCTCGTCCTCCTCAAAGTTGAGGTGGGCGCAGACCGCGTCCAGCAGGTCGCCGGTGCCGTGGCCGTGCACGCCGGAGACCGGAATCAGCTCGCCGAGGCCGAGGCTGTAGAAGTCGTACAGCTCCATCGGGGGTTCGCCGACCTTATCGCACTTGTTGACAGCCAGCACAACGGGCTTGCCGCTGCGCATAAGCATTCCGGCAACGTCCTGATCCTGCGGTGTGACGCCCGCGGACAGCTCGGTCACCATGACGATGCAGTCTGCGGAATCAATGGCCAGCTGTGCCTGTTCGCGCATGTGGGCCAGCAGGCCGTCGTCAATGCGCGGCTCGATGCCGCCGGTGTCCACCAGCAGGAACTTGTGGCCGGACCACTCGCAGTCGCAGAAGATGCGGTCACGGGTGACGCCGGGGGTGTCCTCGACAATGGCGAGGCGCTGACCGGTCAGCTTATTAAAAATGGTGGACTTGCCCACGTTGGGGCGGCCCACGATGGCTACAATCGGTTTTGCCATGTCTGCCTTCCTCCCTCTCTACTCTCTTATCGTTTGAATTTTATCGTTTTGCGCTTGTGGGTGCTCAGCATTGCCTTGCAGCATCCGCCGCCGTCGGTGGGGATACTGACGGCGCGGCAGCCCAGCGCCCTGCCAAGCTCCTCCAGCGTGATGTCGTCAAGGAACTGGCCCTTCTCGTCGCGGATCATGACCTCGGGCACGGCCAGCAGGTCACTGTGCAGTTTGCCGCTGCACTGCTTGATGATGTCGGTGCCCGTGACAAGGCCCGCCACGCTGACGTTGCCGCCGAAATACTCATTTTTGATTTCGTGCACGGTGATCTTTACCTGCGGATACTTCTGCATCAGCGCATCGGCGCATTCCCGGATCAGCGGCCCGGCCAGCGTGCCGGTAACCACATCCATACTGTGGGGCAGCACCAGACCCGTGTAATTTTCCAGTTCTTCCAAAAAGGTGTCGTGGTAGAGCCGCCACATGCCGACGCCGTCCTCCAACTGCGCGAACGCATCGTAGAACTCTGCCGGAGGCAGCGGGCGCTCGGCGGTCAGATACCACTCATCGCTGGGGTAGATGACGCTGCGGCCATACTCGGCGCGGCATTTCTGTGCAAATTCTTCCAGAATATCCAGCGTGGCGGCGGCGGTTTCCTTATCGTAGGGTGTCAGCTTGTACAGACCCTTGCGGTAATCGGTCACACCGGCTGGCACGGCGGCGATGCTGCCGACCTGCGGGCGCAGGGCCAACAGGTCGGTCAGGGTGCGGCGCAGCTCGTCGCCGTCGTTGACGCCGCGGCAGAGCACGAGCTGACAGTTCAACTCGATGCCGCCCGCCGCCAGCCTGGGCAGATAGTCGAGCACCTCGCCGCCGCGCTTGTTGGCCAGCATCCGTACCCGCAGTGCGGGGTTTGTCGTGTGGACCGAGACGAAGATCGGGCTGATATGCATCTGGATGATACGGTCAATTTCGTGGTCGGTCAGGTTTGTCAGCGTGATATAGTTGCCGAACAGGAAGGAGAGACGCTCGTCGTCATCCTTAAAATAGAGCGGCTCCCGCATACCGGGCGGCAGCTGGTCAATAAAGCAGAACATACAGTGATTGGCGCAGCTGTGCTTTTCGTCGCCCAGATAGGTCTTGAAGTTGCAGCCTAAGGGTTCATACTCCCCTTTTTGCACCTGGATGGTACGGTGCTGCTCGTTCTCGCATACATCCAGCGAGAATGCGGCCGGGGTGGTGTAGAACTGATAGTCCAGCGCATCGTTCAGGGGGTGGCCGTCAACGGCCAGCAATGCACAGCCTAAGGATAGCCCCAACTTTTGCGCGGGTGATCCCTCGTCGATCTTGGTTACATACAAAGGCATGCGGCAGGCCCCCTTTCGTTAAAAATAACACAACAATAAAAAATGGGGAAGGCATCGCCCTCCCCACGCAAGAGACTTACGCCTCTTTCTTGATGACTTCCTGGCCTTTGTAGTAGCCACACTTGCCGCAAACCTTATGGGGAACCTTCAGTTCGCCACACTGCGGGCACTTCACCAGCGTAGGCGCCTCCAGTTTCCAGACATTAGAGCGACGTTTATCGCGGCGGGCTTGAGAATGCTTTCTCTTGGGTACGATAGCCATAATCGGACACCTCCTTGGTGAAATTCAACTTAATAGTTGTTTTAATATGCTAAGCCTTGCATCTGCAGGGGCAGCATTGTCTGCCGGTTGGCAGGAACACCCTGCCGCCTTCTTCTTGCCGCAGATGGGGCATAGACCTTGACAATCAGCACTGCACAGCAGCACTGCGGGCACCTCAAAAATCAGCTCTTGATAGGCGAGCTCCTCGAGGTCGAGACAACCGTTCTCATTGCACGGCAGTTCAAAATCCGGATCCTCCAAATCACGATCCCGCACGAAGTATTCGCGTGTAAAATCGTAATCCCGGGTCAGCGGCTCCAGGCAACGCGCGCACTCGGCATCAATATGAGCCCTTACACACAAGAGCAACTCTGCGCCGTCTTCGGTCAGCGTCGCCGTAAAGTCACATACTGCCGGGGTGTTTACGCTGTAACCCCCGAAATCCGCCTTGGAGAAATCAGCCTCAAAATGCGCCTCAAACGGCTTGCGGCCACTCTCCAGAAAAGAACGAATATCAAATTGCATAGTACACCTCAAAAGGTTGCTTATCTAGTATACACAAGTCGACCCATCTTGTCAACAAAAAAACAGAAAAAAGTAAAAGAATTTGATTTTCCCACTCTTTTCAATCGGATGGGCAGCTGTATTGCGGCAAAAGCCACTGCTTTTGCACGGCATACCAAAGGGGCAGGCTCTTGCAGCGCCTGCCCCCAGTTACTTAAAGGACAATGCTTTTACAGGTACTTCTTGATGCCTTCCGGCAGAGAAGCCTGATCAGCGGATACGGTCACAACAACCTCAACACTATTGCCTGCAATCTTATCAATCTCAGCCAGGACCTTGGCGGCTGCATCCATGTTGTGGTCAACGATTTTCAGGATGCCGTCAATGAACAGTTCGGTGATATCATAGTTACCAGCCAGAACACCAGCAACAAAACCGTACAGCATATCAGCGCCGTTGATGTCGTATTCATCGGCGTCCAGCAGGCGGGCTGCGTGGTTAATCTCGGTGGTAAGTTTCATGGACTTCTCAATAACAACGATGTTGCCGGAAGTGGTCTTGGTTGCGTTGTTGATCATATCGATCATGGTCTTGGTTTTGCCGGAGCCTTTGGCGCCAACGATCAGTTTAATCATAAGAAGTGACCTCCTTTATATTGAAGCGGAAACAGGCATTAGCCAAGCTTTGCCTCCAGCTCCGCTTTGCGATCCTCATAACCAGGTTTGCCAAGCAGGGCAAACATGTTCTTTTTGTAGCTTTCCACGCCGGGCTGGTCGAACGGATTGACGCTCAGCAGATAACCGGAAACAGCGCATGCTTTCCAGAAGAAGTAAATCAGGTAGCCAACATTATAAGCATCCAGAGAATCTACTTCAATCACGCCGATCGGCACGCCACCATCATTATGGGCCAGAATGGTGCCTTCCATGGCCTTGCGGTTTACAACGCTCATGTTCTGGTCAGCTAGGAAATTCAGACCATCAAAGTTGCCTTCCAGCGGTTCAATGTAAAAATCCTCACGGGCATTCTTGATATCGACATAAGTCTCGAACATCATGCGGCTACCATCCTGCAGGAACTGGCCCATGGAGTGCAGGTCAGTCGAGAAGATGCAGGAAGTCGGCATCAGACCTTTCTGGTCTTTGCCTTCGCTTTCGCCAAACAGCTGCTTGTACCATTCGTTCATCATGGTAAAGTCGGGCTCAAAAGCGGCCAGGGTTTCCACAACCTTGCCCTTGCGGTACAGGATGTTGCGGG
>OOCH01002165.1_pt1 | contig 13041 bp, 10 predicted proteins | sample 1671641 | NCBI WGS metagenome assembly OOCH01 (sample SAMN06348177, study PRJEB24527) | human gut metagenome | biome: human gut; feature: ankylosing spondylitis patient; material: feces | host: Homo sapiens | place: China | collected 2015-10
ATTTTTATTCCGCCTCTACTGCGTGAAGGTGATTATCCACCCATTTGATCAGCAGCTCCAGCGCCACCAGGTTATGCCCGCCCTCAGGGACGATCAGGTCGGCCTTGCGCTTGCTCGGCTCGACGAACTGCTCGTGCATCGGTTTGACGGTGGTCAGGTACTGGTTGACAACGCTGTCCAGTGTGCGCCCGCGCTCCTTGACGTCGCGGACGATGCGGCGCAGGATGCGCACATCGGCGTCGGTGTCCACAAAGACCTTCATGTCCATTAAGTCGCACAGCTCGGGGGAGTCAAAAATCAGGATCCCCTCCACGATAATGACCGGCGCGGGCTGCACGGTCACGGTCTTGTCGCTGCGGTTGTGGATGGTGTAGTCGTAGACCGGCACCTGTACGGGGTGACCTGCGCGCAGCTCCCGCAGGTGGGCGACCATCAGCGGCGTGTCAAAGCTGTCCGGGTGGTCGTAGTTGAGCTTGCAGCGCTCCTCATAGGGCAGCTCGTCGTGGCGCTTGTAGTAGCTGTCGTGGTTGAGAACGCTGACCTCGTTCGCACCAAAATGCTCCCGCAGCTTTTCGGTCAGGGTGGTCTTGCCGCTGCCGGTGCCGCCCGCGATGCCGATAATGATGGTTTTCATGTTCATAGCTCCTTATACATCCAATTTGATCTCGCGCCCCGTCGGCTGATACGCGCGGTATTTGACGCCGGTCATGTTGAACATGCGGCGGCTGGCGATGCTGGCATGGGTGTCGTGGTATTTGTCCGATAGATAGATCAGTTCTTTGATGCCGCTCTGGATGATGGCCTTGGCACATTCATTGCAGGGGAAAAGCGTCACATACATCCGGGAGCCGCGCAGATCATGGTTCGGGCTGTTCAGGATAGCGTTCAGCTCCGAGTGGCAGACATACATATATTTTGTGTCAAGGTCGCTGCCTTCGCGCTCCCAGGGCATATCGTCGTCATTGCAGCCGATGGGCATGCCGTTGTAACCCAGGGACAAAATTTTGTTTTCCGGGCTGACGATGCAGGCACCGACCTGGCTGTTGTTGTCTTTGGACCGCATGGCCGAGAGCAGGGCAATGCCCATAAAGTATTCATCCCAGCTGATGTAATCCTGACGTTTCATAGGTACACCGTCCTTTATTTTTTACTCTATTATACTGTGCCGCCGTGCGCCGCGCAAGATGCTGTATGCAAATATTTGCGCCGTGTGGCCTCGCCGCCGCGCAGATGACGCTCGGCCTTGTTCTTCTGTACGACGGCCTGCACCTCGGCCCAAAGGCCCGGGTTCTGGCGGCGCAGGCGGTGCTGGTCCTTCCAGATCGTGGATTTGCTCACGCCGAATACGGCAGCCGCCGCGCGCACGGTAGCACCGCTTTCCACAATATACCGTCCCACCGCCGCGGCGCGCTCCTCAGGGTCGCCCTTCATAGCCTGACCTCCTCGCATAGAATTTCCTGTCAAATCCTATGTGAAGGAGGGCGGGAGTATGCTACTTTATCTTATACACGCGGCACGCCGCATTTTCATACCATACGTCATACCTTGCCGCATACCAGCTCTCATCCGCCGCAAATTTCGCGTACACACTGCTGTCAAACACGGCGTACCCGATGTCCCACGCGGCCAGCGTGTCCTCGTCCGGCGTCTCATACAGCGCCCGCATGGCGTTGTACTCGGCAGAATAGTCCATGCCGTGGTAGTAGACATAGCTGCCCGACCCGCAGAGTATCCGCCGCCCGGCCAGCGCAAACACCGGTGTTAAATGGCTGTCACTCGTCAAAAACAGCGCGTCGCTCCCGGCGTTTTCGTCGATGTGATCCGCCAGCGCCATATCGTCCGCGCTCCACTGCCGGTAGTCGCTGAGCGCCTCGCGGCCTACGGTCAGCACACTGCCGAACATGCCCGCAAAGCAGCATGCCGCCAGCCCCAGCGCCCGCCAGGGCAGGGCGCGCACCTCTGCAAAAATATCCACAAGCAGCTGTGCAGCCAAAATACAGCCCAGAATATGCCAGACATAGAGCAGCTTGTTGTTGTCGTAATTGTTCGGCTGGAACACGACGAACTCCGCCAGCGCCAGGATCGCCAGCCCGCCGCCGTACAGCCACCGCTGCTTTGGCTTGGCGCGGAGAAACGCAGGGATCAGCAAAAGATACACAAGGCCGATATTTTTGATGTAGAACCAGAAATAGTTGTCCCGCAGCGTGCCGTCGTCCTGACCGTTGATCCAGTTGAAGTGCAGCCGCAGCATGTGCTGGCCGTCGAGGCTCTGCGCCAGCACCGTCGGCAGCATCTGGCACAGCCACGCCGCGCCGCAGACCGCTGCCAGCCCCAGCCAGGGCAGCAGCGTCTTTCGCCGCGGGCCCTGCGCCAGTGTGTAGACGCCGCCGACGAGGCAGAGCAGCACGAGCGCCAGCGCACTGTGGGTGTGCAGCAGCGGCAGGGGCAGCACCAGCGCGGCCAGCCACGGCCAGAGGCGGCGCTCGCCCTCATAGCAGAACCGCCACAGAAGATAGACGGCGGGCAGCAGCACGCACCAGCCGAACAGCGTCGCCCGCTGCGGGATAAGCAGATCCACAATCGGATTGACCCACTCGATGTTTTTCTCCACAAAATTCGTCGGCGTTGTGTAAAACCCCGTGAAAATGCCCGCAAAGCTGTCGGCAGAGCCGAGAAAGTACGCAAACCCAAGCCCGCTGCCCATAAAAAACAGGTAAAACGCCAGACACGCCTTGCCGACGCTGTCGGTCACGCGCCGCGCCAGCTGCCAGAACATGCCGTACACCGACAAAAACGCGGGCAGCATCGGCAGCAGATACGCCGTGCGCAGGTCGACCCCCAGCACCACAAAAACGCTGGAGACCGTCTCGCACAAAAACGGATAGCCGAACCGGTGCGTGCCGCCCAGCAGGGGATAGCGGGGTAGAAATTCACCGCTCTGCGCGATATATTTGATGAACCCGAGGTGCATCGGCATATCGCCGTAGCAGCTCTGGCCCGTGTGGTACGCGCCGTCCACCAGATGCAGAACGTGGGTGTGCAGCAGATACAGCGTGATAAGCACTACCGGCAGCAGGCAGGCCCACAGAGCCCCGCTGTCGGGGTCCTTCGCCATGCCGCGCAGCCGCGTGCCGCGGTACAAAAGCGCTGCCCCGATGCCCGCCGCGGCCGCTGCCGCCAGCGCGACGGTGGGCAGTGTAAAGCCCAGTACCACCGCAAACAGTGCAGGCAGCACGGCCAGCAGCGACACGCCGAACCCGCAGCCCAGCGGCACGATCACCGCCGCCGACCCGTCCGGCACCGCCCGCCGGGCCGACAGCAGACCGACGGAGAGAAACAGGGAAAGATAGAAAACGGAAAATAACATGAAGAACCTCACAATTCCTAAGGCCCCTTCGCTTGCGAGGGGGCTCCGCCCGCAGGCGGTGGGGGAGCGGTAGCCTGCGGCCACCCTCCCTCCGGCCCTTCGGGCCACCTCCCTCGCAAGCGGAGGAGGCTTTTGGGTGAGCTTACACCCCCTCCAAATCAAACGGCGGTGTATACTCCTCCCGGGCACTGCTCTTTTCCTGCATATATCCGTCTGTCAGCCCCAGCCGCACGGCCTCGTCGATGACCTGCCGGTACTCATAGGTCGTGATGCGCCGCCCGAGGCCGTGCTCTGCCGCCTTATAAAAGGGTGTAAACTGGCTCATTAAGCTGGGGATAAATTCTATGCCCGTTTCCTCCCGCAGCGCTGCCAGCCGCCGCAGCACGGCCTTGCTGTCTGCCACGTGGCCGGGCAGGGCCAGATGCCGCACAATGACGCCCTTCTGCAAATACCCGTCCGCGTCGTACACCGGTGCGCCGGTCTGCAAAAGCATCTGCCGCAGCGCTGCGTCCGCCACGGCAGGGTAGTCCCGCGCGGCGGAAAGCTCCGCTGCCAGCGCACCGTCCGCGTACTTGTAATCCGCCAGCCAGATGTCCACATACCCGGCCAGCGCCTTGACGGCCTCCACCGTCTCATACCCGCCCGTGTTGTAGACGACGGGCAGGGAAAAGCCCTGCGCCCGCGCGGCATCCAGCGCGGCAGTGACCCACGGCAGATACTGCGATGCCGTGACGAGGTTTATGTTTTTCGCTCCGCCGTTCTGCAAATTCATAAAAATCTCGGTCAGCCGCTCCACAGAAATCGCCTTGCCGACCTCGCCCTGACTGATCGGGTAATTCTGGCAATAGCAGCATTTCAGCGTGCAGCCGCTGAAAAACACCGTGCCGCTCCCGGTTTCGGCGTTCGGGTCGCCGCTCAGGCACGGCTCCTCCCAGTGGTGCAGGGCGGCGCGGGCCACGCGCAGGGTGTTGTCTGCCCCGCAAAAGCCGCGCTGCCCTGCGGCGCGGTCCGCTCCGCAGGCCCGGGGGCAAAGGGTGCAGTGATGGGGTATCTGCATGATAAAATGCCTCTTTCACAAAATTTCTTGCTTTTAGTTTACCACAAACGGCGAAAGTGTGGTATACTGTATCTACCAATATTGCAAAATAAAGGAGAGTGCTTTTATGTCTACCCCCCATAACCGCGCTGAAAACGGCGATTTCGCCAAGACCGTCCTGATGCCCGGCGACCCGCTGCGCGCCAAATTCATTGCCGAGACCTTCCTCGAGGACCCGCGCCTTGTCACCGACGTCCGCGGTATGTACGGCTACACCGGCACCTATCAGGGCCGCCCCATCAGCGTGATGGGCAGCGGCATGGGCATGCCGTCCATCGGCATCTATTCCTATGAGCTGTTCAAGTTCTACGATGTGGACAACATCATCCGCATCGGTTCTGCCGGCAGCTACACCGACAAGGCCAAGCTGTTCGACACCGTGCTGGCCACCGGCGCGGTGAGTGAGTCGAACTATGCAAAGGTGCAGAGCGGCTACGACAAGGACATCTCTTTCCCCAGCCAGAGCCTGAACGACAAGCTGCGTGCTTCCGCTGCCAAGCAGGGCATCCCGCTGATCGAGGGCAACATCCATTCTTCGGACGTGTTCTACCGCCAGCCCTCCGATGCAAAGCCCACCTACTGGGAAAAGCTGCGCGACGAGCGCGGCTGCCTGTGCGTGGAGATGGAGAGCTACGCTCTGTTTGCCAATGCGCAGGTGCTGGGCAAGAACGCCGCCTGCCTGCTGACCATCTCGGACAGCTTCGTCTCCCCGGAGATCACCACGGCCGAGCAGCGCCAGAAAAGCTTTACCGACATGATGAAGGTGGCACTGGGCGCGGAATATTAAAGCCCAGAACAGAACATTCAGCGCGGTTTGCCTGCAAAAGGGCTGGCCGCGCTGTTTTCGCCCCATATAAAGGAGGTAAATACAATGACGAACCTGACCCTGGAAGAAAAGAAGGAGCTCATCCGCATGGCGCTGGCCGCCCGGGAAAAGGCCTATGTGCCCTACAGCGATTTCATGGTGGGCGCCGCCCTGCGTGCCAAGGACGGCCGCATCTTCACCGGCTGCAACGTGGAGAACGCCGCCTTCACCCCCACCAGCTGCGCTGAGCGCACGGCTCTGTTCAAAGCTGTGGCCGAGGGCGTGACCGAGTTCACCGATATTGCCGTTGTAGGCAGCCGCCGCGGTGAGGTGAACAGGCAGATCACCTCGCCCTGCGGTGTATGCCGCCAGGCCCTGTTCGAGTTCGGCGGGCCGGAGCTGAACGTCATCATGGCAAAAACGCCGGAGGATTTCATCGAGCGCAGCATGGACGAGCTGTTGCCCTTCGGCTTCGGACCGTCCAACGTGGCGGGCAACAGCGCCGTGGAAGGCAAGTGAGCACTGCAGGCGAGTAAAGTGACGATGCAGCGTTCAGCACAGCGCCGGGGCCGGAAAAGGCGGCGCAGCGGCAGATTTGCGCAAAAGTAATACTTTTCACGAATTCTCACAAATTTTTTGTAAAGATTTTGTAATCGAAAACTGCTTGCATCTGGTGCGGCTTGCCGTTATACTGGAGCCAGTAAATGTGCATTTTCTGCGCATTTTATTTGTTTGACGTAATTTTTTAAAATAAAAGGAGAGTTTCATTATGAAGATTTCTCGTCGTAACTTCCTGGCTGTGGCTGGTGCTGCTGCCGCCGCCGCTGCTCTGACCGCTTGTGGCGGTTCTTCCGCTTCTTCCACCAGCACCGCTTCTTCCGCTGCTGCTTCCACCGCTTCCTCCGCTGCTGAGGGCGGCGAGAAGATCGTCAAGGTCGCTCTGACCTGCGATACCGGCACGATCGACGACGAGAGCTTCAACCAGGCATGCTGGAGCGCAGTTTCCGGCTACATGGGCGATGACTGCCAGTACTACATCCCCGAGTCCGACGCTTCCGACGAGGACCGCGAGACCATGATCCGCCAGGCTGTCAACGACGGCGCTGACGTCATCGTCTGCGTCGGCTACCTGTACGGTGCTTCTCTGGCATGGGCTGCTGACCAGTACCCCGATGTCAAGTTCATCGCCATCGACGTGACTCAGTTTGACATCGGCACCGACAGCATCCCCGCTAACTGCTACTGCATCACCTTCAAGGAGGAGCAGGCAGGCTACATGGCAGGCTACGCCATCACCAAGGACGGCAAGACCAAGCTGGGCTTCCTGGGCGGCATGGCCGTTCCCGCTGTCATCCGTTACGGCTACGGCTTCGTGCAGGGCGCTGATGCTGCCGCACAGGAGCTGGGCCAGAACATTGAGATCAACTACTTCTACGGCGGCCAGTTCTACGGCGACGCCAACATCACCTCCCGTATGGAGGGCTGGTACTCCAACGGCACGCAGGTCGTCTTCGCCTGCGGCGGCGGCATCTACACCTCCGCTGTGGAAGCTGCTCTGAAGAACAACGGCTATGTCATCGGCGTTGACGTTGACCAGAACTACATCGGTGCAAATGGCGTGGCTGACGGCACCTATGCTTACAACCCGTTCATCACCTCCGCCATGAAGGGCCTGAGCGAGGCTGTCAACACCGCTCTGGCTGACATCGAGGCTGGCTCTTGGGCTGACATCGCTGCTTCCAACGGCAACTTCGGTCTGGAGGATGGCGATTACATCGGCCTGCCCACCGCAGACGACAGCTGGAACTTCGAGACCTTCACCAAGGACGAGTACGAGACCGTCAAGGACAAGATCAAGAGCGGCGAGATCACTGTGGACAACAACTCCGACGATGCTACCAAGCCCACCGTCAGCGAGTTCACTACCGTCAACTACATCCAGTAAAGAGCTTCCCTAGGCGGGATGTTCCGAAAGGGACACCCCGTCTTTTGTTGTATCAAAAACCAGAAGTCATACTATTTCAAGGAGAACCCAGGATAAAAATTTCCCGCCGCAAATTCCTGACCGTGACCGCTTCCGGCGAGATCACCGTGGACAACAGCTCGGATGATGGGGTCAAGCCCACCGTCAGCGAGTTCACCACCGTCAACGATATCCAGTAACCCGGCGTTTCCCGCAGCCTGCGGGCCGCAAACCGGCAGGCCGCTTTTATGAATTACTCAATGCAAAAACAGGGTGCCCATTGCAGGCGGGCACCCTGTTTTTGTGTGTCCGGGCAGGGCAGACCCGGCGGAAACTGTGCAGGATGCCTCAAAAGTAATACTTTTATCTGTACTTTCTGCCAAAAACGAAAAAAGCCGTGTGCAAATTGTCGGAAATCAGGTATAATGAAAGATAGAATAGTATAGGTGTCGATACGGCACGAAAGGAGAGTGAGCAGATTGGCAGAGGATTTTGTGATCGAGATGCTCCACATTACCAAGGAATTCCCTGGTATCAAGGCAAACGATGATATCACCCTGCAGCTGCGCAAAGGCGAGGTACACGCCCTGCTGGGCGAAAATGGTGCCGGCAAAAGTACGCTGATGAGCGTGCTGTTCGGCCTGTACCAGCCGGAAGCTGGTCAGATCCGCAAGAACGGCAAGGAGGTCGCCATCCGCAACCCCAACGATGCGAATGCTCTGGGCATCGGCATGGTGCACCAGCACTTCAAGCTGGTGGAGTGCTTCAGCGTTCTGGACAACATCATTCTGGGCGTGGAGCCCAATAAGATGGGCTTTTTGCAGAAGGCCGAGGCCCGCAAGAAGGTCATGGCCCTGAGCGAGAAGTATGGCCTGCGCGTGGACCCGGACGCGCTCATCAGCGATATCTCGGTTGGTATGCAGCAGCGCGTGGAGATCCTGAAGATGCTCTACCGCGACAACGAGATCCTGATCTTTGACGAGCCCACCGCTGTGCTGACCCCGCAGGAGATCGACGAGCTGATGGAGATCATGCGCGGGTTCAAGAAGGAGGGCAAGTCCATCCTGTTCATCACCCACAAGCTGAACGAGATCATGGCCGTGGCCGACCGCTGCACCGTGCTGCGCAAGGGCAAATACATGGGCACCGTGGACATCAAGGACACCACCAAGGAAGAACTTTCCCGCATGATGGTGGGCCGCGACGTGCAGCTGCAGGTGAACAAGAAGCCTGCCAACCCCGGCAAGGTGGTGCTGGACGTGGAAAACGTCACCATGCACAACAGCCAGCGCAAGAAGGACTCGGTGAAAGATGTGTCCTTCCAGGTGCACGCCGGTGAGATCGTCTGCCTGGCAGGCATCGAGGGCAACGGCCAGACCGAGTTCATCTATGGTCTGACCGGCCTGGAAAAGCTGACCCACGGCAAGATCACGCTGGACGGGCAGGACATCACCCATGCTTCCATCCGTCAGCGCTCCAAGGACGGCATGGGCCACATCCCGGAGGACCGCCACAAGCACGGCCTGGTGCTGGACTACAGCCTGGAGAACAACATGGTGTTGCAGCGCTACTGGCAGCCCGAGTTCCAGAAGGGCGGCTTCATCCGTGCCGACAAGGTGCGGGAGTATTCTGATAAGCTGATCGCACAGTACGACGTGCGCAGCGGCCAGGGCAGCTCCACCATCGTGCGCAGCATGTCCGGCGGCAACCAGCAGAAGGCCATCATCGCCCGCGAGATCGACAAGGACCCCAAGCTGCTGATCGCCGTGCAGCCCACCCGCGGCCTGGACGTGGGTGCCATTGAGTATATCCACAGCCAGATCGTGGCCGAGCGCGACAAGGGCAAGGCCGTGCTGCTGGTCAGCCTGGAACTGGACGAGGTGATGAACCTGTCTGACCGCATCCTTGTGATGTACGAGGGCGAGATCGTGGGCGAGTTTGATCCCAAGACCACCACCGTGCAGGAGCTGGGCCTGTATATGGCCGGTGCACGCAAGCAGGGAAAGGAGAGCAAATAACACATGAACAAGAAGAAACTTTCCCACAGCAGCCTCAACAGCTCCATCACCAGCGTGCTGGCGGCACTGCTGTGCATCCTGATCGGCCTGTTCGTGGGCTTTCTGGTGCTGCTGGCCATCAACCCGGCCCACGCATGGGCCGATGGCTTCGTGCGCATCCTGAAGGGCGGCTTCCATGACGCACCCTACGGCGTCGGCAAGGAGCTGGCCAATGCAGCTCCCCTGATCATGACCGGCCTGTCCGTGGCCTTCGCCTTCAAGACCGGCCTGTTCAACATCGGCGCAGCCGGCCAGTACACGCTGGGTGCGTTCGGTGCCCTGTACTGTGCCATCATGCTCAAGATGCCCTGGTTCGTCTGCCTGATCGCCGCTACCATCCTGGGCGGCATCTGGGGCGCGATCCCCGGCTTCTTCAAAGCCTACTTCAACATCAACGAGGTCATTACCTCCATCATGTTCAACTGGATCGGCCTGTATCTGGTGAATGAGCTCATTTACCAGAACGGCACCGGCCCCATGTACGATGTGCGCAACACCCGCACCCTGAACCTGGGCAAGAGCGCTGAATATGCCCAGTCCGTCATCCCGGATTTCGGCCTGAACAAGATGTTCCAGACCAACAGCACCACCATTGCCATCTTCCTGGCAGCGGCGGTGGCCATCCTGATCTGGGTGGTGCTGAACAAGACCACCTTCGGCTATGAGCTGAAGGCCGTCGGCCTGAACAAGAGCGCTGCCCGCTATGCCGGCATCAACGAGAAGAAGAACATCATCCTCTCCATGGCCATTGCCGGTGCACTGGCCGGTTTTGGTGCCGGCCTGTACTACCTGTCCAACGTGTCCCAGTGGAACCCGCTGAACTCCACCAGCCTGCCGGCCATGGGCTTCAACGGCATTTCCGTTGCTCTGCTGGCAAGCTCCAACCCCATCGGCACCATCTTCTCGGCACTGTTCATCTCGCACATCTCGGTGGGCGGCTCGTTCCTGTCCACCAAGTATTACCCCACGGAGATCTCGGACCTGATCAGCGGTATCATCATCTATCTGTGCGCATTCTCCATGCTGTTCCGCGGCAAGATCCACGGCCTGCTGTTCAAGAATGCCGACAAGACCAATGTGAACGCAGAGCCTGCTCCGGCCAAGACCGAAACCAAGAAGGAGGGCAAGTGATATGCTGCTTCTGATCAAATATACGCTGCTGTATGGCATCGTGCTGATGCTGGTGGCACTGGGCGGTATGTTCAGTGAACACTCCGGCATCATCAACATCGCGCTGGAAGGCATCATGGTCATCGGCGGTGTGGCAGGTGTGCTTACCCTGACCCTGCTGCCCGCCGACATGTCTCCCTTCCTGGTGGTGCTGCTCACCATTCTGGCGGCGGCCCTGGCTGGCATGGTGTACAGCCTGCTGCTGGCCTTTGCCTCCATCAACCTGAAGGCGGACCAGACCATCGGCGGCACAGCCCTGAACCTGCTGGCCACCGCCATTGCCGTGGTCATCGCCAAATACTTCAGCGACAGCGGCAGCGCCAAGCTGAACTATTCCAATAAGCCCTTCCTGTTCAGCATCGGCGGGCTGGAGCTCAGCGTCTTTGTTCCGCTGGGCATCATCCTGCTGATCATCAGCTATGTGGTGCTGTACAAGACCCGCTTCGGCCTGCGTCTGCGGGCCTGCGGCGAGCATCCCCAGGCAGCCGACTCGGTGGGCATCAATGTCTACAAGATGCGCTACGCTGGTGTGCTGCTCTCCGGTGCCCTGGGTGCCATTGGCGGCATGGCTTACATCGTGCCCCCGGTGCAGACCTGGAACTTTGAGGTGGGCGTGGCCGGTGCAGGTTTCCTGGCCCTGGCCGTTATGATCTTTGGCCAGTGGAAGCCCTTCAACATCTTTGGCGCGGCCATGTTCTTTGCCGTGTTCAAGAGCCTGGCCAACATTGCAGATTCCACCTTCCTGGCACAGCTGCACTGGTCCAGCAACATCTATAATATGATGCCGTTCGTGGCGTCCATGGTCATTCTGGCCTTCACGTCCAAGAACAGCATGGCCCCCAAGGCAGAGGGCATCCCCTACGACAAGGGTTCCCGCTGATCCGGGGCGTTTCTCCGCAAACCTCACAGGCGCAGCTGCTTTTCCGGCGGCTGCGCCTTTTGTTTGCTTCCAAAAGCTAAAATTGGACAAATTTTACAGAAAACAGCTTGCCTTTGTCTGGATTTTTGCTATACTGAAATTAGAATGTCGTACTATTTCAATTAGGAGCGTGATACAATGCGCATTTATGATCTGATCGCAAAAAAGCGTGACGGCGGCACCCATGACCGCGCCGAGCTGGAGACCATCGTCAACGGCTACGTCAGCGGCGAAGTGACCGATTACCAGATGGCTGCCTGGATGATGGCTGTGTACCTGCGCGGCATGACCGACGAAGAGACGGCAGAGCTTACCGACGTGATGGCCCACAGCGGCGTGATGGTGGACCTTTCGCCCATCCCGGGCATCAAGGTGGACAAGCACTCCACCGGCGGCGTGGGCGACAAGACCACGCTGGTCATTGCACCCATCGTGGCGGCCTGCGGCGTGAAGATCGCCAAGATGAGCGGCCGTGGCCTGGGCCACACCGGCGGCACCATTGATAAAATGGAGAGCGTTCCCGGCACAAAGACCGCCCTCTCGCAGGAAGAATTCTTTGCCCAGGTGAACAAGATCGGCCTGTCGGTCATCGGCCAGAGCGAGGGCATTGCCATCGCGGATAAAAAGATGTACGCCCTGCGCGACGTCACCGCCACCGTCAGCTGCATCCCGCTCATTGCGTCCAGCATCATGTCCAAGAAGCTGGCCTCCGGTTCGGACGCCATCCTGTTGGATGTGACCACCGGCACTGGCGCGTTCATGAAGACCGTGGACCAGAGCATTGAGCTGGCAAAGCTCATGGTCTCCATCGGCACTCACCACGGCCGCCGCGTGGCCGCCATGATCACCGATATGGACACCCCGCTGGGCCACAACATCGGCAACAGCCTGGAAGTGATGGAGAGCATGGACGTGCTCAAAGGTCACGGCCCGGCCGACCTGACCGAGGTGTGCCTGCAGCTGGCAACGAACATGCTGGTGCTGGCCGATAAGGGCACCCCTGCGGAGTGCCGTGTCCTGGCCAAGGCCGTCATTGCGGACGGTTCCGCCTTTGCAAAGTGCAAGGAGATGTTCGCGGCCCAGGGCGGCGACACCCGCGTGCTGGACGACTACAGCCTGTTTGAAAAGCCCGCGGCCAGCTTTGAGCTGCTGGCCGAGCAGGACGGCTACATTGTGGCGAACGACGCCGAGAAGATCGGCTCGGCCAGCGTGCTGCTGGGTGCAGGCCGCCAGAAGAAGGGCGACCCGCTGGACTTTGCCGCCGGCATCACCCTGCACAAAAAGCGCGGTGACTATGTGCACAAGGGCGAGAGCCTTGCCACCTTCTACGGCGCGGCGGATAAGTTTGCCGCAGCCGCCGAGGAGTACCGCAGCGGCCTTGTCTACGGCAGCGAAAAGCCGGAGGAAGCCCCGCTGGTGTACGCGCTGGTGACCAAAGACGGCGTGGAACGCTACTGATTTTGAACAAAAAGGTTCCGGGGCCGTCCTGCTCCGGGGCTTTTTGCGTCTTTTGCCAGTTTTTTGTTGCTTATCGTGGAAAAGAGTGGAACTTTGTCTCTTGATGTGATATACTAGATTGCATTCATGCGGTCCCGGCGAAGGGGCACGGAAGGAGAAAGGACTTGTTATGAAGATCATTCTGGTGGGCGGCGGCAAGGTCGGCA
>OOCH01002180.1_pt1 | contig 12953 bp, 9 predicted proteins | sample 1671641 | NCBI WGS metagenome assembly OOCH01 (sample SAMN06348177, study PRJEB24527) | human gut metagenome | biome: human gut; feature: ankylosing spondylitis patient; material: feces | host: Homo sapiens | place: China | collected 2015-10
TTATTATGCCAATAAAAACGAAGCCGACCTCAAAAAAATCTTTTGGGTCGGCCTCGTTTTTTAGGATGCATGCTATTCGATTGTGTCGGGGCTGAAATTGTCAAGTTTGTAGAACCTTACTAAGGTATCGTGAACCGGGAGATGGATGGAAAGTATGTCATTGTCGAGTGTGACGTACCCCTCGTCGGGCAGTGGGTTTTTGTTTGAGTCATACCACTGGAGGTTAAAATTGTTCGTGAATGGAGTTGTCGTTAATACGCCTTTCAGCATCAGTGGTTTCCAATAAGAGGCACGTGCACTTGCACCTGTCATGTAAACAATGTCATATTTGCCGGCGGATTTTTCGATTATTGCAATCGTGTATCTGCCGCCCAACCGTAAAAGCGATTCGTTCATGTTTCTGTCCAGATAGGTCCAATAGCCGACGATGGGATCTTTAGATTGTTGTAATATAGAGTCGATATAGGCCTGGGTGTAATATGTTTGGTTTTGGAATTCTTTCTTTTCTGAAGCATAGAAACTGATTCTTTTGACAGTCAGTTTGTTGTTTGGCGATACAAAGTAGCCAATGCGGCAAGTGTCGCTGCTTGGTTTCCATTTGAAAGAAATTCTCTTTTCGAGTTCTTTGTGGCCGAGATATATGGATAAGATTCCGTCGGTATAATTTATTGAAAATGAATTGTGCTGTCTGTATTGGTCTATCTTTGATTTGATTTTTGCTGTTTGAAGCACATGTCTCTTATTTCCATCTATGTGGATGAATTCGAGGAGAGCATGCGGGTCGTTGAACACATCGTCATATTCAGCCGTGTTGCAATATTTCAGGGATAGCAGGTAGTAGTTGCTCGGAGATATGTAATCAATAACAAGTCCGTGTCTGCGGTCGCCGGTTTGTTTTCGGAAACGGCTTTGTTGCTCTGCTTGTGAGCAGTTCATGCGGACCTCATAGTTGAAGTCCCGGTCTTTCGTATAATAGGGGTGTACTTCGAGAATGTCCGTTTTTCCTTTGTTGACGATGTCGATGTAGCCGGTTTCGGATAAGTGGCGGGATAGTTCACATGAATCAGCAAGGTAATCCCAATAGAGGGATTGTCCCAATGTCTGGAAACAAAAGAGTATGGACAATATGAACGTGGTTGTTTTTCTCATAATATTACCAAGGCTTTTCGCAAAGATAAGAAAAGGTTAGCGCGGAGGCAAATGAAAGCGCGGTTTTCAGATTTGGCTATGCCGAACCGCTTTCTATCTTATTCAAAGATCATAAAGATAGAGCAATGGCAAAAAAATGAATAAGGAGTGGGGTATTTGTTAGTTTTGTGAAGATGTGGCGCTTAGTGAATTTGTTGTGCTATGCGTGTGTGATGGATTGATGTCTAAGCATGTTTTTGACGAATTTGGACCATAAATAAGACGGTCAGATATGTGTATAATTCCGTAAATAATCGTATATTTGTAGAGTTAAATGATATGGATATTCTATTTGCGATTATACACGGAATAGCTATCGGGGTGTTGATCTCGGCTCCTATGGGGCCGATTGGCATGTTGTGCATACAGAGAACCTTGAACAAAGGTCGTTTGTCTGGTTTTTATACAGGTCTGGGGGCTACGCTTTCCGATCTGATTTATGCTTTATTGGTGGGGCTGTGTATGTCAATGATAACAGGATTTGTAGAAGCCCACGAGATTATGTTGCAATTGGTGGGTAGCGTCGTGCTGTTGGGATTTGGCATATACATTGCACGTAAAAATCCGGCGAAGGCGTTGAAGGCTCAAGGGTGTAAGCCAAAGAAAAATAGCTATCACCAGGATTTGATAACAGGTTTCTTGTTTACGTTCTCTAATCCGCTGATTATTTTTCTGATAATTGGTCTGTATGCCCGTTTTGGCTTTCCTGCACCGGACTTTAAATTGTATCACTATGTTATCGGTTTCATGTCGATTTTGCTGGGTGCCGTTTCATGGTGGCTAATGATAACTTATTTTGTCAATAAAGTGCGCGGACATTTTAATGTGCGTAGTATGTGGATTGTCAATATTGTCATTGGCAGTTTGATATGTCTGATGTCGTTTATCGGTTTTATAATGTCAATAATTGAATTGGTATGAATAAAGATTGCTTGATGGAAGTTCCCAAAATGGTGGAACTTGACGGATTGACAATGGATGCAGTGTCGGATGTGTTGAGCTCAAAGGCTCCAACGTATGGGATTAATTGTGTTAATTGGAAGAAGCAGTTCCCTTATCATCCTTTGACTGAGATTTCAGTTGCACATAGCGATAATTACATATATGTAAACTTCTTTGTACGTTGCAATTATCTTCGTGCTGTAAACTATCGAAACAATACGAATGTGTGTGAAGACAGTTGTGTGGAATTCTTTTTGAAGGTACCGGGAAGTGAAGAATATTGGAATTTCGAATTCAATTGTATAGGCACAGTGAATGCGTCGCATCGTAAGGACCGTAAAAATCCTACGCGACTGACTGATGCGGAAATTGACAGAATAAAGCGTTATGCGTCATGTGGCACCTCGCCATTTAATGAAATGGAAGGGCTGTTCCCTTGGACATTGACTATTGCCATCCCGTTTGATTTGATTGGGTTGGATCCAAAAACTTTGCCGGTCACTATCGAAGGAAACTTTTATAAATGTGCCTCAGGTACCAGCATGCCACATTATTTAAGTTGGGCTCCAATTAAAACTGAAGCCCCTAACTTTCATTGCCCGGAGTTCTTCGGGCAGATTCTTCTGTGTGATTAATTAGTCTTTATGAAGGGTGGGGAAATGAAATCCCTGCTCTTCTATAAATTTGTAGAAAATTTCAGAAAACAGCTCGTTGTTTTCTTTTGTATATCTGACGTCGGTGAAAACTTGGGCGAGATTCTCTTTCCCGTTTTCAGCGACATATTTTTTGTTGATATCCAAGGATTCTTTTTCGGCGTGGATTTCTTTGATTTGCTCTGCGGAATAGTCTGAGTATATGTTTTTGTGAACAATTCCACGGAGGGGTAGCCGCTCAGCCTTTACACTGTCGTCATCAGGATAGCCTACGGTTAAAGTGGTGACTGGAACTACTAATTTCGGAAGATTCAATACGGAGGCAATATCGGGAGCATTGTAGGTTGTCGTACCGAGATAGCAGCAACCTAATCCGTTCATTTCGGCGATTGTGTTGAATTGCTGTGCGAAAATAGTTACATCCAACAATGCAGAAACGAACGATTGGAAATTGTCGTAGCCATGTTTTGCATTGCTCAAATCACACCATTTTACGAAACGGTTGAAGTCGGCGCAAAAGGTAATGACCATTGGCGCATTCTTTATGGCCGGTTGATTGAAGTGGCATGGAGCCAGTTTTTTAATTACGGCTTTGTCTGTGCTGACGATTGCACTATATAGTTGCATGCCACCTGTAGTCGGAGCTTCCATAGATAGTGAGAGGAGGTCGTATATCAATGTCTCGTCAACAGGTTTGTCTTGGTATTTGCGTATAGTTTTACGGTTTTTGAAATAGTTGCTGTTTGTGTTCATATAGTTGTTTTTTTAGATATACAAATATAATAATTTTATCAATAAGACATAGTGACGGTTTTGCGTAAGATAGTCATCTATAGCTTGTTGTGTTTTCACAATTGGATAACTTTTGTTTCTTCTCGATTTTGTAATGTGTTGATAATTAATGATTTTGTGTTTTAAAATGGAAAACTTTGAAATAATTTGAAAAATAATTGTTTTATATTTTGATGGTAAATATTTTTTTGCAATCTTTGCAAAAACGATAAACAATCCTTCAAAATACATAATATAGTGGAACAAAATATTTATAGTTATGAGGAGGCATTTAATGCTTCCTGCGAATATTTCCGGGGGGATGAATTGGCTGCAAGGGTTTGGGTCAATAAGTATGCATTGAAAGATTCCTTTGGCAATATTTACGAAAAGACACCGAACGACATGCATCGTCGTTTGGCGAAAGAATTGGCGCGGATTGAAAGCAAATACAACAATCCTATGTCGGAAGATGAAATTTTTGATTTGATTAAAGATTTCAAGTATATAATTCCGCAAGGTAGTCCTATGGCTGGTATTGGCAACAATTATCAGGTAGGCTCGTTGTCCAACTGTTTTGTAATAGGTTTGGATGGAACTCCGGATTCTTATGGAGGTATTATTAAGATAGACGAAGAACAAGTTCAACTGATGAAGCGTCGTGGTGGCGTTGGACATGACTTGTCGCATATCCGCCCGAAAGGTTCTCCGGTAAAAAATTCGGCATTGACATCTACTGGCCTTGTGCCATTCATGGAACGTTACTCCAATTCGACTCGTGAGGTTGCACAGGATGGTCGTCGCGGTGCATTGATGTTGTCAGTCAGCATTAAGCATCCGGACAGTGAGGCGTTCATTGATGCAAAGATGACGGAAGGTAAGGTGACAGGAGCCAATGTGTCAGTTCGGATAGACGATGAATTTATGAAGGCTGTAGAAGCTCAGACGGAATATACTCAGACTTATCCGATAGATTCAGAAAATCCAAAATATAAGAAGACGATAGACGCGGTAGCACTTTGGCGTAAGATCGTTCATAACGCATGGCAGAGTGCCGAACCAGGTGTGTTGTTCTGGGATACTATTACACGTGAATCTGTACCTGATTGCTATGCTGATCTGGGCTTCAAGACGATTTCGACCAATCCATGTGGTGAGATTCCGTTGTGTCCTTATGACAGTTGCCGTTTGATTGCTATCAATCTGTATTCCTATGTCGTAAATCCATTTACGAAGGATGCTTATTTTGATTATGATTTGTTCCGCAAGCATGTTGCTTCTGCCCAAAGAATGATGGATGACATCATTGATTTGGAAATGGAAAAAATTGATCGGATATTGGCAAAAATCGAATCTGACCCTGAAACACTTGAGGTCAAGACTACAGAACTGAATCTGTGGAACAAGATCCGCCGCAAAACTCTTCAGGGACGTCGTACGGGAGTCGGTACAACCGGTGAGGGCGATATGATTGCCGCTATGGGACTTCGATACGGAACAGTTGAAGCTACTGATTTCTCGGTTGAAGTGCATAAGACGCTTGCTTTGGCTGCATATGGCTCATCTGTCAATATGGCGAAAGAGCGTGGTGCCTTTGAGGTGTTTGATGCTGAACGTGAGAAAAACAATCCGTTTATCAATCGCTTGAAAGACGCTGATCTGAAGCTGTATGAAGATATGGTAAAATACGGCCGACGCAATATTGCCTGCTTGACAATTGCTCCAACCGGAACTACCAGTTTGATGACTCAAACAACTTCAGGTATTGAACCTGTTTTCCTTCCTGTTTACAAACGTAGAAGAAAAGTGAATCCGAACGACCCGAGTGTTCGTATTGATTTTGTAGATGAAAACGGGGATGCATTTGAAGAATATGTGGTTTATCACCATAAATTTATCACATGGATGCAAATCAATGGCATTCAGGTAAAACAAGACTATTCACAAGAAGAAATAGACGAACTTATCAAGCGGTCACCGTATTACAAGGCAACATCTAACGATATCAACTGGTTGGAGAAAGTGAATATGCAGGGACGTATTCAAAAATGGGTTGACCATTCAATCAGTGTGACAATCAATTTGCCGTCGGATGTTTCGGAAGATTTGATTAATGACTTGTATCTCCAGGCATGGAAGGTTGGTTGTAAAGGCTGTACCGTATATCGTGACGGTTCGCGTTCCGGTGTCCTTGTTGCAACACAAAAGGAAAAGAAGAAGGAGAAAGAAAAAGAAGTCATTGCCGTTGAAGAGCACAACGTGCTGAAACGTCCAATTGAACTGGAAGCAGATGTGGTTCGTTTCCAAAATAACAAGGAAAAGTGGATTGCATTTATTGGGTTGGTGAATGGCAAACCGTATGAAATTTTCACTGGTTTGGCTGATGATGATGACGGTATTTTCTGTCCGAAGTCTGTATCCAAGGGAAAAATCATCAAGGCAATTGATGAATTGGGCAATAAGCGTTATGACTTCCAGTTTATCAACAAACGCGGTTATAAGACAACGATTGAAGGACTGTCAGACAAGTTCAATCCCGAATATTGGAATTACGCTAAGTTGATTTCCGGTGTATTGCGCTACGGTATGCCTATCGACAAAGTTATCAAACTTGTCAATAGCTTGGAGTTGAACAGCGAGTCTATCAATACTTGGAAGATGGGCGTCGAACGTGCATTAAAGAAATATCTGCCGAACGGTACTCAAGCAAGCGGTCAAAAGTGTCCTCATTGTGGACAGGAAACATTGGTTTACCAGGAAGGTTGTCTGATCTGTACTTCCTGCGGAACTTCAAGATGCGGTTAGAATATAAAACTTCAGTATAAAAAAGACACACAGATAAAGCAAGTTTTTTGTTTTGTCTGTGTGTTTTTCGTTAGAAATGTGTAATTTTATGCCATAAAATTGATTCACTGAATAATAACCTAAAATTATAATCCAAATGAAACTAACTTTTCATATCGACTATAATACGACATGGGGCGAGTCGGTATTTTTAGTCGGCGACATTAACGAGCTTGGAAATAACAATTTGGACAATGCGTTGCGATTGTCTTATGATAACAGCTCGTGGTCGGCTTCAATAGAAATAGGAAGCTCTGTCAAAGATTTTACTTATTCTTACGTTGTTAAATCCGATTCTGGCTATGTTCGTAGAGAGTGGGGAAAGCCTCACTGGTTTAAGGCAGGCAAGAAGATTCGTACATATGAAATTTTCGACCGTTGGCAGGATCAGCCGATGGACAAGTCTTTTTATTCATCAATGTTTACAGATGCTGTTTTCCGTAGAGAAGGGAGACAGCAGGAGCCTGAAATTTCGACGGAAAGTTTGCAAATCAGAGTTTTTGCACCGACGGTGCGTTCTGAAGAAGCTTTGTTTTTAGTCGGTAATGGAAAGGTGCTTGGCGATTGGGCTGCGGAAAAAGCATTGGAACTAAGTGATGCTACATATCCGGAATGGCAAATCGTCCTTCCTTTAGCAGGTCTGGAATTTCCATTGGAATATAAGTTTATCAAGAAAAACAAGCAGACAGGTGCTGTCGTTTGGGAAAACTGTAATAACCGTGTATTAAACCTTAAGTCTCAAAAGAATAAGACGGTGGCTGTTACAGTTGCCGGATTGCGTTTTTGCGACGGCTCCCAACTGTGGAAAGGTGCCGGTACAGCTATCCCGGTATTCTCAATCCGTACAGAAGAGGATTTCGGTGTAGGTGATTTTGTTGGCATCAAGAAGATGGTCGATTGGTTGGCGCTCACCGGACAGAGAGTGCTTCAAATTCTGCCAATCAATGACACCACGATGACGCATACATGGACTGATTCTTATCCTTATAACGCGAATTCGACATTTGCTCTTCATCCGATGTTCTTAAATCTGAAGGCTGTCGGTGTTTTGAAAGATCCAGCCCGTCAGGAATATTATGATGGTTTGGCGCGCGAATTGAACGCTTTGCCGGAAGTCGATTATGAACGTGTTAATGCCGGCAAACGCCAATATATACGTGAATTGTTTGCGGAAGTTGGAGAAGAAACATTGAAGAGCACAGAATATCAGGATTTCGTATCCCGCAATGAATACTGGTTGAAATCATATTCAGCATTCTGTGTGCTTCGTGATAAATTCAATACTCCGGATTTCTCTCAGTGGCAGGAATATTCAGTTTATGATGCCGAGAAGATTGACAAACTGATTGAAGAAAATAAAACTGAAATAGATATCAATAATTTTGTTCAGTATCATTTGGACAAACAGCTTCGTGATGCACGAAACTATGCACATGAACATAATGTTGTTTTGAAGGGTGATATTCCAATTGGCATAAGCCGTACCAGCGCAGATGCATGGGTAGATCCTGATTTGTTCAATATGGATTGTCAGGCAGGTGCACCACCTGATGATTTTTCTGTGTTGGGACAAAATTGGGGATTCCCGACATACAATTGGGAAGAAATGCAGAAGGACGGATTCCAATGGTGGAAAAACCGTATGCGTAAAATGGCGGAATATTTTGACTTGTATCGTATCGACCATATTCTGGGATTCTTCCGCATTTGGCAAATTCCTCAGGATGCTGTTCACGGATTGTTGGGAACATTCAACCCGGCACTGCCATATACTCCGGATGAAATGAGATATAATTATGATTTCTGGATTGATGTCGATTTACAGACTCGTCCTTATATCATGGATTATTTCTTGTATGATTTCTTTGGAGAGTATACAGACGAGGTTAAACGTGAGTTCCTGAATGATGCCGGTTATGGACGTTATCATTTGAAAGACTTTGTTGATACTCAGGCTAAGGTCGTAGCCTATTTTAAGGATAGAGAAAAGAACGACAAAAACAAGCGTATTGAAGATGCTCTGCTTGGTTTGATTGACGAGGTGCTGTTCATTGAAGATCCGGAACAGAAAGGAAAATATCATCCGCGAATTTCCGCTCAATTTACCTATGTTTACCGTTCGCTCAACGATTACGAACGCTGGTGCTTTGACCGGATGTACAATGATTTCTTCTATCATCGACACAATGACTTCTGGTATGGAAAGGCGATGATGAAATTGCCGGCACTTGTCAACTCTACCGATATGCTTGTCTGTGGCGAGGATTTGGGAATGATTCCTGATTGCGTTCCGGCTGTGATGAACCAGTTGCAGATTCTTTCTTTGGAAATCCAGAGAATGCCGAAAGACCCGCGTGTTGAGTTTGGAAATCCTTATCAGTATCCGTATCTTTCTGTTTGTACCACTTCAACTCATGATATGGGCGGCATTCGTCAATGGTGGGAAGAAAATCACGACAAGACGCAGCGGTTCTTTAATCAGATGCTCGGGCAAACTGGAGAAGCCCCATATTTTGCTGAACCTTGGATTTGTGACATTATGATTAGCCAGCATATGGAATCACCGGCTATGTTGTCCATTTTGCCGTGGCAGGATTGGATGTCGATTGACGGCGGATTGCGCAGAACGAATCCGAAGGATGAACAAATAAATATTCCGGCTATTTCCCGTCACTATTGGAGATATCGTATGCATATGACTGTGGAAGATTTGATGAAGCAGGTTAATTTCAATAAGATTGTGGAATCTAAGATAACTAACAGCGGACGTTAATTAATATCGTTGGAAGCTATATGAAGAATGGGCAGCTCAATTAAGGGTTGCCCATTCTCTTTAATCATATATAAGGAATAAAAAAAGGACCTTTAAAATTCGGGTAGAACTTTAAAGGTCCTTGTATTTTGAAATGGCGTATTATTCTTCTTCAGTTAGAGGAACAGCCATATAGTCACGTTTGCCAGTCGGGTAAACGCCGGTGATAAACATAACTTTGTTAGGTGATGAGCCGCGCATAATTTCATTATAGATAGCTTCAACGTCCTTTTGTGTTTTCACCGAAACATTGTTGATGTCAAGGATGATAAATCCTTCAGTGATGCCGGCTGATTTGAACTTACCGTCTTTCAGTCCGACAACTTGAACACCACCGCTGATGTGCAATTGGGCTTTGACTTTGTCGGAAACCGGTTTGAATGCACAACCCAAAGCTGTGAAGTCTGAACTCTTGGTGATGGTTGTATTGCCTTGGGCATTTCTCATTGTGACATCCAACTTGATTTCTTTGTTATCGCGAATTACGGTCAATGTCGCCTTGTCACCCGGAGAAAGACGGCTCATGATTTCCTGCAATTCAGCTCTGTTTCTTGCTTTAGAGCCGTTGATCGCTGTAATGACATCGCCTTTCTGAATACCGGCTTCTTTAGCTGCGCTCATGTCTTCAACTGAAGCGACATAAATACCTTCATTTACCGCAGTGATATCTTCTTTCTTCGCAATTTCCGGAGTTAGCTCGGTGAAAGAGATTCCTAAAACAGCACGCTGTACAGTTCCATATTTACGGATATCGGTGATGATTTTCTTCACGATGGAAGTAGGAATTGCAAACGAGTAACCTGCATAGTTTCCTGTTTGGGAATAAATCGCTGTGTTGATACCTACCAGTTCGCCGCGGGTGTTGACCAATGCGCCACCACTATTACCCGGGTTTACTGCTGCATCAGTTTGAATAAAGGCGTCGATTCCCATTTGCTGGCTGTGGGTAGAGCTGGAAATGCTTCGAGCTTTAGCGCTGACAATACCGGCAGTTACTGTTGATGTAAATCCAAATGGATTACCTACGGCAAGAACCCATTCGCCGACTTTCAGGTCATCGGAATTTCCAAAAGTAATGACCGGAAGATCCTTTTCGTCAATTTTCAGCAATGCCAGGTCGGTTGCCGGGTCAGTTCCGATAACAGTAGCATTATATGTCTTATTGTTGTTAAGCGTAATTTCAAGTTTTTCCGCACCTTCGATAACGTGGTTGTTTGTAACGATATAACCGTCATCGCTGATGATTACGCCAGAACCCAAACCCAGTTGTTGTGGTTCTGCTTCTTTCTGAGGCTGGCGATTTCCATATCCAGGACCAAAAAAGAATTCAAAGAACGGATCATTGAATCCTGACATTCTGTTTTGGCGTGGCGTTGCAAAACTTTTAATGCTGACAACGCAGTTGATAGTGCTCTCTGCTGCTTTGGTGAAATCAGCAGGAGCTGCCGTTAGAGATGAACTGGCAGCAGTACGGATAAAACCGTCTTGTTCAATTTGTGCATCATTTTCCCTGTTTTCTGCCTGTCGTTCGACAGTTGCCCACAATGCGGGCGTGGCAGCCAATACTACAACAGCGGCAGCTGCAATGAGTATTGTTTTTTTCTTAGGCGTTTTCATATTAAAAATGTTAAATAAACTTCTTATTAATATTTCTAACTGTTAAATTTAACGATTTAACGGTTCTAATATACATCAAAAAAATTTAGATAAGCAAGTTTGATTCTTACTTTTAAGATATTTTAATTGGGGAAGGCTCTTTATTGTCCGATTTGTGAAGTTTTGTAACAAAAAAATATAATATGGAATAAATTGGAGTTTAAAAAAGGCTTAATCATCGCTAAAAACTTCCGACAAGTCTTTCATTTCCCGGTATTCGTTCCATTCCGGATCTTTTTCGGCGTAAAGTGTGATAGGGAGAAGTTCGAAATCTTTTAATGCATCATTCAGCATGTATTGGAATTTTTTAGGATTGAGCGTGTAGAACACCCAGTTTCTTTCACTGTCGCCAGTGTATATTCCAGTCATGACAGCAGCCGAATCTTTGGTAAAAGCATTATTAAGTGCGTCAGTAACCTGTTCCATCAGAGAGGAAGTCTTGAAATCCGGCATTCCGTTCTTGTCTGGAGTATATTTCCAGGTGATTTCAATCCGGTCATTATATTTCCCGGTCGCAATTACCGGTTCAACTCCCTGACGGCCGGTCACCATAATTAAAGCTCCTGTTTCGCTCTCTGTTGGGGAAGTCCACCACTCATTTCCGATTTTTAGTTTTGCCATAGTTCGAATTTTTTAGTTTTGTTACAAATTTAGTGCATAATCCTCCAAGTAGAAAATTTCTTGAAATAATGTTATATAAAAGAATCAAGTATTTTTTATGTCTGTGTTATATTGTAATTTTACAAATAAAAAACAGATGGAAATAGCATTACTGTGTATGATAGCTGCGGCTGTGGTGGCCGTTTTTGTATTGGTTGGGAAATTGAACGCCGCACGTCGGGAATTGTCGCGTGTGAAGTACGAGGCGGAAGACGGGTTGAAGAATGTCGAACAACTACGTGGTTTGAATAATAGGAACGAGGAAACGATAGCTTCCTTGCAGAAAGAAAACAGTGCCTTGTCGGTGGAAAACGCTCGGTTGTCGGAGCGTCTGTCTTTCATTGAGGTGGAAAAGGACAAGATGAAGAAAGAAACGGAAATGCAGTTCCGCTTGTTGGCGAATGAGATTTTTGCTACCGAATCTAAACAGTTTCGGGAATCCAGTGAGAATCGTTTGGATGAAATTTTGAAGCCTTTGAAAGAAAATATCCACGATTTCAAGCAGACGATAATCAACAATTATACGGAAGAAGCAAAGGAACGTCATTCGTTGAAAGGACATATAAAAGAACTGATGGATTTGAATTATTCCATCGGTAAGGAAGCTCGAGAACTGACAGAGGCTTTGCGTGGTAATTCTAAAGTTCAGGGTGATTGGGGTGAAATGATTTTGGAGTCAATTCTTGAAAAATCAGGACTTATCAAGGACGAGAATTACTTTGTGCAGCCGGCGAAGAATGTCAATGGGGAAACTCTCGTTTCGGAGAGTGGCAATGGGCTGCGGCCGGACGTCGTCGTTTGTATGCCGGATAAGAAATATGTGGTGATTGACTCGAAGGTGTCACTGACTGCATATACCGGGTTTGTCAACGCAGAAACAGAAGAAGAAAGAGCCCGCTATGGTAAGGCTCATGTGCAGTCGGTTCGTGCGCATCTGAAAGAATTGCAGTGCAAGAGTTATCAGGATTATGTAGGTGTCTCTCCGCAAAACCGGATGGATTTTGTGCTGATGTTTATCCCGAATGAGCAGGCATACATGGTAGCGATGTCACTTGATAAAAAAATGTGGCAAGAGGCTTATGACAAACGTGTGGTGATTATCAGTCCGGCTCATGTTATATCAACGTTACGCTTGATAGCCCAGTTGTGGACACGTGACAGGCAGACAAAAAATGCGTTGACGATAGCAGAGGAAAGTGGAAAACTGTATGATAAGTTTGTCGGATTGGTGGAAGATTTGAAGAATGTTGGAACCAATCTTGAACGTACTAAAGCGGTGTACGACCAGGCTTTTAATAAGTTGAGTGAGGGGAGAGGCAATCTGATTTCCCGGGTTGAGAAAATTAAAGAGTTGGGGGCAAAGACAACAAAGTCGCTGCCTGACGCCGGTGGAAACAATTAAATAAAAGAAAAAACGAAGAAGGTGA
>OOCH01002188.1_pt1 | contig 12934 bp, 11 predicted proteins | sample 1671641 | NCBI WGS metagenome assembly OOCH01 (sample SAMN06348177, study PRJEB24527) | human gut metagenome | biome: human gut; feature: ankylosing spondylitis patient; material: feces | host: Homo sapiens | place: China | collected 2015-10
ATGGAGATGGAAACGTTTCCAACATGATAGCAATCATGTGAAATTTAACAGGAGGAATTTATAATGAAAAAGAGAGCATTAGCTATTTTAATGGCAGCATTAACAGCAAGCACCATGCTTGCAGTTCCTACATTTGCAGCAGATTATTCAGGCGAGGATCCGCAGCTTGAGAAAAACATCAAAATCCTTACCATCTGGGCAGAGGATAACGACAACGGTGTGCTGTTAAATAAGATTTGTGAAGATTATCAGAAGAATGTAAACCCGAACTTCACATGGGAATATGAGATGGTTGCTTCTGACAACCTTCAGCAGAAAATCGCTACACTGGCAGCATCCAATGACCTTCCGGATCTGTTCGCTTACGAAGCAGGTGCTCCGCTTAGCGTACTGATCGATTCCGGTAAAGTAAAAGATATTTCCGAAGCAGTTGATGAAATCGGAACAGCTGATTGCTTGAACAGCGGTGCTGTTGAGCTTCTGAAAGGATTATCCGGAACAGATGATCTTTATGATCTTCCTCTTGGACTGAACGTAGAAGGCTTCTGGTACAACAAAGCTCTGTTTGAGCAGGCAGGATGCGAAGTTCCTACTACATGGGATGAATTTGAAGAAGTTCTTCAGAAGCTTTCCGATGCTGGTATCCAGCCTCTTACAACCGGCGGATCTGACAAATGGGGTGCAACCCGTCTGATCAACGCTTACGCAGTAAGAACAGCAGGAAACGACATCATGACAAAAGCAGCTGACGGAGAAGTTCCTTACACAGATGAGAAACTGGTTGCTGCAGCTGACAAGCTTGCAGAGTGGGCTGAGAAAGGATACTTCGGAGAAGGTATTACAACAGTTGATATGAACACAGCTGGTTCCATGCTGATGAGCGGAAAAGCTGCTATCTTCTACAATGGCTCCTGGTTTACACAGAACCTGACAGATGATTCCCAGAACCCGGCAGGCGAGGATGGAATCGGATTCTTCAACATTCCGGTTGCAGACGAGTCCGTTAGCTCCGCTACTTCTTACTCTATGAACTGTGGTAACATTCTTGCTCTTGATAACGATAAATATGACGAGGCTACTGGCTGGTTCCTGAAATACTTCATGGAGAACATCGGAAACCTTGCAATGGAAGAGCAGGGAACTGTTAAAGGTTACACATATGATGTTGCAGCAGATGATATGGATGGTTACACCAAGCTTGTTCTTGATGAGATTGACAAATCCACAGAAGGATTTGCATGGTGGGAAGCAAAAATGCCTAGCGAAATCTCCAAGACTGCACAGGAAAATGTACAGCCTCTGCTGAACGGCGAAATGACTGGCGAAGAATATATGCAGTCCATCCAGGATGTATATGACATGCAGTAAGTATCAGCTTTGGCAATATAAGCTTTGAACTTCAAATGGGAGTGTTTGCCAGCAGACACTCCCATTTTTATGTTAGAAATCAGAAAGGAAGGAATTTTATGAACAAGGTATTAGGTAATAAGAAAGCGATATCCCTTTTCGTAGTTCCGGCGTTAATTATTTACACTATCATTGTAATGGTACCGGTTATCTGGTCGCTGTACTATTCATTTTTCAGCGGCAGCCCGGGACTTCAGTGGGAATTTGCCGGATTTGACAATTATGCAAGACTTTTCAGAGACAAGAACTTTTTAAATGCATTAACAGTAAACTGTAAATATGTATTGGTAGTAACCATTGGCCAGGTTGGAATGGGACTTTTACTTTCCCTGATGTTTAAATTCTGGCTGAGGAGATGCAAAACTATCGTAAGAACTCTGGTTTTCTTCCCTGTAGTACTTCCTACTGTTGCAGTAGGTCAGCTGTTTGCAAAGATTTATGAGATTCAGCCAAACTATGGTCTGTTAAACTCCTTACTTGACTCTCTTGGTTTTACAAACCTTGTTCAGCCATGGATCGGCCAGTCCAGCACAGCTCTCTGGGCATTGTGTGTAATGGATATCTGGGTAGCCATGGGATTCTATTCCGTAATTTTCTATGGTGCACTCCTTGATATCTCTGATGATATCCTGGAAGCAGCAAGAATCGATGGCTGCGGCGGATGGCAGTTATTCAAGAACATTCTTCTTCCACTGCTTCGTCCGATGGTAATCACCAGCCTTGTATTCAGCTTCTCCGGTACTGTAAAAATGTTTGAGTCCGCTATGGCTCTTACAAAGGGCGGTCCAGGAAGCGCAACCAAATCACTGTCCATGTATATGTATGACGTTGCATTTACATACAATAAGGTGGGTTACGCCAGCGTTATCGCAATCGTGATTTTCCTGATCTGTGTAGTCGGTTCTCTTGTTATTAACAAATTTGATGTGAAAGACTGAAAGGAGGAAATATTATGAAAAAAGTAAAAGCAGCTTTTCGAGGAATTGTAATTTTCCTTCTTTGCATGATTGAAATTTATCCGCTGTTCTGGATGCTTACAGCATCCTTCAAGAAACAGGCTGAGTGGAGTGAGAAACCTGCCTATGCATTAAACGATGGATTTTATTTCCAGAACTACTCTGATGCATGGACAAGAGGCCACATGTCCACATTCTTTAAGAACAGCTTGATTACCACATTGGTGGCGCTGGTATTTATCGTATTCTTCTCTGTAACAGTTGGTTTCGCTGTAACCAAGATGAAATGGAAATTTATTTTCCAGATTAGTCAAATGCGTCTTAATAAGTATCAATAATGTTTTATTACATATTTTAGATACGAATCTAAAGGCAAGGATTTGAAAAACAAATGTGCAGCGAAATAATCGGAACAAAATTCAAGTACACGGTATTAACATTGACACCGTTTTCTTCACACCATTTATGCACTGTAAGTCCGCTACTTTTCTGTGCTTGGATCTGGGCTGACCATTCGGTCAGGCGAAATTCGTTCTTTACCGTTGCGATCGTTGTTTTCATTATCTTTATCTCCACATCTAATTGGGTCTAAGCAGCTCTATAGACTTTTTGAGATTGGGTAATTTACTCTATGGAGTTGCTTGAAGTTTATTATACTTCTTTAGTCATCAGTGGGGTAGATGCGGAGGGTTTGACGGTTACATTCAAATTCACAACGTCAATGATAGATGATATTTTAGAAGATGTCCCCATGATTGATACAAATAGATATACTTGATGTAAAAATAGAAAATGTTTATTCGTCGTTTGGTGGAAAAGGAAATGTTATGAAATTAGAAAAAACAAATTACAAATGAAGAGCTGCTTGAACTTACAAAAAAAGCATTTGAAAATAACGAGGTTGCTGAGTTCCTTTGCGGAGAAAAAGGATATGCTTGTCCTATAAGTCACTTTGTTCCAGCAAATGTACCAACGGATTTTAGTAGAATTATAGATTTTGGAGTATACAAACTTTATGAGGAAACTAAAAATGAAAAAATTGTTGCCAAATTCGAAGAAGCCATATTGTATCTTCTTGATTGCGATCCAGCAAAGAATTGGATAGCGTTTATGGTATGTTGGAATCAAATTAGGAATGAAAAAAGACACGAAGCACCATTTAAATTCATTAATCAAGAGTTAATTGAGAAATTGAAGGAAACGCTATTAAAACACGAAAAGGAGCTTCGTGTTTGTAAGGAATGGCAAGGTTGGAATGAAGATAATGGGCTTTGGCAGGAAATTACAAGAATTAATAACATTGCAACTAAAAATTATGGGGTGAGTATATTATGAATATAGACGAAATATTTAGTAAAGGTGCATCTTATTTAATATCTGAAAAAGGTTATGAAGACTATATTTCAGGCAAAGATGTTACATTGGGACGTCCTGTTGGAGATGATACTGTTGTTTGGGTTGCACCAAGTGCCGAAATTGATGAAGCTATAATTAAAACCAAATCCGGATGTTAACCCTAATATAGGAGAAATTGGCAACACGAATTCAATAAATGGAATCCCAACTAAACAATTAAATAATCTATATAATTCATTAGGAAGAGATTCTGAGTGCTTACGTTTCATTCATTGTATTTACTATACAAGCGCAGCAGGGGGTTTTATAAGGGTTCTCTTTAAAATACCCTTAAATACATTTATTATTGTGAGGTTTAGACTATGGCATTTGTTAATGAAAAGCTGACTCCAACGCAAAGAGAGGAACTGGCTAAGAAAAAGATTAAGAACCCATACGGGAGCTTTAGGGACACGACAGAAGGTATCATGCCCCTGTACTTAACTATTGACAAAAATTCTGAAACATGGTTAGCACATTGCTATAACCATCATGACACGAATAATGATATAGAGGAATTTATCTTTATGTATAAATCAAATCCGATACCTGTTCAAGCAATAAAGAGTATTCATAAACAACAAGTTTGTTGGAAAATAACACGTATTGGTTTCCCGAAAGGATTGCTAAACGATAAAGAACACCTTCAAATTTTGTTAACTGACGCGTTCAAAGCTTACAACATATCCGGATGGCCTGGCGAAGAAAGTGGACAGACCAAGGTAATATATGGCTATGAGTAAGGAGGTGTATTGTAATGTTGACGTTATTGGAAGCATTAGATGAGCTCAATTCAAAATCAGAAAGTGAACTTGCGCTTGATTATCTTGAAGAACTTGCTAAAAAAGTATCTATCGAACCTGTGCCTTATTTAACGATTAAAGGCTCTGAAATGACCTAAAATTGGTCTTATCAGAGCCTTTTTTTACATTATGCTTTTTAACGAAATGTCATTTTAGGTTGTGCATTTATTCTGGCAGAAGGACGCAGGCACAGAAACCGGGTTCGGGCTGATAGCAATATATGGTGAGGTCTTTTCCGATCTCAGGGCTAAAATCCTTCAGCGTGTGCTTTGTGCCGTTGAGTGCTACATCTGCGTAAGATACCAGCCATTTTCGGTCTCCGTTGCGAAATACTTCATAAAAAGACCGATTCAGCATTTCTTCTACTGTCACACCCTCAACTACCGCCATCTCCTTGTTGCAGTAGCGGAAAATAAAGTCAACACCGTGACCATCTTCATCGAATACAAGCTCGATAACGCAGTAAGCCAGAGGCATTTCGTCCATAATACTGCACTTCTCGTAGAAACCCAACGGCGGGTCGAATTCCTCCTTAGGCGACGGAACGTCTAGCCCAAGCTCCTTACGCAGCCGATGTGGATGGGCTGAATGGCAGCTTTGACAATACCGAGTTTGATCTTGCTTCTGCAGAGAATACAACAATTGAAAACGCCCCAACAGACACAACTGCTTTTGGCATTTCCGGAGGTGCGATCACAAAAGATCAGAAGATCGGAACTATTACAGTAAAGATCACCTCAGACACCTCAGACTCCTCAGACACTACTATGGTGAAAAATTTGGAGAATCTGCGCGGTGTATTTGAAAATGGTGGCAAGGCAAAGCTAAACAACGATCTTAACGGAGCATACGAGATGCTGACGCTTTCGTCAGGAAAAGATCTGGAGTTTGATCTGAACAGAAAGACGCTGAGCGTAGAATCTATTTCACTCTCAAATGATGGCAACGAAACGCTGACACTGAGCAACGGTACTATCGGTTGTTATGTGCAGATGAATGGAAGAGCTGAACAACATCTGATCGTTGACAATTGTACTCTGAATGGGTTGGGCGACAATAATAATTACTCAGATGTGACCTTGAGAGATTGTGTCATCATGAAAGATTGCTTTACCAGCTATGGCGGCATTTGGAAATTCGAGGGAGTCAATAATATTACCGGAACAATGAAAGTTAAAAAAGATGTCACCATTTCCGGCGACTTTACGTTAGGGACGCTTAAAGTTCCCATGGTTACTTCCGGTACGCCGACCTTAAAACTGTCGGGTAATATTCGGATAGGCAAATTCTCCTTTGATAGTGTTTATAGAGAAGAGGCAAAGATCATCTGCGGTGTGGGTACATATAACTTTAAGCCGGATGAATATGAAACAGGCAGATATGGCGGTATTCAACTAGCAGAGGGATGCACCGTCAGCGGACCTGATGAGAACGGCATTTACACCGTTACAGCGGAATAAGGAGGGCAAAAAAATTAGGCAGCCGTTATCGACTACCTAAAGAACTTATTCTATTCTGCAATGACCATGTATATGATAAATGCCCATAGTGCAAGAGAAATTATCATCACCATATAAAAATACCAGTGTTTTGTTTTGTGACGGAAAAATTCCATGCCCAGAAATCCTCCTGCAAAGCCGCCAAGCAGGCTCAGACCAAGGAGCGTTTTCTCAGGTATCCGTCATTTGTGTGCTCTTGCCTTGTGCTTATCTGCACCAAAAAGTATGAACGTCAAAAGGCTCATTGCGGAAAGATATATTATAATGTATTTCAGCATATCTTTGCCCTCATATAAACAAAGGGCGGAAAAGCTCCGCCCTTGTATTTTTGTTTTTTTACTTGAAGTAAGCTACGCCGCTTTCAAATATCTTCTGATCCTTTTCACCAGGAACGTTCTTTGATACGCAGCAGCCCTTACGCTCTGAGTGACCCATTTTACCAAGAACACGTCCGTCAGGTGAGGTGATACCCTCGATAGCCTGGAATGATGTGTTAGGGTTGCAATGAATGTCAAATGTAGGTTCTCCGTCAAAGTCAACATACTGTGTAGCGATCTGTCCGTTTGCAGCAAGCTGTGCGATTTCCTCTGCTGTTGCAACGAAACGTCCCTCACCGTGTGAGATAGCCACGCTGTGGATATCGCCTACCTCACAGCCTGCAAGCCATGGTGACTTGTTGGAAGCGATCCTTGTGTTTACCATTTTAGACTGGTGTCTTGCAATGGTGTTGAATGTAAGTGTAGGGGAGTCGTCTCTCATATCTCTTATCTCACCATATGGTACAAGACCAAGCTTGATAAGTGCCTGGAAGCCGTTGCAGATACCAAGCATAAGACCGTCACGATTTTTCAGCAGGTCATGGATAGCGTCTGTAAGTCTTGGGTTTCTCAGGAACGATACGATGAACTTGCCTGAGCCGTCAGGCTCGTCGCCACCGCTGAATCCGCCTGGGAGCATTACTATCTGTGACTCTTTTATCTTCTTCTCCATTGCGTCAACAGACTCCTTGATAGCCTGTTCTGTGAGGTTTCTTACAACGAAGATGTCAGCCTCAGCGCCTGCCTTTTCAAAGGCTCTTGCTGTATCGTATTCGCAGTTTGTGCCAGGGAATACAGGGATAAGCACCTTTGGCTTTGCCACCTTGATAGCAGGTGCAACTCTCTTGTCTGCTTTGTAGCTGTACTTTTCAGGCTTCTCAGCAGGCTCTTTCACATGAACAGGATATACAGGCTCAAGCTTGCCCTCCCAAAGTGTCTGGAGCTTGTCAAGGCTTATTGTGTAATTGTCTGACTTTATCTCATAGCTTTCTGTTGTTTCACCGATAACTCTCTCGTCAGTGTCAACGCCCTCTGCAAGCTCGATAACAAATGCGCCATAGCAAGCTCTGTAAAGCTCTTCTGCTGTGAGCTTATCTGTGAACTTAAAGCCTATCTTGTTACCGAATGCCATTTTTGCAACAGCCTCAGATACACCACCGTAGGATACAGCCCAGCATGAAAGCACCTTGCCCTCAGCGATAAGCTTTTCTACCTTTTCAAATACTGCCTTAAGTGAATCGAAGTTCACAAGCTTGTTGTCGTCATATTCAGGCTTGATAAGGATCACCTTAGAGCCTGCTTTCTTGAATTCCTGTGAAATTACCTTGTCTGCGTCTGTTACTGATACAGCGAATGAAACAAGTGTAGGTGGAACGTCTATTTCCTCGAATGTACCTGACATTGAGTCCTTACCGCCGATAGAACCGCATCCCAGCTCTATCTGTGCCTTGTATGCACCGAGGAGAGCAGACATAGGCTTGCCCCAACGCTCAGGATCATTCTGTGTTCTCTCGAAATACTCCTGGAATGTGAGCCAGCATTTCTCATATGTACCGCCTGTTGCGATGACCTTTGCGATAGACTCAACTACAGCACTCATTGCGCCGTGGTATGGGCTTACTGATGAGAGATATGGGTCATAGCCCCAGCCCATAATGGACGTTGTCTTTGTATTGCCGTGAAGAACAGGGAGCTTTGCAGCCATTGCCTGTGTAGGTGTGTTCTGATATTTACCGCCAAATGGCATAAGAACTGTGTTTGCACCGATTGTTGAGTCAAATCTCTCAATAAGGCCCTTCTGTGAGCAGATGTTGAGGTTTGATATCATAGACTCCCAGCGGTCAGCAGTGTCAGCGTCGTTGCTCTCTGCTGCGAAAACAGGAGCAGGGATAGAAATATCTGTGTGCTTTTCTGCACCGTTTGAGTTAAGGAACTCTCTTGTAAGGTCAACGATAGTGTTGCCGCACCAGTTCATTTTAAGTCTTGGCTCAGCAGTTACTCTTGCCACCATTGTTGCTTCAAGGTTTTCCTTTGCAGCCTCAGCCATGAACTTTTCAAGGTCGCTCTTTGCGATAACAACAGCCATTCTCTCCTGTGACTCAGAGATAGCAAGCTCAGTGCCGTCAAGACCGTCATACTTCTTTGTAACAGCGTCAAGGTTGATAGAAAGTCCGTCAGCAAGCTCGCCGATAGCAACGGAAACTCCGCCTGCACCGAAGTCGTTACAACGTTTTATCATTGAAGTAACTTCAGGGTTTCTGAACAAACGCTGAAGCTTTCTTTCCTCAGGTGCGTTACCCTTCTGTACCTCAGCTCCGCAGCTTTCCAGTGAGTGCAGGTTGTGTGATTTTGAAGAGCCTGTTGCTCCGCCACAGCCGTCACGTCCTGTTCTTCCGCCAAGGAGGATAACGATATCCTCAGGCTCAGGTCTTTCACGTCTTACGTTCTCAGCAGGAGCAGCACCGACTACAGCACCTATCTCCATTCTCTTCGCAACATAGCCCGGGTGATATATCTCGTGAACGTGACCGGTAGCAAGACCTATCTGGTTGCCGTATGAAGAATAACCATTTGCCGCACCTACAACTATCTTTCTCTGTGGAAGCTTACCTGTGATAGTGTCCTCAACAGGAACCAGCGGATTGCCTGCACCAGTTACTCTCATTGCCTGATATACATATGAACGTCCTGACAGCGGATCTCTGATAGCGCCACCAAGACAAGTTGCCGCACCGCCGAAAGGCTCGATCTCTGTAGGGTGGTTGTGTGTTTCGTTTTTGAACATGAGCAGCCAATCCTCAGGATTGCCGTCAACGTCAACAGTTATCTTAACAGAGCAAGCGTTTATCTCCTCACTCTCGTCAAGGTCTTTGAGCAGACCAGCCTTTTTAAGCTGCTTTGCGCCGATACAAGCAAGATCCATAAGTGTAACAGGCTTGTCAGTTCTGCCTGCGTAAAGGTCTTTTCTTGTGTTGATATAGTCTGCAAAGGTAGCAGCTATGTAGTCTGAGTCGATAGAAACGTTATCGACGATAGTGGAGAATGTAGTATGACGGCAGTGGTCAGACCAATATGTGTCTATCATTCTTATCTCAGTGATAGTAGGATTTCTCTTTTCAACGTTCTTGAAATAATCCTGACAGAACTTGATATCGTCAAAGTCCATTGCAAGACCCAAGTCTGTGAGCATGAATCTCAGGTCATCATCTGTTGAATAGATAAAGCCCTCAACAGTCTTAACTGTGGTAGGGATAGTATACTTGATATCGAGTGTATCGAAGCAATCAAGGGAAGCTTCTCTTGATTCAACAGGGTTTATCATATAGTGCTTGATCTGGTCAAGCTCTGCTTCTGTGAGTTTGCCAGAAACGATATAAATTCTCGCTGACTTGATAGTAGGTCTTTTTCCTCCAGTGAGAAGTGAGATACACTGTGCGCAGGAATCAGCTCTCTGATCGAACTGACCTGGCAGATACTCAACTGCAAAAACAAACTCGTCAGCTTTTACAGCAGGCAGGTGATCGTAAGTAACATCAACAGCAGGCTCAGAGAAAACGACTGGTGCTGCAAGGTCAAAATCCTCTCTTGAAAGACCCTCTGCGTCATAGCGGTTTATAACTCTCAGACCTGTAAGGTTTTCAAGTCCCAGAGCTGACTTTATTCCGCTGATAAGTGAATTTGCTTCAACTGCAAATTCAGGCTTTTTTTCTACATAAATACGGTAAACAGACATGGCTACATCTCCTTATAATAGTTATTTCTATTATACTACATTTTTCGCATATTTGTCAATAAAATTCTTATTATTCGGCAGGGCATATAATTATGTGTGAATAAGCGTTGGCTCACTTGTTGATTTTTTAGTTCATAAAAGCAGAAATACCGCACCATTACAGTGCGGTATCCCTAAAATATTAATCTGCAAACGGATTTTCTGTTGGATAAAGCATACCCTTTGGCTGATTGAAGCCTATGTCTGTCATGCCAAGATATGTCATAACGCTGTGGAGTGCCTTTCCATAGTGACCAAAAGCAACAGCACCGTGGTGAGGATAGTTCTTCTGAACAAGAACATGGCGGTAAAATCTGCCCATTTCGTTGATAGCGAAAATACCGATAGAGCCGAATGAACGTGTTGCCACAGGAAGAACTTCGCCCTCTGCAATATATCCTTTGAGCTGTGCGTCAGCCGTTGACTGGAAGCGGAAGAATGTGATATTTCCGTCAACGATATCGCCCTCGAGAGTACCTCTTGAAATATTAGGCTCGCTGTCTGGCTCAAGATTTCTCTTCATGATACGCTGGAACTTCATCTCAGGCTCTTTTACAAGGCATGAAGCTGTGTTTCCGCAGTGGAAGCCCATGAATGTATCCTTAAGTGTGTAAGGGAACTTTCCTGCGATATCATCATTGTATATGTCCGCAGGAACAGTGTTGTTGATGTCAAGGAGCGTAACAGGCTTCTGCGATACGCAAATGCCTATGTATTCGCTGACAGCGCCGTAGATATCTACTTCGCAGGCAACAGGAATGCCTATCTTTGTAAGTCTTGAATTAACATAGCAAGGAACGAAGCCAAACTGCGTCTGGAATGCAGGCCAGCACTTGTTTGCAAATACAACATATTTTCTTGAGCCTTTGTGAGCTTCTGCCCAGTCAAGAAGAGTAAGCTCATACTGCGCAAGTCTTGGAAGAATGCCTGCCATTTTATTGCCATTGCCAAGCTCTGCTTCCATGTCAGCCACAACAGCAGATATTCTCTCATCGCCGGCATGGGCGTTGAATGACTCGAAAAGGTCAAGTTCTGAGTTTTCTTCTATCTCGATACCCATATTGTAGAGCTGTCTGATAGGTGCGTTGCAGGCAAGAAAGTCCTGTGGGCGCGGCCCGAATGAGATTATCTTCAGATCCTTAAGACCGAGGATAGCCCTTGCAACTGGAACGAACTCGCTTATCATCTTTGCGCACTCGTCAGGTGTACCAACAGGGTACTCAGGGATATAAGCCTTGATGTTTCTCAGTGCAAGGTTATAGCTTGCGTTGAGCATTCCGCAGTATGCGTCGCCTCTGTTGTCGATAAGTGCATCACCGCATGGTTCTTCAGCGGCCGCAACGAACATAACAGGACCGCCAAACTTCTTTGCTAGAAGTGTTTCTGAGGACTCAGGTCCAAAGTTTCCGAGATATACAACAAGTGCGTTACAGCCTGCTGTGTTTACCTCGTCAAGGGCTTTGAGCATATCATTCTCGTTCTCCACAACTGTAGGACATTCGTAGATATCTCCGTAAGCCTTTTTGTACTCCTGACAGACCTTGATACGTCTTGATTCTGAAAGCGACATAGGAAAGCAATCTCTTGAAACTGCAACGATGCCAAGTTTTACTTCTGGTATATTTTTCATGTTTTAACCTCCGATTTTCATTTATTTATGACTTTATTCTAGCATACCTTTGTGCTGTTTTCAATAGCTTTTTGTGCAAATTTTCGTGAAATTTAGTTAGCTGCCCAGGATGAAAAAGTGCGTTAGCCCAAGCCACTCTCTCACCCAATATGTGAACAGGTATCGTGGTTCGGTGTAGGCTGAATAAGCGGTGACATTCTCCACACCCTGAGCCTTTGCTATAAGGCTTGCACGGTATTGATGAAAACCGTCTGTGACGATAGTCATATCATGGCTCATGCCGAGTTCATCGAGTATCTTGAGAGAGTTTTGGATATTTTCGTAAGTTGAAGTGGACTTGTCCTCCATTATTATCCTGTCGCTGTCCATGCCTTTTTCAAGAAGGTAATTTTTCATTGCCAAGGCTTCGCTTATTTTCTCATCATCACCCTTGCCACCTGAAACTATACAAAGCGTATCGGGATTGTCGTTCATAGCCGTAATTGCAGCGTCAAGTCGTCTGCGTAACATTCGTGAGGGGCGTTCGCCTTTTACCTGACAGCCAAGCACAACTATAACATTGGCTTTTTCAGGGCGGTTTTCCTGTGCTTTGTACATAAGTATGGAAAGAATACCCACATATATTATCCCAGCAAGTATCAATGTGCTTACAAAGATAAGCCCAAATTTACCTGCGCCATGTCCCCATATTTTTGATAGAATACCGCAGAATTTTGTCCAGTTTGCCGTTATGATCATTAGCATCACCGAAACGATGATGCCAAGCAGGTTGCCAGAGCATATAACAGGAAATGGTACAAGAAACAGAAACAACAGCAAAGTTTCCAGTGCAAGCAATATTATTTTTACGCTCATTAGTTATCTCCTTGTCTTTTTTGTACTATTATAACACATAGCCTTTGCGATTACAAGTGCAAAAGAAAAAGCGCTCCGCAGCAGCAGAACGCTTTTATAAGGAATGATCTAAGTTGAGATCAGATCACCGAATTTTTCGAGAAAATCACGCTTGTCGTCATATTTAGCTACCAGCGATACAGTTTTCTTTGTGCCAAGACCGAAAATACCCATAAGTGATTTTGGATTGAGTATTTTTGTTCCTGACTGCACCACCAGATCGTATTTGCAGCTTAAAGCCGCTTCATGCAAAGTCTTGAT
>OOCH01002194.1_pt1 | contig 12890 bp, 10 predicted proteins | sample 1671641 | NCBI WGS metagenome assembly OOCH01 (sample SAMN06348177, study PRJEB24527) | human gut metagenome | biome: human gut; feature: ankylosing spondylitis patient; material: feces | host: Homo sapiens | place: China | collected 2015-10
GAAAGATTGTTGATATCATAACCTTCAAAGCCATCCATGTAATAGGTTACAATACCGCTGACATTTGATTTCGAAGCTGAAAAAGTTGAATCAAATGACTGGTTTGAAGATAACTGCTCAAGCGCCATATCTTCATACATTTCCAGAACCTTATTGTCCATGGAATTTTTAAATTCATATACTTCTGAAAAATCTGACGGTGAAAATCCTGCTTTAAAAATCTGAATCTGTTTGCTCAGATCTTTATAATCATTATCGGATAACACACTGCTTCCGCTATTTTGAACATCAAACAATGCATCCTGCATGGAACCGGTTTCATCAACAGAATATACACTGGCACCCTTTGCAACTTTTTCGCCATCCCGGATATAATAGCAGACATATCCGGAGGTAGAGCTGTAATTCAAAGTTTCTTTTCTCACAGCAAGTCCGGTGGCAGTAAAATTCGTATCATAATTGCTCTCTTCCACCTGAAATACACTCAGATCATGGTCACCAAGCGACATAATGATACGAATCAACATGTATACAAACATAATTGCAAATATGATAAATCCAAAACTGATCTTCACCGGCTGCCATTTTCTCTTCTTTCTTCTTATGGAAGCCATATATATCTCCTTTTACTCCATATAATATGTGCGTATAAGACAGTTGATATGGAACTATAAAGCAGCAATGATATTATCTTTATATTCGTCCGGAACATCGGAACTGTCCGTTGCAAAACATATTATAATACTGATATTAAATTTCTCACTGATATTATTAATGATATCCAGTGCTACTTTTACCTGCTCTTTATTGACATAAGCAACAGATGAAAAATTATCAATGTAAATCTTCTCTATATCTTTTGTCTGGGAAATTATTCCGAGAACAAACCCTGCAAACATCTCCAGATTATTAACTTCATAATTAGTGCAGTTGATCATACGGACACGATTACTCAGCTCATATAAGTGCTTGTTATTATTGTCGATAAATACAACAGAACCTGCTACAACCTTTACTTCATTATTGACCTTGTCAATTAAAACCTTTGTCTTTCCTTTTCCTTTATCACCTGTAATAATCTGAATCATAATAAACCTCCTGAATGATTTAAAATATATTAAAACAGTTATTTGATTAACTGTTTATTTTGCAGTATTGATCAACATTGTCATATCATTATATAACGTACTACGGTCTTCTGCACCTGCGATAACAGCGATATATTTGTCGCCGGTATCATCCTTTACAAATTCAAGGATCAGACAATTACCCGCAGCCGTCGTCGTTCCCGATTTCCAGGATCCCAAAGAATATCCTTCCGGGAACTGAAATTCACCTGAAATATATCCATTCGTCGCTTCTAATGTAACGCTTCTTGTTTCACCATTTGCATCTGTATATGTAAAATCATAAGATGTCAGGGAATCAATCAGATATGCCAGATCATGTTTGATAAATTCTGAAAAGATCAGATAAAGATCATATGCAGTTGTATAATGGTCATCCGAATGCAGGCCGTGGCAGTTCACAAAATGCGTATTCGTAGCTCCAAGCTCATATGCCCGTTCATTCATTTTTTCAACAAATGCATCTTCGCTGCCGGCAATCCGTTCTGCCAGAAGAACACCACAATCATTATAGGAACGGATCAGCAATCCGTATAACAGGTTCTTAACTGTAACTTTACATCCTTTTGTCAGGTCACTAGCTCCGACGTTATTTTCCTGAAAGGTAACGGTATGACTTAAAGTAATGGTTTCATCAAGCGATAAGGAACCATCTTCAATCGCTTCAATTACAAGAAGTCCTGTCATTAATTTTGTCATACTGGCAGGATATATTTTATCATGTGCATTATGGACGACCAACGCTTCCTGTGTTGTATCGTTCAACAGTACCGCAGCTTTTGTATCTTTATAATTATCATCCGCCAGGCTTTCACCATCCGGAATGACCGTATGTTTTTCTCCGAAACTGTCTGTACTGTACAGCGGCAGATTTTCTGATATTCCAAGCACAAGCTGATCACTGGTATCATAGCTTCGTCTGGCACATCCGGTAAACAGGATGCCGATTGTCAGGATGGAAATCAGCAGTTTTATCTGATATTTCATATCAAACTCTCCATTGTTTATTTGTAAAATTCTCTCCAGTCCAAATCGCCCCGATCAAGCGCCTTGATCAGAAGCTCTGCAGTCGCAAGATTGGTTGCTAATGGAATATTGTGCATATCACAAAGTAAAAATATATTATTGATATCCGGCTCATGAGCCTTTGGATGTAATGGATCTCTCAGGAAAATAACCATATCAATATCATTATTTTCAATCTGGGAACCTAACTGCTGTTCCCCTCCGAGATGTCCAGCGATATATTTATGAACATTAAGGTTTGTGACCTCTTCGATCAAACGTCCTGTCGTTCCTGTTGCATATAATTCATTTTTGCTTAAGATTCCTCTGTATGCAATGCAAAAATTCTGCATCAGTTTTTTCTTTGCGTCATGTGCTATTAACCCTATATTCATAGCTCTCCTCCTAATACTTTTTCTTTTGCAGGTTTATGTTCAAAACGAGTCCGATTCCGGCACTCATACTGACAAGCGAACTTAGTCCGTAACTGATGAACGGGAGCGGCAGTCCTGTATTCGGCAAAAGGGCTGTTGCAACTCCGATGTTGATAAATGTCTGGAATGCAACAAGCGCCCCAATACCTGTCGCAATATACATTCCTTTTTTATCTTTTGCATGCCTGGCAACCCGAATACATTGTAACACTATCAGGCATAAAATTGCAATAATAATAACACTTCCAATGAATCCTAATTCTTCTCCGACCGCCGAAAAAATGAAATCTGTCTGCTGCTCAGAAATCAGATTGGTATCTTTTACGGTAGCTACCGTTGAATTGTTGATCCCTTTTCCGGATAGCTGACCGGAACCGATTGCCATAACTGAATTATCCTGCTGGTCAGACGAAGCACCATATTCACTTCCGTATATATGTCCCAGAATACGATTAATCTGATAAGTTTTCAAAAACTGAGGCAGATTATCCTGCTGAATATACCAGATAAATCCTCCAAATGCGGGAACCAGGACCAGAATCATGATACCGATCAGCTTCAGACTCAGCCCTCCGACAAATATAATGATAAAAAGCGTTGCCATAACACAGATTGAGGTTGAAAGGTCTGGTTCGGCCACAATCAGTCCAACAGGAACAGCCAAAAATACTGCAAGCTTTGCAAGTACTTTTGGCGTGTTAAGATTTTCATAATTTTTTTCCAGAAATACAGCCGTACACAGGATCAGAATGATTTTTGCAAATTCTGATGGCTGAATGGTGAACGAATCTGATATATAAAACCATCGATGAACTCCTGTATCTCCGCCACCGGAACCTGCGACAAGAACCAGAAACAACAGACCGATATTGATGACATAGAGTACCATATAATATTTGCAAATAAAATTATAATCGATCAGTGATACAACGATCATACCGATGATACATGCACTGACACCGATCAATTGTTTCGTCAGGAAGTCCGGACGAACGCTGCAGATCGTAATGCTTCCCATGATCATGGCTGCGATCACGAACAGGATCAGCTTAAAATTATAATTGATCAGTCTGTACTTTTTCTCCGTTGATATGTCCATCTGTTTGAAGTGTTTCATCTTTTTCTTTTTCCTTTTTCATATGTATTCCTTTAACCGGGATCTTGGCGATCAGGAAGGATTCTGAAAGCTGTACGGTTGTATTTGGCGAATCAATATTAACATAATTAGAAACGCATTTACACAGATCATCCCGGATCCTTGTGATGACATCTGGCGTACATCCGATCCGGTCGGCCATCAGGATATATTTTAAACGTTCTCTGGCATAATGACCAGAATTATAACTTACAACATTGTTGATTACCTTGATATCTTTCATTCCTACCACTCACCCCTTTTATGCATGTTTTTTTCGAAATAACCGTTTGAAAGGGTTTCGCCGGATCGATGTATTGTAATCAGTCAAGGGAATACTGTCGCCAAGAATCCGTTTACAGATATCGATATAGGCATTGCCGGATGTTGTATTGCTTCCAGCAAGTGGTTCTCCTTTATTTGTTGATATAACGATCTGTTCATCATCCGGTATTACACCCAGAAGGTTGACGGCTAGAATATCAACAACATCATCGACAGACATCATGTCACCTTTTTTTACCATATCATATCGTACCCGGTTGATGATAAGGTCAATCGACGTAATCTCATTTGCTTCTAACAGCCCGATAACACGGTCTGCATCCCGGATCGCAGATACCTCTGGTGTTGTAACAACAATTGCTCTGTCTGCGGCTGCAATAGCATTTTTAAATCCCTGTTCGATTCCGGCAGGACAATCAATGATTATATAATCAAAATCCGAACGCATTTCATCGATCAATTTTATGATCTGTTCCGGAGAAACAGCGGTTTTGTCCCTGGTCTGTGCACATGGCATTAGAAAAAGCTCCGGATTGTTCCTGTCTTTTATCAATGCCTGCTTATAGCGGCAGTTTCCTTCTACTACATCAACCAGATTATAAACAATACGGTTTTCCAGTCCGAGGACGATATCCAGATTTCGCAGTCCGATATCCGTATCGATCATGACCACTCTTTTTTTCAGACCTGCAAGACCTGTGCCGATATTGGCTGAAGTTGTGGTTTTACCAACGCCTCCCTTTCCTGATGTAACAACAATTACTTCACTCATAAAACACCTCCGTAAATTATCTTTTCATACTGATTTTTAGAATTTTTATCTTATAGTGAAGCTTGCGACAGCGGCTGAAAGATCAGTTGGTCATTTTCACAGTATGCTATCACTGCATCCTTTGTATTTAATTTATCATGGAACTGTCGTTTTGCTGCATAGCTGACAGTTCCGATCTTTATATGAACCGGTTCCATGGTAAGAGCCAGTACAAAGCGTTTTTTCTGCAAATCTTTTCCGGCGACTGCACTTCCCTGCAAGCTGCCGAGGATAATGATATTTCCACCGGAAATAACCGTTGCTCTTTTTTCAACATTACCAATTATTATAATGCTTTTTTTTACTTCAAGTGTTTGACCACTCCGAATGTTTCCGTAAAAAAACAGGTTGTTATCTTCTGAAGATGAAACATTCTGACCTGCGGTATCATCTGGTGATACTTTTTTATTTGAAGCGGCCGTATCTGTAGCAGGAGCTTCATGTCTAATAACATGATCCACATGTGCTGTATGTCCGACAGCGGCGGGCTGCCGGTGTTTTGACCTGTGCGGAGGAATATCAATCTGATTGCAGAGATCCTCTGTTCTCCCTTTATCAGGAATATCGCAAATAAATTCCACCTCAGTCTCCGGCAGATGATTTAATGCAAACAGAATCTGCGCAATCTCCTCTCGGCTCAACTCCCGTCCTTCAAAAGAAACAGAAATTTTTCCTTCTTTTTTTAAAAATGCATTTTGATGCTTTTTCTTTTATATCCACCAGAAGCTGCTCCAATGGGTCATCATTATGAAATATAATTCTGATCCCGTGGCTGTTCGCCTTAATAATAACGTCGGTATCCATGTTTCTTTCCTCGTTTTCATAAATATAACTGTTCAAAAATGAATTTATCCGACGTATCTTATCTTTTAATCTGAAAGTGCGTTGTTACCGGTGATTGTTGTATTTTCAAGTACATCCGGATCGTATAAATAGGCATATACAAGTCCGGTCAATTCGACTGCATTACCGGAAGAATATCCGAACGGGATTACACTTGTAACCGTAACTTCAGGATTTTCATATGGTGCAAATGATACAAATAACGCATGGTTCGGTCTGGCATCACTCTGCTGGGCCGTACCTGTTTTGCCGGCTACTGCAACATTGATCTGATTAATCAAAGCACTGCTGCTCGTATGGACGGAAACAACCTGACGCATGCCCTGTCTGACAACATTCCATTGCTCGGCAGGAAAATCGAGCTGGTTATGAACCTTGTGCTCATTTTTATATACAACATTACCGTTAATATCCTTGATCTCTGAAACAAGACTCAGGTCATAGCATGTACCACTGTTTGCTAGTGTTGTAACATATCGGGCAAGCTGTGTTGCTGTAAAGTTATTTGTACCTTGTCCAATCGCAGTACGGATCGCATCCGCATCTGATATCTGCGGTTTACTTTCCGGCAGTTCAATGCCGGAGGTGCTGTCAAATCCAAACATACCTGCATACTTCTGAAGCCGCTCTACACCAGTGATATCGCTATAGGTTCCGGTATCTTGTGTTGCCATACGGTAACCCAGTTCATAGAAGAAATAGTTACAGGATTCTTCGATTGCCTTGGATATACCGATTGTCCCATGTGCTGATGGATAAATCCAGCATTTTGCAGGTGTTTCTGTTTTATCAAAATATCCTTTGGTCTGGATCACGTCGTTGATACCGATTGCGCCTTCATTCATTGCTGCAAATGCAGTTATCATCTTGAAGGTGGATCCGGGAGCTGTCTGCTGCATCGTTGCTCTACTGTACATTGGTGTTGTCTTGTCCGACGTAATCTTTGCATAATAATCTGCATCAATGGAATTTGTGAGCTGATTATTATCATAACTTGGATAACTTGTCATTGCTTTTACAGCTCCGGAATTTGGATCAGTCACAACAATCGAGCCGGAACATGGATCCAGTGCCAGCATGGCAGGAGTTATCTCATATTGTTCTATTTTTTTACACATAAAGTCAAAGCTGCTGATGGATCCTGCCTTATAATCGGAATAGTCCTCATCTGTTGCCATATTTAAGATACCCTGGTCATATAACAGGTTAATAACCTGACTTCCTGTAAGTTCTCCTGATATTATCATATATTTGAAAACAAGTTTGTCGAAACTGGTATTATTTTCAAATTCTTTTAAAATATATTCCGTCAGCACATTGTAGATTTCATCTGTATCATAATAATCACTTTTCGTTGAAATACCGGAAATGTCGATTGCGCCCTGGCTGATCGCATATTTCAGATACTCACACAGCGAAATATTATTATTGATATAAGATACATAGGTATCATCTGTTTTTGATATCTTGCTTGGACTGTAAATGCCTGCATCACTTAATTGTTCGCAGATAAATTCCATATAATCCTGATACTGGTCTGTCAGATTATATAATGGTATATGACTTGAATTCAGGATATCATCCAGTCTTCCAAGTGTATAGCTTTTGGAACTCTGAAATGTATCATTTACTGAACGCTCAAGATCTGTGGCATCCTTTGCTGCCAGATCGTCAATGCTGATAATGTTATTATCAAATAATGCAAAATAAACGTCAGTGATCGGGATATCATCTTTGTCATTTGATGTTGTTACATTTTTAATATGTGCAAGCAGGATGGAAGTAATTTCCTTTTCCAGAGCATTATAACAGTATTTTTGAAGATCCGAGTCAATCGTCAGATAAATGTCATTTCCTGCTACAGAATCCTGCGAATCAATAACCTCGATCACCTTCCCCAGATTATCTACATACATTTTCTGATATCCGTCTTTACCACGCAGATAAGATTCAAATTCACTTTCCAACCCGGCCTTTCCGATCATGTCATCAGCCGTATATTTTTCGGAATCATCCAGATTCTCGTTATATTTGTCCATCTCTTCATTTGAGATATTTCCGATATATCCGATAATATGTGCGTAATAAATAGCATCATTATAGACACGGTGGGATTCTACGTTTACTTCCATGCCTGGTAGTTCATTTGAATTTTCTTTGATCGTTGCATAGCTTTCCTCGCTGATACCATCCGCAAGCTGGACAGACATGTATTGCTGGTAACGGTTCAGCCAGATCTCATACCGGACGGCAAGAATCTTTAATGCTGCTTCATCCGAATAAGTATCTGAAATATTGAAGAGATCCTTTCCTCTCATATAACGGAATACATCTTCTGCTGTTGAGGATGCCTGCTGATCTGTCAGTTTATCGACAGAGCTGGCACTGTATACATTCATAAGAAAAGTATTTAATGATGTTCCTGATACTGTAAACTCAAATCCTTTTCCTGTCAGCTTGATCGGCAGACTGACTGATATTTTATCTCCATTCTGCTCCAGAATCAGGATTGTTTTATATACTATATCATTTCGCAGTTCGTTGGATGTTGTTCCCTGTGCAGCAGCAATCTCTGACAGATCGGTAGCACTGTTATATGACAATGTATAGGAAGCTTCATTATAAGCAATCAGTTTTCCGTTACAATCGTATATATTTCCACGGGTTGCTTTCACCGAGACTGTTTTCACTGATTTATAGGTAAAGCTTTCCTGATACTTTTCTCCGTTTACGATTAAATAATAGTCTCCCGATTCCAAGAATCTGCTACCATTACTGTCTACAAAACTGAAATCACGTTCCGTGTCAATTTCGAATTCATACACAGCACTCTTACCGGAAGGAATCATTTTCTTTTCAAAATGTTTAAGTTCCATCACCGGACGTGAAATTCTACAATATGGATCGGAAATAAACCACATGACAGTTTCAGCGCCATCAACATCTCCCGTATTTTTAACTGTTACGCTGGCTTTTAGTTTGCCACCCTTCTTAACTGAAGTTGCTGACAGAGAAACTTTACCATACTCGAAATTAGAATAGCTCAAGCCATGTCCAAATGAATACAAAGGCTCGCTTGTCATGTCCTTATACAAGCCATGATCCGGCAAACGTGCCGGTTTACGACGATTGTAGTAGATTGGAATCTGTCCTGTTGAATATGGGAATGTCACTGCCAATTTTCCGGATGGATTAACTCGTCCCGATAAAGCTCCGGCAGCAGGACGCCCACCGGGAACGCCTGGTTGCCAAATTTCAAGAATAGCATCAGCCAATGGCTCAACCTTCGACAAATCCAATGGTCGTCCATTTGACAAAATGACAATTATTTTCTTACCCGTAGTCTTCAACTGCTTCAACAATTCGACTTGAACTTCCGGAACAGCTATTGTCGTACGTGATGTATTCTCACCACTCCAACTTCTTGGCTCTCCCAAACATGCTACAATGACATCCGATTTTTTAGCCACTTTAACTGCATTGCTGAAATCAAGAGTGTCTTCAAAAGAGCAACCATTTGCATACAAAACATTCTTGACACCAAATTCAGCAGAAATAGCATCAAACAAAGTTGTCACATCTGAACCACGTCCATGAGCCGACCAACTGCCGAGCAAATCATCCTGCGCTTTTGCTAACGGACCAACAAGAGCAATCTTAACGCCCGACTTTAAAGGCAGAACTTTGTCTTCATTCTTCAACAGCACCATAGTCTCTTCTGCCAATCGTTCTACCACAGTCATACTTTCTGGCAACATCAAACGCTTGGCCTCCGGCAGTTCTTTTGTATAAGGATTTTCAAAAAGTCCTAATTGGAACTTCACACGAAGAATTCGACTGACAGCATCGTCAATTCTGCTCATCGGCACTTTGCCTTCTTCAACAAGTTCTGCAAGATACTTAGCGTATACACCATCGTTCATGTCCATTTCAACACCAGCCATAAAAGCCTTCTCAGCAGCTTCCTTTTCATCTTTAGCTACACCTTGAAGGACCAATTGTACAACAGAATCCCAATCAGATACCACAAAACCTTGATGTCCCCAACGTTGTTTAAGAATTTCAGTCAGTGTGTAATGATTGGCAGAAGCAGGTACCCCGCTTATGTCATTAAAAGCGCTCATAAGCGTAGCAGCTCCGGCTTTCACCCCCGCTTCATACGGCGGCAAATATGTATCCCATAATGTTTGGGCTGATATTTCAGTATAAACATAGTCACGACCAGCTTCCGAAGCTCCATAACCGACAAAATGTTTCAAACAAGCAGCAATACTGTGTGGGTCAGACAAACTTTCCCCTTGGTATCCCTTAACTGCAGCAACCGTATATACAGAAGTCGCATACGCGTCCTCTCCATATCCTTCCATGATTCTACCCCAACGGCCGTCTCTTGCCACGTCAATCATCGGTGAAAATGTCCAATCCACACCAGACATACGTGATTCCTGTGCTGCAACGGCCGCTCCCTGTCTTACAAGCTCCGGATTCCAGGTACAAGCTTGAGCCAACGGCACAGCGAAAACTGTACGGAAACCATGAATAACATCATATCCGAACAAGACGGGAATTCCTAAACGTGTCTCCTCAACCGCTTTTTTCTGCAAACTGTTTCTTGTTTGAGCATCACTGTCAAAATAGATAACCGAACCGACTTCTGCCGGAACTTTCTCAACCGCCTCGCCGATATTGTTCGGATTATTGTTGGTTCCCAACGTGTATTGGGTCAACTGCATGATTTTCTCATCCAACGTCATTTTTGACAACAAATCCGCCACTCGCGTTTCAACCGGCAAGTCCTTGTTTTTGTAGTCAGATTCTGCATACGCAGCATTCTGAAGGCACAATAATGCCAAAGCACTGATAAAAAATTTTGTATGTTTCATATTCTTAGTTATTTCTTTCAAATTTACTTTTTTTTCAAGTTATAGCAAAATTTGGAATTGTTTTACTGACAAAAAACACTACTTTTGTAAATATGAAAGTAGTTATCGCTCCCGACAAATTCAAAGGCTCGCTGTCATCTCAGGAAGTTGCCAACGCCATAGAAGAAGGAATTTTACAGGCTATGCCCAACTGCAGCATACAAAAATTATATGTTGCTGACGGCGGTGACGGAACAGCAGAAGCTCTAACAGCTTCTCTTCATGGAGAATGGATTGAGATTCCAACGATAAACCCAATTGGACATCCCATTACAGGAAGATACGGAGTTATCAATCAAGACACAGCCATCATTGATGTGGCTACGGCATCCGGCATATCTCTTCTCAAGCCAAGTGAATACGCCCCACTGACAGCAAACACAATAGGAACTGGAAAAATAATTGCCGATGCCTTGAAAAAAGGGATAAAAAAAATCATGATTGGTGTCGGAGGAAGTGCTACTACAGATGCAGGAACCGGTATACTTCACGAATTAGGTTACCGTTTTTTTGATGCACAAGGCAACGAAGTCCAACCAGGCGGCCTCGGTCTTGCTTCCATATCATATATTGATTCAAGCCAGCGTATTCCGGAAATTGACGGTTGCGAATTTACAATCCTATGCGATGTCGATGTTACTTTTCATGGGCCCAACGGTGCTGCATACCTGTTTGCTCGTCAAAAAGGAGCCGACAACAAAACAATTAAGTTGCTCGACAATGGATTAATGTCGTTTGCGAAAGTCCTTCAACGCCAATATGGCAAACAGGTGAAAGATCAAAGCTATGCAGGTGCCGCCGGAAGTGTAGGCGGAGCTTTATGGGCCGTGCTGAACGCAAAACTGACATCAGGCATTTATACCATTTTAAAAACAATCAAATTTGAACAAGCCATTAAAAATGCTGACTTGGTTGTCACCGGAGAAGGACGCATGGACAAGCTCACCCTTTTAGGCAAAGCGCCATATGGAGTCTGCGGTGAAGCGGCGTGGAACGGCGTACCGACAATTGCCTTCGTCGGATCTTTAGACGATGCCGACCGCTTGAATGAATATGGTTTTTTATCAGTCTACTCTATCCAACCTGGGCCAATGACTCTAAATGAGGCGATGAATCCTCAATCAACGTATGAAAATCTGAGACGTACAAGCACTCAAGTTTTCAGGACCCTATTGATAAATCACAAGCAAACGGATTCGACGAAACGTTTTTTCTAAATTTATTTAAAGAGACTGCGTTTTCTGGCAAATAATTTCCGGCTTTCCATAAAAATATTTATCTTTACAATAAACCTAAAAGAACAACTATGGAAAGAAAAATAGCAGAATCCGAATTGATTATCAACTCAGATGGCTCTGTGTTTCATTTACACATCAAACCGGAAATGTTGGCCGACAATGTTATCCTTGTCGGAGATCCGGCGAGAGTGAATCTTGTCGCTTCATTTTTTGACAAGATTACACATGAGGTTTCAAGCCGTGAATTCCACACTATCTGTGGAGAATACAAAGGCAAACCCATCATGTGTGTTTCACATGGTATTGGAGCAGATAATATTGATATTGTCATTAACGAACTTGACGCGTTGGCAAATATCGATTTCAACACACGTACAGTCAACAAAAATTTCCGTCAGCTTACACTGATTCGAATTGGAACATCAGGAAGCGTACAAGAGGACATTCCTGTCGGTTCAATGGTTATTTCTCAAAAAGCATTGGGAATTGACGGTGCATTCCATTTTTATAAAGATTCGGAAAAATACCGCGATATTGAACTGGAGAACGAATTTATCAAGCAAACCAATTGGAAGGAAATATGGAATCATCCCTACATTGTTGATGCCGACGAAGAACTCGTTAACCGCCTAAAAACTGATGAAATGTTTTTGGGAATGACTGTCACAGCAAACGGATTCTATGGTCCACAAGGAAGAGAACTCCGTCTTTCAATTTCAGATCCGAATTTCAAACAAGCTCTCAATCATTTCAAATACAACAATTTCCGCGTAACAAATTTTGAAATGGAAAGTGCTATGCTACAAGGTTTGGCAAAACTGATGGGCCACAAAGCGATTACTATTTGTTCAATCATTGCCGGCAGAATGTCCAGTTCAGCCAACACGAACTACAAAGGCTCTATTGAAGACTTGATTGAAACAGTATTAAACAGACTATAAACTTTTCAAAATATTTTTCATTATGGCTAACAAAAGAAATTTAAAAAAGTACATGAAGACCATGGCCGCTAATTTGGCTGGTGAAACTCTTTTTATTCTCAATTATTATGAAAATATCGATGAAGCCAAAGCAGATGCCATTATTGATA
>OOCH01002196.1_pt1 | contig 12878 bp, 9 predicted proteins | sample 1671641 | NCBI WGS metagenome assembly OOCH01 (sample SAMN06348177, study PRJEB24527) | human gut metagenome | biome: human gut; feature: ankylosing spondylitis patient; material: feces | host: Homo sapiens | place: China | collected 2015-10
CAGAGGGCACAGGCAAAGTGTCTTCAGCGCTGAGGAACGGAGTGAAATTGAAAAATATATTCATGAAAATCCGTATGCTACACTTGAAGATATACGTAGGCATCTGAGGAAGGACTGTTCGCTGGTGACGGTGCACAATGCGCTGAAAAGCCTCGGCTATGAAAAGAAGAGACAAAGAAACGCCATGTGGCGCAGACGGCGGGAGCCGGACGCATCCGGATGCGGGCGGACGTGATTTCGGCAGGCTCAGGTCCTTGTCGTCACAGGAAGCGCGGGAGGAAAAAGCCTTCGCATGTTACGATATTTCAATATTAAAATAGTCCTCCCCATAAGTGACGGTTATATCTGGTCATTGAGAATTAATATTTTTTCTTTTTGTGAAAGTTGGGCATATTCTGAATAGAGAAAAAATTTCACAACCGGATGAGTCCCGCAACGGTCGTCCTGAAAGAGTCAACAAGGAGTCCCCCATTAAAAAAACATGGCCCGGTAGTGCAGCAGAATCCTGCAACAGGTTTGGTAACCGTTCACCAAGGAGAATGTCATGAAACGTCTTTTGGGTAGTGTTTTTCTTTCCCTCGCGATGCTGTGTCCCGGTCTGGCCGGGGCTGCCGATTTCCCCTCCCGTCCCATCACCATCGTTGCCGGATTCAACGCCGGCGGCACTTCCGACATGATTCTCCGCGCCATGGCCCCCGAGCTTGAAAAGGAGCTCGGCCAGCCCGTTCTTATCGTGAACAAAGGCGGCAGCGGCGGCGCTCTGGCCATCGGCGACGTGCTCACGAAGAAGGCCGACGGCTATACCGTCTGCCTGACGAACAGCCCCGCCCTGACCTTCGATCTGCAGCTGCGCAAGGCCCGTTACGACATGAACGACTTTGTGTATCTCGGCTCCGCCGGCGGCTGCCAGGAAGGTTTCTACAGCCTGCCCGACAGGCCCTGGAAGGACTTCAAGTCCATGATCGAATACGCCAAGAAGGAAAACAAAGAGCTTACCTTCACGTCTCCCTCCGTGTTCGACACCTACGTCATGAGAGCCATCGGCAAGCAGGAAGGCCTGAAGTTCCGCAAGGTGCCCGTGAAGAGCGGCGGCGAAGCGGCGACCAGCGTTCTCGGCGGCCATGTCGACTTTGCTCACGGCGGCGGCGTGCAGGGCACCTACGTGGATGCCGGCAAGATGATCAACCTGGCCACCACGCTTACCAAGCCCTTCATCGCGTATCCCGACGTGAAGCCTCTCGTGTCCATGGGCTATCCTCATACCGCCTTCGACAACCACTACATCCTGTATGTTCTTAAGGATACCCCGCAGGAAGCCGTGGACATTCTGTCGAAGGCCATTGAAAAGGTCGCCACGTCCCAGCACATTCACGACGTCATTCTCAACAACGCCCACATGGATCCCACCATCCTGAAGCGCGACGAGATCCTGCCCAAGCTGCAGAGAGACTTTGCTGAATCCAAGGCCCTCATCGAAGCTGCAAAGTAGATTCCTTGTCCGGCGGACAGGATGTCCGCCGGACTTCTTCTCCCCCCCCCGCATCTCAAGATCAGACAGCTTGTGCAGGCCAGACTCAGACGGCAATCCCGAGCGGCGCCAGATTCACCTGCGCCTTCCGGCACGGATTTCCTGTATGGGCCGTTGATCCTGCCGCAGAAGTTTTTCTCAATTTCCCTGATACTGAGGCTTCCCATGCGCAAACAAGAACTCATCATCAATCTTCTGCTTATTGTTTTCAGTCTGGGAATGATATTCTACATCATTCCTACCTGGACGGCGGAACCGCAGGAATATGGTCTGTCCGGCGGTTCGCTTCCCACGCTGCTTTGCGTGGTCATCGCTCTGCTGGCCGCCATGCAGATCATTTCCGGCGTCATCAAGGGCATACGCTCCGACGACGGCAAGGGGCTTACCCGCGAAGTCGTGCTGCATGTGTTCAAGTATTTCGTTCCCATGTTCTGCATCATTCCTCTGTGGAGATACTGCGGCTTCATGATCGGCAGCATCATCGTTCTGCTGGCTCTTCTGCTCATTGCCGGCAGACGCGACTATGTGCGCATCGGCCTCATTGCCGTTCTGCTGCCCGCCGGAGTCACCCTCGTGCTTCTCTACGGCCTTCAGGTGCCCACGCCCTAGAGCGGGCTTCTTCTGCCTTCCCGCGGCATCGGGTTCCTGTTCTTGCCGCGTGGAACACGTTTCAGCCTGATGTGGAATATACCGTCAAAGTTTAGGATACGGCCATGTTGGAAAATCTGTTGCTCGGCTTGGGAGATGTCTTCAATCTTACATCTCTGCTTTTCATGTTCCTGGGCGTTACCTGCGGCATCATCGTGGGCGCCATTCCGGGATTGAGCGGGCCCATCGCCATTGCCCTCTGCATTCCCCTCACTTATTACATGACGCCCGTGGCGGCCATCGGCTTCCTTGTGGGCATCAACAAGGGCGGCACCTTCGGCGGCAGCATCGCCTCCATCCTGCTGAACACGCCGGGTGCGCCGGAATCGGCGGCGACATGTTACGACGGTTATCCGCTTGCCCTGCAGGGCAAGGGTGAAAAGGCTCTCAAGTGCTCGCTGTTCTCCTCCTTCTTCGGCGACACCATTTCCGCCTTCAGCCTCATCATCCTGTCCATACCGCTGGCGGCCATCGCCCTGAAGCTCGCTCCCGCCGATCTTTGCGCCATCATGGTGTTCTCGCTGGTTCTGGTGTCCGGTCTGGATTCCGCATCCATCGGCAAGTCGCTCATCGCCGGCGCCGTGGGCATGCTGCTCTCCTGCGTGGGCATGGACTGCTTCGGCGACGACCGTCTGAACTTCGGCAACCTCACCCTGAGCGCGGGCATCCCGCTCATGAGCGTGGCCATCGGTACGCTGGCGCTGTCGGAAATCGTGTTCCAGATGCAGCCGCAGTTCCTCGGCCAGAAAAGCGGCGCTGAAGCCTCCTGCGGCGCGGACAGGGACGCCTGCCGTCTTACCCTTTCCGAGATGCGCAGCGTTCTGCCTACGGCCATGCGTTCTTCGCTCATAGGCGTGGTCATCGGCGTGCTGCCCGGTCTCGGCTCCACCATGGCCGCCTTCATGGCTTACGGAACGGCCAAGAAGACCTCGAAGCATCCCGAAGAATTCGGCAAGGGCGCCCTGGAAGGCATTTCCGCACCTGAAGCCGCCAACAACGCCATCATAGGCGCCAACCTCGTGCCTCTTCTGACCCTCGGTATTCCCGGCAACGTGTCTGCCGCCATCATCATGGGCGCGCTCATTCTGCACGGCATCACCCCCGGTCCCCTGATGTTCGAAGAGCATCCGCGCATCATCTACGGCATCTACTGCGCCGTTCTCATGGCCGGTTTCATGAACCTCTTCTGCGGCTGGAGCGGTCTGCGTGCGTTCATCCGCGTGCTCGGCTGCCCCCGTACCCTGCTGTATCCCGTGGTCATGTTCACCTGCATGGTAGGCGCCTACCTGGCCGACAACTCCGTGTACTGCACGTTCGTCATGCTCATTCTGGCCGTGCTCGGCTTCTTCATGCGCAAGTTCGGCTACAGCTTCGTGACCTTCCTCATCGGCTTCGTGCTCGGTCCCGGCTTTGAAATGTCCCTGCAGCAGAGCCTCACCATCAGCGGCGACAGCCTGGAAGTGTTCTACACCCGTCCCATCCCCATCATTCTTTTCATCCTCTCCCTATTCATGATTTACCGCATCTACAAGCAGTGGAAGCGTGACATGAACAAGGCCCAGGAAGAAAAGGAAGAAACTCTCGATCTTTCCTGATCGACAGCCGCACGTAAACGGCCCGTGATGAAGTTTTCATGACGGGCCGTTTTTTTTACTGCACGTCCAAGTGGATGAAGGGGGTCAGAATGAAACACATGATGCTTCCCAAGGAGCTGCTGGCCATTTTGTGGATATGCTTCAGCGCCTTTTCCGCCTATCATGCCCCGCAGCCTCTTTTTCCTTCCATTCGGGAAACGTTTTCCCTCGCGCCCTCTACAGTGACGCTGCTTACGACCTGCGTCATCTTCCCTCTGGGCCTGTCTCCCATTTTTTACGGACTCTTTCTCAACAAGCTGCCGCTTGTGCGCACGCTCGTGGCTGCGCAGATCATATATCTGCTTGCGCTTCTTCCCGCACCTCTCGGCGGCGGCTGGCATGCGCTGCTTTTCGGGCGCTTCATGCAGGGCGTGTCCCTGCCGGCACTCATACTTTGCGCCATGACCTACATTTCCTCCCTCTGGGAGGGAAAGAAGCTTCAGCAGTACATGGCCTACTACAGCGTGAGTCTCATGCTCGGAGGCTTTGCCGGCAGAGTCATCGCGGGCTTTGCGGAAGAGGTCACGGGAAACTGGCGAATGGCCTTTGCCGTCATGGCCGTCACGGTGCTGTCGGCCGTGCCCTGCAGCCTCATGCTGCCGGCGGTAAGGACGGCAGGCATGAAAACGGTCGATTTCCGGGCTCTGGGAAGCTTCTTTCGTCAGAAGGGCATGCTCAGGCTGCTCTGCATTGCGCCGTGCATCGTGGTGGTCAACAACTCCCTTCTCAATATTCTTCCCTTCCGTCTGCGTGAAATAGATCCCTCCATTTCGGCGCTGGACATCAGCATCGTGTACGTGGGCGTCATCCTCTGCGCGAGCGTGGGCATATTTTCTTCCCGGCTCATACGCTTTTTCGGTACGGAAATGCGCACGGTCATGTTCGGCATCGTGGTCTTTCTCGGCTTTCTTCCCCTCATGGCCGTGCCGTCTCCCATGGCGCTGTTCTTCATCATGATATGCATGAACTTCGGCTATTCCTTTTTCTACTGCTGCATGCCCGGGGTGGTGAACCGCTATTCTCATGCGGAACGTTCCGTGACCAACGGCGTATTTCTGACCTTCTATTATCTCAGCGCGGCTGTCGGCAGCTATGTTCCTGCCGTGATCTACGAAAATTTCGGATTCTGGACCTACAGCGGCAGCATGATGACGCTGACGGCCGTGGCGCTGTTCATGGCTTTTCTCATGCGCGGCATACGTCTTAATGATGAAAAGAAATCCGGAGAGGCGTAAGGCCGCGCCGGAGCCCTGCAAAAGCGGATACCCAGCTTTTCCGGTCTTTCTTTGGAGTCGGAGAAGATCTGATCAACCATGGCGGAGTACTGAACGGGCGGTTCCGTGCTTTTCATCCTGACGGGGGCGTAATGCGCTTCGTGCAGAAACCATTTTCAGCTTGTCGGAGGTATCTTATGAAAGGACTTGTCTTGTCTCTGGCTTTTCTTGCCGCTGCGGGGCTTTCCGTGCTCCCTGCCCGGGCGGAAGCGGCCGTCGACATGCCGGGAAAACGGCTTGCCGCAACAAAGGCAAAACCGCGGTCCGTGGCGCCTGCAAAAACCATTGCCGAAAAGGCTCAGATCGACGGCTTTTCGAGAACGTGGAAGCTTTATGTGCCGGAACGCTGCAAAGGCGAGACGCCCGTTCCTCTGGTGGTGGCCCTGCACGGATTCGGCGGACCGAGCATGGATTATTCCAGCGCCTGGCACATCACGGCGGAACGCGAGGGATTCATCGTTCTCTACCCTGAAGCCATGCCTCCCAAGTGGTGGAACATATGGGAGCTCCGCAAGGATAAGGATGCTCCGGACGATGTGAGCTATCTTGATTACATCATTGAAGATACCTGCAAAAAGTACGCCGTCGACCGCTCCAGGATCTATCTGACCGGCGTTTCCATGGGCGACAACATGGCGACGACCTACGCCTTCCGCAGAGCCGACAGACTGGCCGCCATAGCGCCTACCGACGGACCTACGCTGCCCTCCATTCTGGTGGACGAAAAGACCGGGGATTTCCGCATGAGACCCGGATATGCCGTGCCTTCCCTGCGGCTGCATGCCGAGCTTGACAGCATGGCCGGGCTTCCTTCCACCTATCAGCAGTATTCCATCACCCAGAGCGAATATGACAGAGTGGTTCCTCTGGCGGAGAGACAGGCGCTCAGGCACATGATGGATGAAAGCATGAAGAAGCTGTGGCTGGAAAAGAACGGCTGCACCGGCCTGCCGAAGCTGCATCTTGATGAAAAGCGCAACTTTGCCGTGTACTCGGGGGCGGGCAACTGCGACTACGTGGCCTGTTCCACCCTGGGCGAAGGCCATGGCGGAGGCTTTGAGCGCTCCGATCTTCTGTGGGATTTCCTTTCCTGCTTTGCCCGTGAAAACGGTCAGGTCGTCCGCGCCAAGGTTGCCTCTCCCGTGGTTGCCGACCGCAACGCCGTGGCCATAGCAGCCGGCGCCAGGCGGGCCTATGTGGACAATACGCTGGTGGACATGCCGAAGGGCATGGCCATGGAAAACAAGGGCGAGCTTTTTGTTCCCGTATCCTTCCTGCCCGTGGCATTCCCAGGCACGACGGTGTCCGTCGACAAAAAGAGCGAGACGGCCGTGGTGACCTGGAAGGGAAAGACGCTGAAGATGGGAGCCTCGCGTCCGCTCATGCTCGTGGACGACAAGGTCGTGGACTGCCCCGAACCGTTCATGGCCAAAGGCGAACTCATGGCTCCTGCGCGCACTCTGGCCCGCGACTTCTATGCCATGCATTATGACGATGAGTTTGAAGCCGCCTACATCTCCGAGCAGCCCGCCAGACTGAGCTATGATTTTGCCGCCGATTTTCGCGTCATGCTCGGCCGTGACAAGGCTCCCAGCGCCGATATCTCCATGGAAAAGGCTGCCGTACAGAAGATTCTCGATTCCCGCAGCAAGTAGGGTCGGCCTGCTGACGGCGTGAGGCATAAGCACTGCCGTCGGTAGGCAGAAACGTTTTCGACATTGAAGCGGTCGTGGCAGAAGCCTTCGTATGCGGGCAGGCTGTCCGGTCTTCAGGGGCGGGGATTTCCCCGCCCTTTTTCATGGGCGAGGCAGAGCGGAGCCTCCGGTTTCACGGCAAGGGAAAACGACATGAGAAACGGCGTTTTCCGGTGTCGGAAGATGGGAGGGCTTCCCGACGGCCCTTTTCGGAAAATTGCCTCTGCATGCGTTTTTTTGCGTTCTGCGGACGAAGGAAACGGACGACGGGACCGGTTCTTCGCTTCATGAAAAAGCTCCGGAACATGACAGGGACATTCGTTTTCGCGGAGCCGGCGGGTCGGGCAGCGATGTTCAGAGATTGCAGGAGAACTGCTCGATGAGATAGTCCCAGAAAAGCTGCTCGATGCTGGAGAGCTCCGGTGCGTGCAGGGCGAATACCTCGGCCCTGCTGTCCACTTCCGTGAGAGGAATGGGACGTTCCACGATGAGCTTCTCCATGACGCGGTAGTCATGGCGGAAAAGATGGCAGGGCTGGATGAAGGCGGCTTCGTTTTTGATGACGAGGTCGAGGATGTCTTCCTTGTTGGCAAGACGATAGGTCGTCCCGAAGAAGGGCACGTAGTTGCGGGAAACCTGATCCCGAACATCGGAGTAGTAGGCCAGATTCAGAGACTTGAGGTCTTCCCTGGTAAGATTTTTTTTGGAGGCCAGAGGATGTCTTGCGCCAAGATACAGGCGGCGCTCGTCGGTGAACAGGTGCTGTGCTTCCCAGCCCATGGCGCATATCTGTTCAATGAGCTTGTTGTTTCCGGGCAGCGTGGTAAGGGCTATGTCGGCGCTTGTGGTCTTGAGTTTGCCTATGATGTCGTAATACTGGGAACTGTGGACGAAAATGGTGATTTTCGGATAGAGCTTCTGGAAGGGGACGATGATGTTCGGGGTGATGTAGCAGCTGATGATGGGGGTGCAGGCCAGATGTATTTCCCCTTCCGGTTCCTGCTCATGGTATTGATTGTACCAGCCGTTGATGATGTTGAGTATCCCCACGGCATCACTGTGAATCTTTTCGCCCTCGGCAGTAAGGAATATGCCCCGGTTGGTGCGCTTGAACAGGGAGATCCCCAGTTCCGTTTCCATGCTTTTCACCGACGCCGACAGGGCGGGCTGTGAGATATGCAGCGTTTCCGCGGCTTTGCTTATGGAGTGAAGTCGCGTGATTTCAATGAGATAACTCAGTTGTTCAAGACGCATTAAAATCTCCTTCCCATACCTTTCCGGCCGTTTCGGTCAGATTTTAGACACATATTGCTGCGATAATCATATATGGGCGGACTATTCTCCGCAACACGTCTGGAAAATTAAAATAAATCGGGGCGGAAGAACACAGGGTTCTTCCGCCCCGATGCATGGGAGAATGTTCAGCTACAGGGTGAGGCCCGCGTCGAAGCCGGTATGCACGGCATGCACGATGCTGGAAGCCTTGACGCAGTCGCCGACGCTGATGACGTCGAAGGCCACGTCCTTGAACTGATCGCGTTCCTTGGCCAGAGGCTTGGTGCCCACGGAAATGATGACGGTATCGGCTTCAAGGAACTGTCTGCCGTCTTCGGTTTCCACCCACACGCCCTTGTCGGTGATTTCCTGGCAGGTGGTCTTGACCATGGTTTTGACGTTGTTCTTCTTCAGATGGATCATGTAGGCGGTGCGCTCGGTGAGTTCCGTCTTGGACGCCAGATATTCGGCCATTTCCACGATGGTGCATTCATGGCCGAGGCCGTTCAGATGAATGCCGAGTTCCACGCCGATGGCGCCGCCGCCGATGATGACGACCTTCTTGCCGACCTTGTCTTCATGGCCGAACACGTCGAAGGACATGGTGGCCTTCTCCACGCCGGGGATGCGGGGCACGACCTGTTCCGCGCCCACGGCCACGATGACGGCGTCGAAGTCGTTTTCTTCAATGAGTTCGCGGGTGGCTTCGGTGTTGTACACCACGGTGATGGCCGGACGCTTCTTGATCTGACGCACCAGATATTCGTGGAACAGCTTCATTTCCCTCTTGAACCACATGGGATCGGAGAGCAGGGCCTGTCCGCCGAGGCGGTCGGTCTTCTCATAGATGACCACGCTGTGACCTCTTCTTTCGCAGCTCAGGGCCGCTTCCATGCCGGCCACGCCGCCGCCGATGACGGCGACCTTCTTATGACGGTCGGCCGGCGGAATGCGCAGCTTCTGGGCGCTCTGGAACTGCAGGGGGTTGACCATGCACTGACGGTCGTAGCTCGGATAGGCGAGCAGGTGCAGATCCTTGGAAATGGCCACGCGGCGGCCGTGGTCCATGCAGTAGTTGCAGCGCAGGCAGGGACGGATGTCGTCTTCTCTGCCTTCCTTGGCCTTCTTGATGATCTCGGGGTCGGCCATGGCGGAGCGGCCCATGAGCACGTAGTCGGCCTGACCCTTGGCCAGCACTTCTTCGGCCACGGCGGGATCGTAGACGCCGCCCACAAGACCGATGGGAATGGTGACGCCGGACTTCTTCACGATTTCACTGGCCCAGGCGTTGTGGGCCACGGGATCGAAGCCGGTGGGGTGCATCTTGGGACGGGTGAAGGCGTCGATGCGGTGGCCGCAGGTGATGTGCACCATGTCCACGTAATCCTGGAAGATCTTGACCTGCTCGGCGCATTCTTCAGGCGTGATGCCGCCTTCCACGCCGTCGGTGCCGTTCAGACGCAGCTCGATGAGCAGGCTGTCGCCCACGACGCGGCGGATTTCCTTGATGACCATGAGCGGGAAGCGGCAGCGGTTCTCAATGGAGCCGCCGTATTCGTCGGTACGATGGTTGGTGAGCGGGGAGAGGAAGTAGTTGAACAGCCAGCCGTGACCGTAGTGCAGCAGCAGACCGTCGAAGTTGGCGATCTGCGCCCAGTGGGCGTACTCGCCGAACAGGGCGGCGATTTCTTCCATATCGGCCACAGTGGCGGCCTTGGCGCCGAGATGGGGTTCATCGTCGGCGGAAATTTTCTTGAAGCCCGCACGCATGTAGGGGCCGCCGTGGATGAATTCCGCAAAGGTCCTGCCGTTGAAGGCATGCACCACGCGCTGCAGGCGCTGGAAGTTCATCTGGTTGCAGGTCTTGGGATTCAGGTTGAACATGTGTTCGTGGCTGCCGTCGATGGGCACTTCCATGGGCAGCGTGACGCGGGAGAAGCCGCCCTGAATGTAGCGCATCCAGTAGTCGATGCCGAAGGTGTTGATGCGGCCGTTGTCCGCACCGCCGCCGGTGGCGCAGATGCCTACGGGAGCCATCATGACGCGGTTGTTGAACACGAATTCGTTTCTGCCGCGGCGGATGGTCAGCGGTTCGAACATGCGGGAATATTTTTCGAGATACGTAGCCTTCATGGAAAGTCTCCTTGTATGTGACGGGTGTTGACAGGGGGAAGAATGGGGAAGCGTAGAGTGGCGGTGACCTCCTTATGCCGTGTGGCAGGGTTCCGGTGCGCCGGCTGTCAGAAGAGGATGCGGCAGAGATGGTAGCCTACCGTGGAGAGAATCACGATGTTGAACATCCAGAACAGCGTTGCGTACTTGATGACGGTTTTTTGATGTACCCATTCCGTGTCGCCGTAGAGGATGGCCGCGGGAACGCCGGAGGCGGGGGTGGCCAGGCCGAGCGTGCACGAAAGGATGAGACAGGTGAACATGGCCTGCGGGTCCACGCCTCCGTTGGCGAGGGCCAGGGTATAGGCTATGGGAGCAAAGGTGACGGCGCAGGCGTTGTTGTTGGCCAGCTGCGTGCATATGACCGCAGCGGCGATGGTGAACACGACGAGCACCTGACCGCTCACGCCGGCGAGCAGCGGTTCGCATACGCTGCCGAGCCACTTGGTCACGCCCGTGTCGTCGAAGGCTCCCGTGATCTCAAGCACCGAGGCGATGAGGAATATGGCGGGCCAGGCCATGGACTTCTGCATGATGTCCTTGAGCGGGATGCCTTCCCTGAAGCTGAGCATCAGATAGAAGCCCACATAGGCAAGGAGCGTGCCGTTGTAGCCCACGGCGCGGAGGAACTTGGTGAGCGCCCAGGTCTTCGGCGTGACGTTGGGCAGAAGCAGCAGCACGATGAGCCCCACGAAGGACCACAGGATGGTCTTCTGATAGGTGGAAAGCTCTTCATGAAATTCCATGCATTCCAGACTGTTCAGAATGGGCGAGACATCCGGCTTCAGGATGAACTTGTACAGGAAGATGGTGAAGCCTATGGAAAGAAGCAGGATGATGCCGACGACCACGACATAGGCGGCCAGATTGATGTCCACGCCTCCGCTCATGCGGCTGTAGATGCCGAAGACCAGCGCGGGAAGACTCTTGAACGGTAGCATCATATAGGCCAGCTCACCGGCATAGAGCATGCCGAGCATGACGAGCATGGGGAAGGTATCTCCGGGCTTGTACCCGTACTGCTTGCATATCTCCTTGACGAGAGGCATGGCCACGAGAATGGCGCTCGTCATGGTCAGCATGGTGGCAAGGGCGCACATGGCAAGACAGAGCATGAAAAGCAGCACATAGGGCCTGCCGTTGATGATGGGCACGCATATGATGCGCCTGGCCACGTATTCGGCTATGCCCGCGGCATTGATGATGCCGGCGACCATGCAGAAGAAGAGTATGAGCAGCACGGTGCTGTTGCCGAAGGCACTGCCGAGCACGGAGTCCATGGGCTGATGGAGCGTGAGCCCCAGAGCGATGAGTCCGATGAAGGACGGCCATACCATATCGATGAAAAGCCAGCCATAAAGAATGGCAAAAAACACGCCGACAACAGCAAGACCGTCTGATGTCAGTCCTTCAGGTGGTGAAATGAACCTGAAAATGAACATTATGGCAAGCATAATGCCGAGATTGACGTAAAATTTCGGTCCGTTTTTACTGATGGAATCTGCCATGCCTGTCCTCCATATTGAAGCATATGGTTTTATGCTCTGTATGATAACATTTCATGCAGTTGTTCATCATGAGACGTCGGTGAAGTTTCTTTCACTCTTTCATTATGATTAGTGAAAAAAGAGAAAAAAGAAAAATATTAATTGTTGATGGCTGGATGTCGGCCATGCTGACAGTAGTCAAAACTTTATTTATGATGTATGATTGAAAAGGCTTTTGCTCCGCCATGTTCCTGAAGTTTTTGCTGAACTCTTCCATGCCGGGAGAGCCGTGGCTCTTCCCTGGAGACGTCTTCAGCTGAACGCTCCGGCTGACGGAGTCGGAAGGAACACAGGGGAGGATGCCGGATGCGTCTGGAACAGCTGGAGAGCTTTGTCGCGACCGCACGATGCGGTTCCATCAGTGCAGCAGCCAGAAAACTGGGAATTTCCCGTCCTGCCGTTTCGGCGGCAGTGAAGTCTCTGGAACAGGAGCTCGGCGGGGCGCTTCTGGTCAAGGGCAATCACGGCGTGCGTCTTACGTCTCTTGGGCAGCTTGTTCTGGAAAAGGCGTCCGGAGCCCTGGAGCTCATCGATGAAGTGCGCAGTCTCGGAAGCTCAGGCATGAGAAAGAGCGTGTCCGTATGTTCCACGCCCATGCTCTCCCTTCATCTGACGCGCAACATCTTTCTTCCGTTCCGGGAAAAGAATCCTCATGTCGACGTCGTCATCCGCAATACCTATCTGACCGACATCGTTCATCAGCTGGAAACGAGGGTGTCGTGCATGGCCGTCACGCTGACGGCTCTCGGGCTGGATATTCTGGAGCGCGCCGAAAAGCTGGGATGTGAGATCGTTCCGCTCTATACGGACGAGAGAAAGCTGTTCATGGGGGCGCATCATCCCCTTGCCCGCAAGCCGATCCTTACGGCCGAAGATCTTGCCGGTCTGCACGTGGCTTTTTATTCCAGCGATCAGGAGCAGGTTTCCCGGAAGTATCTTCCTTACTTCGCGGGCTGCTATCGTGTCGCCAACCGCACGGACATGCTCGACCTTGCGGTGCGCAACGAGGCCGTATTCATTCATCCGGCCATACAGTGCCGTCAGGATCTGCGCGTGGCCAAGGGCGACGTGGTGGAGATGCGTCTTGATCTGGAAGGGATGAACCA
>OOCH01002197.1_pt1 | contig 12877 bp, 10 predicted proteins | sample 1671641 | NCBI WGS metagenome assembly OOCH01 (sample SAMN06348177, study PRJEB24527) | human gut metagenome | biome: human gut; feature: ankylosing spondylitis patient; material: feces | host: Homo sapiens | place: China | collected 2015-10
GATACGGCGACCACCGAGATCTACACTCTTTCCCTACACGACGCTCTTCCGATCTTGACTGCGCTGCCCTCTTTGAGAAATTCGGGGTTTGAGGCTACATCGAACTCTACTTCTACTCCACGCCGTTTCAACTCAGCATCGACCACCTCTCGGATTCGAGCTGCAGTACCGACGGGGACGGTGCTTTTGGTGACCAGCAGTGTGTATTTGTTGATGGCGGCACCGAATTCACGAGCCACCTCCAATACATAGTGCAGATCGGCCGATCCATCTTCATCAGGCGGAGTTCCGACCGCGATGAAGACCACTTCGACTTCATCCAAATGAGAGGCCAAATCGGTTGCGAAAGAGAGACGTCCGGCCTTCATGTTCTTTTGGACGAGTACAGAAAGTTCCGGTTCGTAAATGGGAATTTCACCCTGCTGGAGTCGTTCAATTTTTGCCCGATCCACATCGACACAGATCACCTCGATTCCCATTTCAGAAAAACAGGTACCAGATACCAGCCCGACATATCCTGTTCCTACGATCGCAATTTTCATCTCTCCATGTTTTTTGAGTAGCCTGTCCGTTCAATCTCCTTGATTAACCCAGATGTTCCCTTTGGGCGGTTTATACTGACTATGCAGATCTCAATCGGGGTAACCAAGATCTTTTTATTGGAAAACGGATGTAGCGCAGATATTGATTTCCAAGATAACAAAATTTCTTCTGCAACTACGTTGTGGCCTTCTCTTTTTCCCGACAAAGATAGCAAGATTGCCATAAGTTTTTGTTACTTTTGAACGATCTCTTCCATAACTGGCAGGCATTTGCAAAAGTGATCCCTGTCCACAACGAAGTAGATCGGATCGTCGATACCCGGCGATCCAACCAACAACTTTTTTACCATGTTTGAAGCAAAAACGTATATACGTCGCCGAGAGGCGCTGCGTAAGCGTGTTGGCAGTGGTTTGATTCTGCTCCCTGGAAACCACGAAGCTTCTGCCAACTATCCGAGTAATACTTTCCCATTCCGTCAGGATAGTACTTTCCTCTATTTCTTTGGTTTGAATCATCCCGAATTTGCCGGTATTCTTGACGCGGACTCAGGAGAGGATATGTTGTTCGGAGAGGATTACACGATCGATGATATTATCTGGATGGGCCCGCAGCCATCGTTGGCTGAGCAGGCCCAGCAAGTGGGGGTAACCCGGACGGCCGGATTGGCTCAACTGGCCGAAACGGTAAAGAAGGCAATTGCCCAAGGCCGGAAGATTCACTATTTGCCTCCTTATCGGGGTGAGGTGACCCTGATGTTGTGTGAACTGCTCGGCTTGCAACCGGCTGCCCTCAAAGAGCAGGTTTCGGTTGAATTGGCCAAAGCTGTAGTGGCGTTGCGCGAAATCAAAGAACAGGATGAGATCGACGAGATCGAAAGAGCTTGTACGATTGGTACCAAAATGCACCTGCAAGTGATGCAGATGTGTCGTCCAGGTGTGGTTGAACAGGAGATTGCCGGTGCAATCGATGGCATTGCCCGTCAGTATGGAGCCGGAGTTTCGTTCCTGTCGATCGTCAGCCAGAATGGTGAGACACTTCACAACCACAATCATGGCAATGTTCTGGAGTCAGGGCGTCTGCTGTTGGTCGATGCCGGTGCTGAAACCAATATGAACTATTGCAGCGATTTTACTCGTACCATTCCGGTCAATGGTAAATTTACGGCTCGCCAGAAAGCTATTTATGATATTGTTTTGGCAGCGAACAGCCGCACATTCGAGCTGGCTAAACCGGATCTCTTTTATTGGCAGATGCACAATGAGGCTGCACGGATCATTGCCGATGGTCTGAAAGAGTTGGGGCTGATGCAGGGCAATATGGAGGATGCTGTCGCTTGTGGTGCTCAAGCGCTCTTTATGCCTCACGGGTTGGGTCATCAAATGGGGCTTGACGTACACGACATGGAGAATATCGGTGAAAAATATGTCGGTTACGACGAGGAATCCATGCGCAGTGAGACACCGGGACTCTCTTCGTTGCGGATGGGCAAACGACTCAAACCGGGTATGATCATGACGGTTGAACCGGGTATCTACTTCATTCCTGCACTGATCGACAAGTGGGAAAAAGAGGGGCTCGGCAACGGGTTTATTAATTTTGAGAAGACCCGGGAATATATCGGGTTTGGAGGTATTCGTATCGAAGACGATATGTTGATCACTCCCGATGGCAATCGTATGTTGGGCAACCGTCGGGCTCCAGCTACTACCGAAGATATCGAGAGTTACATGCATCCGTAATTGCTATTCGAGGGGCGGCAATCAGTGCTAAGAGGGTGAGAGCTGTCTGTATTGTTGGTGGGCAGTCCTAAAAACTGGTTAATGTTGTTACTGCTCCTTGTCTTGCCCTTGGTTTATTACAACGGTTAAATATTAGTGTGACCGATAATATTATAAAGAGACGACCTTACATGCTGAGGTCGTCTCTTTATTTTGTCCTCTTTGCTAACAAATGGGGTTGTCATCCATTGATTTTCAAAATAATCCCTCTGTATTTTGTGAATAGTCTATACAATATTTAGGTTTAATATTGTTCTATACGGCTCGTTCTGTATGTTCATAAAGTGACTGTTTTATATGCTTATTAAAATTACTTGTTAAGTTTTAAATATTTCACATACAATATATAATATTCAGAAAATCAAACATATTAACATATACAAGTTTAATTTACTTATAAAGTATTTTTACTCTATCTATCAAAAATCATTGAATAATTGGGATAATTCAATATTCTAAAAAGGCTGAAAAGAGTGAATGCCTTTCAATATTTTTATTAATTTCGTATAAAAAGACGGAATAATACGCTATTTCATCCACTATAATACTAAATTTTCAGATTCTGATAGCGAAACCAAAGGTTTAGGAGCTGTATGCTAGGATTGGGTAGGCGTCGCAATGAAAACGTGGAGACACTATTGTTATACGAAAATACGCTATTGGATTGCCAGATAACCAAATAAATGCAATCGTGGCATCTCGCTTGTCATTAATAAATGAATGCGATCTGAAGGGATGAAAGTATATTTTTCAAACAATGGATCACACCATGAACGTACACTTACCAATACCTCCGGACAAATGATTCGGGACTATTGACACAAACTGAGTAAACGGATTAAGAAAAACAGATAAGTCATTCAAAGAGAGTAATTCGCAACGAGGGGATAAAGAGATTGGATCATCAATTTTCGAAAGGAATGGAGACAAAGATGAGATACTCTTCTTACAGACAGACAACGGTGTGCAATAAAAAAGGCAGAAGTTTTCTTCTGCCCAATCAAAGTACCCCCGACGGGAATCGAACCCATATCAGCAGAACCGGAATCTGCCATTCTATCCATTGAACTACGGAGGCATGTGAAACTTGTGAATGCAAAGGTGCAATTTTTTTAGCGTTAATACAAATTTTCACCCCCGATTTCCAGCTTCTTGACAGGAAGAATTTCTGAACCCAACTCCCTCACTGTGCGGTTACTTACTACATAACACACGAATTCCACCAACATGTCAAATAATATTCCTAATACTGAAAAGTGGCACCGTCTCGAACAGGTGATCAAATGGACAGGATTGTCTATTAATGCTTTTGCGCTGCATATCGGCCTGAAGCGAAGTGAAAACCTGTACCAGATCAAAAAAGGTAATAATGGGATCAGCCACGATTTGGCCGAATTGATCACTGCCAAATATCCCTCCATCAGCAAAGGTTGGTTGCTCACCGGCGAAGGAGAGATGATGATCGACCAAAAAAGCTCCAGTAAAAACTCGGGGATTCCTTGTTATGGCATGGATGCGGTCGAAGCGGTCGAAATGCTTGAGCGAACCGATGGAGAACAGCCTCTTCAACCCCAATTTTATATTGATTTCCCGCCTTTGAAACGTTGCGATCTGGCCGCTTTGTCTTTGAGCGATGCCATGCAGCCTGAGGTTCCGGCGGGAAGTTACGTCCTGTTGCGTCGTCAAAATCCCGACGAACTGCTCCCCGGAGCAATGTGTCTGATCCTTTCCGAGACGTTTAAAGGTATACGGATTGTCCGCCAAAGTCCACATGAAGAGGAGCTGTTGTTGTTGCCTCGAAATACAGAGGCGTATGATCCGATTTCCATCAAACGGGAGGCAATCCGCAAATTGTTTGTGGTCGAAGGTGTCATTATCAAGAAAATTTTGTGATCTTTGTTTCGTAACATTGACAGAAAGGGTTTGAAGAGCGACGAACTTGCTTTTATAGTGTCTGTTCTGTGACCTCTAACTGTATGTCGGTAGTGGCCGTGCTTCTTGGTGTAGCATCAGGGATAAAGCGGCTGTAACTTTATATTAATCAAACAAAGATCATGTTTTCAGGAATCGTTGAAGCTACAGGACGTGTCGTTGCCGTCCGTGAAGATCAAGGCAATAAGCACATTACCATTGAAGCCCCATTTACGAATGAATTGCGTATTGATCAAAGCATTGCTCATAATGGAGTTTGTCTGACTGTTGTCGAATTGGATGCACCTCGTTATACCGTGACTGCGATCCACGAGACGCTTGTCAAATCCAATTTGGGTGAACTCCAACCGGGAGATTTGGTCAACTTGGAGCGGAGTATGCGTCCTGATGCACTGCTGGATGGACACATTGTCCAGGGACATGTCGATCAGACCGCTCGTTGTACAGCGATCAGTGAAGCAGACGGCAGTTGGTACTATACATTTGAATACGACCCTACTCCCGGTAACATAACCGTGGAAAAAGGTTCTGTAGCGGTCAATGGAGTCAGTCTGACCGTTGTCAACTCACAGGCTTCGTCATTTCAGGTAGCGATTATTCCCTACACATACGAACACACCAATTTCCATACCTTAAAAGTGGGCTCGACGGTCAATCTCGAATTCGACATTGTGGGTAAATATATCACTAAGCTGATGAAACAGTATCAGCCCAAGGCCTAACCGGTTGCGCAGCATGATGAGATTCAAGATCAAAACCACGGCAGGGGCGGCATTGGCTGTTGCAACTGTTGCAGCCTTTATCAGCATTGTTTTTGGAGTGGTATTGGCTCTGCAACCCACTTCGATTTTGATCTGTTCATGCGGGCTGTTTGTCTTGCTCTTTTTTGCTGCACACTACCTGTTTAATCTCTTCGTGCGTTATCGGATCAAGCCGATTTATCAGGTCCTGCTCTCAAAGAATATCCGAACCCATGATCTGCCTCCGACTCATGATCTGGTTAGTGGGCTGCAAGACGAATTGAATCTGTGGGCCGAAAAGAATGCCCGTGAAATTGCACGGCTGAAAGAGAATGAGCGTTACCGCAAGGAGTTTCTCGGTAATGTGTCGCACGAGATCAAGACACCGATTTTTACCATACAAGGATACATTTTGACGCTGCTTGACGGTGGGTTGGAAGACGAAAATATCAATCGTAAATACCTCGAACGCTCTGAAAAAAGTATAGATCGGCTCATCAATATCGTGCAAGATTTGGAGGAGATCTCTAAACTTGAGTCGGGTTCGCTTGTGTTGGAGCCGGAGCGGTTCGATATTGTGGCGTTGGTACGAGAGATTGCCGAATCGATCGAAATAGAGGCTTCGGCCCGGCATATTACATTCCGTATCGGTACAAGCAATTTCCAGCCTCCGGTATTGGTTTATGCGGATCGTCGCAAAATTAGTCAGGTAATTATGAACCTGTTGATCAATTCGGTGCGATATGGCCGTGACAATGGAACCACTACGGTCAGTTTCGTCGATATGTATGATCGTGTGATGATCGAAGTGGCTGACAACGGGGTGGGTATTGCAGAAGAGTATATTCCACGCGTATTTGAACGCTTTTTCCGGGTTGATAAGAGCCGTTCTCGGGAACAGGGAGGAACCGGTTTGGGATTGGCGATTGTCAAGCATATCCTTGAAGCGCACGGACAGGTCATCACTCTGCGTAGCAAATTGGGTGAAGGCAGCACCTTCTCGTTCGCTTTGGCCAAGGAGGCTCCTAAAGCCAATCCTGTATCGGCGACTAAAAGTGTATAGCTGTTGGAATCAATCCTCAGTTGACTTACTCTGTTTTTCTTGCCTCGTTTCACTTTTATCTAACCTGCAGACCTATTTAGCTGTTTCAGAGCCTATATCGTTGTATAGGTTTTATTGGGAGGTCTATGGTATATAGAAAGGAGCGGTTTGCCCCATCTGTTCTATGAAAGGATGTAATGAGTTGTCCGATAGTCTGTGTTGTCTTGTTGCTATTGATTGAATAGGGCTTTTTAGCCTTTCCCCGATTTTGTTGCAATACAAGGGTTGGTATTACCACTCTGTTTGTTTCGTAGGTGTTAATAATATGGGTTTTCCGGAGCAGAGTTGTTGTGTGGGGCAGATTCACTGGCCAGCCAATTATACCTGGCCGTTTCTCATTGTGTCTTGTGTTTCCTGGTCTCTGTCCGAATGCCAACAAATTCTTTGTCAGAGGTTCTTTGTACATCCGCCCTGCCAGCTGTTTGCCCATTGAGGGAAATTATCCGTTAACCCAAACCGCAGATACAAGAAATTGCGTATATTTGAAAATTATAGGATGCGTTTTGCAAAGTTCTCACCCTACGGGGAGAATTTGCAATGTTTGACATTCATTACGTTTATTGTGTACACAGCATGCATTCAATGCTGAAATTTCATCGAAACAGCATTCTATTGCGTGTATTTTGCTTATTTTGTTCATATCTAATCAAAACACATGGAAAGTCTTCTTCCACTTGTCGTTACATGGGATGTTAATCCGGCCCTGTTTCATCTCGGTTCGTTCGAGGTCCGTTATTACGGGGTGCTTTGGGCGGTAGCTCTCGGAATCAGCGCCTACATTTTCCACCATATCATGATCCGTGAAGGGTTGAGCGAAAAGACCTTTGATTCGGTCTTTTGGTTCGGAGTGATTTCGACCGTTTTGGGATCTCGATTAGGACACTGCCTCTTCTACGATCCAGGATACTACCTGACCCACCCTGTCGAAATTCTCGATATCCGTCAAGGTGGTATGGCCAGTCACGGGGCGGCAGTCGGCCTGTTGATCGGCTTGTGGCTGTTCTCTCGGAAAAATAAATTGCCTTATATCTGGTCGTTGGATCGAATTAGTATCGTGGTTGCCATCAGTGGAGTCGCTGTGCGATTGGGCAATTTGATGAACTCCGAGATCTATGGAACCGTTACCTCCTTGCCCTGGGGCTTTATTTTCGTACGCGACGGCGAAACCCTTCCCAAACATCCGACACAGATTTATGAAGCCTTGTGTTATTTGGTGTTGTTTGTGATCCTGCTCTGGATGTACTATAAAAAGGATTTGGCACGCCGTCGGCCCGGAGTGATGTTCGGCTTCTTCTTGATTATTCTGTTCGGTACCCGTTTCTTGATCGAATTTATCAAAAATCCACAAGTGGATTTCGAACAGAATATGGTGTTGAACATGGGGCAACTGTTGAGCATTCCGTTTATTGTGGCAGGGGGCGTCATCCGTGCGTTAAAGCAAGCACCACTAACACCATCCCCGTTGAAAAAAACGGTTGCCGGGAAATCTGGCAAACGCAAATAAAACCTATAAGCCTAAAGCCATGGATCCTATCAGTACACTTATTTTCAATGCACTGGTTCGTCGCCAGAGTATCAATTTGCCCGAAATCGGATCATTAAAGGTGATTACCCGCCCTCCGGTGATGGAGAAAAAAGGGATGGTTACCCCTCCGCTCAATCTGGTGATTTATGCTGAGACTGAGAATCCTGATTTTTTGAATATTGTAGCATTAATCGCACAAAATAATAATCAGGATGAGATACAGGCCAGAGCTATTTATGATAGTTGGCTGGCAACTGTTCGCAGTGAAGAGGTGGTTCGCATCGATTCGGTAGGGGAAATCCGTGAAAAGCGGTTCTATCCGGCTCCAGGATTGAATGAGATTATGAATCCTATTCGACCTGAACCTGCAAGAGTTCCTCGGCAAATGGAGGTCCGTCAGATCATATGGTGGGTACTTGGTGCAATTATTATCGGAGGCGCGATCTCTTACGGAGCGATCACTTTGCTTAATCGCAGTACCTATTCATACGAAGACGAGGCGATTGAGTGGGAAGAATTGACGCCTGCAACGCCTCGCACACAGACGGCTACGGATCAGCCTGCTGCGACGACTGATGAGGCGGTTGACATTGCAGAAGAAACATCAGCGTCTGCTGCCAAACCGACAGCTCAGCCTGCACCTGCAACAACAGCTCCAACAAAACCGGCTGTTTCGGCCTCGCCCGCTACATCGACTGTGGCACCTGGGCAGATGGGCTATTATGTGGTGGTTGGAACCTATAGCACGGATGCCAATGCAAACAAATTTATTGCACAGGCCAAACAAATTGATAATACGCTTTCCTACTACAAACTGCCGCTCGATAATGGGAAAATTATGATTTATACCTCGTTAGCGGCAACAGAGCAACAGGCCAAGAGGCTCAAGCAGCAATGTGCCGGTTCATTCCCGGATGCGTGGATCTTCAAACGTCGTGTACGTTAAGAAAGTGGAGTGCGGGTTTTGTCCGAAGACGGATACCCAATTGTTGCGATCCACAGTGGAGAAATTTGTAGCTGTTGAATAGATACCGGTTCGGTATTCAATAGGTTACTATGCATATAACACATCCACCACTCTATAGGTCCTTGCAGATAAAGTATGAAACGATATGCAGGATGGAGTGTAAGGGTATGTATGTCGGACGTGTTTAAAATTATGATAGGAGAAACGTGCAGAGAGGTTTTAGCAGTGAGCAATTCGCATCTGTACATGGAAAATACGTATTCTTGATCAAATAGAAAATAGAAAAAGAGAGGCACCATCAATAGTGCCTCTCTTTTTTGTTGCCTTTAATGGGGGTATAAACTTGTTGCGGTTATATAGAGCTTGGTTGTGGTCAGAGGATCAGGTCAAGAGAGCATGGGTTGGCTCCACAGATAGAGAAGTGCCCACATGACAAAACGAGCTCCTTTACCGACTAACATCAATAGAGCCGAAGAGCGAAAATTGACACGATAGAATCCTAAAGCTAACGCAAAGACATCGCCAACGAAGGGTAACCAGGTCAATAAAGCGAGCCACGCTCCAAAACGGTCGATTTTACTTTTATGTTTAACGAGGGTTTCGTGTTTAATATGCAGAAAACGCTCGATCCACTCCCATTTACCGAGCCAACCCAACCAATAAGAGGTCAGTCCGCCGAGCCAGTTGCCGAGTGTGGCCACTCCCACACAAAGCCACACATTCCCTCCGACTGCCAGCATGGCGATCAGTTGGACATCCGAGCTGAACGGAACGACCGTGGCCGCAATAAATGAACCGAGAAAAAGGCCGAAATAGCCCAAATCAAGTAACCAATCCATAAATATTATAGTTTATAGGTTGGAGGGATGCAGTGCAAATATGCCGTTTTTCCGCAGGAATAGCAAGGGGACTCATCGGGATCTTTTGATAGATATGTCCGATTGGGAGAAGGCATTATACATGAAACGGGGATTGATCAGTAAAATTTTGGGATGTCATTTGGCTTTGCAACGGAAAGGCATAAAATAAAAAACCGCAGAACACGGTTAGATGTTCTGCGGTTTGTAGTTTCGGATAGATCAGATGATCTACTGAAATCAATTTTTAAAGAATAATCCGTTTTCGTTGGCATCAACATGGATGACCGAATCTCGGCTGACCGTTCCGGCCAAAATCTCTTTCGAGAGTTCGTTGACCAGATAACGCTGCAGGGTACGTTTGATCGGTCGTGCACCAAACAGCGGATCAAATCCCTTCTCGGCTAACCAGTCGATCGCTTTGTCCGAAACCTCCAGTCGCATGCTGTTCTCTGCCAGCATTTTGTTGATCTGGGCAAGCTGCAGAACAACGATCTGACGAACATCGTCTTTGGTCAGCGGCGTGAACATGATGATCTCGTCAATACGGTTCAGGAACTCCGGACGAATCGTCTGTTTCATCAACTCAAAGACCTCATTCTGCGTCTTCTCGATCACCTCTTCGGGTGGAGTCTCGTTGTGGTATTTCGAGAAGTTCTCCACAATAATCGGTGAACCGATGTTCGAAGTCATGATGATGATCGTGTTGCGGAAGTCTACAGTACGTCCTTTGTTATCGGTCAGACGGCCATCGTCCAATACCTGCAGCAAGATGTTGAAGACATCCGGATGGGCCTTTTCAATCTCGTCAAGCAGGACAACCGAGTAGGGTTTACGACGTACGGCTTCGGTCAACTGACCACCCTCATCGTAACCGACGTATCCGGGAGGCGCTCCGATCAGTCGTGAAACGCTGTGACGTTCCTGATACTCACTCATATCGATACGCGTCATCATCGTATCATCGTTGAACAGATACTCTGCCAAAGCCTTGGCCAATTCGGTTTTACCGACACCGGTCGTACCCAGGAAGATGAAGGAACCGATCGGACGACGGGCATCCTGCAGGCCGGCACGACTACGACGTACGGCATTGGCAATCGCTTCGATCGCTTTGTCCTGACCGATCACCCGTTCATGCAGTACACTCTCCATCTGGAGAAGCTTTTCACGTTCGCTCTGCATCATACGGCTTACCGGAATACCGGTCCAGCGTGCAACCACTTCGGCGATATCTTCGGCATCGACCTCCTCTTTGATCATGGCGCCGCCTGCATGGCTCTTTTCGATCTCAGCCTGCAACCGGGTAATCTCGTTCTGGGCCTCCTGAATCTTACCGTAACGGAGTTCGGCTACCTTGCCATAATCACCGCTACGCTCAGCAGCAGCAGCTTCAAGTTTATACTCGTCGATCAGCTGTTTGTTCTTCTGAACCTTCTCGAGCAGGTCGCGTTCGCTCTGCCATTTTGCACGCATTGCGGTACGTTTGCCGTTCAAGTCGTCGATCTCTTTGGTCAGCTCATCGATACGCCCCTGATCGTTCTCACGACGGATCGCTTCGCGTTCGATCTCCATCTGGCGTACCTTACGATCCAGTTCATCGATTTCGTCAGGTACGGAGTTCATCTCGAGTCGCAGTTTCGCTGCCGCCTCATCGACCAGGTCGATCGCCTTATCCGGCAAGAAACGTGAGGTGATGTAACGGTGTGACAGCTCAACGGATGCGATGATCGCTTCGTCTTTGATCCGCACTTTGTGGTGGTTCTCGTAACGCTCTTTCAGACCACGCAGGATCGAGATGGCATCCGGAACAGAGGGTTCATCGACCATCACCTTCTGGAAACGACGCTCCAACGCCTTATCGGTCTCAAAATATTTCTGGAACTCATCCAGTGTCGTCGCACCGATCGCACGCAACTCACCACGTGCCAAAGCCGGTTTCAAGATATTGGCGGCATCCATGGCGCCATCACTCTTGCCTGCCCCTACCAAGGTGTGAATCTCATCGATGAACAACAGAATTTCACCATCTGATGAGATAACCTCTTTGACAACGGCTTTCAGTCGCTCTTCGAACTCACCTTTGTATTTGGCACCGGCAATCAGGGCACCCATATCCAGCGAGTAGATCTGTTTGTTACGCAGGTTCTCGGGCACATCGCCGTCGATGATACGGTGTGCAATACCTTCGGCAATAGCGGTCTTACCAACACCCGGTTCACCAACCAGAATCGGGTTGTTTTTGGTACGGCGTGAAAGGATCTGCAGCACACGACGAATCTCTTCGTCACGACCGATAACCGGATCCAATTTGCCTTTACGGGCCTGCTCGTTCAGGTTGATTGCATATTTGCCCAATGCATCGAAGGTCTGCTCATTGGTCTGTGAATCGATTGTTGAGCCCTTCCGCAGGTTCTTGATCGCTGCAATCATCTCCTTCTCGGTGGCACCGGAATCTTTCAGCAATCGGCTGGCCATGTCACGACCTGCCAAAATACCCAACAGCAAGTGCTCTACGGAAGCATACTTGTCGTTGAACTCACGTGTAAAGTCTCCCGCTTTTTGAATAGCTTCGGAGCTTTCACGCGAGAAGTAGGGGTCTCCGCCCGAAACTTTGGGTAGTCGGTCGATCTCCTGTTTGAGCATCGAGCGCAACGCGTTGATGTTCACGCCCAACTTCTGCAACAGGTAAACGCCAACACTGTCATCTTCGGTGACGATGGCCTCCAGAATGTGGAGCGGCTCAACAGCCTGCTGGCCGTGGCCGGTGGCAAGTGACATTGCACTTTGCAAAGCCTCTTGCGCCTGAATGGTTAAGTTGTTGATCGTCATATTTTGTGTTCTCCTTTCTTCTTCGTGATTTGTGAATCAAATTCATCACATACACTATCAAATTCATTGCCATACTGCATTGGCTGCAATTCTGACACCACAAAGGTGACAACTGATGACAACTTGTGAAAGGACGTCAGAAAGAGTGGACAATCGGTGCCGAATTGACCGAAAAAGGTGCCGAATTGTCACAATTTTTCGCGCAATCGTCACAGGATAAATATGTTACTGGTTTGCATTGACAATGTTTGTAGGCAAAATATGATGTGCAGGTGAGCGTATATGAAATAAGTTGTTCTCTACAACGGCATTGGAGGGCAATGCCGTACTTGCTTTAAAACTATATACCGGAACAGTTGAGTTGAGGGTTGAGCAGCTACAATGTGATGTGGAAGGCCTATGGATAATTCACACCGAGCGATCGAGGAGATGATGCGCTATGCAGAACAATCGGGGAATTCCAGTACATAAATCAACTTAAATTTTCGCAGAAGTCTGTATTGATTAAGCCAATCAGATTATTGGAGTTCAGCCGGGCCAAATTTTTATTGATTGAAAGTACGGGGCGTAAAAAACGATTTTGCGTATAGAAGGTGTGGAG
>OOCH01002219.1_pt1 | contig 12726 bp, 9 predicted proteins | sample 1671641 | NCBI WGS metagenome assembly OOCH01 (sample SAMN06348177, study PRJEB24527) | human gut metagenome | biome: human gut; feature: ankylosing spondylitis patient; material: feces | host: Homo sapiens | place: China | collected 2015-10
AGCCGTCGGTATAGCGCAGCTGTGCGGGGTTGTTGACCACCGCCCCGGCAAAACCGGCGTCTTTCAACGCGGCCAGACGGGCGGCGGTCTTTGCCTCCAGCTTGCCAAACATAACGCGGGGCAGTTCCAGCAGAGTCTTGCCGCGCCATTCGGCAGGGATGCTGTCAGCTTCAGCGATGGGGAATACCAGCCACTGCAGCTTTTCTACAGAGTCCGCCGGGCACTGGGCCGTGCGGGCAAAGCGGGCCGCCAACTCCGGGATGTGACCTACGCTGTGGGCTGGATAGACGGGCATCTCAAAGGGATGGATAGCGTGGGGCTGTACAACACTGCGCTTTTCCAGCAGCTTGTCCAGCGCCTCGCGGCGCATCTCGTTCCAGGCAGAGCCGGGCAGGAAGCCCAGGCTCCCCTCCCCTGCGTCCACCGTGATACCGGCGGCCGCAAAGGGGGTGCCGCCGGTCTTGTTCAGCGCACGCTCAATTCCGGGCAGCGGGTCCTTCTGGGCGGGCTGCGGCTCGTCAGCGCTGTAAACGTTGACCCTGTTGCCCGCATCATCGGCGGCGGTCAGCTTGATGCCGCCATCCTCGACGCCTCCGCTGACGGTGTACTGTATCGGCACCCGCTGCAGTTCTCGGCGGAACAGCTCGCGGGCTTTGGGCGTGGCGGCGCGGGTGGCCGCAGCGTCAGCCTCGGTGCGGACGCCGAACATCCTGCCGTCGTTATGGTTGGTCAGGTAGCCGTCGGTGAAGCCCGAGCGCGAGAAGATGTCCCGCACGAGCTTTTCGTCGTAGGGCTGGCCCGCGCAGACCGCGCGGCAGGCTGTGACGACTGCCGCCGCGTACTCGGGCGTGCGCAGGCGGCCCTCGATCTTCACGCTGGCGACACCCGCGTCCATCAGCTCCCGCAGGTGCGGGATGTAGTCCATGTCCTTTAAGCTCAAATGGCAGGCACGGCCCGGCTGACCGGGCTTTAAACCGGCACTTGCGTCAAACGGCAGGCGGCAGGGACCCGCACAGGCGCCGCGGTTGCCGCTGCGCCCGCCGAGGAACGCGCTCATCATGCACTGGCCGGACACGCTCATGCAGAGCGCGCCGTGGACAAAGACCTCGACCTCGATAGGGCTGGCCTCGCAGACGGCACGAATTTCCTCCAGCGACAGCTCACGCGCCAGAATGACGCGGTCATAGCCCAGCGCGGCAAGCTCCTTAGCGCCCTCGGGCGTGTGGACGCTCATCTGGGTCGAGCCGTGCAGGTGCAGCGTCGGTGCAATACTTTTGACCAGCTGCGCCGTCGCCAGGTCGTCCGCAATGACGGCATCCGCCCCGGCTGCAGCCACGGCGCGCACGGCGTCGGCCAGGCCGGACAACTCCCGGTCATAGACCAGCGTATTCAGCGTCACATGCACCTTGACGCCGCGGGCATGGCAGAACGCCACGGCCTCCCGCAGCTCGTCGGGGGTAAAGTTGCCCGCCGTGCGGCGCGCGTTAAAGCCCGTCAGCCCCAGATAAACAGCATCAGCGCCGCTGAAAACAGCGGCGCCAAGCATCTCGCGGTTGCCCGCCGGGGCTAAAATCTCGGGGCGGCTCATTCGTCCTCCGCCGGGAACTGATTGCGGCGCAGGCGGCGCTCCAGCTCATCCACACGGCGTTTGAGCGACGCATTCTCACGGCGGGCCTCCTCGGCAGCCATCTTGGCGCTGGCCGCATCCTCGAGGTAGTCCTTGATCTGGCGGCGCATATTGTCGGCGCTGCCGCTGGCCTTTTCCAGCTCATCACGATAGTTCAGCGCGGTCATGACTGCCGCCGTCGTGATGGAGACCGAGTTCGAGGACGCCATCAGCTCGTTCATGTCCAGGTTCAGTCGGTCCGCGAGGTTCTTCATGTAATCCTCGCTCTCACTCGTGTTGACTACATAGCTGGAACCGCAGATGTTCAGCCGCACTTTTGAGGTAGCCATACCCATAATCATACTCCTTCCGGTCTCTGCACGCCTTTATTTACAGTGGGGGCGCAGAATCTTACATCTATTATAGTACAAATTACCGATTTGCAAAAGCCCTTTTTGACGGAATTGTATAAAAAACCCGCAAACAGGCAATTTTGACTTGCGCAATCCGCTAAATATCGTTATAATCTATAGAGTGGTTTATTGAAAGCACTGAAAAGAGCGCAAAAATCATGAATTCTCATGACTGCAAAGAAGGAGAGAACGATTTTGAAATACACAAAGCGTGAATTTGAGAAGCTGCTCAAGGACAAGCTGATGAGTGAGTGCAACGTCACCATCGACGCCGCCTCCGCTGACCAGATCTACCGCTGCCTGGCCATGATCACCCGCCAGATCATGTCTGACCGCCAGAAGCAGTACCAGTCCAAGGTACTGGGTGAGGGCAAGAAGCAGGTCTACTACCTCTGCATGGAGTTCCTCATGGGCCGCAGCCTGCGCACGAGCCTGTTCAACCTTGGCCTGAACGAGGTTGCCGAGAGCGTGCTGGCTGATGCCGACGTCAAGATCGATACCATCTATGAGCAGGAGCCCGATGCTGGCCTGGGCAACGGCGGTCTGGGCCGCCTGGCCGCCTGCTATCTGGACGGCATGGCCACCGACGGCATCCCCGGCACCGGCTACTCCATCCTGTACGAGTACGGCATCTTCAAGCAGAAGATCGTGGACGGCTGGCAGCAGGAGCGCGCTGACAACTGGCTGCCCGGCGGTCAGGTCTGGATCAAGAGCCATCCCGACCAGGCCCAGGAGATCCGCTTTGACGGCCAGGCCATCGAGACCTGGGAGGGCGGCTTCCATCACGTCAAGTATGAGAACTACAACTCCGTTATCGCCGTGCCCAACGATATGTATGTCGCCGGTTACGGCTCCAACGGTGTTTCCAAGCTGCGTCTGTGGCAGGCTAAGGCCCCCAGCTTTGATATGAGCAGCTTCAACGCCGGCAACTACAACACGGCTATCAGCCAGTCTGCCTCTGCCGAGCTGATCTCCAAGATCCTCTACCCCAACGACAACCATACCGAGGGCAAGATCCTGCGCCTGCGCCAGCAGTACTTCTTCTCTGCCGCGTCCATCGCAGACATCCTGCAGAACCACCTGAACCAGTACGGCACGCTGGACAACCTGCCCGACAAGGTCGCCATCCAGCTGAACGATACCCACCCCACCGTCGCCATCCCCGAGATGATGCGCATCCTGCTGGATGAGTGCAGCTACGAGTGGGACGCTGCCTTCGACATCTGCCGCAAGGTCTTTGCCTACACCAACCACACCGTCATGAGCGAGGCACTGGAGAAGTGGAACGCGGACATCTTCCGCAACACCCTGCCCCGCATCTGGCAGATCGTCTGCGAGATGGACCGCCGCTGCCGCGCCGACCTGGCCAAGGCCTTCCCCGGCGACCAGGGCAAGATCGACTATATGGCGATCATCGGCGACAACCAGGTCCGCACCGCCAACATCTGCGCCTACACCTGCCACGCCATCAACGGCGTTTCCAAGCTGCACAGTGAGATCATCAAGGACAGCGTTTTCCATGATTACTTCCTGTACAAGCCGCAGGCATTCAAGAACGTCACGAACGGCATCGCCTACCGCCGCTGGCTGCTCTGCTCCAACCCGGGCCTGACCCATCTGCTGGAGGAGACCATCGGTGACGGCTTCAAGACCGACGCCTCCGAGCTGAAGAAGCTGGAGAAGTTCGTGGACGACAAGACCGTGCAGGCTGCCGCCGCCAAGGTCAAGCGCGAGAACAAGGCCAACTTTGCCAACTACCTGCAGAAGGCCACCGGCCAGGTCATTGACCCTGATTCTATCTTTGACTGCCAGGTCAAGCGTATGCACGAGTACAAGCGCCAGCACCTGAACGCGCTGAACATTGCTGCCCAGTACCTGTACCTGAAGGAGAACCCCAACGCCGACTTCATCCCCAAGACCTATATCTTCGGCGCAAAGGCTGCTCCCGGCTACTATATGGCAAAGCAGATGATCCGCATGATCTGCAAGCTGGGCGACCTGATCAACAACGACCCCGCCGTGCGCGACAAGCTGCGCGTGGTCTATCTGGAGGAGTACTGTGTCTCCCTCAGCGAGCACCTGATGCCCGCCGCTGAAGTGTCTGAGCAGATCTCTCTGGCAGGCACCGAGGCTTCCGGTACCGGCAACATGAAGTTCATGCTGAACGGCGCCATCACCCTGGGCACCCTGGACGGCGCAAATGTCGAGATCGCCGACGCCGCCGGCAAGGAGAACGAGCTGATCTTCGGTATGCTGACCCCCGAGGTGAACAACCTCAAGCAGGTGGGCTACCATCCCAACGCCTTCATCATGGGCGACGACGTTGCCAACAACGCCCTGAACTTCCTGGAGCGCGGCTGGAACGGCGAGAACTTCCACGAAGTTACCGAGAACCTGCGCAGCAGCGACCCGTATATGGTCATGGCCGACTTCAAGGATTACCGCCGTGCACAGGCCGACCTGCAGAAGCTGTATGCCGACCGTGAGAAGTGGGCCCACATGAGCCTGAAGAACATCGCCAACAGCGGCATCTTCAGCGCGGACCGCTCTGTGCTGGATTACGCACATGATATCTGGTACGCTTCCCCCGTGCCCATGGGCAAGTAATCTCCCCTAAAAAATCCATCAGCCCCGGCGGCGTTTGGCCCGCCGGGGCTTTTTTGAGAAAGGACGACCGTTTTGTCTTGTCTGTTCAATAGCTACGACCCCTATTTCAAGCAGCCCTTCGGCGCCGTGCGGGCCGGGCAGACCGTACACCTGACCCTCTGCATCCCGGAAGAACTGGGCTATGTTGACCCGCACCTTGTGCTCCAGAAAGAGGGCCCCTACGATGTGCCGGTGCACTACCGCATGAAGTTCGACGGCCAGACCCCCAAGCAGAACCACTTTTCGGTGGACGTGACCTTGAACGACGTGGGCCTGTACTTCTACTACTTCGACCTCTACACCGACTTCCGCCGCATCGTGCGCGGGCCGGACAACTGCGGCGTTGTGAGCTGGCAGGAGGGCGAGAGCTGGCAGATCACCGTGTATGAGGCCGATTTTGAGACGCCCGCCCCCATCAAGGGCAAGGTGTTCTACCAGATCTTCCCCGACCGCTTCTGCGAGGGCGTGGAGAACAAGCCCATGCCTTTCCCCGACCGGCTTTATCAAGCCGACAAACACGCCGAGCCCTTCTGGCAGCCCAATGAGGTGGGCGGCCACCTGAACGAGGACTATTTCGGCGGCGACCTCAAGGGCATCCAGATGAAGCTGCCCTACCTCCGCAAAATGGGCGTGGATTACCTTTACCTGAACCCCATCTTTGAGGCCCACTCCAACCACCGCTACAACACCGCCGACTACCTCAACGTAGACCCCCTGCTGGGTACCAACGAGGATTTCGAGACCCTCTGCGCTGAGGCCAGGAAGTACGGCATCGGCATCGTGCTGGACGGCGTGTTCAGCCACACCGGCTCCGACAGCCGCTATTTCAACCGCGAGGGCCGCTACGGCGAGGGCGGTGCCTATCGTGACCCCAACTCCCCCTACCGCAGCTGGTACGATTTCGATTCCAAGTATAAGGGCGGCTACCGCAGCTGGTGGGGCTTCGAGACCCTGCCCGAAGTCAACGAAGAAGCGCCATCCTACGTCGAATTTATCACCGGCGAGGGCGGTGTCATCGACACCTGGCTCCGCAGGGGCGCTGCAGGCTTCCGTCTGGACGTGGCCGACGAACTGCCCGACGAATTTATTGAAAAAGTGCGTACCGCCGTCAAGCGGGTCGGCCCGGATAAGTTCCTTCTGGGCGAAGTGTGGGAGGACGCCACCACCAAGTTCGGCTTCGACAAGCGCCGCACCTACCTGCTGGGCAAGGGCCTCGACAGCGTGATGAACTACCCCTTCAAGAACGCCGTTCTGGGCTTCGTCTGCGGACGGGACGCCGGCCAGACCATGACCGACATCCTCTCCATCTGCGAGCACTACCCCGCCCCGGCCCTCGATACGGCCCTGAACTTTCTCTCCACCCACGACACCGAGCGCGCCCTGACCGTCATTGCCGACGAGCCCGCCAATGGCCGGGGCCGCGAGTGGCAGAGCGGCCGCTGTGTCACCGGCGACGCCTACGAGGAAGGAATGCTCAAGCTGCGGATGGCTTACGCCATCATCTACACTCTGCCCGGCGTCCCCTGCCTCTACTACGGCGACGAGATCGGGATGCAAGGCTATCGCGACCCCTTCAACCGCGGCTTCTACTGCTGGGACAGCCACGAAGAGCGGCTGAAACCTGTTCTGGCACAGCTCCGCCACACCTGCGAGGCCTTCCGCACCGGAGAGCTTCGTGTCCTGCGGGCGGAGGGCGGCGTCCTCCACTACCAGCGCATCGGCGAGTTTGAGGCGGCAGAGATCATCGTCAACCGCACCGAGCATATCATCGTAGAGCCGCTGGCCTCCGGCAAGCATACCGAGGTGAACCCCATGGGCTTCACCATCGTGGTGGAAGAGGTCGGCCACAACCCGAACCACAGCTACTACGACTATAAGTGACCCCCGCCCCCCTGCCCTGCCTGCGGCATCCCGCCCGGCGTGAGCAGGGGGTTTATTCATAATCTGTCTCTGTACTTTTCAGACGTTTTGCTCTATAATGGGGAAAAAGGAGGGAGAACTCATGTCTGTTGACCCCATTTTCTGGCTGCTGGCCGCCATCGGCTTCGTCGTTCTCGAGGCCATGACCCTGAATCTCGTCTCCATCTGGTTCGCTGTGGGCAGTGCCGCAGCCCTGCTGAGCTGTCTAGTCACCGGCTCCTTCCGGGTGCAGGCGGTGGTGTTCATCGCCGTCAGCACCCTCTGCCTGCTGGCCCTCAAGCCCCTGTGCAGCCGGCTGCGCAAGCCTCCCACGGCAACGAACGGCGATCGCGCCCTTGGCCGGGAGGCCGTCGTGCTCACCCCCGTCTCCGCCGAGGCCACCGGCCGCGTCCGGCTGGACGGCGTGGACTGGAACGCCCGCTGCGCCACCCCCGGCGACACCCTCGCCCCGGGCCAGAGCTGCCGGGTGGCAGAGATCCACAGCACCCTGCTCATCGTGGAGCCTGTCCTGACCGAGACCGCCCGCCGGGCGGCTCACTGATATGAAAGGAGCGTCCCTATGCCTATCATGCTGTTCCTTATCCTCATCCTCATCTTTGTCATCCTGCTGGTGGTCGTCACCAACATCGTCATCGTGCCGCAGTCCATGGTCTACGTCGTGGAGCGTCTGGGCAGCTACTCCGAGACATGGAGCGCCGGCCTTCACGTCAAGATCCCGTTCCTCGAGCGGGTGGCGAAGAAAGTCAGCCTGAAAGAGCAGGTCGCCGACTTTCCCCCTCAGCCGGTCATCACCCGCGATAACGTCACCATGCAGATCGATACGGTGGTGTTCTTTCAGGTAATGGACGCCAAGCTCTACACCTACGGCGTCAACCAGCCCATTGCCGCCATCGAGAGCCTGTCGGCCACCACCCTGCGCAACATCATCGGCGAGATGGAGCTGGACCACACCCTCACCAGCCGCGACACCATCAACAGCAAGATCACGGCCATCCTGGACGAGGCCACCGACAAGTGGGGCATCAAGGTCAACCGTGTTGAGGTCAAGAACATCATCCCGCCGCGCGAGATCCAGGAGGCCATGGAAAAGCAGATGAAGGCAGAGCGCGAGAAGCGCGCCGTCATCCTGAAAGCAGACGGTGAAAAGCAGGCCGCCATTACTGCCGCCGAGGGCGAAAAGGAATCCGCCATCCTCCGCGCCGACGCCGTCAAACAGCAGCGCATCCTTGAGGCCGAGGGCGAGGCGCAGGCCATCCTCGCCGTCCAGAAGGCCAACGCCGACGCCATCCGCCTGCTGAACGAAGCCATGCCCACCGATAAGGTTCTTGCCCTGCGCAGTCTGGAAGCGCTGGCCAAGGTCGCCAACGGCAAGGCCACCAAGATCATCATCCCTTCCGATTTGCAGAATCTGGGCGGCGTTGTCCCCAGCATCAAAGAGCTGATGACCGACCCCAAAGATTCAGAATAAGAGGTTTCTCCTATGATTTACGATACCCTGAACAATCTCCCCAACTATCTCGGCATGAGCGACAACCTCGACGCTGTCATCGAGTTCGTCATGGCCCGGGACATCAACAATCTGCCTGCCGGCAAGACCCGCATCGACGGCGACAAGGCCGTGGTCACGGTGAGCACCGTCACGCCGCAGACCTCGGACAAAGCGCTCTTCCAGCGCCGGGACGATCACCTGACCCTCGAGACCGACCTTGAGGGCAGCGAGCTGTTTGAAGTCTCACTTGGCGAGCTGACCCCCACCAAGCCCACCGACGAGGCTGCCGACCTGACCGTCGGCACCGCCGGCACCAGCATCGCCGGGATGCTCTGCGAGGGGCGCTTTGCCCTCTATCTGGCCGGTGAACCCTACAAGTCCGGCCTGAAAGCTCAGGGCTGCGGCAAGCTGAAAAAGGCCGTGTTCAGCATCGAGCTGGACGAGGACGAAGAAGCCGAGTAATTTCAAAAAGCAAAGCTCCACGCAGCGTAGGTTGTGTGGAGCTTTTTGTTATGGTATCCTTTGGACAGAGAGAAACAATCACAAAGGAGAGTTTTTATGGATTCTTACGTTACCGGCACTGCCATCCGGCAGCTGCGGGAAGCCAAACACATGACGCAGGCAGAGCTGGCCGAAAAGCTGGCCGTCAGCGCAAAGGCCATCTCCAAGTGGGAGACAGCCCGCGGCCTGCCCGATATTTCCCTGCTGGAGCCGCTGGCGGCGGCTCTGGGCGTCAGCGTGCTCGAGTTGATGCAGGGCGAACCCGTCGTCAACCGGAACCGTTCTGCCAACTTGCTTCGCTCCAAGCTCTACGTCTGCCCCCTGTGCGGCAATGTGCTCCACGCCACCGGCCAGGCTGTCGTGAGCTGCTGCGGCATCACCCTGCCGCCGCTGGACATCTCTGAGGCGGACGACGCCGACGAACATCATCAGCTGACGCTCGAGCGGGTGGAAGATGAGCTTTTCGTCACCATCCACCACCCCATGACCAAAGACCACTACATTTCCTTCATTGCCTGCCTCACCGGCGACAAATTGCAGCTGGTCAAACTTTACCCTGAGGGAGACGCCAGCTGCCGTTTCAAAATCACCGGTGCGGGCGTACTCTACTTCTACTGCAACCGCCACGGCCTGATGAAAGCACCGGACTTCCGCGCCGCAGCTCGCCATACGCCGTCCCAGAAACTCCATCTGCGGGAGCCGGACGAGGGCGACCGGGAGCAGGTCATGGCCTACCGGGAAGAGTTTCTTGCCATCAGCTCCCGGCTCGACGGCACTTCGGCGCTGGACAAATACGACGACTTTGGCCAGTGGCTGGCTAACATCCGCAAGCTGAAAGACCCAGCCACCACGCCTGCCGGGTTCGTACCGGCCACCCAGTATCTGGCTCTGGACGAGCAGGAACATCTTGTCGGCATGACCAACCTGCGCCACCACCTCAACGACTATCTGCTGGCCTACGGCGGTCATATCGGCTACAGCGTCCGCCCCTCGGAGCGGAAGAACGGTTACGCCAGCCAGATGCTCTGCATGACCCTCGAAAAGGCCAAGGAGCGCGGCATCTCCAAGGTGCGCATCTGCTGTGACCACTATAACATCGCCTCAGCAAAGACGATTCAGTCTAACGGCGGCGTACTGGAAGATGAGATGTTTGACTCCTCGGATGGGATGCTGACCCAGCGGTACTGGATAGAGAATCGATAAGACGCAAAAAGGCTCCGGCAGTGCCGGAGCCTTTGCTCTTATTCAAAAATCAGCCCAGATGGAACATATCAATGAGCACGATCATGGCCAGACCGTAGTACACCACGACGGCCACGAGGTCGTTGATGGTGGTGATGAGCGGGCCGGACGCCACGGCGGGGTCGATATGGATCTTATGGAACAGCATGGGGATGACCGTACCCACCAGGCTGGAAATGACCATCGCCACGATGAGGGAAACACCGACGCAGCCGGAGAGCAGGAACGCCTGTCCCCACGCATAGGCTTTGAAGAAGTGGATATAGCAGCCGAGGAAGCCCAGCGCCATGACGGCCAGAAGCGCACCGTTGACCAGACCCACCCGCATCTCCTTCCAGAGCAGATGCAGCTTTTTGGAGGTGGTCAGGTTCTCGTCCACCAGCACGCGGATGGTGACGGCCAGCGACTGGGTGCCGACATTGCCCGCCATATCCAGCACCATGGACTGGAAGCAGATGACGATGGGCAGGACAGCCACCACCGACTCAAAGGCACCCACCACCGAGGACACCAGCATCCCGAGGAAGAGCAGAGCGATCAGCCAGGGCAGGCGCTTCTTGACACTCTCGAAGACGCCCTCGTTCAAATCTTCTTCGCTGGTCAAGCCGCCCAGCTTTGCGTAATCGTCGCCCATCTCGTCATCGACCAGTTCGACGACATCTGCCGAGGTGATGATGCCCACCAGCTCGCCGGCATCGTTCAGGACAGGCAGAGAGCGCTCGGCGTAGTCTACGATGCGGTCGATGCAGTCGCTGATCTTTTCGTGGTCGGTCACATAGGGGTAGGACCGGGCAATGAGCTTTTCGAGGCGGTCCTCCGCACGGGCGATGATGAGGTCTTTCAGGTCGATGGCGCCGTAGAACTTGTCGTTCTCGTCCACGACGTAGAGGGTAGAGATGTTGTCGTTCTCGCCCGCCTGCTTCACCAGCTCACTCATGGCCTGCCGGATGGTCATGTCCTTCCGGATGCAGATGTAGTTGGTGGTCATGCTGCTGCCGATCTCGTCCTCGCCGTAGGAGAGCAGCATCTTCACATCTTCGGCGGAGTCTTTGTCCAGCTGGCCGACGATCTTGGCTTTATCCTCTTCCTCGAGGTCGTCCAGAGCGTCCACGGCGTCGTCCGAGTCCATGTGGGAAACGACGTTGGCGGCCTTCTCGCTGGGCAGTTCTTTCAGGTAAGGTTCTGCGTCGTCCAGATAGGAGAAGATCTCGGCCACGGTATCCACGCCCAGAACGGCATAGAGCTTCTGGCGCTCGTCGGGCGTCAGGGCTGCGAGGGCGTCGGCAAGGTCGTTCTCGTGGTAATCAGAGAGCTTTTCGGCCAGCTCTGCCTGCGGCAGGCCGCTGTGGATGAGGGCGAGTATTTCCTGCTGGTAGTTCTTCTGCTGCATCTTGGGTTCCTCCTCCCCTTTTGGGGCATAAAAATACACCGCGTCGTCTTTTGGTCAGACTCCTGCGGTGTATCATGGGCAGATGCATTCAGGACGCGGCAGATTCAATCCATACTGCCCGCATCGCAGGAGGAGCGTTGTTTGGGGTTGTCTAAATGGTCGCCGGACATCGTGTTCGCTTCCTCCTGTAAAGTATTTGCCTTTTTCAGCCCCGTCATCATACTACGGCTGGACGATTTTTTCAACCCCTTTTACAAAATTTTTACCAGATTATTGCCAGATTGCACAAAAGAGCAGCCGCTCTCCCGTGAGGAAAGCGGCTGCTCTCAGTTGTCTTGCAAAAGTTTCGCTTAGTATGCGATGCCCCAGTAGACCATGGTCTTGGCGGGCTTGCCGCAGCAGGGGCAGACATCGCTCAGGTGCTCCTGCTCAAAGGGCATGCAGCGGCTGGACAGGCCGACTTCTTCCTTCATCTTCATCTCGCAGGCCAGGTCGCCGCACCACATGGTCTTGATGTAGCCGGTGTTGGCCTTGGCCAGCTCCTTGACCTCGTCCATGGTGGTGGCAGCCCAGGTGCGCTTCTCACGGTTGGCAAGAGCGCGCTCGTACAGGTCCTTGCGCAGAGCCTCCAGCTGGGCCGGGATCGCGGTCTCCAGCTCGTCCAGAGAGACGAACACCTTCTCGCGGGTGTCGCGGCGGACGAGGACGCACTGGTTCTTCTCCAGGTCCTTGGGGCCGATCTCGAGGCGCAAAGGCACGCCCTTCATCTCCCACTGAGAGAACTTCCAGCCGGGAGCGTTGTCGCTGTCGTCCAGCTTGACGCGGGCGTACTTGGAGATCTTCTCGGCCAGCTCAGCAGCCTTCTCGGAGACGCCGGGCTTGTGGGCAGCGATAGGCACCACCACGACCTGGATGGGGGCGACAGCCGGGGGCAGGATGAGACCGTCGTCGTCGCCGTGGGTCATGATGATAGCGCCCACCAGACGGGTGGAAACGCCCCAGCTGGTCTGGAACGGATGATGCAGCTGGTTGTCGCGGCCGGTAAAGGTCACGTCGTAAGCCTTGCTGAACTTATCGCCGAAGTAATGGCTGGTGCCGCTCTGCAGGGCCTTGCCGTCCTTCATCATGGCTTCGATGGTATAGGTAGCCTCAGCACCGGCGAACTTCTCCTTATCGGTCTTGCGGCCCTTGACAACAGGGATAGCCAGGTCCTGCTCACAGACGTCTGCGTAGCAGTTCAGCTGCTGCTGGGTCTCAGCCTCAGCCTCGGCGGCAGTCTCGTGGATGGTGTGGCCCTCCTGCCACCAGAACTCGCGGCTGCGCAGGAAGGGACGGGTGGTCTTCTCCCAGCGCACGACGCTGCACCACTGGTTGTACTTCATGGGCAGCTCGCGGTAGCTGTGCAGCACGCGGGACCAGTGGTCGCAGAACATGGTCTCGCTGGTGGGGCGGACAGCCAGACGCTCTTCCAGCTTGTCGGAGCCGCCCATCGTGACCCACGCCACCTCCGGCGCGAAGC
>OOCH01002221.1_pt1 | contig 12712 bp, 10 predicted proteins | sample 1671641 | NCBI WGS metagenome assembly OOCH01 (sample SAMN06348177, study PRJEB24527) | human gut metagenome | biome: human gut; feature: ankylosing spondylitis patient; material: feces | host: Homo sapiens | place: China | collected 2015-10
TGGTGGAGATACTGGAACAGATTGTGTTGGAACAGCTATTAGGCAAGGAGCTAAATCTGTAAATCAATTTGAAATAATGGGAAAACCATTAAAATCACGAGGTAAAAATAATCCATGGCCGGAGTATGCAAGGGTATTAAAAATTGATTATGGTCAAGAAGAATATATTGAAAAGTTTGGACATGATCCAAGAAGATACTTAACAAGTGTTAAAGAATTCTATGGGGATGAAAATGGAAATGTTAAGTCTTTAAAAACTGTTGATGTACAATTGATTAAAGGTGAGGATGGAAGAATGAATCTTAAAGAAGTAGAAAATTCAGAAAAGATATGGAATGCAGATTTAGTATTAATAGCAATGGGATTTACAGGAGTTGAAGATTATATAGCAAATGATTTAGGTGTTGATTTAAATAAAAGAGGAAGTATACATGCAAATGATATAAATTATAAAACATCTAAGGAAAAGGTATTTGTAGCAGGGGATGCAAGAAGAGGTCCTTCGTTAGTCGTTTGGGGAATAACTGAAGGAAGAAAGGTTGCATTAGCAGTTGATAATTATTTAATGAAGTAGTTTAAATAAAGTATGAAAAGCAATAATTAATTGTTTATATAAATGATTAATTATTGCTTTATTTTTGAAATGTTAACAATTTCATAAAATGTGATATAATATGACCGGGATGCCCCTTCCGGCAGCTGCGGCTCTTTTGGCGAGGCAGCAGGAGGGAGCTATTTGAATCAAAGCAAGTATAACAAAGGATGAAACCGATGTCAAAACAGTTGAATTTTGCACAGCAGATGGACGAAGTGTTGAAAACGCTGGGGCCGCAGCGGCCAAAGCTGCTGCTCCATGCCTGCTGCGGGCCCTGTTCCAGCGCCGTGCTGGAAAAGCTGTGCCGGTATTTTGAGATCACGGTGCTTTACTATAACCCCAACACCTGGCCTGCCGAAGAATACTACCGCCGGGGCGAGGAGCTGAAAAAGTTTGTGGCGCAGGCGCACCCGCTGGGGGTCACGGTCATCGAGGACCGCTACGATCCGCAGGAGTTCTACACGGCTGTGCAGGGGCTGGAAAACGAGCCGGAGCGGGGCGGGCGGTGCACCGTCTGCTACCGTTTGCGGATGCGCCGGGCGGCACAGTACGCAAAGGAGCACGGCTTTGATTGGTTCACCACTACGCTCTCCATCAGCCCCCACAAGGATGCGGCCCGCATCAATCAAATCGGGCAGGAGCTTGAAGCCGAATTCGGCATCAGGCACCTGCCCTCGGATTTCAAAAAGCAGAACGGCTACCTGCGCTCTCTCCAGCTCTCGGAGGAGTACGGGCTTTACCGTCAGGATTACTGTGGGTGTGAGTTCAGCGCAAAGGCGAGGGGATGAACCGCTCAGTCGCCTGCTGCCTGCCTCTCCTGCCGGGAGAGGTGGCATTGCGAAGCAATGACGGAGAGGTTTACTCCTCCCGCATTCTGGACACCAGAATTGCAAAGACGATCAGCCCCACACAGGGCACGATGTTGGTTGCCATACCAACAGCAAGACCGGCGCTTTCAGCTACCTTGCCGATGACCCAGGGCATCAGGATCGCGCCGCTGGATGCCACCGGCAGCATGATGCCCATGCTGGTCACGGTGGTCATTTTACCGGCGCTGGCCACGGCGGTGGGGTTCATACCGGCCATGGAAAAGGCAAAGGCGAACAGCAGCAGGATGGCAGGCAGCTGGCTGTGGGTCTGCATCATGGCAAAGTAGAAGGCAGTGCAGAAAACCGCCATAAACACCATGGCCTTGCGGGGCTGTTTGAGTGGGAACACAAAGGCGATGAGCAGGCGGCCGATCAAGGTGGCACCCCACATCACGGTGACGGTATAGGCCGCCAGCGTGCCTGCAATGATGCCGCTGTCCTTGAAGTAGGTGACCATCCAGCCCACAACGCTCTGCTCGGCGGCGTTCTGGCAGAACAGCAGGCCGGTGAGCAGCCAGAAGCGGGAGGAGCGCAAAAAGCTCCAATCGGTGACAGCTTCTTTGGCCTTGGCGCGGCCTGCCATGGGGGTGAACAGGTATACCAGCCAGAGCACCAGACCCAGCGCTGCCAGTGCCAGCACGGCCAGCGTGGTGCTGACCCTGGCCGCGGCAGAGATCAGAAAGGGGCAGAGCAGGGCACCGCAGGCGTAGCAGGCGTGCATGGTGTTCATGCCCCGGGTGCGGTCTGCAGAGTTGCCGCTGACAAGAATGGTGCAGGTGTTCAGGACACTGCCCTTGGCAATGCCCACAATGAAGAAGGCCAGCGCCAGCAGAATGGGCAGGCCGGTCAGGCCCATCAGGCCGTAGCCCACCGCATAGCCGATGGTCAGAAGCAGGACGCTGGGCTTCATGCCCATTTTTCCCACCAGCGCACCGGCCAGCAGGCCCGCCAGCAGGTTGCCGATGCTCAGCAGGCTGAGCAGGGTGCCGGTCATGCCGTAGGCAAAGCCGTATTCCTCCTGCAGCAGGCTGACCACCACACCGCTGGAAATGGTGCAGATGCCGCTGAAAAAGAAGGTGACGAAGCCCGCGTTCCGCAGGCGGGTATTCCGTTGTTCCATAGGATTCTCCTTGCAGTATTCGGGGGCGCAGCGCCCATAGTTGCTTTTATTAAAGCATATTCTGGTCAGAAAGCAAGGGCTGTTGAGCCAGCAAAAGCAAAATCAGCGCCCAGTGGAAGCGCCCTGCCGTTCGTTCCGGTGGGGCGCTTCTGTATTTTATTTTGCGTCTTCTATTGACAAAGATCGAATCGTGTGTTATGATATTGTACGGCATCAAACAGTTCTAAAGAAAACAATCCTGTTACAAACAATTCAAAAGGGAAACCATTATGCACGATGAAAGCAAAAAACAGCCCTGCTGCAACCCCCCATGGGAGCCGCCGCAGGTCATCCCGGCACAGGTGCGCCGGGTGAACAACCTGATCTTCCGCAAGATCAACCAGTTCCACCGGGAGAACAACGTGGACAACGTGACCCCCATGCACGACTGGATCATGAGCTACCTCTACTGGCACAAAAATGAGGCCGTATACCAGCGCGATATCGAACGGGAGTTCTCCATCACACGCTCGACCGTGACGAACATCCTGCAGCTGATGGAGCGCAAGGGCTACATCGAGCGCCAGAGCGTGCCGCAGGATGCCCGGCTCAAACGGCTGATCCTGACGGAAGAGGGGAGCCGCGTCCATGAAAAGACGATACTCTCCCTGCACCAGACCGATGAGTTTGTGGCCGGATTGCTGACGGAAGAGGAAAACGCAGAGCTTCTGCGGTTATTGAACAAGCTGCGCAAGGGGCTGGAATGACCCCTGCAAATAAACTTCAGGAGGATTACAACAGATGATCAAAAAACTTGTGTCACATCTGGGCGAGTACAAGCGCGCCGCGATCCTGACACCGATCCTATCTGCTCTGGAAGCCATCATGGATGTGCTGCTGCCCACCATCATGGCCTTTATCATTGACCAGGGCATTGAAAAGGGCGATATGAACGCCGTTGTCAAGTACGGCCTGCTCACCTTCCTGGTGGCGGCCATTGCCCTGCTGCTGGGCGTGCTGGCCGGCAGGTTTGCCGCCACGGCATCCACCGGCTTTGCAGGCAACCTGCGCGATGCGATGTATGAGAACATCCAGCATTTCTCGTTCTCCAACATCGACAAGTACTCCACCGCCGGTCTGGTCACCCGTATGACCACCGACGTGACCAACCTGCAGAACGCGTTCCAGATGATCGAGCGCATGTGTGTGCGTGCCCCCGTCCATCTGGTTTTCGCGCTCATCATGGCCTCCATGATCAGCCGCTCGCTGACCATGGTGTTCCTGGTGGCGATCGTGTTCCTGGTGGCAGTGCTGGCAGGCATTATGGTTCCCACCTTCGGCATCTTTGATAAGGTGTTCAAGAACTACGATAACCTGAACGCCTCCGTGCAGGAGAATGTCTCGGCCATCCGCGTGGTCAAGAGCTTTGTCCGGGAGCACTTTGAGAACGAGAAGTACACCAAGGCCTGCGAGAGCCTGTACAAGCAGTTCGTCCACGCCGAGAGCCGCCTGAGCTTCAACAATCCCGCCATGCTGGTCTCTGTGTACGGCTGCAACATCGCCCTGAGCTGGTTCGGCGCACATTACGTCCTGAACGGTGCGATCACCACCGGCCAGCTGAACGCCCTGTTCGGTTACATTATGAACATCCTGATGGCTCTGATGATGCTGAGCATGGCATTTGTGATGATCGCTATGTCCGCCGCTTCTGCCCGCCGTATCGTGGAAGTGCTGGACGAGACCACCGACCTGCCCCCGGCAAAGCAGCCGGTGCAGCAGGTCAGGGATGGCGGCATCGAGTTTGACCACGTTACCTTCAAGTATAAGCACGGCTCCGGCCAGCCTGTCCTGAACGATGTCACCTTCAGCATCCGGCCGGGCGAGACGCTGGGCATCATCGGCGGCACCGGCAGTGCAAAATCCAGCCTGGTGCAGCTGATCCCCCGCCTGTATGATGCCGAGACCGGTTCTGTCAAGGTGGGAGGCGTGGACGTTAAGGATTACAGCCTGGATGTCCTCCGCCGGGAGGTCTCCATGGTGCTGCAGAAGAACGTTCTGTTCAGCGGCACCATCCTCGACAACCTGCGCTGGGGCGATGAGAACGCCAGCGAGGAAGAGTGCATCCGGGTGGCCAAGCTGGCCTGCGCCGATGAGTTCATCGAGCGCTTCCCCGACAAGTACAATACCTGGATCGAGCAGGGCGGCTCCAACGTGTCCGGCGGCCAGAAGCAGCGCCTGACCATCGCCCGCGCCCTGCTGCGCAAGCCCAAGGTGCTGATTTTGGACGACTCCACCAGCGCCGTGGATACCGCGACCGATGCCAAGATCCGCAAGGCCTTCCGGGAGGAGATCCCCGGCACGACCAAGATCATCATTGCACAGCGCATTTCCTCGGTGCAGGATGCAGACCGCATTCTGGTGCTGGAGAACGGCCAGATCAACGGTCTGGGCACCCACGCAGAGCTGCTGGCGACCAATGCCATCTATCAGGAGGTCTACAACAGCCAGACGCAGGGCGGCGGCGATTTTGACAAGCAGGGAGGTGCGCAGTAATGGCAGTAAAAGAAGTACATGGCCCCGGCCCGCGGGGCGCACGGGGGCCGCGCCCCAAGGTGGAAAACCCGGGCAAGCTGCTGAAGCGCATCATGGATGAGGTGTTCCGCAACTATCTGCCCCACTGCATCCTTGTGCTTGTGTGCATCGTGGTCAGCGCGCTGGCCAATGTGCAGGCCAGCCTGTTCTTGCAGACTTTGATGGACGATTACATCGTCCCCATGACCCGCCAGCAGAACCCCAGCTTTGCACCGCTGGCCGGTGCACTGGTGCGGATGTGCTGCATCTACCTTGTGGGCATTCTGGCCGCATGGGCCAACGCCCGCATCATGGTCAACGTAACGCAGGGCACGCTGCGCAATCTGCGCACCAAGCTGTTCACCCACATGGAAAGCCTGCCCATCCGGTATTTTGACACCCATCCCCATGGCGATATCATGTCCGTGTACACCAACGATGTGGATACCCTGCGCCAGATGCTCAGCCAGAGCATCCCGCAGCTGGTGTCCAGCGTCATCACCATCGTATCGGTGTTCTTCAGTATGTGTATGCTCAGCTGGCAGCTGACCATCGTTACCATGCTCATGGTGGCGCCGATGCTGTTCTGCTCCAAGCAGATCGCAAAAAGCTCCTCCAAGTACTTCATCCAGCAGCAGCGGGATCTGGGCAAGGTGAACGGCTACATCGAGGAGATGATGGAGGGCCAGAAGGTGGTCAAGGTGTTCACCCACGAGCAGCAGACCCTTGCCGGCTTCCGTGAGTTAAACGACCAGCTGAAGGAAAGCGCCAAGCAGGCCAACGCCTTCTCCAACATCATGATGCCGGTCAACGCCCAGCTGGGCAACATCAGCTACGCCATCTGCGCACTGACTGGTGCAGCCATGGCCGTTGGCGGCGTTGGCGGCATGACCCTTGGCACCGTGGTGGCCTTCCTCAGCCTGAACAAGGGCTTCAATATGCCCATCAGTCAGGTGTCTATGCAGGCCAACAGCGTCATCATGGCACTGGCCGGTGCCGAGCGCATCTTCAAGATGATGGACGAGCCCAGCGAGACCGACGAGGGCTATGTGACGCTGGTAAACGCCAAGTATGACCGGAACGACCAGCTGGTAGAAACGAACGAGCGCACCGGTCTGTGGGCGTGGAAACACCCCCACCACGACGGCACCGTTACCTACCACAAGCTGGCGGGCGATATCACCTTTACGGACGTAGACTTTGGCTATGTGCCGGAAAAAACGGTGCTGCATGACATCAACCTGTACGGCCGTCCGGGGCAGAAGATCGCCTTTGTCGGCTCCACCGGTGCAGGCAAGACTACCATTACCAACCTGATCAACCGCTTCTACGATATTCAGGATGGCAAGATCCGCTATGACGGCATCAACATCCACAAGATCAAAAAGGCCGACCTGCGCCGCTCGCTGGGCATCGTGCTGCAGGACACCCACCTGTTCACCGGCACGGTGATGGAGAACATCCGCTACGGACGGCTGGAGGCCACCGATGAAGAGTGCATCGCCGCCGCCCGTCTGGCCAACGCCGATGGCTTTATTAAGCGTCTGCCGGAGGGCTACAACACCATGCTGACCGGCGATGGCGCCAACCTCTCGCAGGGACAGCGCCAGCTGCTTGCCATTGCCCGCGCAGCCGTGGCAGACCCGCCGGTGCTGATCCTGGACGAGGCAACGTCCTCCATCGACACCCGCACCGAGAAGCTTGTGCAGGACGGCATGGACGGCCTGATGTATGGCCGCACGACCTTCGTCATTGCCCACCGTCTGTCCACCGTGCGCAACTCGGACTGCATCATGGTGCTGGAGCAGGGCCGTATCATTGAGCGCGGCACCCACGACGAGCTGATCGCCCAGAAGGGCCGCTATTACCGCCTGTACACCGGCAACTTTGCCGAGAACTCTTAAGCGCAGAGATGTCGAAAAAAGCCGCAAAACGGCATAAAATCAATCAAAACTGCCGGGATAGCATCTGCCGTCCCGGCGGTTTTTGTGCAAAATGCCGCAACAGCGCCAAAAAGTTGACGGGAAGGTAAAAAGTGGTTATAATAGGATACGTAGACACGCAAAAAGCGGTGTTTGACCACGCGGCATGAGGGAAACTACAAACAAGATTTGCCGCATAATATACATGATATACCTATAGGAGGAACAAATATGGCACCGAAGAAGATTGCACAGACCGTACTTACCGAGGGTAAGTTCTATACCATCAGCGCCGCCAACGGCAAGGTCATTGAGGTTGCTGACTATAACATTGACAATGGCGCGAAGATCCAGCTGATGGACAACGCCAACTTTGAATGGCAGCAGTGGAACTTCGTCGCAGCAGGCGACGGCGTTTACCGCATCCAGAACCGCTTCACCGGCAAGATGATGGATCTGGACATGGGCGGCGTCAGCGACGGCACCCGCGTCCACCAGTGGGAGGGTGCCCAGGCATCCAGCCAGCTGTGGGTCGTGGAGCCTACCAACGATGGCCGCGTCAAGATCAAGTCCAACCTGGCCGGCAAGCTGCTGGACCCCGGCATGGCTACCGAGAACGGCACCGTGCTGCAGATCTGGGCTGACGTCAACGGTGACAACCAGTTCTGGACCATCAACGAGGTCACCCGCAAGCCCAAGACCAGCGTGAAGGCCACCACCGTTAAGGCCAAGGCCGCTGCCGAGAAGGCCGCCACCGAGGTCGTCAAGGCTGCTGAGCCTGTCGTCGAGAAGGCCGTCAAGGCTGCCAAGCCTGCCGCTGAGAAGGCCGTCAAGGCTGCGAAGCCCGTCGTCGAGAAGGCCGTCAAGGCTGCCGAGCCCGTCGTTGAGAAAACCGTCGAGGCTGCGAAGCCCGTCGTCGAGAAGGCCGTCAAGGCTGCCGAGCCTGTCGTTGAGAAGGCTGTTGAGGCTGCCAAGCCCGCAGCCGAGAAGGCCGTCGAGGCCGTCAAGACCGCCGCTGCCAAGACCAACACCCGCAAGGGCGGCAAGGGCAAGCGCCGCAAGTAATTTGCTTTGAACTTTTTCCCTGCAATTTTTGTGCTGTAACGAGAAAACCCCGCCCCGTCAGGATGCAGTTCCTGACGGGGCGGGGTTATTTTTTGTTTGTGGCTGAAAAGCCTTCCCCTACGGGGGAAGGTGCCCGAAGGGCCGGATGAGGGGCGGGTGTGCCAGTATTGCCCGTGAACGAGCTGCGGCGGAAACGCTGCCCTCATCAGTCACCTGCGGTGACAGCTTCCCCCACGGGGGAAGCCTTCAGACTTACCCCAGCGCCGCAATGCTCTCCTTGATCTTGGCGGCCTTGTCCTGGGCGGCAGCCAGCTTGGCGCGGGTCTCCTCGACGAGCTTCGCCGGGGCCTTCTCAACGAACTTCGGGTTGTTCAGCTGGTTGGTGAACATGCCCAGCTCCTTCTCGGCCTTGGTCAGCTCCTTGTTCAGGCGGGCCAGCTCCTTGTCGCGGTCAATCAGCTCCATCATCGGGATAAAGCCCTTCGCGTCGGGTGTCGCCACGTTGACCATGCCGTCGGTGCTGCCCTCGTACTTTGCCGTGACCGTCACGTCGGTGGCAAAGGCAAAGCGGGCCAGATACGCGCCGCCCTTCTCAAACGCGGCGGGGGAGGCAGTCTCAATGACCATGCTCGTCTTTTTGGCGGGGTGGACGTTCATCTCGGCACGCATGGCGCGGACAGCCTTGATGTAGTCCATCAGCTTCTCAAAGTCGGCGCAGTCCTCGGCCCAGACCTTCATGTTCTCGTCGCCGGGCCACTTCTCGTTCATGATGGTCTCGGCGCTGCCGGGCAGAGCCTGATAGATCTCCTCGGTGATGAACGGCATGAAGGGGTGCAGCAGCTTGAGCGCCTTGTCCAGCACGTAGACCAGCACCTTGCGGGCCGCGTCGGCGGCTGCCGCGTCCTCGCCGTTCAGGCGGGTCTTGCAGATCTCGATATACCAGTCGCAGTAGACCTCCCAGATGAAGTTCTCGACCTTCTCGGCGGCCAGACCCAGCTCGTACTTGTCGAGGTTGGCGGTAGCCTCGGCGGCGACCTTGGCAAGCTCGGACAAAATCCACTTGTCGCTCATGTCGAGCAGGCTTTCCTCGGGCAGACCCGGCTCAAAGTCCTCGGGCAGGTTCATCTGCACAAAGCGGGAGGCGTTCCACAGCTTGTTGGCAAAGTTGCGGCAGGCAAGGACTTTTTCATCGCTGTAGCGCATATCGTTGCCTGCGGTGGAGCCGATGATCAGCATCATGCGCAGCGCGTCCGCGCCGTACTGCTCAATGACCTCCAGCGGGTCAATGCCGTTGCCCAGGGATTTGGACATTTTGCGGCCCTGGCTGTCGCGGACAATGCCGTGGATCAGTACCGTGTCAAACGGTGCCTTGCCGGTGTAGGCCAGACCGGAGAAGATCATGCGGGACACCCAGAAGCCGATGATGTCATAGCCGGTGACCAGCGTGTTCGTGGGGTAGAAGTAGTTGTAATCCTCGGCGTTCTCGTTGGGCCAGCCCAGCGTGGAGAACGGCCACAGGGCAGAGCTGAACCAAGTGTCCAGCGTGTCGGGGTCCTGGGTCATGTTGGAGCTGCCGCACTTGGGGCAGGTGCAGGGGGCTTGCTTGGCCACGACGGTCTCGCCGCAGTCGTCGCAGTACCAGGCGGGGATCTGGTGGCCCCACCACAGCTGGCGGCTGATGCACCAGTCACGGCCGCCCTTCATCCAGTTGATATAGTTCTTGGTGAAGCGCTCGGGCACGAACTTGATCTCGCCCTTCTCGACGCTCTCGATGGCGGGCTTGGCCAGCGGCTCCATCTTGACGAACCACTGCTTGGAGACCATCGGCTCAATGACCGAGTGGCAGCGGTAGCAGGTGCCCACGTCGTGGGTCAGCGGCTCGGTCTCCTTCAGCGCACCGCAGGCCTCCAAATCGGCCAGAATGGCCTTGCGGGCCTCCAGCGCGGTCATGCCGGCATACTTGCCGCAGTCCAGCACGTCCGGCTCGTCGGCAGCAGCGCGGCCCGCCGCCTTCTCGGCATCGACGGCGGCCTTGTCGGCAGCGCCGGTCATGTGGCCGTCGTAGGTCAGCACACGGATCATCGGCAGGTCGTGGCGCTTGCCGACCTCAAAGTCGTTGGGGTCGTGGGCGGGGGTGATCTTCACAACGCCGGTGCCCTTCTCCATGTCGGCGTGCTCGTCGCAGACGATGGGGATTTCGCGGCCCAGCAGCGGCAGCACGACATGGCAGCCGTGCAGGTGCTTGTAGCGCGGGTCCTCGGCGTTGATGGCAACAGCGGTATCACCCAGCATCGTCTCGGGACGGGTCGTGGCCAGCTCCAGCATTTCGCCAGTCTCCTTGACGGGGTAGAGCAGATGCCAGAAGCTGCCCTCCTTGGCCTCATACTCGACCTCGGCGTCGGAAATCGAGGTGTTGCAGTGGGGGCACCAGTTGACCATGCGGTTGCCGCGGTAGATCAGCCCCTCGTTGTACAGACGGACAAAGACCTCCTTGACGGCGTCGGAGCAGCCCTCGTCCATCGTGAAGCGCTCGCGGCTCCAGTCGCAGCTGATGCCCATGCGGCGCTGCTGGGTGACGATGCGTCCGCCGTACTCTTCCTTCCACTTCCACGCGCGGTCAAGGAAGCCCTTGCGACCGAGGGACTCCTTCGTCAGTCCCTCTTTGCGCATCGCATCGACGATTTTCACTTCCGTCGCGATGGCGGCGTGATCCGTGCCGGGCAGCCAGAGCGTCGGATCGCCCTTCATGCGGTGATAGCGGACGGCGAGATCCTGCAGGGTGCAGTCCAGCGCGTGGCCCATGTGCAGCTGACCGGTGATGTTGGGCGGCGGCATGACAATGGTGAAGGGCTTTTTGCCTTCCACGCGGTGCGCCTCAAACGCGCCGGAGGATTCCCAGTCGCGGTAAATTTCGCTTTCCACGGCTTGGGGATTGAATGTTTTCTCCATTTCCATGTGAATGACCTCCTATATACGATTTACAGTTAGCACGGGTGAATCCGGAATGAGTATCATGCAAAAATGAGAATTGCGCCGACGAGTGCGATGACGCAGCCGACGATTTTGGTGATGATATCGGCCTTTTCGCTGCCCGAAAACAGCTTTCGGGCGACGATACCGGATGTATAGACGAGGATTGCGCCCAGCACGAGCAGGAATGTGCCCGGCTGGAGCAAGCGCTCCGCGATCTGCTGGAAGTAGTTCATACGGGTGTCCTTTCCGCGTGAAATGATTGCCAAAACGCAAAAACAGCCCCATCCCGAAGGACGGAGCTGTTTCCGTGGTACCACCTTGCTTCGCAGCGCAAACACTGCCTCAAGCGCACGGTCACGGGTGCGAACCGCATTCGGCTACTTTCCATGCGGAAAAAAATCCTGCATCATCCTCACCGAACGCTCTGTGAAGCGACCTTCCCCTGACGGCTGTGCGAGCGGCCTCTCAGCCGGTGAACCACCCTCTCTGAGCCAGCAAAATCAGGGTACTCCTCATCACGTTGCGAGCATATGGAATTGCGGGGGAATGTAGGAAATCAGGCAGAACAGGATGACCCCGCTGCTGCCTTCCTCCCCTCATTTGCCCCCGGATACCAATTAGGCGTTCTTTTCCTCGTTGACCGCAACGACCTGCACGCCCTTGTAGAAACCGCAGTGCTTGCACACGCGGTGAGCCAGCTTCATCTGATGGCACTGGGGGCACTCAACGATGCCGGGCACGGTGAGCTTCCAGTTCGCACGACGGCTGTGCTTGCGAGCCTTAGAGATTTTTCCCTTCGGAAGAGCCATGGTTACACCTCCTCGTTATTGGCAGCCAAATTGCTGACCGAATTATTCTTTGTTGTCGGACTTTTCAGCCAGCAACTGCTGCAATGCCGCAAAAGGACGCTGTACATTCGCATCGTCCCGGCAATGCTTGTGTTGGTTGACCTCCTCGTACTCCTCAAAACCCCTGCAATCTTCCTTGCACAGGAAGCGCATCGGCAGATTGAGCAGCACGTGCGTCAGGGTGAGTTTCGCAAAATCAAGCTGCGCGCCCTCATACGCGAAAATCTCATCATCCTCCGGGTCGCCCCCATGCAGGAACGTTTCCCGGAAATCCCCCGTAACGGGGCAGGACGCAGGAGACAGGCATTTGGCACAATGGGCATGAGCGGTTGTCGTCAGACTTCCTTCTACCACAACACTGCCATCTTCATTGGCAGTCAGATGCCCGGAGAGCTGCACGGGGTCAAACGCGACCTCTTCGCCGCTCACATCCTGCGGGGCAATGGTCTGCTCCACAGCGAATGCGTAAGCCGTTCCCGGATCACGCAGGGCATGAAGTACATCCAGCTTCAAATGCTCACCACCTCAAATTAGACCATTTCATATTATAGGTTTTTTCGCGGGTTTTGTCAACACCTTTTCGCGGAAAAAAGCGTCTTTTCCCCGAAAAAAGTTGCGCGCCCCCGCGAAAAAGCCCTCGTCTGACTGAAACTTACTTCTTCGCGCCCTCGACCAGTTCCTTGGTGTCGCGCGCAATCATGATTTCCTCGTTCGTGGGGATGACGCAGATCGTCACCTTGGAGTCGTCGGTGGAGATGACGGCTTCCTTG
>OOCH01002227.1_pt1 | contig 12661 bp, 10 predicted proteins | sample 1671641 | NCBI WGS metagenome assembly OOCH01 (sample SAMN06348177, study PRJEB24527) | human gut metagenome | biome: human gut; feature: ankylosing spondylitis patient; material: feces | host: Homo sapiens | place: China | collected 2015-10
AGAAAAAAGGATGTTCCTGGCTCCTTTTTGTTTTTACTTCTTTTGTTTAGAAACTGATGTGAGGTTATGCCTCAAAATACAAGATAGTTCACGATCATCGCTATGTTTTACATGATAGGTCTTTTCAAGAACAGATTTTTCGCATAATTTAGCAAGATCGTCAGAATAAGCAGAAAGCTCTAACTCTGTTCTTATTACATCTTTGGGAAGTGCATAATACTCTTTCGCAATATTTAAGTAGTTTTGTACATTCATGCGAAATGTTGAGTTAAGATCTTCCTGCTCAAGAAATTTAGACAGAGTTTCTTTCTCAACAAAAATGCGGTCATTTTGTATTCTGAGCAAACCTTGGATGAGAAGTTGAGTATCTTTGTCTATTGTAGGATATTGTTGCATATTGCAAAAACAGAAACGATGGATTGCCGGATGACGGATGCGGCCAGATGAAGATGTGGCTGCACAGCCAATTACACAAGCGAGTTCTTTGTTATTTAAATTACCATGATCGAAAACAAGAAACCACATATCACCATATTGGTTACATACAAGTTGGCAAAACATCAAACTATTCGTTGAATAGACAAGAGTTCCCTCATAATGTTTTGAGAAAGGAGTTCCATCAGCCTTAAAATCGCCAGAATCAATATCTAAAATAGCAGTACATTCACGAGTGGAATAGAAATCTCCCAGTTTTAATGTCCCATGAACCAGTGTTTGGTTAGAATGATCTTCAGGGTAAGCAGACGTAGGGAGAAAAAATACATGGTAAGTTCCTGTATAGCCATTGTAAGCAGGATTGTCAATATTATATATCAATCGCTGCTGAGTAGCGTCATTACTGGTTTTTGCAATTTCAATAGAGTGAAAAATTGCATTTAGATTAAGCTCCAGACCATCACATATTTTTAACAATGTAGATATGGTTGTGGAAGATGGTGTTTTAAACATATTGTCAATGGTTCTGGAGGAAAGAGATGCACCTTGTTCTTCACATATTTTAGCAAGTCCACGAGATGTCAATCCCTTTTTTCGCATGGCATCATAAATATAAGATACAATATCTTGAATAATCTCTTGGTTTTTCATTGGATAGTAACTACCTCCCAATAAAATAAATGGGTATAAAATCGTCAGAAATATTGTATCATGTTTGCATTGAAAATGAAAGAGAAACATGATATTATATTGCTTGTAAGTTAAATTTAAGTGCAATATAATGATAACTAGAAGAAAAATATTGCGCAACAATAAAATCTGGTCATACATCATTACGCATGGATTAGAATGTAAATGAAATATAATTCGTCACAATGCACAAAAAAGACGATAAAAGCAAGAGAAAAACTGGTAGATATTGACAAAAACATTGGGCGGTGATACAATGTAAAAAGACCTACTCCCTTGGCACGAGAGTAGATCTAAAAATGCTTATACAGACAAAATCGACATCATCCCTACTGGTCAACGTATTCTGATTGGCACTCAGAATAATAACGGGATTGGTGTCGGCTTTATCAGTACCATATCATGTTGTACATAACATTAGTTTGCTCTTGAACACTAATGCATTATTATTGAGCAACTTTCGGTTCAAGACCTCGCTCTAATTTTCTATATCCCTGTTTTTACAATGGATGTAGAAAAACTTGTTAAATACAACGCTCATTAGTATATCATGCAAAGAAAAGAGAGTCAAGTTTTTTTGACCAGAAACATATTAAATTTGTGTGAAAAATATGTAAAATAGATACAATTTCTAAGTCTAACATAGCTTAGAATACAGAGAAGAATGCGAGAATACATTATGAAGAAAAAAAAGAAGATAGAAACGGTGCGTTTGATAACATTTGACCAGGCTGTTATCAGCGTTGTAGGTGGAACTGTTTCAAGAAGAGATATACTTGAAAATTTTATAGTAGCAAACAACGAAATGATGACGGTAGTTGGGGGAAACTCTCTGCCAGGATTGGGGAAGAATCTGGCAGCAGAAAGTTACGTGTTAAGGATAAATAGGGGAAAATCCCTTTGTAAGAATGATACGGGATAAAGCCATAAAAGGCACAAAAACTACTTTTTTCTGGAACGGATTATGTGTATGAGATAGCCGGAATAGAAATGCAAGTCATTTCATCCGGCTAAAATTGTCTGTATTTTTACAGACCTAATGCATGAAATCTGTTTGGAAGGAGGTGTTTTATATGTCATCCGACTGTGAAGGGCGAACTCAAGAAGATATTGGAAAAGATATTGAAGAATGGAGAGCTAGGGCAGGCTTAACACAGCTCCAGCTTGCATTGATAATTGGGTTAAAAAATGATCGGCAATATCGACGTATTTGTTGCGACTGTGATTATGAGTTTCCAAGGAAATCATTACGTCTTTTAGCAAAGCTCATGAAAGTAACAGTAGATTTTTTAACTCCTGATGCAGAATTTGATGAAGATCCAGAATACATAGACAGTATAATAGAAAAAGGGAGTTCGTTTTCACAGGAGGAGATTGAAAAAATTGTGATAGAGAAAACACATACGAATTTAAGTGATCTTGAAAACAGAATTGTAGGATATACTACAGAAATTATAAATTTAGAAGATGAAGAGGCAAAGGAAGATTTTGCAGACCAGATAGGAATTTCACTTAAAATTGCAAAGAGAGGAATACCAAAAAGTAAGGTTAGTTAATGACGATCATTCAGTAAGAATTGAATGGTCGTTTTTTTATTTAATAAAGCGGACAGATTTGTCCGGTTGCTAATTTAAAAAGTACATAGGTGTCCTGATGAGTTTTTTTGAAACTGATAAGATAGGAACATCAAGAGAAAGGAGGCAATACAACTTGAGCCGAGAAGAATATCTGGAATTTATCACACATCAGCCCTATGACGCAATGGGAGATTTTAGTTTCCTTTTGGATGAACAGTCTGATAAAGCTGAAAACACTACAGTAGAAAATGAAAACATGAACGCTGATTAATCTGCGTACAGGGAGTATTCCTGTATGATTGATTGATACATAAAGCAGCAAGGAGAGGCTTCGCAAGTCGCTCGGTATAAAAAAAAACCGGGCAGATCGGAGTCTTTTTTTGCTGCTTTTTTTGTCTGCTGACAGCCCGGAGCCGAAAGGCAGAAAGGCGGTTGTCATGCTGACACTTAGAAAACTGAAAGAAATGGTGGAATCTCCAAAGAAAGGCGAAAAGAAACCGAGTTGTAAAAGTTTACGGGAGGGGAAATGCCCAGTTGTTGCTCAGAAGATTATTAAGAACGAGGTAGGCATAGTCACTATCACTGTTTACAAGAACGGATATGTGGTTTATCAGGCACAGAACCGGGTAACGGTATTTCCTATCGAAGATATTTCAGGTTATCGCTATTCTTCTGTGGCTGGAAATGGATATGGATGTGATCTGACGGAATCTTACTTTGAAGAGGCTGAATGGTATCTGCGTTTTGTTCTTCGAGGAGAAGATCGTCTGAGCATCAATCTGGATAGCTGTAATCAGAAACGTTGTATTTCCTTATCTTCTGCTATGGAAGAAATGCAGCTTGGAGAGAGTGTAGCACCGGACATGGAGGAAATGATTGTTCAGCAGATGATGACAGAAAACATGATGGACATGCTGACGGATAAGCAGAAGGAACTTATTTATGCCCTTTATTTTGAGAAACAGACTTATCAGGAATATGCCGATATTCATGGAATCAGTTCAGCAGCAGTCAACAACATGAGAAATAAGGCAGTTACCAAGCTGAGAGCGAGTTTAGAAGAACTCTCAGAAAGTAATGAGAAAAAGAAACTGAGAAAAAAATAAAAAAGTTTGCAACAGGGGGTTGGTAAACGCCCCCTGCCGAGCTTTATAGGTGAAGGGTTAATTCTTCAGAAAGAAAAAGCCCTGACTTGTACCTTGACAATTTCATACCAGCAGCAAGAGGATACCCGGAATTTTTCAGCTACGCATTCTTGCGGCGGAATCCGGTGAAAACGTGAGGGGATACAGATGGGAGGCACCCTTTGCAGGAAAGATTACGAATTACCTCTTGCGGCTTAAATGCTTGATCCTTATTAAAACTGTTATTTCCATTTTTTATGGAGATGACAGCAGATACCATGTGGCGGTGCTTCGCTTAGTGCAGGTGCCGCCATATGCATGTGCTGTTATCTTTTCAGAAATGTACAGGTATCAGTAACAAAAACATCGGGAGGTGGTTCCAATGATTGAATAGTGCAGGTATAGACCTGCTGAAAAGAAAAACAATGATAAGTGAAGAAAGAGAGGATTAAGTCAAAATGAAAATGAAGTTCAAAAGATTCTTATCAGGAGTCATGGCAGTTGCCACGTTAGCGTCTGTAATCGTTCAGCCAGTAGCTGTTTCTGCATCGGAATTAGAACCGGAAGAAATACCGTTTGAGCAGCAGTATCCGGAATTAAAAGAGGTACAGGATTCGCTTGATCCAGATGAAATTGTAGCAGCAAATGACATTGAACTTGCCTATGGACAGGAATTTGAAGTGGAAGTAGATCTGTCCGGTATTGACGGAGTGGATGAGAGTAAAATAAAAATCATGTTCCATGAAGCAAAAAATGAATCCGGAGCTGATTTCGATACACATACACCGGACACCTACAAGGCAGTATATGCGGTAGAGCCGGTAAGTGGTCATCCATCTTACAGAATCAGCAGAAATATCACTGTAAAAGAACCTGAAACAGAAATGCAGTCAGAGAGTTCTTCTGAAATTACAGTGGACGATGATAGTGGCACTGGAGATACAGAGCAGAGTGATGATGATTCAGAGTCGCACCGGGAAAACACAGTTGATACGAAAACTGAACTTACGGTGTCTGAAGTGCTAGAACAGGCAGAGACAAATGGAATTGATCTGTATGCAATGGATGCAGGAGAAACCGTAACCTTTATGGCTTCTGCAGGAAATGCAAGAAGTTCACAGCAGGTTTCTGTTACAAGGGGAACCATGTATCGTTACGCAGATTATGGATATGGTAGTTACCTTACTTATCAGTATACTGTGAAATTTGGTAATGTATCTGCCACAGCATACTGTGTACAGCCATCAAAGCCAGGACCAGGAAGTGGAACTTATACAATTAATAAGGTGGGAGATGGAAAAGCACTTGCTAAGGTATGTTATTATGGCACAAAAGCTTCTGGAGATGAAGGATTTTTCACAGAAGAGAATGGATACGGCAATTTAAGTGCCGGAGCCAGATTTATTCTGGTACACCTGGCAGCATCTTATGCAAATGGTAGTGGAGACGCTTTTTCAGGTGCAAACAGCACTGCACAGAATCTTGCAAAGAAACTTTATAATTATTGCGTTTCTCAACCGGATATTCCATCAGTGGCAATGTCTTTTTCAGATGCAAACGTAAAAGCCTATGTAGAGGGTAACAGTCAGAGAACAAAGGATATAACGTTTAAGGCAGATGCAGCACAGACAATTACTATGAAACTCCCTGCAGGTGTAAAACTTCATAACCTGTCAACAGGAAAAACAAGCAAAGCTGGAGCAAATGTTGAAATCTGCGGTGGTACGAAGTTTTATCTATCAGCACCACTGACACAGGTAAGTGATGTGGCAGAGAGTTGGTCTACAACAATGAAAGGAAGCATTACTAAAGATTATTCAGCTTATAAGATTTCTACAGGATCTGGAAATCAGGATCTGGCATTGGTGTTTGGTGAAGGCGTGGATGATGAAAAATACGTGGATTTTAAAGTATCCTGGATTGAACTTGCAACTGTAGAAGTTATGAAGAAAGATTCAGCAGCAGATGTAAACCTTGCAGGAGCCGTATTTGGTATTTACAGTGATGCAGATTGCAAAAATCTGATTACTACAATGCCGGAAACAGACAGCAATGGCAAATCTTCTGCAACGATTGTAAAAACACAGGATACGGTATATCTGAAAGAAATCACAGCACCGAAAGGTTATGTGGTAAATACAACCGCTTACAATGTGAAGCTGGTAGCAAGTAAGACCACGACAACAACGGTACCGGATAAAGAGCAGCTTGGCGAACTGACTGTATATAAAGAAGGACAGGTTCTTGCAGGGGCAGATGTCAGCGAGAATGGTACAGTATTCCAGTATGAAAACAGACGTCAGAAAGGTGCTGTTTATAATGTATATGCAGGAGAAGATATTATCTCTGCCTATGGTGCGAAGATTTACAGCAAAGGCGATCTTGTGAAAGAAAACCTTTCGACAGACGAAAACGGTGCTTGTATCCTGAAAAATCTGCATCTTGGAACTTATGTTGTCAAAGAAATGCAGGCACCGGAGAACTTTTATAATGCTGGAGAGGAAAAGACAGTTACACTTTCCTATGCTGGACAGAATGTGGAAGTAGTCTTTTCTGATGTGATATTCACAAATGACAGACAGAAGGCAGATGTGAGTGTTGTAAAGAAAGACAAGGATACCGAAAATCCGTTATCTGGAGGTGTGTTTGCCCTGTATGCTGGCAGTGATATTGCCAACGCAGACGGAAATGTAGTAGTGAAGAAAGGCACATTGATTGAAAAATTAACGACAGGAGCAGATGGAAAAGCGGCATTTAACGCAGATCTTCCGATTGGATTTTCTTATGTAGTCAAAGAGGAACAGGCACCACAGGGATATTTGAGAAATTCTAAAGATGTTTATACATTTAAGTTCTCATATACCAGTGACAGTGAGCCGAAAGTTTCATTCACTCATACATTTGTAAATGAGAGAGTCAAAGCAAAGATTTCTCTGGAAAAGAGAGATGCGGAAACAAAACAGGCGGTTGCACAGGGAGATGCGACACTGGAAAAAGCAGTTTATGGACTGTACGCTCGTAATGATATTGTTCATCCGGACGGTATTACCGGTGTGATCTATAAAGCCGGGGAGCAGGTTGCTACTCTTACAACAGATAAGAATGGACAGGCTTCTGTAGATGGCTTGTATCTTGGAGATTACTATGTGAAAGAGATTAGTCCGTCAGTGGGTTATCTGGCAGACGAAACAGAACATGATCTGGTCTGCAATTATGAAGGCGATCTGGTAGCAGAGGTTAAACGTGACTGCACTTCACTGGAGCAGGTAATGAAACAGCCGTTCCAGATCATCAAAGCAGCCAATAATGGAAATACAGACGCTGATCTGCTGAAAGGTGCCGGATTTACGGCATATCTGGAATCTTCCCTGACAAAGAAAGCAGACGGAAACTATGAGTTTGCTTCTGCAACACCAGTTGTGATCGGGGAAAATGGTGCAACAGAAATGTTCACAGACGAAAAGGGTTATGCTTGCAGTATCGCACTTCCATATGGAACTTATATTGTGCGTGAAACTACAACTCCTCACAATTATACTCCGGTAGATGATTTTACAGTGCGTATCACAGAGAATAATCCGAACCAGCCACAGACGTGGAGAGTACTTCTGGATGATGAGTTTGAAGCAAAGCTGAAAATCATCAAACAGGATGATGAAACTAAGAAACCAGTATTACAGAAAAATACAGAGTTTAAGATTTATGACCTGGATCATAAGAAGTATGTGGAGCAGGTTACAACCTATCCGACAACGGTTAAGCACAAATCTTATTTTACAGATGAGCAGGGATATTTGATTCTTCCGCAGAATCTGAAAATCGGAAATTACCGTATTGAGGAAGTGAATGCCCCGTTCGGTTACACATTGAATAAAAATTATTATGAGGTAACAGTTGATTCTAATACTGCATATCAGATGGATGGAACTTCCGGGGATGTGATCATTGAAGCAATTTATGAGAACCATCCAGTTAAGGGAGAACTGACTATCGTGAAAAAGGGCGAAGTTCTGGACGGATTCAAGGATGATTTTACATATCAGACAGAAAATCTGGAAGGAGCAGAGTTTGCCATTTATGCTGCGGAGGATATTTATACCGCTGATTTCCAGAAAGATGACAATGGAAACCGTATTCTGGAATATGCAGCCGGAACACTTGTAAAAACTGTTACAACCGGTAAAGAGGGAAAAGCGGTTCTGAAGAATCTTCCACTTGGAAGTTATAAGATTGTGGAAACGTCTGCGCCAACAGGATTTGTTTTAAACAGCGAAGCACAGACAGTCACTTTTACTTACAAAGATCAGGAAACACCTGTCATTGAGCAGACAGCTACTTTTGAGAATGAACGCCAGAAGGTAGAAATTTCGGTGGAAAAACAGGATGCTGATACAGAAAAAGCAGTTGCAGGGGCAGAATTTGGACTTTATGCGAAGAATGACATAGAAGCTCATGGAACTGTGATTGTGAAAGCAGGCTCACTTCTTGGAAAAGCTGTTTCCGGAGAAGATGGAAAGGCTGTATTTACACAGGATCTGCCATTTGGAGAGTATTATATCAAAGAACTGGCAGCACCGAATGGCTATGTATTTTCAGATGAAGTTCTGGAAGTAAAGGCAGAGTACCAGGGACAGGAGGTTAAGGTCGTGCAGTTATCTTCTGTACTTAAAAATCAGCCTACAAAAGTTGTGGTTTCCAAGTCTGACCTGACTACTGGCGTGGAATTATCTGGTGCGACTCTTACGGTACTGGACAAAGATGGAAATGTAGTTGATACATGGAAGTCTGTAAAAGGTGAGCAGCATATGATTGAACGGCTTACTGTAGGGGAAACCTATACTCTCAGGGAAGAAATAGCTCCTTATGGATACCTCAAGGCAGAAGAGGTCACTTTTACGATTGAGGATACTGGGGAAATCCAGAAAGTGGAAATGAAAGATGATGTGCCGACAGGAACGATCATCATCAATAAAAATGGAGAGTTTCTGGATAAAGTAACGGCATTGGATTCTGTTGGAGGATGGATCAGCCATTTATTCCAGTATGTAACAGGCAGTCTGAAAGATGTTACCTTTGAAGTATTTGCTTTAGAGGACGTGAAATCTGCTGACGGGGAAAGTGAAGATTATTATAAAAAAGATGAACTGGTAGCAACCATTACAACGGATGATACCGGCATTGCAAAGTTATCCGGACTTCCTCTTGGCAAATATTATGTCAAAGAAAAAGCTACAGTGGATGGTTTTGTACTGGATAATGAGGCAAGAGAGATTGACCTGACATATCGTGATCAGGATACTGCAGAAGTCACTTACTCTGCTGACTGGCAGAACAATCGCCAGAAAGCGGAAGTGGAAGTTGTGAAAAAAGAGAAAGATTCGGATCGTGTACTGGAAGGTGCAGTATTTGCCCTTTGTGCCAAGAATGATATTACAGGAGCAGACGGAAAAGTTATTCTGGAAGCGGATACTGTGATTGAAGAACTGGCAACGGATAAAGAAGGAAAACTGACTTTTACAGCAGATTTACCGATTGGTTTTGAGTATTATATCAAGGAAACTTCCCCGGCACCTGGATTTGCAACGACAGATGAAACACAGGAGTTTACATTTGAGTACGAAGGTGCGGAAAAGGAAAAAGTATTTTATTCATTTACTTTTGAGGATGAACCGACAGTAATTGAGATTACCAAGACTTCCCTGACAGATGGAAAAGAGCTGGAAGGTGCCAAGTTACAGGTAACTGATGAAAGCGGTAAGGTTGTAGATTCCTGGATTTCCGGTAAAGAAGCTCATATCATCAAAGAACTGGTAGTCGGACAGAAGTATACCCTGACAGAAACAAAACCAGCAGATGGTTTTGTGACAGCGGAAAGCATTACATTTACCGTTGAAGATACCGTAGAAGCACAGAAAATCGAGATGAAAGACGATGTTACCAAGGTAGAGATCTCCAAGACGGATATTTCCGGTAAGGAACTGCCGGGCGCAAAACTGACAATTCTCGACAAAGACGGTAAAACGGTAGAGAGCTGGACTTCTGAGGAAAAACCGCATTACATTGAAATGCTTCCGATTGGGGAGTATACACTTCGGGAAGAATCTGCCCCTAATGGTTATCTGATAGCTGAGGACGTGAAGTTCACAGTGGAAGATACCGGAGAGATTCAGAAAGTTGTGATGAAAGATGAGGTAAAACCGGAAGAAACACCAACGCCGGAAACACCGTCTACACAGGTAACAGATACACCGAAAACCGGAGATGATACACATATGCTGCTTTGGATTCTGCTTGCAGTAGCAGGTATGGCAGGTGTAGTGTCAGCGGTATGGGTGGCAAGAAAGAAGAAATAAAAATCAGTTAGTTAAGAGGGCATTTATGGACGAAAAAGATTCATAAATGCTCTCTTTCTGGTTAATACTAGGAAAAATGAAGGGAGAATGTATTATGAAACAGGTATTAATTATAGCGGTTGTAGCAATTATTGCAGCAGTTAATTTTGTGATGTATTGCTGTCTGAGAGTAGCATCACAGGAAGATCAGATGTTGGAAAAACTGAGCAGGAGAAAGGAGTCAGAAAGCGATGGCGATTAGATATGCAGAGGACAAGCCGAAATCCTGTGAATATTGTTATTTCTGGAATGAAAAGAAAAAGGAATGCAGGCAGATGAGATGCTTTTATCAGCTTCCTGAAAAGCCACCTGATCCAGATCCGGCACACAGGTTTTGGGTTCCATGCAAAGGCTGTCCGTATGGAAGAAATCCCTGTATTGGCTATTGCATGGCTAAAATTCTAAAAGAGCAGAGGAAAAAACAATCTGGATAAGGATACATACATATTCCCGTATCACTACGGGGAGGAAGCAGAACAGTATACGTTCTATCGGATTCCCAAGATTCTCTTTACCAGTCCGGTATTTGGAAAACTGACCTGTGAAGCTAAGTTGTTGTATGGTCTATTGCTAGACCGGATGCAGTTATCTGTGAAGAATCGGTGGATGGATTCGGAGGGAAAAGTGTATATATATTTTTCGCAGGAGCAGATAGCAGGGCTTATGGGATGTGGAGTAAAAAAAGTCCGGTGCTTGTTAAAGGAACTGGATGACCGGAAAGGAATCGGATTGATTACGAGAGTCAGACAGGGATTGGGAAATCCCGATAGAATCTATGTAAAAAAATGCGTATCACCAGAACGGTTCAAAGAGAACTTCCAGACAGGTCAAAATGACTTCTCAGGAAAGGTACAAATGACCGATGCAGACAGGTGTAAACTGCCAGGTAATGATATAGAGGATAGTAATACTGAGAATAACGATACAGAGTATCTTTCTTTCTATTCAGATGCCAGTGAAGTGAAAAGGAAAGAAGCTGAAAGGAATGCTTATCAGCAGATTATCCTTGAACACATTGGATATGACTATATCGTAGATGATTTCAACCGGCATATGTTGGATGAGATTGTGGGGTTAATGGTAGATGTGGTGTGTTCGGAACAGGAGTTTATACGGATTGGAGGGGACAGAAAACCTTTATCCGTAGTAAAAAGCCAGTTTTTAAAACTGGATGCAGAGCATATTCGGTTCGTATTGCATTGCATGAAAGAAAATACCAGTAAAGTAGTAAATATGCGTCAGTATTTGTTGGCAGTATTATATAATGCACCGCTGACCATCAGCAATTATTACTCATCTTTGGTGCAGCATGATATGTACGAAGGGAATATATGAATTTTAGATTTTCAGGAAGGGAGTGATTCTATTGCAGGAAGAAGTAAATGAGAAAACCGTATCGTTATGTATCACTGGTGGAAAAGTGACAGTCCGTTTATTGAAACAGGCAATGATGCGTTTTCTGGCGGCAGTGGAGAAAGAAAAAGCAGAGGGACTGCTGACACAGATTCTGGAAAAACAGGGGGATTATCAGGGAGCACTGGCACAGAAAAGATAAAGGAGAAGAGGGCTTATGGAATATTTGTCATTGGCTGGAAAATGGGAAGCGAAACTAAAAGATGGAAGCACTTATCCGATGCAGATACCGGGTACACTGGACGAAAACCAGATCGGGGGGAAAGATCTGGGAGCAAATCAGTGGCATCCGGATGCAGATCTTGGAAATGCAGAGAAAGGCTTTGATCCGGATGCACCGATCGCAACCCGTTATACAAGAAAACACACTTACGAGGGAGAAGCAGGTATCAGCAGAACCATCTCGTATATTCCGGAAGAAGAAAAACGAGTATTTCTGGAAGTGGAGAGAGCAAGATGCCTGAAACTGGAGATTGATGGAAAAGAGGTTCCGGATTATGTGGAACCATCCATCAGTACCCCGCATATTTTTGAGGTGACAGATCTGCTGGACGGAGAGCACCGAATCACACTGCGTTCCGATAACAGTTATCCAGGTCTGCCCCATGACGCGATCGTGTTTTCTTCCGCGGCAACCGATGAGACGCAGACTAACTGGAACGGATTGCTGGGGTATGTACGGCTGAGAACAGAAAGGGAAGTGTTCCTGTCTGCAGTAAGAGTCTATCCGGAAAAAGACACAGTTCATGTCCAGGTTATCATAGATGGAAGTGTTCCAGTCAAAGGTATTCTTAGAATCCAGTCTGCGGCACTGGAGAAAGCAGCGGAACAGGAAGTAAATGTGCCTGCCGGAATACACACGATCTGGCTGAGAGATCTGAAATTGAAAGCAGATGTGAAAAAATGGGACGAAGGGGAAGGCAATCTGTATGAACTGACCGCAGAGCTCCGGGACGGTGACTGCAAAACGGTAACATTCGGTGTCCGTGACTTCGGAGATGACGGAAAAGGCCATCTGGCACTGAACGGC
>OOCH01002232.1_pt1 | contig 12622 bp, 17 predicted proteins | sample 1671641 | NCBI WGS metagenome assembly OOCH01 (sample SAMN06348177, study PRJEB24527) | human gut metagenome | biome: human gut; feature: ankylosing spondylitis patient; material: feces | host: Homo sapiens | place: China | collected 2015-10
AGTACCTGTATCTGAGCGCCGAGGAGATGAGGGAGTATCGCGACTTTCCGGTTGAACCTTTCATGGAGAAGTACCGTGACTTGTTCATGCTCGGCTTCTACCTTGTAGGCATCAACCTGTCCGACCTGCTCGAACTTCCTGCCGACTGCATCAAGAAAGGGCGCATTAAATACAAGCGCAACAAGACCGGCAGGCTCTACGACATCAAGGTTGAGCCGGAAGCGATGGAGATCATCAGGAAGTATAAAGGAAAGAAACATCTTCTGTGCATCCTGGATGACGGAGCGAAGGAATCAAGCTTCCGAAGAACGCTTGGTGATTACCTGAAGAGAATCGGACCAACAGAAATGAAGAAAAACAAGCGAGGCGCCTTAATCAAGAAGGAAATCAAGCCGCTTCATAAGGATATAGTATGGTATACTGCCAGGAGAAGCTGGGCCACCATAGCGGCGAGTATTGATATCCCGAAGGAAGTTATCGGTAAGGCTCTAGGTTATAGCGAATGGGATTCCTCAACCACTGACCTTTATATTCAGTTCGACAATAAGAAGATAGACGAGGCGAACCGAAAAGTCATCGACTATCTGAACGGTTAACAAAGAAAATCCCCACGCCATCGGCAAATGACGTGGGGAAAGTTGTTTTATGACAAATATTTCAATCCTACAATAGAATTAATGCTGATTGCGGAATTTCTTGTATTCGATGTTTGCTTGGCGGATTTTGTTTTCTATATCAGCAATCGCTTCCTCGTGAGTCTTTATTTGTTCTAGAAAACCTCCTGTAGTCAGCTTTTTCTTGCATAAGAGAACCTTTGCCTCCTCCAGGCAATATCTTTCCTTCCATAAATCCCTACGTAATTGGACTATTTTGAAGTATTTTCCATTCACACCAATCCAATGATTGTATTTTTCTTGCTCAGCAATCACCTCATTCTGCAACTCCTTTACCTTACCTTTTGCCTCCTTCAGCTTTTCCTTTTTCTCTATCAGCTCCTTCTTCAGCTTCTCGTTGCAGCGGAGGATGTAGCAGCATTCGGCAGCAAGGAGAGTTATGAAAAAGCAATCAGCAAACATGTCCCAGATTCCAAGAAAGGCTTCCACAATACAGAAGCATAGCCCGATGAGAATGCACACGACAAAGATGTCGATGCGGTCAAAAATCATTTTTAATCTTTCTTTCATACGCTACAAATCGTTTTTATAATTATTGGTTACAATCCAGGAGCTCATTACAATATTGAATATCAGCAAGAGAATAATGATGGCCCAGTACTGCCCGTCGGTAAGCTCGATGGTAAGGTAATCAAAATCCTCGAAGTTCTTTCTATGCCATTCATTTTCTACTATCGGACCGATGTACTCGGCGTACTTTTCGAGATTTACGGGATTGCTCATAAACCAGTCTCTACTCTTAACGCCTACGACCGGGCTATCACACCATGAAAATGCGTTGCACCACTTTACATTCTTGTTTTTATCAATACCGACGCACACGACAAGTTCATTCTTGTTGCCGCCCTGCCAGTATGAGCGCTGCTTTTCAACGATTTCTTCCGGCTTGTTCGTAAAGAACAGGACGAATACCCTAAACTGCTTCCGCTCGCCATAGTATCCGTTCAGCCATCTCATCGCCTTCTCCTGATTTTTCGGGATCTTCAGTCCGAGAACAGGATTCTGGTCATAAAGAACGATATCCGGATACTCGAACAGTCCAAGCTTTCGCGCCTGCTGATAATCTATATCCTCAAACTTGAAAATAGAACGTGAGGCTTTCACTTTATTCTTGTAATCATGCTCCGAGGATAATGCGTATGAGTTTTCGATGGAACCATCCCACGCCCATTCCTGAGCATCACCATCCTTAGTGTAGTAATCCCTGTGCATATCAATGAACACGCTAGGGGTTCCAAGAATCTTTCTGACTACATTAAACTCGTTGTCGGTCATAAAGTATTCCTCCTTGTTCCTAGCATCAAAATAAGTCCAACGTTCAGGGTGATTGTCAACATACGAGCAATCATACGTTTCCGTACGTTGATGCTTTCCGCTTCCAACGGTCCTTGTACACGTTCGGTGTATGTACTCATTCCAGGCATCGTAATGACGGATTCTTGTCACGTAACTTCCGAGATACTCCGTGTCAGCAGCATTGGACTGCTTGAACACGAACTCCATGAGGATACCTAGGAGTATGGAAGGAACAATGAGTACGGCGTATTCCCACCAGGTGGTCTGCTTCCTGAAGAAAATCAACAGGAAAGCAGCAACCACGAATGGGATTAGAAATATGAATATTTCCATAAGCTGTTATTTCTTGAACAGGTCTACGTCGTTATCCTCTCCAAGTTGCATAATCATCTTTGTCTTGGATGAGGAGATAACCTTGTATTCGATAGGTTTTGCATCGGAGATGAACCATTTTGCCGGATATGTCTTCACGAGCGTCTCGTGCTCACGGATGATATCGAGCATTCTCTCCTGTGATGTCTGGAACTCGGAGCGCTGAATCTCTATGGACTGCATGAGGTCCTTGTATAGCGAAACGTCGAAGTTAGGATTACTTTCCTTGATCCACTTCATAAGCGAGCCGTCTCCCTTTGAGTATCTGCCCTCAATGAGCTTCGGATAGATGGACTCGAATGCGGACTTGTACTCATCCGTAACCTGTGCCTTCTGCTGAAGAACCTTCCACATCTTGTCGTGAACACCCTCAATCTTGCCACGCTGAGCCTCTGACTGCTGGCGAAGTGAGATTTCCTGGTTGTTGTAATGGAAATAACAACCGATAACTGAACCTGCGGCGAGTACTACTATTGCGAGTACTGATGCCAAAATAATGTTTTTTACACTCATAATGTTTAAAATTTTAAAAAATTATACTTAATCTTTTGGATTTGACAACTTGTTATTTAGCCTGATATAGAAGTCTTCCTCAGACTCTCCGTTCTCCTTGAAGTCAAGATTATTTTCCTCAACGAAGTCAAGGATGGAATAGACGCTCTTATTGCCGAGATTTCTGAGCTTCATAAGCTCTGACCTTCCCCGGAGATTACGAACCAAGTCGCCTACGGTATATACGTCGAAGCCTTTGAGCGCATTCAGAATGCGGACAGAGAATCCGCAGTCTTTTATATCCCTGGAAAGGATCAGCGGAGGAAGAACTGCGCTACTGACAGGCTTGTCTCCTTTCGTGCGCCGGTATTCGTCGAAGCTTACCTGTAGCGACTTGATTACCTTCTTCAGGCGCTCAACTTCGTACTGCAAGGTTCTGTTCGTTGAGATCTCAGCAATGACAATATCCTCGTTGTAGGTGAGTTTATTGCAAGTCTTTTCTGCAATCTGCCTGATTCTCGTTGCAGACACGCCGTACTTGATTGACAACTCGTCATAGGTCATTCCGTTAATGATGTCCTTCAGAAGACTGGACTCACGATAGGTCAGATTCGGTAATACACCAAGATGCGACATTGTGTTGATTACACCGAACAGCATGCCTACGGCGTTTGCAGACAGCTTGCCGTTTGCGGTAGCTCTGTCTCTCAGTTCTGTGAGCTCGACGTTGATAGCGCGCTTGCGATACTCGACTTCCTTGAGCTTCTCGTCAATCATCTTCTCGTTTGCTGCAATCATCTTGTATTTCTGAGCATATTTCTCGATATCCTCGCTGTTGACATACAGGATGCCGTGTTCGCCTACGTAGCTTCCAAGGATGCCTTCCTTGATGTAGTTGCTGATAGTCTGTCTTGATACTCCCAGTATCTCGGCAGCTTTGTTTCTTGTTATTCTTGCCATGTTATTTATTGTTTTTTGTCGGTACGAATCTAGTGTAAGGTCTTACTTCTAGTCCATCATCCTCTCGTGTCTGAACCCTTTCCCAATATGCCATTTCATCATAAGTCATAGCAATATTACGAGGATGAAAGCCGCCGGCGAACCTAAAACTAACAGATTTAACTCTTTTACTTGCTTTGGAAAATTTTGCGATTTCTACCTGAAAATCCATAGGGAAATGCGAAGGATCCTCCATGCAAGCGAGAATCTCTTTATCTTGTGAGTGAATAGTTACTTCTGCATCTGCTGGAAGTCTATCAAGCATTTCTGAAATATTGTCCAGGAGAATGCGCTTCATTTTTACTTTATTCATTTCATTCTCTTCCGATACTGAATCTTTAAAGATACTGTATATATCCCTGTCGTGAACAGCAGAGATTAAAGCGCAATAAGACCAAGTGCCATTAACGTTCATTTTGAAATCTGTCCCAAACCAAATGTCGTACATTCTCGGATTTGGCTGTCCGTAGGCATACATCTCTACGCTTCCTTTCCACTGAAAACGCTCCGTTTCGTATTCTTCTTTGGCTCTATACCATTCGTCGTATTCCTTACCGAAGTCCTCCCTCCACATTTTCTCGTAAGTGGACTTTGCAAACGAGGGCCAGCATTTCGTTACTTTACCACGACAGGTAATCCAGCCTGTGTCATTTAATCTTTTCCATAACGCCTCTATTCTGTTATCGTCAACATCTGGAAGGTACACTCTGTTACAATAACAAACAAACTCTTCTTTTGTAGGCAAAGTATTAGTGTCTATGCCCGTAATAAATGTAGCTTTTACCATATTTTTTTATCTTAGTGTCTATTACTTTTCTTTATTCCATATTTGTCACAAATCTCACAATACGCTCCGTACGCCATTTCGTCTACCATCTCGTTATAATGGTCACCGTTGTGGCCTTTAACCCAATGCAAGCGAACTCCAGCAACGTGGCGAGAATGCTTTTGGTACAGTTCCCACAGGTCACCATTTATATCCGGCTTGTATGACTTCTCTAGAGTCAGTATGCTATATTTGCTATCAGTGTAAACATCGATACAAGCGCCGTCTGGGCAAGCATTGACTGCTGAAATTATAGCAAGCAGCTCCATGCGATTATTTGTCGTATAGAGCTGACTGTGATTCTTGACTCTAACAACTTCTCCATCCTTGATTAAGACGTAAGCAGATCCACCTGCTTTTGTGGCCGAGTTGTTATCACAGCTACCGTCAGTATAGGCGATATAGTGCATGCCGTTATCCGGGAACTCCTCTTCTTCTCCACTTTTTTCTGATACTGATGCTCGTTTGTACGGTTTGCGACCGAATTTTGGAAGCACGATGCCATTATAGCATACAACCAGTATCTGCCAACTCTTTGGAGGGTCGCCGTTTTTCTTTCTCCAACCAACTTTTTGGCAGGTTTTCCACAATTCTGATGTGAACTCTCTGTCATTATACCCAAGCTTCAGTGAGCAGAAGTCCTCAAACTCCTCGCGCGTGGGTATAATAATATTATTTTCTTTATCTTTATCCATGATATAATATTTTATTTAAATTTATACTTACATTATTTAAAGAATATGGAACAGGTTGCAGATAGCTGATTGAGAGAATCCCCCTTACCCACAATAAAAAAATTGTAGGCGTGGGATTCCTCGAATGGCATGGACCCAGTATATTGACCCTTCATTCGACCTCTACACGAACTACACGTGCTTCAGCGTCGCAGCTTTCGGATTGTAGCATCCACCCTTCTCGTGCCTTCTGCGATTAAACCCTGCACTTTTGCCATGAGTCCCACTTGCATTTAAAGTCTTGGTGTGCGTGGTGTATTAAGCCGTCTCTTCCACCTTGACTTCGAGGAATAGGATAAAAGAATTTACCCTATCCTCTACTCAGTCGCTCTCCGAGTTTTGGATAGGGTATATCATGGAGTGGCAAAAGCCACTAAGATAAAGCATATTCAATTTATCAGCGAGCGATTTCTGATAAGCACTGCAAAGATACAACGATTTTCTATTCCGTGCAATAGTTCCGTTTATGCCATAAACCGGACTTATTAAAGTAAAAAGTGAGGACAGGCATTTTAAAGATAATGGTATAGCTAAAGGTTTCAAGCGAAGTAAAAACAGCTAATTGTAATATTCATTAAAGTACAGAATATTTACAATTAACGTAGTTTAAGAAAAAAGTGTGATTTTTGTTGCTTTTTCGGTGGTTATCTTAATAAAATAGCCGCCTATCTACAAGTGAATAAGCGGCTATTTGTATTACTATTAATAAACTCCTCGGCTTCTTCTGCTGAGTTGATGATAACTTTCTTGTCGAAATATACAAAAAACTTCTTCATGTTGTCTGCGCATCACGGTGAAGCGCCTAGGGCTTAATGATTATTACTCGTCAATAATATCACATCCATTGATGTTTATGTATTCAAAAACGCCTTTATTCTTGCGTTCCTCGTTCCACTTTGCAACTTCTAACTTTGTGACAGAATCACGACCAATGAGTTTCGCTGCATACTTTAATGCCTCGTTTTTATTCTTAAACTCTTCTCTGTGATATTCTCCATCTACATACGAAGTCAATACAGAGCGACAGTTGAAGTATTTGCCTTCTGCGTCGTTTGTAGCATAGACCTCACACATTTCCTCTTCCACTATGAAATACACCTTCATGCCGTCATAGTGTTTTTCGAGGAGCTTATTGAAGTCCGTTGCTCCCCATGCCTCCTCTGCATCGATGCTCAAGAGACCATCTGACAGCTCAAGATACTGGATGAATCCACGAATGTAGCTATCACCAATTTCCTCGCCAAGAGCCAGGACAATGTTTCCTTCCCAGTTCTCAGATGCTCCTTCCTCCATTACAGGGCGTTCTTTGTTCATAAACGCCTTGCAAAGGTTACTTAACTCCTGAAGGTCCTTCTGGTTGCCTTCAATACGATAGCTTGTTGATGCCCAATTTGCCATAATTCTTAATTTTTTAAAAGTTATTAATTGCAGGAGCCGAAGCTCCCTATTTTTGGCTAATCGGGGCTGTTTAAAAAATCCCCTCCTACCCTCACGGGCAAGAGAGGACAACCATTTAAACAGATCTAGTATATGAAAACTAGCTGTATATTATTTTCCACCTTTGATGATATCGAATACCAGATGCTCACCATCAGCGGAAAGTCTGTTACCGTCTTCGTCGCATATGTGGCCATCTTCGTTGACCCATAGCTTCTGGTTGAACATTTCTTCGCACATTCCCAGGATTTTAAGATATTCCTGTGCCTCGAAGATGACGTTCTTGCCATCACGTTCTGCCATCTTGAAGTTCTCGATAAGATCTGGATTCAGGTCAGGTGCAGTGATATCGTACTCATCCATTTCATCGTGATAGTGGATGTTGAGTATCTCCAACTCTTCCACCATTGCGGAATTCGTACCAATCTCGCCAGTCAGAGCCTTCATAACGGTCTCCTTTTCTAGCTTTTCGTACTTCTTCCGACACTCATTGATGAGTTTATTCAACTCTTCTACTGTATAATCTTCTACCATATTCATTATTTTAATTGGTTAAACAATGGCAGGAGATGGCTAATGGCCACCTCCAGTTTTAGCTTAATCCTCATCTAGACCGTTATCGAGGTCTTCTTCATAGACGCCGAACAATCTCAGTGTATTGCTGTCAATCTCGGTCTTACCGACAATGTAGCGCTGTGTCATTTGGATATTCGGCATACCGTTACTAGTATGTCCCATCATGACGGAAATCTGCTCAAGAGGCACTCCCTTCTTTGAGAGATTCGTTGCGAACGAGCGTCTGCCGGTATGGGATGAGACGAACCGATACTTCTTTCCAGTCTCTTCCTTTCCAGCTTTGAACACTTTTGTATTCGTATCTATTCCGCAGTCACGACAGATTTCGCGGAGTGCTCTATTGAACGTCCTTTCACCTATCTCACCCGGAAGAGGCTCGTCACCAGTACCGCATACGAGGAACTTACGGAGCTTCTTGTGAAGTGGAACCCTTACCTCGGTCTTTGTTTTCTGAGTAACATAGACGAGGAAGTGTCCGGTATCATCTATGTTCTCTTCCGTCATTCTCTGGCAGTCGCTGTAACGTGCGCCACAGAGACATTCCATGATAAACATTCTCTGAACATATCTTTTTGTTTTCCCGTGAGGGTTGTACTTTATGATTCTGTTTATCTCCTCATCAGAGAGATATACAGACTGGACCGGTACAGCCTTCGCTCTAAGTATTCTGCCGAACGTAGGACTAGGAATTTCCCTGGTAGCATCATTCTCACGTATCACAGCCTTGATGGTTGCACATACGGTTCTTGCCGAGTTAGGAGCGTAGTTCTCCTGGATCTTCTCGAAGAGGTCGCGCAGATTGTCGTCGGTGATGTCTTCCCATAATGGCTTATGTCCAAGCATCTCTTCGAACATCCTTACAACCTTAATAAGCTTCGGGTATTTCCAGATGTATGCGCCATAGAACGTGTCATGCCTCCAGGCGTTGCTGTGATAATTGGCGAACCAACCCTGCTTGATGGCAGTCTTGTACTTCTGCTGCTGTGTGTAGCTAAGAAGTCTCTCCCAATCTCTTGTCTTGATTCTTATTTCTTCTGTCATAATTCTAATATTTTGGTTACTAGTGGCAAAGATACGAAAAGTTTATAATATAAACCATCGTCTTTGCCGTTTTTAACGCTAATTTAACCTTCCGAAGCAGTCTGCTTCTCGACTGATACGAGTCTTAGGGTAGAACCATTATGGTCATTCCACACACGCATGTAGTCTTCCGCCTCATCCAATGCATCTTTATATGATTTTGCTCGGAATACGTACGGATTCTCCTTAGAAATGAAAATTCCATCATTGTAGGCAATCTTATACTTTGCAGCATAGACACCAATATAGCCGTTCAGCTCGTCGTTCAGACTAGTAGCGATGTCTGCAAGAAGGTCAACTGGTATATCGTCATCGATAGCTTTTGCTTCCGGAAACTCAAACCCTACAGAAGTGCATCGGCTATGAATGATAGGGATAGCTGTATCGCTGTCGCCTACTTCTACGATGTTCACCTCCCTGTTGTCGCCGGCAAGTACAGGCCAATCGAACACCTTTCTGCTCACATTGTGCTCTCTCATTATCTCACGGATGGTGCATGCAAGTTCCATCTTTGCTGTTGAACGCAACTCATCAATCTTGTCTTTCAATACTTTTCTCTTCATAATCTTAATATTTTGGTTTAACTTGATGCCCACCGTTCCCGGCAGGCTTGTTTGGCTTAGTCTTTTCTTTCGATATCAAGGCCCATAAGCACGCCTTTCATATAGGCTAATGCCTCTTCCTTGCAGTCCGATAGAAACTTCTGACAGCCATCAATGATAACGCCGTACTTACCGCTCGGATAATTCTGTAGAGAGCACGAGTGGTAATACTTTCCGGATTTCTCCTCGATTTCTCCTGCGAGTCGCTTCCCTTCGTCGGTCTCATTTGGACGATTTTCTGGGTACTCATCGTAAAAATACTCGTGCCATAAATCTAGTAGCATATCCTTGCAATCCTCCATATCTTGCAAAATATCCGATAATTTGTATGGCGCGCCGTTAGCACCATGTCCATCCTCGCCAATCCATTTACTGGCTTCCTCGTCAGGATCGAAGTCGCTATAATATTGATACAACTTATCCATGAAATCAGACTTATTGCCATTCTCGAACCAAATTGTGGCGATGAAATCTTGGTCTTGTGGGGAATACTTCTCTAACTCGACGCAAACCTCACCTCTTTCGTTAGGTGTATCGTCAACATTATAACTCCATCCTAAATTCTCTGCTAATTTCAAAAAATCATTCATATCTTTAATTTTAATTGGTTAATACTAGGAGCGTGAAACGGATTGTTCCACGCCTTGTTCGGCTTTACACCGGCAGAGACACGATGTATTCCTTCTTCTTCTTTCGTGTTCTGCTCTTCACAGTGAATCCACAAAAATCTCTCAGCCACCCGGCAGCATTGCCGATGAAAGGCTCGTTCACCATAAGGATAGGACGGAGCATACCGTTCTTCTTCATGAACTGATAGTCAATGAAGTCGAACGGGTCATCCGGGTCCTCGCTCTTCTTCTCCCAGACGCTGACATCGAGATAGTCGATGAAGTCTCCCTCTGGCGGGTTATCCATCTCAATGAATCTCTTCGGCGTAAGTAGAATCGTATCCTTAGGCTCGTGGGTCATAAAGAAATTCTCTATAACCTCGTTGAACTTGTTCATGTCCATCTGTTTCTGGACAATGCCCTTTCTCTTCATGATGTCGGAAGCTTTGAGCATTCTTGTACCTCTTCTTGCTGTTGTCATAATTCAAAATTTTAATTTGTTAGACATAGTACCCCGTCATTCCCGACGAGGCTTTTGGCTAGTGTGCGAGGAATCCTACCGCCTGTCCTTTCCCGATAGACCAGCACAACCTATCTTCCTTCAGACACTCTGTGCAATTTCCGGTACACAGACGTGTTCCTTCCGGAGCAGATGTTCCGCTCTCGAAGATAGGATGCGCCTCAGGGAATCCGTGGCGGTTGTCCATCTTGAGACCAAGCCATCCGCTGAATAGGATGTGCATGTTCTCAGGAATGACGTTGCCCTCATCGAGATACTCGTTACACACATCGAACATCTTCGTGAACGCCAGGAACTTGGTATCCTTATGCTTGCGAGCAATCTCGCACATCTTATCAAGATACCATTTGTCCTGTATGTCGCCGCCGATGTGGAATCGGAATGCACGAGGGAATCGGTAGTCGAGATACCCATCAATTTCCTTGAAGTATCGCTCGGGATCCTCATGGTAGATTGCAGAATTGATAGCTCTCGTCTTGATGACCTCCTTGTAAATCATGTCATTGCGCAGGTCGTAGCAGCTCTTCGCACAGATTGCACAGTTACCGCAATCCATGACCGGGATAAGCGATACAGATGGGATTGCTCCCAACTTGTTGTTGCCATCGCTGATCTTGACATGCAAGTCGCTGACGTTCTCTAATGCGTTCTCATAAGCTGCCTGTGCCTTTGACAGACGAGTCTTCATTCCTTCCTTACCTAATGTCCAGTAATTTCTACTCATAATTCTAATTTAAAATTGGTTAAACTTGGGGAACAAAAAACCGGCGTGTCTCACGACAGACCGGCTTGAACCATTTAAACAAAATTTAGTTATGATATGAGTAGTCAGTCGATATTGGCTGACCTGTTTGGCTAATCTTTCGGCACATTCCAGTGGAATGAAATCGTAGCTTCATCTTCGTAGATGGAGAACGATATTAGCAGTTTTGAGTCTCCCTCACGCTCGTCATCTGATACATTACTGCTTTGTTCATGTCCTTGAATAAGCCTTTCTCGATAGCATACTGCCATCTGGCTTTTTCGAAGAACATCTCTAGGATTCTGTCTTCATTCATAATTCTTCTTGTTTTGGTTATAGTGCGCAGTCCTTAGCTGCGCTTTTTAGGCTAAAAAGTTTTCGCCATTTCTACAAGTCTCTGCTCTAACAGACAGTGGTTGCAAGAATTAACAAAGAATTGATACGCTTCTTCAAAAGTTGGAATGTTCTCTTCCTTGAAAGAACGAATAAGAACGCCGTTTCTGTATTGGTAAGCCCACACAAGTAGGTCAGCGTTTATCCCAATAGTGTACGATGTACCAAGCTCCTTGCAGCGAAAATGAAGCACATATTCCTTATTTGCTCTATTCTTTAATCGGGAGGCTGTCATATTCTTAATCGGACGCCTGTTGTAGTCATTGTCTCTTAAAATCTTCATATCTATGATGTTTTGGTTATTGGTAGGGAGATTACTCTCCCCGTTTGGCTAGTCGATGTGCTGGAGTACTGTGTTGCCATTTTCTTCTGCTTCTCTCCAGTACTCCTGATCGTCATCAATCTCAAATTGCTCACCGCTGTAGTTATCTTCGCGAGTGAGTTCAATTACTCCGTCGCTATACTCGTACTTGGCTTTGTCTATAGCTTCTTTCTCACTCTCAGCTTCGACACGCACTACGGTATTGAGCATTTCAGTTACTGATACATAATACTTCATAATCTCTATATTTTGGTTAATAGTACGTGGGCGAACCCACGCTTTTGGCTTAGTCGATGTGCTGATAAACATCTCCTCCATGCTCTTTTTCGTTGTCAGCATATAACTCCTGATTAGAGTCAAGCTCTATTTCTTCTTCTACGAAATTATTAGAATCAAGGACGATGTTGCAATTATCGTAGGCCTTTTGTGTCTTCTTTACTGCCTCTTCCTCGCTCTCAGCATCTACGTTGACAATCTTGTTTAAAGTCTCTGTGACTGATACGTAATATCTCTTCATAATTCTCTTTATTTAATTGGTTATAGTGATAGCCCGGAGGCTATCTTTAGGCTAATGCGTTCAATACTCTGTGGGCGTTGTATGCGGCAGGATTGTTGTACTTCATCTTTGCGTAGATTCTGCGCTCACAAATCTCAACGCACGTCTCGTGTGCGATATTCTCTGATAACGCATCAAACGTGTCGTGCGTAGTATCAGAAGGCTTTCCGATATAAACTCTGTAGCCCTCTCTGTAGCATACTATGCGTCTGCCCAGTCTGTAGATGGTTCTACTGCCTTTCTCTGCAAATGTAATTCTTTCCATAATTTTCTGTATTTGGTTATTGGCAGGTAGCCAATGGCTACCAATTTTAGGCTTCGTTCCATGCTTTCCACGCTCTTGGTGATTGCCTCGTTCCAAAGCTTCTCCATGTTGTAGAAAATTTCCTGAAA
>OOCH01002243.1_pt1 | contig 12554 bp, 5 predicted proteins | sample 1671641 | NCBI WGS metagenome assembly OOCH01 (sample SAMN06348177, study PRJEB24527) | human gut metagenome | biome: human gut; feature: ankylosing spondylitis patient; material: feces | host: Homo sapiens | place: China | collected 2015-10
CGTCCGTTGATCCTACGCTGTTCCACCTTATTCTCACCAGCAAATTCTAAAGTTCCGAATGTTTTTTCCATATTTGGGATAACGTGTTTTAATTCCATAAATTGTTTACCTCTTTTCTTTCTATATTTTTAATGATTGATTGTGTCATTCTGCTATCGGAATAATATCTGTCTGCCTGTGAATTATCAAGGGCAAGCGTTGTGCTGCCGCACCCTTGACAATCCCCATTCAGAAAGATAAATGTTAATCAAGCAGAATTTAGTTGAGTTGCCAGCCACGGACTGACTTTTTTTATGATGGGAGGTGAACGGGGAGTTGCTTTCATAAACCGATACCTCCTGTATTATTTAGACTTCTTTACTTTGCGGAATCTCTTATATCCGGCAAAGATAAGACCAGCAGCGGAAATTCCCATCATGGCGAACAATGCGACAAATGGTGTGTTGTCACCTGTTTTTGGTGAATCGCTTGTCTTTGTTGGTGTGCTAGGTTCTTCTGGTGCCGTAGGGGATTCCAGGTTTTCCTTGACCGTCACAGTCTGCCCCTTGTCCTTGATGTCCTTATGTTCAGCTACCTTGATAGGCTCGTCTGGATTGGTTACGTCATATAATTCTTCAAATGTCACAAGCTCTTTGCCGCCAAGCTCCGAAGCATTGAATGTAAATTCAATCTGAACCTCCATTTTAGAATCCTCGGCAGTAAAAGTAAGGTCATTTTCTACACGCTTGCCATTCATTAGAAGTTCAGCATTTTCAGACTTCACCATTTCCCAACCTTTAAGAGTGTATTTCACGCCTTTTTCAAGACCATCTAAAGTGACCGTATCAACGATAGTTACTTTGTCGTCTGCTTCAATCGTCTTTTCACCTGTCGCCTTATCAGTAGCGGTTGTGTGCATAGTGATGATACGTTCCGTAATCGTCACTGTTTGCCCCTCGTCCTCAATATCTTTATGTTCTGCCACCTTTGTAGGCTCGTCTGGATTGGATAAATCGTACAATTCCTCGAATGTCACAAGGTCTTTGCCACCAAGAGCAGAAGCATTGAACGTATAGGAAACCTCAACTTCCATTTCTGATTTTTTCGCAGTGAATGTGTAATCATTTTCCACAGGTTCACCGTCAATCAAAAGCTGTGCATTTTCAGACTTCACCATCTGCCAGCCTTTCAACTGATATTTTGTGCCTTTTGTCAGACCATCTAAAGTGACGGTATCAACGATAGTCACGCTCTTTCCGGCAACGATTGATTTTTCACCTGTCACCTTATCTGTGGCAGTCGTATGGATAATGATTTCTGGTTCATATTCATCTGTGAGTGTACCCAAGTCCACGACTACTTTATTTCTTGACACCACTACATCAAACGCCGGAATCAGCGTCATTCCTTTGTTGGAATCGCAGCGTAATTCTTCGATTGTGTAAGTATCGTAAAGCAATGCACCTTTGCCGTCGTCTGGTGTGGAAGTACCAAACCAGATACCGTCCTCACTGGTCTTTCCGGCGTTGGTATTCTGTTTATGAGATACCCAGTCAGAAGAAGTGGAGAATTGACCGTTTGCGTCCGTAACAATGATATGGCTCTCACCAGTCGTCTTGCTTGTGATCCTAAAGGGAACATTCGTAAGTCGCTTGTGAGTACCGTCACCAATTTTCACACCCTCGATATCCCCACGGATAATCTGGTTGTAGATGGAATGTGCTTCATCTGTTAAATCCATGATTTCACCGTCATTCACAATGTCAAACTCACAGTCAACCGCACCAGTTGTCAAATATCCTGTCGGATTTTTGGATTCTGAAATTTTATAGTGACCGTAAGGAAGTGTATCAGCGTCAGTTGCAGCGATACCGTCAACACCTGTATGGATTGTCTTGACGACTTCATTTTTGTTGTATAGCTTGCCATCTACCAAGACAGCATTATCATTTAAGGAAATGATTGTAAAGGCAGTATCTTTCAAAGTCGCACCGCCTTGTGCTTTCGTATCTTTTGTTTCAAGGTCACGTTTCTGGATTTTGACACCGCCACGGATAACCTTGTCTAATACGGAATACTGGTTGCTGCCGCTTAACGCTACAAGCTCACCATCTTCTGTAATCTGTGCCACATACACGCCTTTTATCTGTTCTGAACTTCCGGCAGCCTGCATATAAGCACCCTCCAATAAGTAACCGTTTGGAGCTGCCTTTTCTTCCATAGTAATAGTACCAAGTGGCAGGCAGATAGTACCGTTTTGTGTATAGAAGCTGTCACCTGATACCTTGTAGGAATCCGCTAATCTTGAGATGTAATGGACTTCATTATTGCTGTCTTTTTCAGCGACTGTCTTTGTCGTCCATGTGCGTGTTGGTTCTGATGGAAGATTGTCTTTCATATAGTAACCGTCATAATACTTCCAGACGAACTCCACACCCTCTAAAGAAGCGTTACCTTGTGGCGTAGCTTTGGAAGTTTCCATATCAATCTTGAAAAGCTCAACCAAAGTGTCTGTGACTTTTGGTGTATCGCTGACTTTCAATGTGGAAGTTTCACCAGCCTTTACCGTCATAGTATAGACGTTCTTATCTAACTGGAATCCTTTTGGAACTTTTGTTTCTTTCACATAGTATGTTGCGGCTCTTAATTCCACAGTGTTAGTATTTCCACTGGCATTTGTCGTAAGTGTGGCAACAGATTTCGTGCAGCCTTTATCAGAATAAACACCATAAGTCGCACCAGAGAGGGAATAACAGTCGTTCCCGTTTGTGACTGTAGCATTACTGGAAGATTTCTGAATCTTGCCATTCCCGACAGCCAGCTTCGCCCAGAACTGTCCTAAGTCCTGCCCCTCGCCGACATAGATATAACCGCCGCAATCATAACGGTCTTTATTTTCTTTAGCGAAAGACTTTGCGTTCTCATAAACTTCTGACTGGATTTTTTCTGATACTTCATCATAGGCAGCTCGTACATTGTTATACCCCCAACCTAAGTGTACGCTCAATCTACGCCAGACAACGCATTGTTCCAATAGATAAACCTGCTTGCTGGAAAGACTATGAGTTTTGGAATACTGTTTGACGTATTCCAGATTCAACGCTACATCTGATATTTGGTCGTTACTCATTCTGTCTTTAGCGTCAACACGATTTTTATATCCTGATTTAAAGTCGGTGTTAATATCTACACAATAGGCAATCTGACCGTCAGCGGTCATTATGCTTTCTTCAAAACTTTTAATTTCTGTACCGCCATTATCAACCTTAACGATTGTTCCTGCTTTACCGTCAGTAGTGGTGTAAACGGAATCCGCAGCATGAATCTGCGTGACAGGTAAAGTAGTAAATACGGTTGCAAGGGTAAGGAAACCCGTAAGCAATCGCTTCATAATCTTATTCATATTTCTTGATTCTCCTTTCGTTTTGGGTAAAAAAATAGACGCTCATTTCTGAACGTCTTAGTTGTTGAAACCATTGGAACTATGCAGGATAGTTTGTTTCATCTTCATTTTTCTATGTTTTTGTTCTTATGCAACCGTAGCAGGAAAAAACTTGTCCTATACAAAATGACGTATTTTCAAGGCTTTCCAGCTATGTTGTTCTTACGAGGTCGCACCAGAACAGAAGGCACGCTCCACCTACGATAATATCCTCCGGGTGGTGAAAAATATCCCGGAGGTTGCAGATCCCATCCGTTTCCTTCGGGCAAGAGAGGTAGTCCATTTCCAGCGTTTCGGTGAAGCACTGAGATCCGTGCAGGAGCAGCTGGATGCCAAAAATTTCTATGCCTTTAACCTGAGCTTTGATGCTCCGTGCAAAGCCTCCTGTGAAGAGTGATGGATCAGAGAAAAAATCTGTCTGACAGGAATCATATCTGAAATAAAAAGAGCTGCACAGCCGGCAGGGATCCTGCGGCTGTGCAGCTTTGAATTTGTTTTTGGGAAAAAGATGTTTGTAACCTGCATTTCTTGTTATGCGTCTTTTTTATCGTCTTTATGCAGATTCTTCTGTGCTGTGGAAAGCATCAGTTTGATTCGATTCAGCTGGTTTACTTCGCTGGCACCTGGATCGTAGTCAATGGCAACGATGTTGGCTTCCGGATGTTCACGGCGAACTTCCTTGATGACACCTTTTCCTACGATGTGGTTCGGCAGGCAGCCAAATGGCTGGATGCAGACAATGTTCGGAACACCGCCGTGGATCAGCTCCATCATCTCTCCGGTCAGGAACCATCCTTCACCGGTCTGGTTTCCGGCGGAAACGATCGGTGCGGCCATTTTTGCAAGATCATGGATATCTGCGGCCGGTGTGAAGTGGCGGCTCTGTTCCAGTGCTTCATTGGCGGTTTTTCTAAGCCAGTCAATGGCTTTCAGGCCAAGGTTTGCAATGGTTGCCTTGGACTTTTTGAAGCCAAGTTTCTCAACCTTGAAGTTCTGGTTGTAGAAGCAGTAGCAGATAAAGTCAATAAGGTCCGGAACAACCGGTTCTGCCCCTTCTGCCTCCAGAAGATCTGCCAGGTGGTTGTTGGCAGCAGGCAGGAACTTGACAAGGATCTCACCTACGATACCAACGCGAGGCTTTTTCTCATCGGAGATCGGGATCGTATCAAAATCATGGACCATCTCACGGCACATTTTTTTGAAGGTACCATGGCTGACGCTGCTGCCTGTTACGAAGGCAATGACGCGCTGCTCCCAGATTTTGTGCTTGCGGTTTACGATACCCTTTTCCAGCTCGTAAGGACGCATGCGATATACGCATTTCATCAGGATATCACCGAATACGGCACCGTAAACGATGCGCCTGATCAGCGGCAGTGTCAGCTTAAAGCCAGGGTTGCTCTCCAGTCCGCTTAAGTTGAGGGAGATAACCGGAATCTGTTCCATGCCGGCTTTTTTCAGAGCACGGCGGATGAATGCGATATAGTTGGAGGCACGGCAGCCGCCGCCTGTCTGAGACATGATGACTGCAGTTTTGTTCAGGTCATATTTGCCGGAAAGAAGAGCATCCATGATCTGTCCCACAACCATCAGGGACGGATAGCAGGCATCGTTGTTTACATATTTAAGGCCCACATCAACAGCATGCTTGTTGTCGTTGGGGAGGACTTCCAGGTTATAGCCGGATGCTTTAAAAGCAGCCTCAAAGATTCCGAAGTGGAATGGAGACATCTGCGGGCAGAGAATGGTGTACTCCTTACGCATCTGCTTGGTAAAGGATATCTTCTCAATGGAAGCCGGCTTGATGTTCCTTTTTTTATTCTGTGCCTGTTTTGCACGGATAGCAGCGATCAGGGAACGGATACGGATCCTTGCCGCACCCAGGTTGTTGACCTCATCGATCTTCAGGCAGGTGTAGATCTTGTCACTTCCATCCAGGATCTCATAAACCTCATCGGTGGTAACGGCATCAAGTCCGCATCCGAAGGAATTCAGCTGGATCAGATCCAGATCCTCTCTTGTTTTTACAAAATTTGCGGCAGAGTAGAGACGGGAGTGATACATCCACTGGTCGTTGACACGGATGGGACGCTCCAGATGTCCAAGGTGTGCAACGGAGTCTTCGGTAAATACGGCGATTCCGTAGCTGTTGATCATATCCGGGATACCGTGGTGGATTTCCGGGTCAATATGGTATGGACGGCCTGCAAGAACGATTCCGCGGCGGCCGGTTTCTTTCAGGTACTGCAGGGTTTCTTCACCCTTTTTCTGGATATCCATATGTACGGCTGCAAGTTCTTCCCAGGCCTTATGGGCAGCAGCTTTGACCTCGGCAGCAGGAATATCCTGGAATTCTTCCACAAGGCGGTTTGTCAGGATATCCTCGGAAGTAAATGCCAGGAACGGGTTGCGGAAGGTGATGGATGGATCACTGAGCTCGTCCACATTGTTCTTGATATTTTCCGCATAGGAAGTAACGATCGGGCAGTTATAATGGTTGACCGCATCCGGGAACTCGTTGCGTTCGTAAGGGATGCATGGGTAGAAGATAAATTTCACACCGTTACGGATCAGCCATGTGACATGTCCGTGAGCAAGCTTGGCCGGGTAGCATTCGGATTCACTTGGGATGGATTCGATACCCAGCTCGTAGATCTTACGTGTGGAAGTAGGAGAAAGTACCACCTGGTATTTCAGCTCTGTAAAGAAGGTATACCAGAACGGGTAATTTTCAAACATGTTCAGAACACGTGGGATACCAACCTGTCCACGGGTAGCCTTATCTGCGGAAAGTGGTTCATAGGAAAAGAGCCTCTTATATTTGTAATCGAAAAGGTTCGGGATATGATCCTTGTTCTTTTCCTTTCCAAGTCCGCGCTCACAGCGGTTTCCGCTGATGTATTTACGGCCGCCGGAGAATTTGTTGATGGTCAGACGACAGTTGTTGGTACATCCGCGGCAGTTTGCCATGGAGGTGGTGTACTGGAGGCTGTTGATCTGATCGATGGAAAGCATGGAGGTTTTTTCACCCTCCTGATAGCGCTCCCTTGCGATCAGAGCAGCACCGAAGGCACCCATGATCCCGGCGATATCCGGGCGGATAGCCTGGCAGTTGGCAATCTTCTCAAAGCTGCGGAGAACTGCGTCATTATAGAAGGTACCACCCTGTACAACGATATGCTTGCCAAGCTCGGAAGCATCGGAAACCTTGATAACCTTGTAGAGGGCGTTTTTGATAACGGAGTAGGCAAGACCAGCGGAGATATCGGAAACCTCAGCGCCTTCCTTCTGGGCCTGCTTAACCTTGGAGTTCATAAATACAGTACAGCGTGTTCCAAGATCAATAGGATGTTTTGCAAAAAGAGCTGCTTTTGCAAAGTCCTGTACGGTGTAGTTCAGGGATTTTGCGAAAGTCTCGATAAAGGAACCACAACCGGAGGAACATGCCTCGTTAAGCTGTACACTGTCTACCGTCTGGTTACGGATCTTGATGCATTTCATATCCTGACCGCCGATATCCAGGATGCAGTCTACTTCCGGATCAAAGAAAGCAGCTGCATAGTAATGGGAAACAGTCTCAACCTCACCTTCATCAAGAAGAAGAGCCGCTTTGATCAGGGCCTCGCCGTAACCGGTGGAGCAGGAAAAGGCAATCTCGGCGTCTTCCGGAAGAAGTTCATAGATCTCCTGGATGGAACCGATGGTGGTCTTCAGCGGATTTCCGTTATTATTGCTGTAGAATGAGTACAGAAGTGTTCCGTCTTCGCCTACCAGTGCAGTTTTGGTAGTGGTGGAACCGGCGTCGATTCCCAGGAAACATTTTCCCTTATATGTAGAAAGGTTGCCGGTTTTTACCTTGTAGGCACTCTGGCGGTCGTGGAAAGCCTGATAGTCGTCCTCTGTGGCAAAAAGCGGCTCCATACGTTCTACCTCAAAGTCCAGTTTGATGGTGGTACGCATGCGTTCTTTCAGTTCAATAAGAGATACGGTTACGTCCTGCTTCGCGTTCAGGGCGGAACCGATAGCTGCGAACAGATGGGAATTGTCCGGCGCGATAATGTGTTCGTCATCCAGCTTCAGGGTGCGGATAAAAGCGGTCTTCAGTTCGGAAAGGAAGTGAAGCGGGCCGCCCAGGAATGCAACGTGTCCGCGGATCGGTTTACCGCAGGCAAGACCGGAGATGGTCTGGTTGACAACTGCCTGGAAAATGGAAGCGGAAAGGTCTTCCTTGGTTGCTCCGTCGTTGATCAGCGGCTGGATATCTGTCTTTGCGAAAACACCGCAGCGTGCCGCAATGGGATAAAGAGCCTTGTAATGTTTGGCGTATTCATTAAGACCTGGTGCATCGGTCTGGAGCAGAGATGCCATCTGGTCAATGAAGGAACCGGTACCGCCGGCACAGATGCCATTCATACGCTGCTCTACATTTCCGTTTTCGAAATAGATGATCTTGGCATCCTCGCCTCCAAGCTCGATAGCAACATCCGTCTTTGGTGCCAGCTTCTGCAGGGAAGTGGATACGGCGATAACCTCCTGTACAAAAGGTACTTCCAGATGATTGGCAAGTGTCAGTCCGCCGGAACCTGTGATAACCGGGCAGAGTGTAAGTTCACCGAGCTGATCCTCTGCTTTCTGAAGAAGATCCGCAAGTGTTTCCTGGATATTTGCAAAATGTCTCTCATAATCGGAGAAGACAAGGGTATCGTTTTCGTCTAAGATCGCGATCTTGACAGTGGTGGAACCAATGTCAATTCCAAGTGTGTGTTTCTTCATAAAAAATTGATTTCCTCCTTGCTGTATCTATACAGGGGTTGCCCGACTCTGGCATTACTGTCAGGCGGGAGTGATTTCTTCTTATTAAAAGGATTTTTAAGCGAATACTCTATATTATACGATATCGTTTAAAAAATGGCAATGTAAAAGTTTAACAATCAGTAGCAGGAAAGAAAAAAATGTGTTATGATATTGACTAAAAGTTCCGGATAGTGACTGTGCCAGGAGGCAGTTTGGGCTGCTTTTTAGGAAGAGAACCGGAACCAGATGACCCAAAATGTTTTTTAGAAGGGGAATGAAATGGCAGAATATAAACTGATTACAACAGAAGGAAGAGCGAAAAGAGGAGAGTTTAAGACGGTTCACGGAACGATCCAGACTCCTGTTTTCATGAATGTAGGAACAATTGCAGCAATTAAGGGTGCGGTTTCCACTGTGGATCTTCATGAGATCGGTACGCAGGTACAGTTATCCAATACCTATCATCTTCATGTGCGTCCTGGTGACAAGGTGGTAAAACAGCTTGGAGGTCTTCATGAATTTATGAACTGGGACAGACCGATTCTTACCGATTCCGGCGGATTTCAGGTGTTTTCCCTGGCAAAGCTGCGTAAGATCAAGGAAGAGGGTGTGTATTTTAACTCTCATATTGATGGCCACAAGATCTTTATGGGACCGGAAGAGAGTATGCAGATCCAGTCCAATCTGGCATCTACCATTGCCATGGCCTTTGATGAGTGCCCGAGCAGTGTGGCGGAGAGGGATTATGTGCAGCGGTCTGTAGCGCGTACAACCCGCTGGCTTCAGAGATGTAAAGATGAGATGGTCCGTCTGAACAGCCTGCCGGATACCATCAACAAGGATCAGCTTCTTTTTGGTATCAACCAGGGTGCGGTTTATGAAGATATCCGTATTGAACATGCACAGGCGATTGCAGAGATGGATCTGGACGGTTATGCGGTTGGTGGTCTTGCAGTTGGAGAGAGTCATGAGGAGATGTACCGGATTCTGGATGAGGTGGTTCCGCATCTTCCGCAGAACAAGCCGACGTATCTGATGGGCGTTGGTACTCCGGCCAATATCCTGGAGGGTGTTGAGCGAGGTATTGACTTTTTTGACTGTGTATATCCGAGCCGTAACGGTCGTCATGGTCACGTATATACAAACCATGGCAAGATGAATCTTTTTAATGCGAAGTATGAACTGGATTCCAAACCGATCGATGAGGAGTGCCAGTGCCCGACCTGCCGTCATTACAGCAGGGCGTATATCCGTCATCTTCTGAAGGCGAAAGAGATGCTTGGTATGAGGCTTTGTGTACTGCATAATCTTTATTTCTACAATCATATGATGGAAGAGATCCGGGATGCTCTGGATGCCGGAAATTTTGCGGCTTATAAGAAGATGCGTCTGGAAGGGTTCGAGGAAGGTAAGATTAACGGGAACCGGTAGTTTTTATTTATAAAATTTGCGTAAATTACTTTGATTTTATAAGAAAACTCTTGAAGGTTTTTTGGTTTTTGTGTATGATAGTACGAAGTGACATTTTTTATAGTGGCGGGAGCTGCTATAGGTCAGAAACGGCGGGTGACCGCATAAGAAGAATTGATTTTATCAGGAGGAATTTGGAATGATCGCATCATCTACAGCAGCAGCTGGCGGACTTAGCGCGGGTCTTGGTATTGTCTGGATCGTAGTTCTGTTTGGAATTATGTATTTTATGATGATCCGTCCGCAGAAGAAGGAGCAGAAGAGAACTCAGACTATGTTGAACAGCATGGAGGTTGGTGACAGTGTTGTTACTACCAGTGGTTTTTATGGTGTTGTTATTGATATGACTGAGGAAGATGTTATTGTTGAGTTTGGTAATAATAAGAATTGCCGTATTCCTATGAGGAAGCAGGCGATTGCTGAGGTTGAGAAGGCTGATCAGGCTTCTGCTTGATGCTTTTTTCGCAATAACTTGAATATGAGAGAGGCACTGCGTTTTTTGTGACGTGGTGTCTTTTTTTGTATTTGTATGTGGATGAACGGACGAACGAACGGATGAAGGGACGCCGGGGAAGGGGATGCTGGCTGGTCTGCGGCTTCGTCGGGGGCTGGCTTCTAGGACACTGAAAATCTGCTAAAAGCGTTTTTAAAAAGTCCGAACTCGCGGCCTGCTGCCGCTCAGACAGCGGACTTTTGAAAAACAACGCAGATTCCCGCCGTCCAAGAATCAGCTCCCCTCCTGCAGAAGCAGAGCCATCCAGCATCCCCTTCCCCGGCTGGTGCTTCCGGTGAGAAATAGTGTCGTTTGACGGTTGGTTGTGGGTCGTCAGCGCTGCGCTGGACGACTGCAATGGCTGAGTTTGTGTTTGGTTGGGGGGGACGGCTGAGGCGCTGCGCTGTCAGCCTGGGGTTGCGGATGTGCTAGAATTGCGGATGTGATGGGAGAATAGCCTTTGATGCCAGCGCAGACGGACTGTGTGGATGTGCTAGGATTGTGGGTGTGATGGGAATATGGCAATTGTAATATTGTATAGAAATAAGTGGATTTTTGGTAAAATTCGTGTAATAATGATGTTACTATCAGAAATGAGAGTGACGATGGCTCTGGAATATCGTAAAATTGTAAATAAGAATGAATTTTCAGAAAGGGGTTGGATTTATGGGTCTTATCAGAGCGGCTGTGGGTGCAGCGGGTGGTACGTTGGCGGATCAGTGGAAGGAGTTTTTTTACTGTGAGGCTATGGATAAAGAAGTGATGGTTGTGAAGGGGACGAAGAGGTCTTCTTCCAGGTCTTCCAATAAGCATGGGAGTGATAATATCATTTCCAGCGGCAGCGGGATCGCTGTGGCGGACGGTCAGTGTATGATGATTGTGGAGCAGGGAAAGGTTGTTGAGGTTTGTGCGGATCCGGGAGAGTATACGTATGATGCTTCTACGGAGCCGAGTATTTTTTCAGGTAGTCTGGGTGACGGAATCAGGAAGACCTTTGATACGATCGGGAAGAGGTTTGCTTTTGGCGGTGATACGGGTAAGGATCAGAGGGTGTATTATTTTAATACCAAGGAGCTTGTGGATAACAAGTTTGGTACTGCTAATCCGATCCCGTTCCGGGTTGTGGATTCCAGGATCGGGCTGGATGTGGATGTGGCTGTGAGGTGTCATGGTGTTTATTCCTACAGGATCGCGGATCCCCTTCTTTTTTATACGAATGTGTGTGGAAATGTGGAGCGGGAGTATACCAGAGAGGAGCTGGACGGACAGCTGAAGGCGGAGTTTATCAGTGCGCTGCAGCCTGCTTTCGGAAGGCTTTCGGAGCTGGAGATGCGTCCGAATCAGATCGTGACTCATAATACGGAGCTGGAGAATGCCATGAATGAGGTGCTTTCTGCCAAGTGGGAGGAGCTTCGTGGGCTTAAGGTAGTCAGTGTGGCACTTGGTTCTGTGACATTGCCGGATGAGGATGCCGAGATGATCAAGCAGGCTCAGCGTACGGCTATGATGCGTGATCCTGCTATGGCTGCGGCTACTCTGACCGGGGCCCAGGCGGATGCTATGAAGGCTGCGGCTTCTAATTCAGCAGGGGCTATGACTGGCTTTATGGGCATGGGTATGGCTGCTAATGCAGGTGGTATGAATGCGCAGCACTTGTTTGAGATGGGCCAGAAGCAGCAGGCGCAGCAGAGTGTACAGCAGCAGGCAGCGCAGCCGGTTTCGCCGGCAGGGAACGGAGCAGGGGCTGCGGCTGCGGCTGGTTCCTGGACCTGCAGTTGTGGTGCGGTTTCTTCGGGGAAATTCTGTCCGGAGTGTGGTTCACCGACAAACGGTGCAAAATTCTGTTCCAACTGCGGACATAAATTAGTATAAAAATCCGGCGGCGGCTGTTTTATTTTCGCGAAAGCGGACAAATGTGCAGTCAAGCGGGGAAAGCTCTTGATAAGGGTGATATAAAAAGAGCTGTTATGCATAAAAGTATTTTTGGAATACTTGCATGACAGCTCTTTTTTGTTTATAATGACACATACTTGAAACAGTGCGTATGCAGTGTGTACATCTTTGGGCAGGATAGTCATAAAGAAACTGTATACACGCAGGAATGGAGGAACGGTTTGAATTTAGATGGATTAAATGACTGCCAGAAAAGGGCGGTAAAACAGACAGAGGGGCCAGTGTTAATTATTGCCGGGGCAGGTTCGGGAAAAACACGTGTTTTGACAAACCGCATTGCATATCTGATTGAGGAACAGGGCGTGAATCCATGGAATATCATGGCAATTACCTTTACAAATAAAGCAGCAGCAGAGATGCGGGAACGTATCGACAATCTGGTGGGATTCGGTTCGGAGAGTATCTGGGTGAGCACCTTCCATT
>OOCH01002244.1_pt1 | contig 12553 bp, 10 predicted proteins | sample 1671641 | NCBI WGS metagenome assembly OOCH01 (sample SAMN06348177, study PRJEB24527) | human gut metagenome | biome: human gut; feature: ankylosing spondylitis patient; material: feces | host: Homo sapiens | place: China | collected 2015-10
CGGAGGGGGCAAGACCCCTCCCTACAAATCGAACCGTAAAAGGGTGCAGCGGCAAGGCTGCGGGCCGGCAAACAAAAAGGCTGCACACGCAAAACGGTGTGCAGCCTGAAACTGTTTAATAGTTATCGCGGGATTTTTTGCGGAGCTTGCGCCAAATATTGAATGCAGAGATAGCGATGGCCAGAAGCAGCAGGGCAACGACCATCCAGCCGCTGCCGCCATCCTCATAGCTCTTCATCTCGCTCCACTGGGCATCCATGGCGGCGTTGATGTCGTCGGGCAGAGTCTCAAAGACCTCCGCCTTGTCCAGAACCTCCGCGCTCGGGTAGGCAATTTCGCTGTACTTCAAATCGTCGTCCAGCATCTCCCACACGGCGGTGATGGGGGTGGAATAGCCGATGAAGTCCGCGTTGGCAAGGCCGACGTCCGGCTCACACAGGTAGTTGATGAACATTTCGGCGGCCTCCCGGTGTTTGGCGTTGGCCGGAATGCACATGCTGTCGATGAAGAAGTTGACGCCTTCCTCCGGGTGGACGAAAGCAAGGTCTGGGTTTTCGTCGATCATCGTGATGGCATCGCCCGCATAGTAGGGCGCCATGGCGGCCTCGCCACCCTCCATCTTGTCAAAGACCTCGTCCATAACGTAGGCCTGCACGATGTTCTTCTGGGCTTTCAGCGCGTCGGTGATGGCGGTGATCTCGTCAACGGACTGCGGATTCATCGACAGACCAATCGTCTTGGCTGCAATCGCGTAAGCGTCGCGGGAATTGTTGAACATCAGCACATTGTTTGTGTACGCAACATCCCACATGTCCGCCCATTTCGTGGGCGGCTCCTCGACCATCGTCGTGTTGTAGATCAGGCCCGTTGTGCCCCACATGTAGGGCACGCTGTACTTGTTGCCGGGGTCGAAGCTGCGGTCCAGATATGTTTCACCGATGCCGGCAAAGTTCGGAATGTTGTCCATGTTCAGCTCGGACAGCATGCCCTCCTTGGCCATCTTGCCCACCATGTAATCCGATGGGAAGATGACATCATAGGATACGCCGCCGGATTTCAGCTTGGCGTAGAGGCTCTCGTTGGAGTCGTAGGTCGTGTAATTGACCTTGATGCCGGTCAGCTCCTCGAATGCGGACAGAACGTTGATGCTCTCGTCAGAACCGTCGGAGATGTACAGGCCGTTGTTGTAGACATTCAGCGTGATATGGTCGTTGGCAAAGCGCTTCCAATCGTAGTCGCCGGAGACGGAAATATCCTCGTTGACCTCGATGTCATCGGCGGCCAGCACCGGCGCGGCGCTCATCATGGTGACAGTCAGTGCGGCCAGCGCTGCAGCGGAAAACTTTTTCAGCTTCATCTTCAGCGCCCCCCTTCGTCCAGCATGGCTTTGCGGATGGCTTTCTGGTTGCGGCGGTAGGCGCGGGAGTCTGCGGCGTTGGAAATCAGGATGATTGCCAGAATGACGCAGAATATGACTGCAGACAGCGCGTTGATCTCGGGGCTGACCTTCTTGCGGGTCATCGAGTAGATGGCGATAGGCAGTGTCTGCATCGTGCCGGAGTTGAAGTAGGAAATCATGAAGTCATCAATAGAGTAGGTCAGGCAGATGAGGAATGCCGACAAAATGGCCGGGGACAGCTGCGGCATGATGACTTTGGTGAAAGCCTGGCGCGGTGTGCAGCCCAGATCCAGCGCTGCATTGTACAGGCTGGGATCGAGCTGGCGCAGCTTGGGGCCTACATTAAAGATAACATACGGGATATTGAAGGTGATGTGCGCAATCAGCAGCGTCGGCCAGCCGAAGATGCCGCTCTCGCCGCCGATGCCGAAGTTCTGCGCCATGACGAAGAGAAGCATCAGCGAGACACCGGTGATGATCTCCGGATTGACGACAGGCACATAGCTGATGTTATTGATGATGAGCTGGCTTTTGCGGGACATCGAGTTGATGCCAAGGGTCGCCAGCGTGCCCAGCACCGTGGCGATAATGCTGGACACCAGCGCCAGCACAAGGCTCAGACCCAGCGCGGACAAAATCATCTCGTTGTGGAACAGGCTTTTGTACCAGCCGAGGGTGAAGCCCGTAAAGTTCGAGCGGGATTTGCTCTCATTGAAGCTGAACGCAATCATGACCGCGATGGGCAGATACATGAAGCAGAACACCAGAATGACGTAGGTGCGCATGAGCAATGCGGAATGTTTTTTTGCCATATCACATCACTCCTTCCATCTCGGACTCGTCAAAGCTCGAAGTGAAGCTCATGCAGAGCAGGACAATGACCATCAGCACCAGGCTCATGGCGGAGCCGAGGTTCAGATTGTAGGAGTTGCCAAGGAACTGCAGCTCAATCAAATCGCCGATCAGCAGGTTGGAGCCGCCGCCCAGCATACGGCTGATAATAAAAGTAGAGACCGCGGGCACAAACACCTGCGTGATGCCGGTGGCAATGCCGGGGCCGGTCAGCGGGACGAGCACCCGAAACAGAATATGCCAGACGTTGCAGCCCAGATCCTGCGCGGCCTCAATGATGGAATCATCGATTTTTGTCATGGCCGTGTAGATGGGCAAAATCATAAACGGCAGGTAGTTGTACACCATGCCCAGCACAACCGCACCTGAGGTGTTGATCATGTTGAAGGGGCCGAGGCCGAACAAACCGAAGAACTTGTTGATAAGGCCGTTTTTCTCCAGCAGTGTCATCCAGGCGTAGGTGCGCAGCAGGAAGTTCATCCACATGGGCAGCATAATGAGCATCAGCATAATGTGCTGCTTGTTGGCGCGCAGGCGGGAGAGAAAATACCCCACCGGAAACGCCATGACCAGGCAGATCACGGTAGAGATCGCGGCCAAAATCAGGCTGCGGGCAAACACGCTGGAATACCGCCCGATCTGGGTGAGGTTGTCGAAGGTGAACTGGCCGTCCGCGTTCGTCATGGCGTACCAGATGACGATGAAAAGCGGTACGACTGTGAAAATGGCCATCCAGACCAGATACGGCCCGGCCAGCCAGCGGGAGGATTTGGATTTGAGCATGGATCACACCTCCGAACGCTTCATGATATGAATTTCGTCCGGGCCGATGTTCATGCCGATAAGCTCGCCGGGCTGGCTGGCCTGGGTGGAATGGATGATCCACTCATAGCCTTCCACATCGACGTGCATTTCAAAATGTACGCCCTTGAAGATGACCTCGCGCACCAGGCCGGTCAGCATGCCGACAGACGGCGGCACGATCTGCACGTCCTCGGGACGGATGACGACCTGCACCGGCTCGTTGGGCTTGAAGCCGCGGTCCACACAGGTAAAGTCATGACCGCCGAAGTTGACGAAAAAGTCACGCAGCATCACGCCGTCCACGATGTTGGAATCACCGATAAAGCGGGCGACAAAGGCGTTCTTGGGCTCGTTGTAAATATCCTGCGGAGAACCGATCTGCTGGATCTTGCCGCCGGACATGACCACGACTGTGTCCGACATGGTCAGAGCTTCTTCCTGGTCGTGGGTGACATAAACGAAGGTGATATTCATCTCGCGCTGCAGGCGCTTGAGCTCCAGCTGCATCTCCTTGCGCAGCTTGAGGTCCAGGGCGCCCAGAGGCTCGTCGAGAAGCAGGATCTCCGGCTCATTGACCAGGCTGCGGGCGATGGCCACGCGCTGCTGCTGGCCGCCGGACATCTGGCCGATGCTGCGGCGCTCGAAACCCTTCAGGCCCACGACTTCCAGCATATCCCGCACTTTGCGGCGGATGGTCTCTTCGTCCATCTTCTTGAGGCGGAGGCCGAAGGCCACATTCTCAAAGACGTTCAGGTGGGGGAACAGCGCGTATTTCTGGAACACGGTGTTCACCGGACGCTTGTAGGGCGGTACACCTGTGATGTCCTCTCCTTTCAGCAGCACTTTGCCGGACGTCGGTTCCAGAAAGCCCGCGATGAGGCGGAGGGTGGTGGTTTTGCCGCAGCCGGAGGATCCCAGCAGCGTCACAAACTCTTTGTCATGGATGTCGAGGTTCAGCCCATCCAGGATGCGCTGACCATCAAATTCCACTACGATGTCTCGCAGCGAAACGATCACCGAGTTGTTCATTTCTTTCCTATATCCTCCTTGTAACTCAGATACGAAAAAAGACAGGGGTTTACTCCCCCATCCTCTCGTACCAGGGTGACTTTGAGTCTGCTCCCGCAACCATCCCACACCGTCTGAACGGCCTTTTTTGTGTCATACCGCGTCGTTCTCCCTTGCAATCCGTCAGGATTGCTGCGGAAGTCCTCCTTGTCTGACGCAAAAACGCCTCGCCCATCCAATATGTGCTGGCTGTGGGAGCAGACTCATCCCCGCACAACATCCATGACGACCGTAACATTGCGCAGTTATTCTGCCCTGTCTTGTCTATCTTAAACAATCTTTGTCAAAATGTCAATCACTCTGCTGATGTTTGCCGAAACTTTGACTCCGAGGGAGCTTTTCCCACCCGGGTTTTACATCAATTTTGCATATAGCGTTTCCTCATACAGCATAAAAGCACCTACAGTGCAGAACTGCGGGTGCTTTTGGGATAAATTCTCAGGTGTCGGCTTTCAGCTGCCGGGCCGTCAGGCAGAGGGCCTGCACGGTCTGGCCGTCCACAGTGTAGACAGAGCTGTCGCCCGACACCATCATATAATAGCCGTCGGTGCCGATGGCATACGTCAGGGTGACAGTGCCGTCCGTCGTCGTCACCTCTGCTGTCACCAGCGGGGCGTCGAAGCCGCAGGCGGAAAGGTCAGCGGCAGTGTCCTGCCCGGTGACATAGCTGGCCAGTGCGGCCAGCAGAGCGTCCGTCTTGTCGGTGTCCAACGCAGCATCCGGCTCATCTGTGAGCTGCCAGACGGTCTGGTAGGTGGTGCTGTCGGCCTCCGTGGACTGGGAGACGGATTGCAGCTTGACCGTCTCGCCGCTTTGGAGGGTATAGCGCACGGCCTCGATGTCCGAGACAGTAATGCCCGCCGGGCTGAATGCCCCGAAGAGCTCCGCCTTCGTCTGTTCCATGCAGCGGAACCTGGCCGCGTCCACGGTGTAGACAGCGTCGCCGCCCTCCCGCCGGACGTACACATCCCCGGTGACGGGGTTCTCCGCTCCCACGGTAAGGGTGGTACTCTCCCCCGCCGCCGAAACATTTACAACAAGCCGGGGCGCGTCGAAGCCGTAGTCCTCGCCGGGCTGCGCCTCGAGCTGGCGCCTGGCCTTCATGCCTGCCAGCGCGGTCCGGATGGTGTTGCAGGCCGAATCATCCAGATGGTAGGCCGGGTCCTCGGTCAGCGTCCAGCCGTCGTCAGAGGGCCGGAGCGTCAGCGTCTCGCCGCCATACTGGATGGAGACGCTTTCCAGCGTGGCGATGGTCACATCCAGCAGCGGGATGCTGCCGTCCTCGGCCTCACTGGCGGCCTGTTCGGCCTTCTGGTTCGCGTGGGTCAGCAGGGCCAGCGCCGCCCCGGCGGCGAGGACGAATACCAGCAAAACGATGAGGGTATGCTGTTTTGCTTTCATGGCGTGCCTCCTTATTTGCGGCGTCGCAGCAGCACCACCACTGCGCCCACGGCCAGCACAGCCGCTGGGAGGATGAGGACGAACACCAGACCCAGCACAGCGGCGGTGTGGCCCGAGATGGTGATGGGCGCAGCTTCCAGCGCCTTGGACTCCACGAGGGTGGTCCCCTCCTGCCCGGCCAGAGAGGCAGCGCAGCCCTGCAGGAAGGTCACGTTGCCGGGAACAGTCTGATAGACGGCCTCGTTGTCCATGTTGCCGCAGTTGACCCAGATGACCTCTGCGCCGGTGCTGTTATTGGAAGCATAGGCTGCCAGTGCAAAGGGGCCGTCGGGGTCGCCGTCTTCCTGCTCGGCGGTGGTCATCTCATAGCCCGCCGCCTTGCTGTAGGAGCTCTCGGTACTGACCAGCAGGGCTTCCGAGGCGATGCCCTCCGTTTCAGTGATGGTGATGCCCTGCGCCATCTGCAGCAGGACGCGGCGGCTGGTGTCGATTCCGTCCAGCGTGCCGCTTTCGGTGTCGGTGGCGTAATCCGGCAGCAGATAGTAGGGGTAACCGTTCAGGTAATGGCCGCTGTCCCCTTCCACCACAAGGCCGGTCGTGCGGGTCAGTCCAAACTCGGCCATCAGGGCGTCAAGATTCGGGGTGGAGTAATAGCTATCGGTGGTGAGCATCAGATGTCCGCCATTTTTCAGGTAGGCGCGCAGGGCCGACATCTCATCCACGAGGCCGCCCGTCGATGCAAAGTCCTGCTGCGGGTCATTGATGATGAGCAGGTCGCAGTCGTCCGGGATGGTGTCCGTCAGCAGGTCGAGGGGGCTGACGGAGAGGTTCTGGCCTTCCAGCGCATCGGTCAGGGTGTCGGTGAGGCGCTGTTCGCCGTGGTTCGTCGTGTAGTAGGCGTGGAGCTCTTCGCCGCTGGTGATGCGGTAGATGGCAGCGGTGAGCTTATTTTCGCCGCCAAAGGTCACACTGTAGCTGCCGGTGGTGTAGTAGTCGGAGTAGTCATAATCGTAGAGGTCGGACGCCGCCAGCACGGCGCTCTTCTCCCCCGAGACGAGGATGAGACTGCCGTTCTCAGCCGACTGCACACCGTACTGGGCGGCGAAGGTCGGGTAGACGGCGGGGTCTTTCGTCTCCCACTTGATGTGGCCGCTCTCGGAGGCGTAGCGGTCCAGCAGCTTTGTGATGATGGCGTCCTCGCTGCCCGTCTCGGCCAGATAGTAGATGGTGACATCCTGCGTCAGGGCGTGGGCGATGTCCTTGGAGCTGTCGCTGAGGGTGTAGAGCCCGGCCTCCGAGAGGTCGAACTCGGTGTACTTCGTCGGAACGGCCCGGACGATGAGGTTGAGCAGGACGGCCAGCACGACCACCAGCACCGTGACCGCCGAGGCATAGATGCCGCTGCCTATCCGCAGACGTTCCAGCGAGCCTGCGCTTTTTTTCTCAAATTTCTTCATAGTCTGCCCCCCTCTCAGTTCCAGCGGCGCTTCTCGATGCCCTGCGCCGTAAAGAAGAGGAAGAGCACCGTCACCGTCAGATAATAAACCAGCGTCGGGATGGAAAAGCTGTTGTTGACGAACTCCTCAAAGGGCGCAAACAGGCAGAGGGCGCTCAAGACAGCACTGAACGCTTCGGTGAGCCATGCGCTGCGCAGCAGGAATAGAGCGCTCAGCCCGGCACAGAGGGCCGCAAAGCAGAAGCAGCCCAGCGTGAAGCTCCGGGTGCGCAGGCCCACCGCAAGGGAGGCTCCCGCCGACAGAGCCGTAAAGACCACCAGTGCCACGGCGCTCCCGGCGTTGAACATACTGCGGAGGCTGGGCATCATATAGGCCAGCAGCAGAGCCGAAAAGCCCATGACTGCCGCGATGATCTGGTTCTCCGTGAGGCCGGAGCAGAACTCGCAGACGGCAATGGCCGCACAGCCCAGCAGGAAATAGCACAGCAGCGCGGCGAAATTTGCCCCGCAGGCCGAGGCCGTGCCGCCCAGCAGCCAGAGCACGACGATCATGATGCCGTCGGCCAGACAGGGCAGCGCGAACACGGTGCAGAGGGCCAGATACTTGCCCACCACAATGCCCCACACGGACACCGGGCTGGTGAGAAGCAGCTGGTCGGTGCGGGCGCGGCGCTCTTCGGCCAGCGAGCGCATGGCCAGCACCGGAAAATAGAGCAGCAGCATGAAGATCGTTCGGTAGAGCGTATAGTAGCCAAAATCCGTCAGGCCGTAACCGAGGTTCAGGGCCAGAAAATAGATGCCGGAAGCCGCCAGCAGAAAGGCCGTAAGCACATAGCCCATCATGCCGTGAAAAAAGCTGCGCAGCTCCCGCTTGTAGATGGCAAGCATCGAATCAGTCCTCCTTTTTATCCGAAGTCTCTTCCGGAGCCGTCAGCTCAAGGAAGAGCTCTTCCAAATCGCGCTCTTCGGCGGCAAGGTCCACGACAGCGGCCAGATGCCCCTGCGACAGGATGAGCGCCTTGTCGCAGACGGCCTTCACTTCACTGAGGATGTGGCTGGACAGGATGACCGTGTGGGTGCGGCCCAGCTCCCGGATGAGGCGGCGCAGCTCGATGACCTGCGCCGGGTCGAGACCCACGGTGGGTTCGTCCAGAATGATGAGCTGCGGACTGCCCAGCAGCGCCTGCGCCACGCCCACCCGCTGGCGGTAGCCCTTCGAGAGGCTGCGGATGAGCCGGGGCAGAACGTCTTCCAGACCGGTACGGCGGGCGGCAGACTGCACCTGTGCCGGGCGGTCTGCTTTCTTGACGCCTTTCAGTTCGGCGGCAAAGTCGAGATATTCGGCCACCGTCATCTCCGGGTAAAGGGGCGGCTGTTCCGGCAGATAGCCCACGCAGGCCTTGGCGGCGTCGGCTTCCTCGGGCAGCGGATGGCCCGCCACCGTCACCTGTCCCTCCGTGGCGGCGAGGTAGCCGGTGAGGATGTTCATGATGGTGGACTTGCCGGCACCGTTCGGCCCCAGCAGGCCGTAGATGACGCCGTCCTCCACCGTGAAAGAGATGTCGTCCACTGCAAGGCGGCTGCCGTATTTCTTGGTGAGGTGGGATACTTCTATCACAAAAAACGCTCCTTCTCTGCGGGTGTCCCCGGGAATATCTGCATCATTTTAGCCCGAAAATGTGTCAGAAATAAGATAAACCTGTGTGCGTTTCCAAATATTGTTTCTTTTGCGCTGATGCGGCAGTTTTCGCGGCCGGACGCAAAAAGAGCGCCGCTCCCCGCAAAGGGAACGACGCTCTTGGAAGCCTTGTAATTGTTGCAATTACTTACGGCCGAAACGCTTGTTGAAGCGCTCAACACGTCCGCCGGTGTCGACCAGCTTCTGCTTACCAGTGTAGAAAGGATGGCACTTGGAGCAAACTTCGACGTGGATCTCGGGCTTGGTGGAACGAGTCTTGATGACGTTGCCGCATGCGCAGGTGATGGTGCAGTCAACGTAGTTCGGATGGATACCCTGTTTCATTCTTTTCACCTCATTTCTGGTTCTGACTTATTGGGGCCATATTTAATGTATGTGCCCATCACAACCTTCAATATCGGCTACCCCCTCGAGCGGCCTTGGAAACGATTGCCTTAATATTATATCACTCCACGGAAAAATTGCAAGAGGATATTTTGACTTTTTTGCACTTTTTTCTGGAAAGTCCTTCTCTCCGCCCCGGAAAACGAACAAGCCCGGCAGAAAACTCTGCCGGGCCGTTTCTGATTCCTCCAGCCTCACCTGGGAATGGGCGTTCCGGCTCCCGCAGGACGGCTGCTTTCCGCAAAAGCAGCCGTCAGAGCCAGAGTTCCAAGACAAGGCTTATCTGCATCGCATCCGAAAGACACGATGAAACGAATTTACTGGACAAAGTAAATGCCGTCGGCACCCTCCACATCCGAGATGGCTACCATGAGCAACTCGTCCTCGTCCGTCCAGGTAAAGATGCAGGCGTAGCGCAGCTCCACGCCGTTGTAGTCGAAGATGACGCCCACGCTGCCGTCGTCGAGATACTGGTAAGTGCCGTTCAGCGTGCCGCCGCCCTGGATCATCTTTGCGCCGCCTGCGGCGTCAAAGGTGAACTGCAGCGTGCCGCCGTATGCCGCCAGAGACTCGTCCATCTCGGCCTGGGTCATCTCGCTACCGTCGATGTAGCCGCCGGCAAACGACCAGACCGTGTTGCTCATGTCCGGCGTATCTGCCTGCGGAAGCTCCCACAAAGAGTTTTCCTCTTCCAGTACAGCTGCCGTAGGGGCTGCATCCACAGAGATGGCCGGCGCGGCCAGCACCGGTGTCGAAAGCGAGGCCAGAAGTGCCGCGCTGAGTGCAAGAGAAGTGATACGTTTCATAAAACTTTTCCTCCTTGTGCGATATTCGGAGAGCACATTTTGTCTGGTTCCAGTATACTCTTTTCTGCCCCTGCGGCGGACAGTTTGACACGATTCGCCCCGAAACTGCGCTCAATCGACCCGGCTCACAGGGAAACGCGGAGGATGAATCTGCCGTCCTGCACCGAGAAATCCGAAAGCCCTTTATATTTTTCCACGATAGCGCAGATGCTGCGCACGCCAATGCCGTGTCCTTCAGCGTGGGTCACTGGCAGGCCATTTTCAAACTGTATTCCCTCCGGACAGGGATTGACGAACTGCAAAAAGAGATGTCCGTTCTTTTCCCGGGCAGTAACTTCAATGTATGCAGGGCCATTCTCTGCTTTCATCCTGCGACAGGCCCGGAGCGCATTTTCCAGCGCATTGGAGAGCAGCACGCAGAGGTCTGTCTCAGCCACCGAGATAAGCTGCGGGATATGAGCCTGAATGTTGAGCAGCACACCGCAGCTCTCCGCCCGGCCTGCAAAGGACGAGAAGATGAGGTTCGCAGCCTCGTTCTCGCAGTAGGTCGTCACCTTGCTGGCCTCTATCTCGGAGCAGATGCTTTGGATGTACTCCTGTGCCTGCTCTCCCCTGCCGTTCTCGATGCAGGCGGAGATGTATTGCAGATGGTGGCGCAGGTCGTGGCGGTAGGCGCGAGTCTGCTGCTGGGAGGTGCGCAGGGCCTCGATCTCCCGCACCGCCTGGCCGACCTGCAATTTGAGGTTGTTCCGGGTCTGTTCCAGCTGGCCGCGGGTGCGCTCCTCTGCCGAGACCCGGAGGACAAAGACGATATACGCCACGCTGCACACGAAGGGCATGAATTCCACCGCCGCCTGATTGCCCTGGGCGAGAAGGTCGGTGTAGATGCGGGTCACATAATCGAAAAGGTAGCCTGCCAGCGGCACTACGCCGAACAGAAGCTGCATCGAGCGCGGATACCGGGCAAAGCTGCGGGCCGCCGGTGCAACATAGCGCAGCAATACCGCCAGCAACGGCAGCGTGACCACCATCTCGACGGCGGGCTGCAGCCAGTCGATGCCCGGCACCATCGCAATGACCAGCAGCGCCACCCAGCGCCGGAGCTGACAGCACAGATACGCAGCCAGCACCGAGATGGTGGGCCAGAGCCATTTTCCGCTGAGGACGCTGAGGATGATGGCAAGCGGCAGATGGGTGGTAAGCGGATACGCCTCCTGCATCGCCATCCAGCTACCCTTATAAGTAATAAGCGCCTGCATCAAGAGCATAGCTGCTGAGCTGACCGCCAATATAATGCAGTTTTTCTTCGTCCAGTGGATGTCACAGAACGCCGCCGAGAGTGCGATGCCAAAGAGCGCCACGGCAACGCCGTTTGGTACAGTAAGAGCGTTCACTACATGACCACCTGCTTTCGGTCAAAAATATAGCTCAGGTAGCGGTCCTTCGTTTCCGAATACTTCCCGTGGGGCAGCGGCACCACGGCTCCGTCCTGCATCGTGATGGAGCGGGCTGCGATGTTGGCGATATACTCCATATTGATAAGGAAGGAGCGGTGGGGACGGAGGAAATTCGGGTATTCCACGAGCTGGTCACAGAGGTCGTCCAGCCGGCCCATGCTTTCCAGCACGACGCCGTTGTTCAGGTGAAACGTGAGCGTCCGCCCCATCACCTCGCAGTAGACCAGCTCTTCCAGCTCCAGGCGGACGATGCCGCTCTTGCTCCGGAGGATGAGGCTGTGCTTCTGCTCCCTGGTGCAGGCCGCACAGGCCGAGTCCATCAGGCGGAAAAAGTCCTCTCTCCGGATGGGCTTGAGCTGGTAATACCATGCATCCACCGCGTAGGATTCCACCGCAAACTCCGTGCTTGAAGTAAGGAAGATGATCTTCACATTCGAGTCATATTCCCGTATCTCCCGGGCCGCAGCCATCCCGTTTTCGCCCGGCATCAGGACATCCAGCAGGATGATGTCGAAGCGCGTTCCCTTCTCCACCTCCGCCATCAGCTCGACCGGGCTTTGATAAGACGTATGGGCAAAGTCCTGCCCGCGGTCAGCAGCATATTCTTCCAGCAGAGCTTCCAGCCGTCTGGTCTCTTGGGTCTCGTCGTCACAAAATGCGATCTTCAGCATAAGGGGATCTATCCGTTCCCTTCTTTGTTTATTCTGTTCTATAGTATAGAGATTCTTGCATTTTTCGTCAAGTTGTAATGGCAGTCCTCTTGGCTGATTGCTTGCCGCCTGCGGGCGGCCGTGCTGATCCGTCAACGATCACTTTTGCACAGAAAACGAGCCTCCTGCATTGGAAAATCGATGCAGGAGGCCTGTTATTACCATCTTATAAGGGAACCGTAATTTATAATTTCGCACCCGGCAACAAATGAAAAATACCACAGGAAAATGACGCAGAAATCTTATTTTCAACCCGCCTGCTGCCGCTTATCCAAGCGCATCTTATCCGCAATCATCGCGATGAACTCCGAGTTGGTCGGTTTACCGCGCAGATTGTGGATGGTGTAGCCGAAGTAGCTGTTCAGGGTGTCCACATCGCCCCTGTCCCATGCCACCTCGATGGCGTGACGGATGGCACGCTCCACCCGGCTGGCGGTGGTGCCGTTTTTCTTGGCGATCTCCGGGTACAGGCGCTTGGTCACGGCGTTGATGTACTCCGGCTCGTTCATGGTGAGCA
>OOCH01002250.1_pt1 | contig 12524 bp, 9 predicted proteins | sample 1671641 | NCBI WGS metagenome assembly OOCH01 (sample SAMN06348177, study PRJEB24527) | human gut metagenome | biome: human gut; feature: ankylosing spondylitis patient; material: feces | host: Homo sapiens | place: China | collected 2015-10
AGGTGGACAAGAGCCGCCTGCCCCGCCACATCGCTATTATTATGGACGGCAACGGTCGTTGGGCGAAGCAGCGGGGTCTGCCTCGCACTGCCGGACATAAAGTGGGGGCCGAGACCTTCCGCAAAATCGCCACCTATTGCAAGGATCTGGGGGTGGAATACCTGACGGTGTACGCCTTCTCTACGGAGAACTGGAAGCGTCCCGCCGACGAGGTGGGGGTCATCATGGGCCTTCTGAAGCAATATATGCTGGAGGCCATCGACTCTATGGAGCGGGACCAGATTCGCCTGCGCTTTTTGGGGGACCTGTCCGCCATTTCGCCGGAGCTGCAGGCCCTGGTGGACCGCACCAATGAGATCTCCACCCACATTCACGGGTTCCAGGCCAACGTCTGCCTGAATTACGGCGGCCGGGAGGAGATTCTCCACGCCGCCCGCCGCTTCGCCCGGGACTGCGCCGACGGTACCGCTGACCCGGACAGCCTCACCGAGGCGGGCTTCTCCGACTATCTCTACTCCGCCGGGATTCCGGACCCGGAGCTCATCATCCGTACCAGCGGCGAGGAGCGCCTGTCCGGCTTCCTGCTGTGGCAGTGCGCCTATTCGGAGTTTTACTTCTGCGACACCCTGTGGCCGGACTTCGACGCCCGGGCCCTGGACAAAGCCATCATCGCCTACCAGAGCCGCGACCGGCGGTTCGGCGGCGTGAAATAGAGAGGATACAAACATGAAACAGAGGATATTGGTGGCTGTGGTGGGCATTCCCGCCCTGCTTGCCGTGCTGTGCATCGCTCCCGCCTGGGCCACGGCCCTGCTGCTGGCGGCCCTGACCGTCATCGCCGCCCACGAGCTGCTGACGGCGGTGTCCGGCCCGGACAAGGCCCGCCGCTGGACGGTGCTGCCCGCCCTGTGCGCCGTGCTGCTGCTGGGGCGGCAGGTATTTTCCTGGCCGGGCCTGGAGTGGCTGCTGCTGGCAGCGGCTTTGGCCCTGCCCCTGTCCGGGGTGCTGACCTACGGAAAGCCTCAGGCCCTGACCTTTACCGACGTCTGCGCCATGGCCGCGGCGGGCTTTGCCATCCCCTGGGCCTTCTCGGGGCTGTACGGCCTGCGGATGCTGGAGGGGGGGTATCTCCTGGTGCTGACGCCCTTGGTGGCGGCCTTCTGCAGCGATGCCCTGGCCCTGTTCACCGGCATGGCCCTGGGCCGTCATAAGCTGGCCCCCCTGGTCAGCCCCCATAAAACCGTGGAGGGCGCGGCAGGCGGCCTGGTGGGCGGCATGGCCGGTATGGCCATTTTCTGCCTGGTGTACCGGGCCATCACCGGTGTGAACCTGGGCCTGCCCCTGTGCGTGGCCCTGGGCCTGCTGGGGGCGCTGCTGGGGGAGCTGGGGGACCTGAGCTTCTCCGCCGTGAAGCGCCAGTATGGCATCAAGGACTATGGCCGTCTGCTGCCGGGTCACGGCGGCGTGCTGGACCGGTTCGACAGCGTGCTTTTTGCCGCCCCGGTGCTGTGCGCCCTGCTGCGGGCTTTGGCGGCATAAACGGCATAAGGAGAATCGCAACATGACAAAAACCATTTCCCTGCTGGGCTCCACCGGCTCCATCGGCCGCCAGACCCTGCAAGTGGCCCGGGAGCTGGGCCTTTCCGTGGCGGCCCTGACCGCCAACCGCCAGGTGGACCTGCTGGAGCAGCAGGCCCGGGAGTTTCACCCCGCCCTGGCGGTGCTGCATGACCGGGACGCCGCCCGGGAGCTGCGCCTGCGCCTGTCGGACACGGACATCCGGGTGGAGGCGGGGCCGGAGGGCCTGCTGCTGGCGGCCCAGCTGCCCCAGGCCGACACCGTGGTCACCGCCGTTATGGGCAGCGTGGGCCTGGAGCCCACTCTGGCCGCCATCCGCCGGAAAAAGCGCATCGCCCTGGCCAATAAAGAGACCCTGGTCTGCGCCGGGGAGCTGGTCATGGCCGAAGCGGAGCGCTGCGGCGCGGACATCGTCCCCGTGGACTCCGAGCACAGCGCCATTTTCCAGAGTCTCCAGGGCTGCCGGGACCGCAATGAGGTCCGGCGGCTGCTGCTGACCTGCTCCGGCGGTCCCTTCTTCGGCCGCACCTATCAGCAGCTGGAGTCCGTCACCCCCGCCGATGCCCTGAAACACCCCAACTGGAGCATGGGTGCAAAAATCACCATCGACTCTGCTACCCTGATGAACAAGGGCCTGGAGGTCATCGAGGCCATGCGGCTGTACCGGCTGCCGGTGGAGCAGGTGGACGTGGTGATCCACCGCCAGAGCATCGTCCACTCCCTGGTGGAGTACCGGGACGGGGCCATGATCGCCCAGCTGGGTACCCCGGATATGAAGCTGCCCATCCGCTATGCCTTCACCTGGCCCCGCCGGGCCCCCAGCCCGGATACGCCCCTGGACCTGCTGACCTGCGGCAACCTGACCTTCCGGGCCCCGGACATGGAGGCCTTCCCCTGCCTGCGCATCGCCCGCCAGTGCGCCCGGACCGGCGGCACCGCCTGCGCCATCATGAACGGCGCCAACGAGACGGCGGTGGCCCTGTTCCTGCAGGAGCGCATCGGCTTCAACGACATTCCCCGCCTGGTGGAGTCCGCTCTTGACCGGGTGCAGGTGAAATATGCCCCGGACCTTCCGGATATACTGGAAGCAGACAGACAGGCGCGAGCCGCTGTACTGCAAACGGTAGGAGACATGGTATGATCTATATTATCGCAGCGATCCTGATTTTCGGCGTGCTCATCGCCGTCCACGAGCTGGGCCACTTTCTGGCGGCCAAGGCCTGCGGCGTGCGGGTCAACGAATTTTCCATCGGCATGGGCCCCGCCCTGCTGAAAAAAACCAAGGGCGACACCCAGTATTCCCTGCGCCTGCTGCCCATCGGCGGCTTCTGCGCCATGGAGGGCGAGGAGGAGGAATCCAGCGACCCCGCCGCCCTGAATAACCAGGGCTTCTGGCAGAAGCTGCTGATCTTCGCCGCCGGGGCCCTGATGAACTTCCTCACGGGCCTTGTCATCATTCTGGTGCTTTACGCCGGGGTCAAGGCCGTCAACGTCCCGGTGATCCACGGCTTCGCCGACGGCTGCCCGCTGGAATCCGCCTCCGGCCTTCAGGTGGGCGACCGCATCCTGTCCATCGACGGGGAGCGCATCTACACCTTCAGCGACGTGTCCCTGCTGCTGGGCCGCAACAAGACCGGCGACTTCGACCTGGTCCTCCGCCGGGACGGCCAGAAGCTCCGGCTGGAGAACTTCCACATGGAGCGGGGCGAGTATCTGGACCAGTCCGGCGAAAAGTTCACCGGCTTCGGCCTGTATTTCGGGGCGGAGGAGCTGACCTTCGGCGGGCGGCTGAAATACTGCTGGAACCAGGCGGTGGACTTTGTCCGCCTGGTGCGCCTGAGCCTCCAGATGCTCATCACCGGCGAGGCGGGCTTTTCCGATATGAGCGGCCCCGTGGGCATCGTCTCCACCATCACCACCGTGGGCGAGCAGTCTGAAAGCGCTGCGGCCGCCGCTGCCAACATCGCCTACCTGGCGGCCCTGATCGCCGTGAACCTGGCGGTGATGAACCTGCTGCCCCTGCCCGCCCTGGACGGCGGCAAGATCTTCTTCCTGGTGGTCAACGCCCTGTGCATGCTCACCATCCGCAAACAGATCCCCGCCAAATTTGAAAATTACGTCCACCTGGCCGGCTTCATCCTGCTGATGGGTCTGATGCTGGTCATCACCTTCCAGGACGTGCTGAAGCTGTTCCACTGAATCCCCTTTGCCTCAAAAGGGCGCCGCCCTTTTGAGGCAAATTATGCCATTTATCACACAATTACAGGAGGATAACACCATGAGCAAACAGATCCATGTGGGCGCCGTGGCCGTGGGCGGCGGCGCGCCGGTCAGCATCCAGTCCATGTGCAATACCCCCACCCAGGACGTGGAGCGCACCGTGTCCCAGATCCTCCGTCTGGAGCAGGCCGGGTGCCAGATCATCCGGGTGGCCGTGCCGGATATGGACGCCGCCCGGGCCATCGGCCCCATCCGCCGCCGCATCCACATCCCCCTGGTGGCGGATATCCACTTTGACTATCGCCTGGCCCTGGAGTGCGTCCGCCAGGGGGTGGACAAGATCCGCATCAACCCCGGCAACATCGGCTCCGCGGAAAAGGTCCGGGCCGTGGCCGACGCCTGCCGGGACCGGGGCATCCCCATCCGCATCGGCGTCAACGGCGGCTCCCTGGAGCGGGAGCTTCTGCAAAAATACGGCGGCGTCACCGCCCAGGCCCTGGTGGACAGCGCCCTGGGCCACGTCCGCCTGCTGAACGACTGTAACTTCGATGACATCTGCATCTCCGTCAAGTGCTCCCACGTCCCGGTGAACATGGCCGCCTACCGCATGCTCCATGAGCAGACCCACTACCCCCTGCACCTGGGGGTCACCGAGGCCGGCACCCCCCGCCTGGGGGTGCTGAAATCCGCCATCGGCATCGGCGGCCTGCTGTGCCAGGGCATCGGCGACACCCTCCGGGTCAGCCTGACGGCGGACCCGGAGGAGGAGGTCCGGGCCGCCCTGGATATCCTGTCCGCCGCCGGTCTGCGGAAAACCGGCCCCGACCTGATCTCCTGCCCCACCTGCGGCCGCACCAAATACGACATGATCCCCATCGCCCGGGAGGTGGAGCGCCGCCTCCAGGGCTGCACCAAGCCCATCACCGTGGCGGTCATGGGCTGCGTGGTCAACGGCCCCGGCGAGGCCCGGGCCGCCGACGTGGGCATCGCCGGCGGCGACGGCGAGGGCCTGCTGTTCCGCCATGGCGAAATTCTGCGCAAGGTTCCCCAGGACAAGCTGGTGGACGCCCTGATGGACGAGATCGACAAGCTGTAAGGGAGGACCCCGTATGTGCGATAAAATACCGTTTTTCACCTTTTTCGAGAGCTTTGTGCCGCCCCGTGACCTGGGTCTGCTGCTCCACGACGCCTGCGTGGTGGGCGGCAGCATGGACCGGGCGGAGCGCACCATGGAGCTGGAGCTGACGGCCTCCGCCCCGCTGCCGGAGGCCGCCGTCACCGCCCTGCGCCAGCTGCTGATGGACCAGTATCAGCTGCGCCAGCTGCGGCTCCACTTCCGCACCCCCCGGCCCGCGGAGGACAAGTCCGACGTCCTCATGGGCCGGGAGATCAAGGGCAAGCCCGTCCCCATCGACGGCCTGAACCCCAAGATGGGCGCCGTGGTGGTGGAGGGCAAGGTCTTTGCCGCCGAGTGCTACGAGACCCGCAAGCCCGGCGTCTGGCGTCTGACCTTCGACATGACGGATTACCGGAATTCCGTCACCGTCACCAAGTACATGGAGGGCAAGGAGGCCCAGTCCATGCAGAACGCCGTGTCCCCGGGGATGTGGCTCCGGGTCCAGGGCAATGTGGAGCTGAGCCGGGACGGCAAGGACATTCAGCTGCGCCCCTTCCACATTATGAAGATCCCCCACAAGCCCCGGGAGGACACCGCCCCGGAGAAGCGGGTGGAGCTGCACCTCCACACCAAGATGTCCAACATGGACGCCCTGACGGACACCGCCTCCGTCATCAAGCAGGCCATCGCCTGGGGCCACCCGGCCATCGCCATCACCGACCACGGCGTGGCCCAGTCCTTCCCGGACGCCTGGCACACCGCCAAGGGCAAGATCAAGATCCTCTACGGCGTGGAGGGCTACTTTGTCAATAACTTAGACGACCGCATCGCCGTCCACGGTCCCCAGGACCAGGACTTTTCCGACGAGATCGTCTGCTTCGATATCGAGACCACCGGCCTGAAGGTGGACCGGGAGGCCATCACCGAGATCGGCGCCGTGGTGCTGAAGAACGGCCAGGTCACCGACCGCTTCCAGACCTTCGTGAACCCCGGCCGCCGCCTGACGCCGGAGATCATCGGCCTCACCGGCATCACCGACGCCATGCTTTCCGGTGCCCCCTCCCCCAAGGAGGCCCTGACGGCCTTTCTGGACTTTGTGAACGGCCGCCCCCTGGCGGCCCACAACGCCGAGTTCGACATCAGCTTCATCCGGGCCGGCTGCCGCCGGGAGGGCATCCCCTTTGACCCCACCTATGTGGACTCCCTGATCCTGGCCCAGAATCTCCTGCCGGAGCTGCACAAGTTCAAGCTGGACATTGTGGCCGAGTATCTGGACCTGCCCGCCTTCAACCACCACCGGGCCTCCGACGATGCGGCCATGGTGGCCTATATGCTGATCCCGTTTTTCCAGAAGATGGAAAAAGAACTGGGCATCCGCCGCCTCCAGGACATCAACCCCCAGATGCTGAAGCTGCGGCCCCGGGGCAGCAAGTCCAGCCGCTTCCCCAAGCACATCATCCTGTTGGCCAAGAACAAAATGGGCCTCAAGCACCTGTACCAGCTGATCTCCGCCTCCAACCTGCAATACTTCAAGCGGGTGCCCATCATCCCCAAAACCGAGCTGATGGCCCACCGGGAGGGCCTTATCGTCGGCTCCGCCTGCGAGGCCGGGGAGCTGTTCCAGGCGGTGAAGGACCACAAGGACTGGGCCGAGCTCAGGCGCATCGCGTCGTTTTACGACTATCTGGAAATTCAGCCCATCTGCAACAATATGTTCATGCTCCGCAACGGCGACGTCCAGTCGGAGGAGGAGCTGCGGGAGTTCAACCGCACCATCGTCCGCCTGGGCCGGGAGCTGAACAAGCCCGTCTGCGCCACCGGCGACGTCCACTTCCAGGAGCCGGAGGACGAGGCCTACCGCCATATCCTTATGGCCAGCAAGAAGTTCCCCGACGCCGACGCGCCCCTGCCCATCTACTTCAAAACCACCACCGAGATGCTGGAGGAATTCTCCTATCTGGGGGAGGAGCTGGCCCATCAGGTGGTCATCGACAACCCCCGCCACATCGCCGACCTGGTGGAGGAGATCGAGCTGCTGCCTCCGGGCCAGCTGTTCCCGCCCCGGCTGGAAAACTCCCAGGAGGACCTGAACCGCCTGGTCTGGGACAAGTGCCACGCCCTGTACGGCGACCAGCCTCCCCAGCTGGTGGTGGACCGGCTGAATGTGGAGCTGGGCAGCATCCTGGGGAAGTATGACGTGGTGTATATGTCCGCCCAGAAGCTGGTGCAGCGCAGTCTGGAAAACGGCTATCTGGTGGGCTCCCGTGGCTCCGTTGGCTCCTCTCTGGTGGCCTATATGTCCGGCATCACCGAGGTGAACTCCCTACCGCCCCACTACCGCTGCCCCAACTGCCGCCATGTGGAATTTGTCACCGACGGCAGCTACGGCTGCGGGGCGGATATGCCCGACAAGGACTGCCCGGTCTGCGGCACGAAATACGTCAAGGACGGGTTCGACATTCCCTTTGAGACGTTCCTGGGCTACGGCGGCGGCAAGGTGCCGGATATCGACCTGAACTTCTCCGGCGAGTACCAGGCCCGGGCACACCGCCACGCCATCGAGATGTTCGGCCAGACCCAGGTGTTCCGGGCCGGCACCATCGGTACCCTGGCGGAGAAAACCGCCTTCGGCTTCGTCCGCAAATACCTGGACGAGCGGGGCCTCACCGCCGGCAATGCCGAGGTGAACCGCCTGACCCAGGGCTGCGTAGGCGTCCGCCGCACCACCGGCCAGCACCCCGGCGGCCTGGTGGTGGTCCCGGACGATATGGACGTGGAGGATTTCACCGCCGTCCAGCACCCCGCCGACGCCGAGGACGCCGACACCATCACTACCCATTTTGAATACCACTGCATGGAGGACAACCTGCTGAAGCTGGACATGCTGGGCCACGATGACCCCACCATGATCCGTATGCTGGAGGACCTCACCGGGGTCAACGCCCGGGCCATCCCCCTGGACGACCCGGACACCATGAGCATCTTCACCTCCTCCCGGGTCCTGGGCTTTGAAAACGACGAGCTGTTAGGCCCCACCGGGGCCGTGGCCATTCCGGAGTTCAACACCCGGTTCACCCGTGGCATGCTGGTGGATACCCAGCCCAAGGACTTCAACACCCTGGTGCGCCTGTCCGGCTTCTCCCACGGCACCGACGTGTGGCTGGGCAACGCCCGGGACCTGATCGTCAGCGGCACCGCCTCGGTTCTGGAAACCGTGGGCTGCCGGGACGACATCATGCTCTACCTGATCCACATGGGCCTGGACCCCAAGATGAGCTTCAAGATCATGGAGGCCGTCCGGAAGGGCAAGGTGAAAAAGGGCGGCTTCGACGAGGGCATGATGTGCCACGGCATCGAGCTTGTCAAGAAAAAGCTGCAGGAGATCAAGGAGGACGAGGATTCCAGCGCCAAGGACGACGATCTGTTCACCACGCTTGAGGTCTGCTATGAATTCTATCTGCGCGGCTTTACCTTCGCGCCGATCGATATCTATCATTCCCACGCGACGAAGTTCCAGATCGAGGCCGGGCAGCTGCGCCCGCCGTTCGTGGCTGTGGCCGGTCTTGGTGAAACGGCGGCCTGGGATCTCATGAACGCCCGCGAGGGCCGGGAGTTTTTGTCCGTCGAGGAATTCGCCGATGCCTGCCCGAAGGTGTCCAAGACGCTCATCGACCAGCTCCAATCCGCCGGCGCCTTCGGCGACCTCCCCCTCACCAGCCAGCTGACGCTGTTCTGACCCCGCCCGGCAAATCGCACCGGTTTTACAGAACGCTTCAGCAAATCCGCGGCTTCCCAACGGGCCGGCAGAGTCGCCGGCCCCTACAGAACTCCGGCGAATCCGTACTTCCTTGCAAGTTTTGAACGAAAGGCGTTTTTACAGCAGATATTGAATCGCAGCTATTCACAAATTTGGTGCACCATAACAGGCGGCGCGTACCAAATCGCCCGTAGGGTGACTACGTGTGTTCGCAGCGACTGAACATAAGGGCTTGCCTGAACTGTGCCCGCAGCACGCACCAAACCGTAACCAGCGCCCCTTTTCTTCCCATTCTTTTCCGGCAAGACGGAAAAGAATGGGCCGTCGGAGACATCCCGCAGTATCATATTCCCATAAAAGTACCAAACCAGACAGGAGAACTCCCATGAACAACGACCACAGCACCGAGCGGCTGGACTACCAGAGCGGACAGCGGAACGAAAAAGAGCAGCGGGGGGAGTATACGCCCCGGCCGAAGCACCAGATCGTGCTGGCGTGGGTGCTGATCGCCATTGTGGTGTTCGGCGTCCTCGGTATGTGCTACTGGGAGATCTTCGGGAAGTTCTGATATGCGCATTCTTGGCATCGACCCCGGCTACGCCACGACCGGGTTTGGCATTTTGGAGGCCGGACGCGGCAGCGTCCAGCTGCTCAACTACGGCACCATCACGACACCCACAACGCTTACATTCCCGGAACGGCTCGTGGTGCTCTATGACGATATGGTGCAGCTCATCGAGACGGTCAAGCCGGACGCCGTGGCGGTCGAGGAGCTGTTCTGGGGGCATAACGTCACGACCGGCATCGGCGTGAGCCATGGCCGGGGCGTCATTCTGCTGGCGATCTGCAAATCAGGCGCGCCGCTTTTTGAGTATACCCCCAATCAGGTCAAGCAGGCCGTCGTCGGCTACGGCGGCGCGGATAAACATCAGGTCATGGAAATGACGCGCCGCATTTTGAAGATGGAAAAGGTCGCGCGGCCGGACGACGCGGCGGACGCCATCGCCATCGCACTCTGCCATGCGCGAAGCTCCACCTCGCTTCTGGCGCAGAAAGGATACCGGTAATGTTTTATTATCTGAACGGGACAATTACGCTGCTCGACGCCAATCTCGCGGTCGTGGACTGCGGCGGCGTGGGCTACGCGTGCCATACGACAAATTATACGCTTGCCCGGCTGCAGCTCGGAAAGCCCGCGAAGCTTTTTACATACTGCAACATCAAGGAAGACGCCTTTGATATCTTCGGCTTTTCCACGCGCGAGGAATTAAACTGCTTCGAGCGGCTTCTGGGTGTCACGGGCGTCGGCCCGAAGGCGGCGCTGGCGATCTTGTCCGTCGTCTCGCCGGAGCAGCTGACGCTGGCCGTCATGACGCAGGACGACAAAACCATCACCATGGCGCAGGGCGTGGGCAAAAAGCTGGCCCAGCGCATCATTCTGGAACTCAAGGACAAGCTCGGTGCAAGCCAGCTGGAGCTGAACACGGCGGAATTCGCCGGCTCCAGCGCGCCGGTGCGCGGCAGCAGGGCCGCGGAGGCGACCGCCGCGCTCGTCGGCCTCGGCTATTCGCAGACGGAGGCGGCGGCGGCGCTCAAGGGCATTGATCTTGAGAATCTTTCCATCGAAGACGTCATCCGCCGGGCGCTGCGCGCTGCGGCGCAGCAGTAAGGAGGGCCCGGCATGAGCCTGGATTTTTCGCAGAAATACGACGCGCCCATCGTCGCCACAAGCCTGACCCCACAGGACGACGGCGAGGTCAGCCTGCGCCCGAAGCTGCTGGCCGACTATACCGGACAGGAAAAGGCCAAGGGCAACCTTGCCATTTATATTGAGGCTGCCAGGCGGCGCAATGAGCCGCTCGACCATGTCCTGCTCTACGGCCCGCCGGGTCTCGGCAAGACGACGCTCGCAGGCGTCATCGCCAACGAAATGGGCGCGGGCATCCGCGTGACCTCCGGCCCGGCGATCGAAAAGGCCGGAGATCTGGCCGCGCTGCTGACGAATCTCGCGCCGGGCGATATTCTGTTCATCGACGAAATTCACCGCCTCAACCGGGCGGTCGAGGAAATCCTGTATCCGGCCATGGAGGACTTTGCCATCGATATCATCGTCGGCAAGGGCCCGTCGGCCAACTCCATCCGGCTCGATCTGCCGCGCTTTACCCTCATCGGCGCAACGACCAGAGCCGGGCAGCTTTCCAGCCCCCTGCGCGACCGTTTCGGCGTGCAGCTGCGGCTGGAGCTGTACACCACGGAGGAATTGCAGCGCATTGTCATGCGTTCGGCCGCGCTGCTGGGCATTGAGATCGAGCCCTCCGGCGCGCGGGAGATTGCGTCCCGTTCGCGCGGGACGCCGCGTATCGCGAACCGCCTGCTGCGCCGCGTGCGCGATTTCGCGCAGGTCTGCCACGACGGCGTGATCACCTCCGAGGCTGCCGACCACGCGCTCGGCAAGCTCGAGGTCGACCGTCTGGGCCTTGACGCCATCGACCGCCGTATGCTCACCGCCATTGTGAAAAACTACGGCGGCGGCCCTGTGGGCCTTGAGACATTGGCCGCGACCATCGGCGAGGAGGCCGTCACGCTGGAAGACGTTTATGAACCGTATCTTTTGCAGATTGGTTTTTTGACACGCACGCCGCGCGGCCGCTGCGTTACGCAGCTGGCCTATGAGCACCTGCATCTGCCGTCTCCCGTGCAGCCTGCCGGGACGCAGCTTTCATTCTGAGTTTTTGAGGAGCGATATATCATATGGGTAAATTATTTGGAACTGACGGCATCCGGGGCGTTGCCAATGAAACGCTGGACGCGAAGCTTGCCTACCGCGTGGGACAGGCGGCGGCGATCTCGCTGTGCGACGATCCCGGCACGAAGCCGACCGTCGTCATCGGCAAGGACACGCGCATTTCCTCGGATATGCTGGAGGGCGCGCTCGTCGCGGGTCTGACGGCCTGCGGCTGCAACGCGATTTTGCTCGGCGTTGTTCCGACACCTGCCGTCGCATATCTGACAATCTATCTGCACGCGGACGCAGGCGTCGTCATTTCCGCCTCGCACAACCCGTATGAGCACAACGGCATCAAAATGTTCTCGTCAGAGGGCTTCAAGCTGAACGACGCGCTCGAAGCGCGCATCGAGGAGCTGATTTTGCAGGACGGGGAGCTGCCCGTCAAAACGCACGGGGAGATCGGGCAGGTCATGTCCGGCAGCTTTGCGGCGGAATACTATCTCGACCATCTGGCCTCGACCGTCGAGGGGCTTGAGCCGCTGCGCGTGCTCATCGACTGCGCCAACGGCGCGGCTTCGACCACGGCACGGTACTTATTCGGCCGCTTCCCGCTGGAAGCGGAGTATCTGAACGACAAGCCGAACGGCGTCAACATCAATAGCGGCTGCGGCTCAACGCATCTGGAAGCGCTTTGTGACGCGGTCAAAGCCGGCGGCTATGACCTCGGCATCGCGTTCGACGGCGACGCCGACCGCTGCCTGACCGTCGACGAGCAGGGCTGCGTCATTGACGGCGACAAGATGATGGCCATCTGCGCCGCAGAGATGGAGAAAAAGGGCCGCCTGCACGGCGGCGGCTTCGTCGCGACGGTCATGTCGAACATCGGCCTGCACAAATACTGCGCAGAGCACGGCCTGCGGCTTTTGTGCGCGTCGGTCGGCGACCGGAACGTATTGGAGCTCATGCAGAAGGAGGGGATGCGCCTCGGCGGCGAGCAGTCGGGCCATATCATCTTCCTGGACTACATGCCAACCGGCGACGGCCAGCTGGCCGCGCTGCAATTCCTCGATATCCTTTCCCACAGCGGCAAAAAGGCCAGCGAACTGTCCGCCTCCGTGCGGCAG
>OOCH01002252.1_pt1 | contig 12514 bp, 10 predicted proteins | sample 1671641 | NCBI WGS metagenome assembly OOCH01 (sample SAMN06348177, study PRJEB24527) | human gut metagenome | biome: human gut; feature: ankylosing spondylitis patient; material: feces | host: Homo sapiens | place: China | collected 2015-10
CCATCGGAGAAGACGGGGTAATGGGGTAGATGGCAGCCACGTCCGTGTAGGCATACGCTACATGGGCGGCAGCGGTATTGCCATCCATCGTTTGCTTTGCTCTAGGCATTTTTCTTCCTCCATTATTCAGAATTTGGTACCTTTTGCGCGGGGCAATATGCCCGCTGGGACCGGAGAACCCCATAAAAGGCACTATTGCTTGTATACTATAATAGCAAATTCTGCCCGCAAAGTAAACGCAAACCGCCCAACAAACGCACCAAAAAATAAAAAAATTTTTTAGCGCTTTTGTACGTCTTTAGCGTGTTAAAGTGAGCGCTGGCGCGGATTTTCGGGTTTTGAGCAGGTTTGCTTTGACTGCCTTGCCAAAATAAGCCAGAAGCGGCTTTCGCTGCAGCGTCAGCAGATGCTGTTTGCCATTACAGCCCCTCCCCGTGAAAAATGCGTTTGGAGCGCTCCGCAGAGCGCGACAAACGCAAATATAAAAAATTATTTTTCCACTGAATATGATATGCCCAGAGTGAAACGGAGGGCATTCTAAATCGTATTTTCTCTCCATCTTATTATTGACAACAAACCGCTCTTTGCCGTAAACTGAAGCCATAGAAAACCGGCGCTGTGCCGGGCAAAGAGGGTAATAAAATGGAGAAGACCACACATTACGAAAAAACGCTCACCAGCGAGGTGCTCTTTGAGGGCCGGGTCATCACTCTGACCAAGGATACCGCCCTGCTGGAAAACGGCAAGACTGCCACACGCGAGGTGGTGCATCACCACGGCGGCGCGTGCATCGTGCCGTATTTTGCGGATGGCACCATCTGCATGGTGCGGCAGTTCCGCTACGCCATGCAGCAGGAGCTGTGGGAGCTGCCCGCCGGCAAGCTGGAAAAGGGTGAGGACCCCTTTGAGGCCGCCAAGCGCGAGCTGGAGGAGGAGTGCGGCCTGACCGCCGACAAGTACACCTCGCTGGGCGAGTTTTTCCCCACCGTGGGCTACGACACCGAGGTCATCTACACCTGGGTGGCCACCGGCCTGCACGAGACCCACATGCATCTGGACGACGACGAATTTCTGACCCCCGACCGCGTGCCGCTGGAAAAGGCTTACGAGATGGTCATGAGCGGTGAGATCAAGGACGGCAAGACCATCGCGGGCATCCTGAAGCTGAAGGCCCTCCTCGCCGAGGGCAAACTGTGAACATCCTGTACGAGGATGCGGCCCTTGTGGTGGTGGACAAGCCTGTCGGGCTTTCCAGCGAGGAAGGCGTACCCGCCGCCCTGCGGCAACACTGGAACGCCCCGGACGCCTTTGTGGGCGTGGTGCATCGGCTGGACACCGGCGTGTCCGGCCTGATGGTGTTTGCCAAAACGCCGAAGGCGGCCGCAGAACTGAGCCGCCAGGTCACCCAGAGCCAGAACGCCTACGCCGTGCAGGACGGCCGGGCCGAGGGCAGGGCAGAAGCGCCGCAGTTCGTCAAGCAGTACCGGGCCGTCATCGCAGGCGGACCGGACGAACATCTGCCGGAAGGCGGCACCCTGCGGGACTACCTGTTCAAGGACAGCCGCAAGGGCCGGGTGTTCCCGGTGAGCCGCCCGCGCAAAGGCGTGCGGGAAGCGGTGCTGGAATACCGCATCGTGCAGACAGCAGGGGAGAACAGCCTGACTGAGATCACGCTGCACACCGGCCGCACCCATCAGATAAGAGTGCAGTTTGCCTCCCGGAAGCATCCGCTGGCCGGGGACGGCAAGTACGGCAGCCGGGTGAAGGGAAATATTGCCCTGCAGAGCTGCGGCCTGCAGTTCCGGCACCCGGAAAGCGGGGAGCCCATGGCCTTCACCCTGCCGCTGCCGGAAGGGGAAGTGTGGACGAAGTTTTTATAAATGATGTATTTGCTGCGCAAACATGATGTTGTCCTTCGGACAAATGATGATTGCCGCTTTGCGGCAAAATGATGTGTGCCTGCGGGCACATGAAAAATTGCGAGGGGCCCGCCCCGAGCGCATCATGGCCGCCGCAGGCGGCTGCATCATTTCCGCGCAAGCGGAAACATCATGCCCGAAGGGTGCCTCATGTTTGCCCGAAGGGCAAATGCATCATTCCAATAGGTGAGAGGTATGGAACAATACAAGACCGACGCTGAAATTTACGCCGTGCTGGAGCGGGAGATCATCGACCTGACCCTCCGCCCCGGCTCCTCGCTGAGCGAGAACCCGCTGTGCGCCCGGTTCGGCGCGCCGCGCAGCCTGATCCGGGTGGTGCTGCAAAAACTGCAGGAGAACGGTCTGGTGAAGATCGTGCCGTACAAAGGCACCACCGTCACCCGGCTGAACCGCCGCATCGTGGACGAGCTGATCTACGAGCGCACCGCCGTGGAAGCCCGGGTCCTGCGGGACTTTACCCCCCGGTGCACCCCGGAACAGCGGGCGCTGATCCGCAGACGGGTGGACGCCTACACCGCCCTTGCCCGCGCCGATGCCCCGGACTTCAACCGTCTGTACGAGGCAGACCGCGTCCTGCACGAAACATGGTTTGCCGCCATGGACAAGATGTACCTGTGGCGCACGCTGCAGAACGCCCACGCCGATTACAGCCGCTTCCGGATGCTGGACACCATGACCACCGGCGGGCTGGACGAGGTGATCGCCGACCATCAGAACCTGCTGAACGCCATCGAGCGGTGCGACCTGGCCGCCTTTGAGCCGCTGGTGGAGCGGCACCTGTACGGCGGCATCCGGCGGCTGGGCTCGAAGCTGACCGAGGAATATGCCGACTATTTTGAACCGGAAAATGTGAAATAAGCCAAACTGTTCCATGTGGAACAGCGGCTCAGTTTCCGAATCATCTGCCGCAAAAAAAGAGACAGGCAGTTCCGTTTGGAAAAGCCTGTCTCTTTTTTATTGTTGGACCAAACCCGTGCAGAAAATCCTGCCGGGCAGATGTTCGGTGTAAGATCACATAATAATGGTTCCGCCTTCTCCACCCGTGCTGGAGTCACAACCAGGAGTACGGATCACAGCAAAAGCATAAGTGTTATCCCCAATTTTTTCTGTAGTTACGCTGACCGTGCCTTCAGAACCATCAGCTGCATCCCAAGTGGAAATAATCATAACGCGTTCTTTTGACATAAGATTGTAGGCGATCCATGCATTTTGCAAATCAAATTTTTCAGAAGGAATCTTTATGAAGCTGATGCCGACATACTCAGCCTTACCATCATCGGCAAAAGTTTCTCTAAACGAATTATATGCATCATCGTCATCCATCAGATCTATCATATAATCCTGAGCGGTTTTATCGGCGTTTGCAGGTTCTGCCAGCCAGTCTTTCACTTTGCTGGCCAAAAGTGCAGCATCATTGTTTTTGACCGGCTTCAGTGTGACATGAGAATCAGACCCGTTTACAAGCATGGACTCTAAAGTAACCGAAGGCATCGACTTGATGTAATCTTCAATTTTCGTTTTGGATGTTCCACAGCTGGTGAGCAGGGTGAGCACCATTGTACCAGCCAATACGACAGCCAAAAGTTTTTTTACAAATTTCATAGCCAGTTCCTCCATTTCATACAGAAACGCCTCAGGCGGCACCGTAATCATGCACAGCCTTTTTCTTCATTATACTTTTTTTTTTAGTGAAATTGTCAAGTAGCCTTTCTGTAAAATTTCAAAAAAAAAAAAACAAAAAAGCTCTCCCAATCGGAGAGCTGGCGCGTCAGCGCCTGAGTGCTTCTCAGCCCATGATGCCGCTGATGAAAATTTCCAGCCCGATGCCGATGAGGATGACGCCGCCCAGAATGGACGCCTTGCCGGAAAGCTGGGTGCCGAACTTTTTGCCGATGCGCAGGCCCGCCATGCAGATGAAGAAGGTGACTGCCGCAATGATGACGGCGGCGGTCAGCGCCATCAGCCAGCCGTATTCCGAAATGGTGAAGCCCACCGAGAGGGCATCGATGCTGGTGGCGACCCCCTGCAGGAACAGCGCCCCGGCGCTGAGCTCTGCCGCTTCCTCGGCTTCTTCGCCCCGGATGCCGTCTGCCAGCATCTTGCCGCCGATGTAGCCCAGCAGTGCCAGCGCGATCCACGGGATGAACGTCTCAAAGGACGCAAACAGCTCCACGATGGTGTGCACGCACACCCAGCCGATCATGGGCATGGCGGCCTGAAAGATGCCGAAGGTGCCCGCAATTTTCACCATGGTGCCTTTGCCCATGTGCGGGTCGTGCAGGCCGTTGGCCATGGACACCGAAAATGCATCCATGGCAAGGCCCACGCCCAGCAGGGCGCTGTTGAGGAAAAATACAAAACTCCATTCCATATTGTCTGCCTCCTGAAATTGACCAGAGATCTCGGGCAATACAAAACCCGGTCCAGGCGCGTGCACGTCCGGACCGGGTCAATTTTTTCTCATCGACTCCATGTGTACGGGTGCAGAAACTGCGCCAAAAACACATGAGTCTCGCAAATGAAAGTAAGCCAGACCAAAGCGGTCATTGTGTTGACTTGCTGCGCTCTGCAAAGCGCCTGCTACTCCCCCACGGGTATTGTGATCCTGTTCATCTTATCACACTTCGGGGCAGAAGTCCAGACGAACCGGCGTTTTTCCGTTTTTACCCCTCTTTTTTCCAGCGGTGGTTAAAATACCAATCCTGCGACAGGATAAAGCAAAGGGTGTTCCCCAGTGCACTCAGGGTAATGGCATGTTCCTGTCGCAAAGCCCGCCGCGCCTGCCGCTCATAATCCCTCGCTTCGTGCATCCGGTTTGACCGGCGTTCTGCAGCGGTCAGGTTCACAGCAACATCAAGCAGCGAATGCAGCAGTACCCAATACAATTCACACAAAGAGCCGGTCACGCCATAGCGGCGGGCGCACTCGAACACGGTGTAGTTTGCTTCCACCCGGTCGAGGTTGCGCAGGGTGACTTTGCTGTTCACGATGCTGCCCGCCACTTTGCGGTAGAGATACAGTGCATCCGGGATATTAGCAATTTTCTCAGCCTTTTCGTAGGCGTAGGAGATGAGCATGGTGTCTTCGTTCAGCTTGCCCTCGGCAAAGCGCAGGCCGTCAAAAATGCTGCGGTGATACAGCTTATTCCACACTACCATATAGGGCAAAAGGGTACTGCGTTCCAGTGCCTGCGCGGGGGTGATGGTCTCCCGCCGCACATGCAGATACTGCTCCTCAATGGGCTGCAGCGCTTCGTCCACCTGCCGGTAATTGCACACGACCATCTGGGCACCGGTGTCCTGCACCGCCGCGTAGAGCTTTTCGCAGAAGTCCGGCGTGATGGTGTCGTCCGAGTCCACAAAGGCCACCCACTCGCCCCGGGCGGTGTCCAGCCCGGCGTTGCGGGCCCCGCTCAGACCCCGGTTTTTCTGGTGCACCACCCGGATGCGGCGGTCTTTGGCCGCCGCCGCGTCGCACAGAGCCGGGCAGTTGTCCGGGGAGCCGTCGTCTACTAAAATCAGCTCAAAATCCGCAAAGGTCTGGGCCTGAATGGACGCAATGCACGCGGGCAAAAAGCGTTCTGTCTTATACACCGGCACGATGATGCTGATGGCAGGCCGGGTGTTCTGTTCCTCTTTCACACTAAACTCCTCATTTCCGCTTTTCGGCACGGCGGCGGCACCGGTCCAGATACTTCTGCACCGACACCGCGCACACCAGCGCCGCCCAGATATTCCCGGGCGTGACGGCATGGGCCTGCCGCAGCTGGCGGCGGGCCGTGCGCTCGTAATCAAAGGCTTCCCGCATCCGAGGGCTGCGGCGCTGCTCCGGCGTCAGCTGGAACCATGTGCCCCACAGCGCCGTGAAGATCGGGCGGTAGGCCGCGCACAGGGTGTCGGTGATGCCGTTTTGGTACAGCACCTCGAATAAGCGGTACCACGCTTCCACCCAGTCCAGCGTTTTCAGGGTGGTTTTGCGGTGCATCGCACTGCCGGAGACGATGCGGTAGTTGTAGGGGTAGCCCGCCGTGCCGCACACGCAGGCGGCCCGTTCCAGCACCTGCGGCAGGAAAGCGGTGTCTTCAAAAGCTTTCCCTTCCGGGTAGCGCAGACCATCGAACAGTTCCCGGCGGTAGAGCTTGTTCCAGGGCACCTGATATTCCGGCGTGACCAGCCGCCGCAGGGCTTCTTCCCGGCCCATCACTTCATCTGTGATGCGCGGCTCTCCCGGGCCGATGACCCTGCCTTCTTCATCCACACACTGCCCGCCGCAAAGGGCAATGTCCGCACCCACTGCCCGTGCCGCCGTATACATCTTTTCCAGATAGTCCGGCTGCACCGAATCGTCCGAATCCACAAATGCGATCCATTTTCCGCGTGCCATATCAAGCCCCGCGTTGCGGGCGGTACTGACGCCGCCGTTGGGTTTATGGAGCACCCGCACACGGTTGTCTTTTTCTGCCGCCGCGTCACACAGGGCAGGGCAGTTGTCCGGTGAGCCATCATCCACAAGGATCAGTTCAAAGTCCGTAAAGGTCTGAGCCAGAATGGAATCAATGCACTCATTCAGATATTTTCCCACCTGATACACTGGCACGATGATGCTGATTTCCGGTCTTTCGATTTTTGCTCTTTCACTCACAGTATTTTCCTTCCGCTGTCATGCCCCATATTTATACGCAAAAAAACATTTTGGATTCAGAACACACAGAGCAGTTTCCAACCGATTACGCAGCGTAAAACCGCCTGCGCGGCGCAATTCGTCCTTTGCTTTTGCCACACAGGCGGCAGCCTGCTGCACCTGTTCGCTTTTGCGTTCTTCCTGTGACAGTTTTCTCTTGAGTTTATGGAAGATGCGCTTTGTAACTGTATACTGCAGGCAGGCTTCATCGTATTTTCGATATTTCATTGTATACTGAAACAGCGCATAGTTTGCATGGACTTCTTCCAGATTTTTCAGGGTTACAGCCGCGTGCATAATGCTTCCTGAACGCAGCCGATATTGATAAAGAGGCTCCGCCACGCAAGCTGCTTTGTTTATCCGTTCCAAAATTTCCGGTGCAGTGAATGCATCTTCATAATTTTTTCCTTCTGGAAAACGAATTTGCTCAAATACTTCGCGGCGGCACAGTCGTGTCATTACCATATAGAACGGTGACAGCTGGATACGGTGAACGATTTCTTCTCTTGAGAGAACTTCGTCTTTTAAACAATGTTCCTGATAACTGTCCAATGCTTTATTTTCTTTCATGCGCAGAATATTGCACACAGCCATCTCCGCCCCAGCCTGCACTGCAGCATAAAGCATTTTTTCACAGAAGGTAGAGTCGATCATATCATCCGAATCCACAAAGCCAAGCCAATTTCCCCGGGCAATGTCCAGCCCGGCATTGCGGGCCCCGCTCAGGCCCTTGTTCTTCTGATGAATGACCCGCACGCGCTCATCCCGCTGCGCCGCCGCATCGCACATCGCCGGACAGTTGTCCGGCGAACCGTCGTCCACCAGGATCAGCTCAAAATCCGTGAAGGTCTGGGCCAGAATGGAGTCAATGCACTCGTTCAGATACTTTTCTACTTTATAGACAGGCACAATGACGCTGATCTCGGGATTTTTCAGGGGCTTCTTTTCTGCTGTCATACTTCCTCAAACCACTTTCTGTGTTCATGTTTATTCCGCAAAGGCTGGTTCTATTATAGCGGCTTTTCGCGCTTCTGAAAAGCCAAAGCTCTATTTTATCGCAAAAAATCCCCCGCATATCGTATCAAAACAATATACGGGGGATTTTCTCATGATTTAACCGGCAGAAAAATTATTCTTCTGTCTTTTCTTCCGCCTCAGGCGCTTCGGCTTCTGCCGCGGCATCGGCGGCTTCCATCTCGGCCAGCTGCTCGGCGGTGGGCTCGGCTTCGGCTTCGGAGGCGTCGATCTGCTCGGTCTGAGCCTCGTCGTCGTGGTCGGTGCGGGCCAGCACCATCACCTTGTCGTTCTCGCCCAGACGCATCACGCGCACGCCGGAGCCGTAACGGCTCTGCAGCGGGATCTCGTTCGCGTGCAGGCGGATGATGATGCCTTCCTGGCTGCTCAGCAGCACGTCGTCCACATCGTCCACGATCTTGACGGCAGCAACCTTGTCCTTGGCGGCGTCGTAGTTGCGGATGCCCTTGCCGCCGCGGGCGGTGATGCGGTAGGTGTCGATATCCGAGCGGCGGCCCTTGCCGTTCTCGGTCACGGTCAGCACCGTGCCGCCCTCGCGGCAGATGCACACGCCCACCACTTCATCGCCTTCGGCCAGCTTGATGGCGCGCACGCCGTGGCCGTTGCGGCCCATGGGGCGGGCGTCTGCTTCGTTGAAGCGGATGGCCTGACCGTTGCGGGTGGCAACGATGAGCATATCGTGGCCGGAGGTCAGGCGGGTCCATGCCAGCGCGTCGCCCTCATTCAGGGCAATGCCGATCAGGCCGGTCTTGCGGATGTTGGCGTACTGTTCCAGCGGGGTGCGCTTAATGAGGCCCTGCTTGGTGACCATGGTCACATAGCCGCCCGACTGCTCGGCATCCTTGGACTGGCAGATCATGTTGGTGACCTTTTCGCCCTCGGCCAGCTGCAAGAGGTTTACGATGTTGGTGCCCTTGCTGGTGCGGCTGCCCTCGGCAATGGTGTAGCCCTTGATGCGGAACAGGCGGCCCTTATCGGTGACGAACAACACATAATCGTGGGTGGAACCAACAAACATCTCCTGCACGATGTCTTCTTCCTTGCGGGTCATGCCGGAAATGCCACGTCCGCCGCGGCGCTGTGCCTGATAGGTGGCCTTGAGCTGGCGCTTGATATAACCGGCCTCGGTCAGGGTGTAGACACACTGCTCCTCAGCAATGAGGTCCTCGATATCCACCTCGCCGGTGACGGACTGGATCTCGGTGCGGCGCTCGTCGCCGAAGCGCTTCTTCATCTCCAGCAGTTCGTCCTTGACGATGGCCAGCACCCGGGCGTCGTCGGCCAGAATGGCTTCCCAGTTCTCGATCTTGGCGTGCAGGCCGTTCAGTTCTTCCTCGATCTTGAGAATTTCCAGACCGGCCAGACGGCCCAGCTGCAATTTCACGATGGCGTCTGCCTGCGGGTCGTCGAAGCCGAACTGCTCCATGATGGCAGCCTTGGCCTCGGCCATGCCGCCCTTGCAGGCGCGGATGGTGGCAATGAGTTCGTCCACGATGTCGGTAGCCTTCTTCAGGCCTTCCAGAATGTGGGCGCGCTCCTTGGCCTTTTTCAGGTCGAACTGGGTGCGGCGGCGCACCACTTCGTCCTGGAACTCCACATACTTCTGCAGCATCTGCTTCAGAGTGAGGACTTTCGGCACCTTGTGGTCGATGGCCAGCATGATGACGCCCACGGTGTCCTGCAGCTGGGTGTACTGATACAGCTGGTTCAGGATGACCTGTGCGTTGGCGTCCTTGCGCACATCCACCACGATGCGCATGCCCTTGCGGTTGGTCTCATCGTTCAGGCCGGTGATGCCCTCGATGCGCTTTTCCTTGACGAGCTCCGCCATATTCTCGATCAGGCGGGCCTTGTTGACCATATACGGGATTTCCGTAATGACGATCTGGGTGCGGCCGTTCTTGGTCTCCTCGATGGTGGCACGGCCCCGCAGGGTGATCTTGCCGCGGCCGGTGGCGTAGGCGGCGCGGATGCCGCTGCGGCCCATGATGATGCCGGCAGTGGGGAAGTCCGGGCCCTTGATGTATTCCATCAGGCCGGGCAGGTCGATGTCCGGGTCGTCGATATAGGCGATGCAGCCATCAATGACCTCGCTCAGGTTGTGGGGCGGGATGTTGGTGGCCATGCCGACCGCGATGCCCTGGCTGCCGTTGACCAGCAGGTTGGGGAAGCGCGCAGGCAGCGCCTGAGGCTCGGCGAGCGATTCGTCGTAGTTTGGCTGCCAGTCGACGGTATCCTTCTGCAGGTCACGCAGCAGCTCCATGGCGGGCTTTGCCAGGCGGCTCTCGGTGTAACGCATGGCTGCCGCGCCGTCGCCGTCGATGTTGCCGAAGTTGCCGTGACCGTCGATGAGCGGCGTGCGCATGGAGAACCACTGCGCCAGGCGAACCATGGCCTCGTAGACCGCGAAGTCGCCATGCGGGTGGTACTTACCGATAACTTCGCCGACCGTCCAGGCCGACTTCTTGTGTGGGCGGTTGGGGTAGATGCCGCTCTCGTTCATTGCGTACAGGATGCGGCGGTGCACCGGCTTTAAGCCGTCGCGCACGTCCGGCAGGGCGCGGGCCGTAATGACCGACATCGAATACTCGATGAACGACTGCTTCATCTCGCGGCCAAACTCCGAAATCTGGAGCTGGCCGCCGTTGATATCCTCACCGGCCGAGGCGCCACGATCGACTTCGCCAAAGCTCTCCTCGAGCTCACCGTCGTCGTCCTCTTCCTCGTCATCATCGGCATCGGGGTTATAGGCGTCAGGATCACCGTCCTCGCCCTGCTCAGCGCGGGCAAGCAGGCGCTTCAGATCGTCGGGCATGCCGGCATCGCCGGCCTCGCCCATACCCTCGTTATTGTTGATATCGTCTGCCACGTTACCTCCTCATGGTTTGCGTGGTCCATTAATCATCCTGCCACGGAGACGGCTTTTCCAGGTGCCGCAGATTCGCTCGAAAGAGGAGGGAAGCGTACTTGGGTACGCGACCGACGATTGAGGGCGAAGGTGCGGTGGCTGGGAAAGCCGAACAGGTTAGGCGTCTAAGAAGCGCGCGTCGTGCGCGTGTTTTTCAATGTACTCGCGGCGATAGCCGACCTCGGAACCCATCAGCTCGCGCACGGCGCGGTCTGCCACCACGGCATCCTCGATCGACACGCGCTGCAGGATGCGGGTCTTGGGATCCATCGTCGTCGAGGCAAGCTGCTTGGGGTCCATCTCGCCCAGGCCCTTGTAGCGCTGGACGGTATAGCCCTTGCGCTTCTTGGTGATCTTGCCGTCCTTGGCCTTGCCGTCCTCGTCGTTGTCGTCGGGGTTCAGGCCCAGACTCTGGATGGTGTCGCGCAGAATCTCGTCTTCGGGCTGGCGGCCGTTGGGATACACGTAGTGGATCTTGTTGCGCACCTTAATGCCAAAGATGGGCGGGCAGGCAACATAGACGTAGCCGGCATCGATCAGCGGACGCATGTACTTGTAGAAGAACGTCAGCAGCAAGATGCGGATATGCGCACCGTCGACGTCTGCATCGGTCATGATGATGATCTTGTGGTAGCGCGCCTTGGTGATATCGAAGTCGCCGCCGTCGCCGGCACTCGTCGTGACGCCGCAGCCGATCGCGGTAATCAGCGACTGGATGGTGTCACTCGAGAACGCGCGATGGTCACCAACGCGTTCGACGTTCAAAATCTTGCCGCGCAGGGGCAGAATCGCCTGGATGTCTCGGCGACGGCCGTCCTTGGCCGAACCGCCTGCCGAGTCGCCCTCTACGATGAAGAGCTCGGTCAGCTCGGCATCGCGCACCGAGCAGTCAGCGAGCTTACCGGGCAGGGACGCCGTCTCGAGCAGGCTCTTGCGACGCGTCGCCTCGCGCGCCTTGCGGGCGGCGTTGCGCGCCTTGCAGGCCTGTTGCGCCTTCTTGACGATCTCGCGGGCGGGCTTGGGATGCTCCTCCAAGTAATCGGCGAGGCCGTCGGTCACGATCTTGAGCGTGAGCGCGCGCATATAGGAGCTACCGAGCTTGGCCTTGGTCTGCCCCTCAAACTGCGGATCGGGCAGCTTGACCGAGATAACGGCCGAAAGGCCCTCGCGCACATCGTCGCCGGTCAGGTTGGCGTCTTTTTCCTTGAGCAGGTTCTGTTTGCGCGCGTAGTCGTTGATCACGCGGGTGAGCGCGGTGCGGAAGCCCTCAAGGTGCATGCCGCCCTCGGGAGTGTAGATGTCGTTGGCAAACGACATGACGTTCTCGCCGTAGCCGCTATTCCACTGCAGGGAAACCTCGACCTCGCCCATCTTGGCCACGGGAGCGTCCGGGTCCGATTTGCCCTCGATGTAGATGGGCTCCTTAAAGGCCTCGGGGACGTCCTTGCCCTCGTTGAGGAACTTGACGAAGTCGATGATGCCGCCCTCGTAGCAAAACTCCTCCACGTGGGGAGTCGCCTCGCGCTCGTCGGTCAGCACGATCTTGAGGTTCTTATTGAGGAACGCCGTCTCCTGCAGACGGTTGTGCAGCGTATCGAAATCGTAGATGCAGGTCTCGAAGATCTCGTCGTCGGGCCAGAAGGTGACGGTGGTACCCGTCGAATCCGAGGTGCCCACGACCTCCATCTTCTTGACGGTCTTGCCGCGCGAGAACTCCATCTCGTAGGTGTTGCCATCGCGACGAACCTGAACGACCACGCGCTTGGACAGTGCGTTGACGACGGAGATGCCTACGCCGTGCAGGCCGCCCGAGACCTTATAGGCCGAGTTATCGAACTTACCGCCGGCGTGCAGCACGGTATATACGACTGTGACGGCCGGGATGCCCAGCTTGGGCTGGATGTCCACGGGGATGCCGCGGCCGTTATCGGTAACGGTGATGGTGTCGCCG
>OOCH01002256.1_pt1 | contig 12504 bp, 8 predicted proteins | sample 1671641 | NCBI WGS metagenome assembly OOCH01 (sample SAMN06348177, study PRJEB24527) | human gut metagenome | biome: human gut; feature: ankylosing spondylitis patient; material: feces | host: Homo sapiens | place: China | collected 2015-10
CCCTGCCCCGCCGCCACTTCATCAACGGTCTGGCCGAGGCGGTCAAGGCCGGGCTTCTGGCCGACCCGGAGCTGTTCTCCATCTTTGAAAAAGAGGACGTGGACGACCGCATCGGCGACATCATCTGCCGCAGCCTGCGCTTTAAAAAGAGCATCGTGGAGCAGGACGAGACCGAGCAGGGTATGCGCAAGGCGCTGAACTTCGGCCATACCATCGGCCACGGCATCGAAGCCGTGAAGGGCATCAAGGGACGCCGCACCACCGGCCTGTTCCACGGCGAGTGCGTGGCGCTGGGTATGCTGCCCATGATCGAATCCAAGGCGCTGCAAAAGCGGGTGCGCGGCGTGTACCGCCGCTTAGGCCTGCCCACCCGCACCGCCTACGATAAGGAAAAGGTGCTGGCCGAGATGCTGCACGACAAAAAAGCGCAGGACGGACAGATCACCATCATCAAAGTGCCCGGCCTTGGCTGCTGGCGCGCCGAGACCATCCCTGTGGAGGGGCTGCGCCCGCTGCTGGGCATGGAGGACTGACCCATGAAAAATACCTTTGGCAGCGACCTTTCGCTGACCATCTTCGGCGAGAGCCACGGCCGTGCCGTGGGCGCGGTGCTGGACGGCATGGCTGCCGGTGTGCCGGTGGATGAGAGCTTCCTCGCCGCCTGCATGGATAAGCGCCGCGCCCGGGGCGACGGCCTTTCCACCCCCCGGGTGGAGGCAGACGCGGTGCAGCTGCTGTCCGGTGTGGTGAACGGCCACACCACCGGCACCGCCATTGCCCTGATGATCGAAAACCAGAACACCCGCAGCGGCGACTATGCCAAAACGGCTGACCTGCTGCGGCCCGGCCATGCGGATTACACTGCCTACGCCAAGTACCACGGCTATCAGGATGCCCGGGGCGGCGGCCACTTTTCGGGCCGCGTCACCGCCGCGCTGGTGGCGGGCGGTGCTCTGGTGCTGGGCGCTCTGAACCGGGCCGGGATCGAGATCGTGACGCACATCGGGCGGTGTGCCGGGATCGGCGATATCCCCTTTGCGCTGGACGATCCCGCCGCGCTGGCGGCGCAGGCCGAGGCACTGCTGAACAAGTCCGAGGGCTTTGCCCTGCTGGACGGCAGTGTGGAGGAACCCATGAAAGCTGCCATCCGTGCCGCCGGTGCCGAGGGCGACAGTGTGGGCGGCGTGCTGGAGACCGCCATTCTGGGCCTGCCCGCAGGCGTGGGTGAACCCTATTTCGACAGCGTGGAGAGCAAGCTCGCTCACCTGGCCTTCTCCATCCCGGCGGTCAAGGGCATCGAGTTCGGTTCCGGCTTCGGCTTTGCGGACCAGAAGGGCTCGGAGGCCAACGATGCCTTCCGGATGCAGGGAGAGCGCATCGTCACCGCCACAAACCACAATGCGGGCCTGAACGGCGGCATCTCCAACGGGATGCCCGTGGTGTTCCGCACGGCGGTCAAGCCTACCCCCAGCATCTACAAAACGCAGGACACGGTGGACTATATCGCAAAGAAGGACGCGGAGCTGTCCATTCAGGGCCGCCACGACCCCTGCATCGTGCCCCGGGCCGCCATTGTGCAGACCTGCGCCGCCGCGCTGGCCGTGGGCGACCTGCTCACCGCAAAATACGGCATGGCCTGGATGGAGGACCCCACCGGCTACCGCAAGGAGGTGCTGTAAATGGAATACGGACTCATCGGCGGGCGGCTGGGCCACTCCTACTCCAAGGTCATCCACGAGATGCTCTGCGGCTACCGGTACGACCTGTGCCCCCTGCCCACGGAAGAGGAAGTCCGGGCCTTTATGACCCGGCGGCAGTTCAGGGCCATCAATGTCACCATCCCCTATAAGCTGGTGGTCATGGAGTACTGCTCCTACATCGACCCCCACGCCAAGGCCATCAACGCCGTGAACACCATCGTCAACAGGAACGGCCTGCTCTACGGCTACAACACCGATTACCCCGGCTTCTCTTACCTGTGCGATGCACACGGGGTGGAGTTCAAGGACAGGACGGTGCTCATTCTGGGCACCGGCGGCACCCACAACACCACCTGGGCCGTGGCCCATGACCGGGGCGCGAAACAGATCTATACCGTCAGCCGCCATCCCGACCCCGAAAAGGGAGAGCTGACTTATGCTCAGGCCCTGACCACCGGGGCGCAGATCATCATCAACACCACGCCGGTGGGCATGTACCCCAATGTGGGCGTGAGCGCCCTGGATATCACCTCCATGCCCGGGCTGGAAGCCGTGATCGATGTCATCTATAATCCCGATAAGACCGAGCTCATCCTCCGGGCCGAGGAGCTGGGGGTGCCCATTGCCGTCGGCGGTCTGGAAATGCTGGTGGCGCAGGCAGTGTACGCGGCAGAATTTTTCCTCGACCGTAAGTTTGAGGATGCCGGTGCCGAAATCGCCCGTGTGACCAGCGAGCTGCGGCGGGAACAGCTGAACATTGCCCTCATCGGGATGCCCTCCTCGGGCAAATCCACCCTGGGCCGCGCTCTGGCGGAACGGCTGGGCAAGCGGTTCGTGGATCTGGACGAGGAGATCGTCAAGGCCGACGGCCGGAGCATCCCGGACATCTTTGCCGCTGAGGGGGAGGCAGGCTTCCGGAAGCTGGAGGCCGCGCAGACCGCCCGCTTTGCCAGGGAGAACCGGCAGGTCATCTCCTGCGGCGGCGGCGTGGTCAAAGACCCGGCAAACCTCCGGGCGCTCCACGCCAACGGCATCGTGCTCTTCATCGACCGGCCGCTGGAAGATCTGCTGGTGGGCGGCGGAAGGCCCCTTTCCACCAGCCCTGAGGCCCTGAAAACCATGGAAGCCCAGCGCCGCCCGCTCTATCTGGCGGCAGCGGATGCTGTGATCCCCAACAAGACCACCCCTGCGGATGCCGTGACGGCGGCAATGGAGGCGCTGGATGAAATTTTTAGTCATTAACGGTCCCAACCTCAACCTGACCCAGTTCACGGAGCCGGGCATGGAGGGGCAGATCGATTTCAATACACTGCTGGATTATATCGAGGCGGGCTGTGCCCAGATGGATGTTCAGGTGGACTTTTTTCAGTCCAACCACGAGGGTGACCTCATCGATGAGATCCAGTCGGCGGCAGGCCGGGCCGATGGCATCATCCTCAACCCGGGCGGCTACGCCTATTACAGCGTGGCCATTCTGGAAGCGCTGCAGGTGTGCGGCGTGCCCGCCGTGGAAGTGATGCTGGCCGACCCCAGCGGAAAGGAGCCCTTCCGCAGCGTGGATGTGGTCTCCTTTGGCTGTCAGGGCCGCTTTGCAGGCGAGGGGGTCAGCGGATATCTCCATGCCTGCGCCTACCTTGTGCAGCTGCTCCGGCTGGATGGCGGCGCGCAGACGCACCTGGTGCAGTAACAACCCTCTCAGTCTCGCATTCGCTCGCCAGCTCCCCCGAAGGGGGAGCCCTTGGCAAGTAGGGCAGGCTGTGCAGCAAAACGGAAAGCATAGAGACAAAACAGAAGGGAAAAGAAACAAGATGATCATTTCGACCAAAAAAGGCACCCCCAAGGAAGAGCTGGAAAAGATCGTAGACAAATTCGAGAAGCAGGGCCTGGATGTGACCCTGATCACCGGCAAGGATTACAATGTGTTCGGTCTGGTGGGCGATACCACCAAGATCGATGAGCGCGACGTGCTGGCCAACCCCTGGATCGACAACGTCACCCGTGTGTCCGCCCCCTATAAGCGGGCCAACCGCCTGTTCCACCCCGCCGATTCCATCATCGACTGCGGCGGCGTGAAGATCGGCAGGGGCGAGAAGATCGCCGTGATGGCAGGCCCCTGCAGCATCGAGGGCGAGGAGCAGGCACTGCGCATTGCCAACGGCGTAAAGGCGGGCGGTGCAAGCCTGTTCCGCGGCGGCGCTTATAAGCCCCGCACCTCTCCCTACTCCTTCCAGGGTCTGGAGACTGAGGGTATCCTCGATATGGTCAAGGCCCGGGAGGCCACCGGAATGCCCATCGTGTCCGAGCTGATGAGCGAGGACCGCATCCCGGAGTTTGAGGAGTATGTGGACGTGGTGCAGATCGGTGCCCGCAACATGCAGAACTTCCAGCTGCTCAAGGCCGTGGGCAAGATGCACAAGCCTGTGCTGCTCAAGCGCGGCCTGTGCAACACCATCGAGGAGTGGATCATGTCCGCAGAGTACATCATGGCCGGCGGCAACGAGCAGGTCATTCTCTGTGAGCGGGGCATCCGCACCTTTGAAAAATACACCCGCAACACCCTCGACCTCTCCGCTGTGCCCATCATCCACGAAAAGACCCATCTGCCCATCATCGTGGACCCCAGCCACGCCACCGGCAAGGCCAATCTGGTTGAGCCGATGATGATCGCCGCTGTGGCCGCCGGTGCCGACGGTCTGGAGGTGGAAGTCCACTATGATCCCCGCCACGCATGGAGCGATGGCGCACAGTGCCTGACCCCGGATGCCTTTGCACAGGCCATGGCAAAGTGCCGTCAGGTCGCATGGGCCATTGGCCGGGATATGTAAGATGGATGTGGTGGTAAAACGCGCCCGCGCAGTGGCGGGCAGGATCGCCGCGCCGCCCAGCAAAAGCATGGCTCACCGGGCGGTGCTCTGCGCGGCGCTGGCAAAGGGAACCTCCCATCTCCATCATCTTGCTTTCAGCAAGGATATCTCCGCCACGCTGGGCGCGGCGGGCCGACTGTGCGCCCGTGTCACCACCGGGGAAAACGACGCGGTGGTGGAGGGGCTGGGCCGCTTTCTGCCGGTTGATGCCCCCGTGGACTGCTGTGAGAGCGGCAGCACCCTGCGCTTCCTCATCCCACTGGCCAGCCTGACCGGGCAGGAAGTGACTTTTACAGGCCGTGGGCGGCTGATGGAGCGGCCCCAGTCGGTCTACAAAACGCTGTATCAGCAGCAGGGCCTGCGTTTTGAGCAGGACGCGGACCGCCTGACCGTGGAAGGTGCCCTGACCCCGGGCGAATACGAGCTGGCGGGCAACGTGTCCAGCCAGTTCATCAGCGGGCTGCTGTTTGCCCTGCCCCTGCTGGGCGGCACCAGCACCCTGCACCTCATCCCGCCTGTGGAGAGCCGGAGCTACATCGATATGACCCGCGCGGTGCAGCACGCCTTTGGCGTGGAGAGCCGCTGGCTGGATGAAAACACGCTGGAAATTCCCGGCGGGCAGCACTATCTTCCCGGTGATTACACCGTGGAGGGCGATTACAGTCAGGCGGCTTTTCCTGCCGTGCTGGGCGCTGTGACCGGCGGGGTGGCCATCACCGGCCTGTCTGAAGAGACCTTGCAGGGCGATGCGGCCATTCTGGAGATCCTCCGGCGGTGCGGTGCAAGATTCACCCGCACCGGGCAGGGCGTGGTGTTTGAAAAGGCCCCGCTCCACGGAACGGACATCGACCTTGCCGACTGCCCCGACCTGGGCCCCGTGCTGATGGTGCTGGGCCTGCTGTGTGAGGGCACCACGGTCATCCGCAACGCCGAGCGTCTCCGCATCAAGGAGAGTGACCGCATCGAGGCCATGGAGACCGAGCTGCGGGCCTGCGGCGGGCAGCTGGAGAGCGAGGGCGGCACCATTACCATCCATGGAGGTGCCGGGGCGCTCCATGCCCCGGAGCAGCCGCTTTCCGGCCACAACGACCACCGCGTGGTGATGAGCCTTGCGGTGCTGGCGCTGGCCGCCGGGCTGGCCCTGCCCATCAGCGGGGCCGAGGCCATTGCCAAGAGCTGGCCGGATTTTCTGGAAGCCATCAGGCCTTTGGGCGCGGAGGTGGAACATGTTGGATAAATCAAAGCGTTATCTCATTGTGGGCCTGGGCCTGCTGGGCGGCAAGTACGCCCTGGAGCTGAGCAGGGCCGGGTTCCATGTGGACGGCATCAACCGCAGCGAGGGCCATCTGCAGTATGCCCTCGACCACGGCTATATCGCCAGCGGCAAGACCCACGATTTTGAAGATCTGGTGCGTCAGGCCGATCATATCATCTTCGGTTTGTACCCCACGGCCCTGATCGAGTGGTTCCGGACCTACGGCCACCTGCTGAAGGAGGGCTGCATCTTTACTGATGTGTCGGGCGTAAAGACCGGTCTGGTGGAGCCCATTCAGGCCATGTGCAGGCCGGGCGTGGAGTTCATTGCCAGCCACCCCATGGCGGGCCGTGAGACTTCCAGCGTGGAGCACGCCGCCGAGGTGAATTTTGCCCCGGCCAACTTCATTGTGACCCCCACGGAAAAGAACACCCCGGAGGCCATTCAGTGGGCCAGGGAGCTGGCCGAGGTGCTGGGCTTCAAGCATATCTGCACCCTGACCGTGCAGGAGCATGACAGGATGATCGGCTATGTCAGCCAGCTCTGCCATGCCATCGCCGTCAGCCTGATGTGCGCCAACGACAATACCTCGCTGTGCGAGTACACCGGAGATTCCTTCCGGGATCTGACCCGCATTGCACGCATCAACGATAAGATGTGGGCGGAGCTGTTCCTCTGGAACAAGGAAAACCTCATCTCCGAGATCGACCAGTTCAGCGGGGCGCTGAACGAGATGCGCAACGCCCTTGTGGCCGATGACCGGGAAAAGCTGGAGGAGATGTTCCGCCTGTCCACCCAGCGCCGCGCGGCGTTTGATAAGAAAGCGCCGTAACCTTTTCAGCACACAGCACTGCTGTTTTTTTCTGGCTCCCTTGCTAGGGGAGAGCTGGAAGCGAGACTGAGAGGTTTGGCACAACACGAAAAAATGAGGTGTACCGAATGCCCAAACAGGAAGGCCAGAAATCCAAGCTGCTGGCGCTATTGCGCATTTTTGAGCAGCAGACCGATGAAAACCACCTGCTGAACGTGCCGCAGCTGGTGGAGCTGCTGGAGGCGCAGGGCATCCGCTGTGAGCGCAAGAGCGTGTACAGCGATATTGAGGCACTGGGTGCGCTGGGCTATGACATCAAGCTGCGCCGGGGCCGGGGCGGCGGGTATTTCCTTGCCAGCCGCACCTTTGATCTGGCGGAGCTCAAGCTGCTGGTGGATGCCGTGCAGGCAAGCCGGGTGGTATCCGGCACCACGAGCAGGCGGCTGATCCACAAGCTGGAAAAGCTCTGCTCCAACTACGAGGGCAGCCAGCTGCAGCGTCAGGTCTATGTGGAGGGCCGCCCCAAGACCGACAGCAAGAGCCTGCTGTACAGCATCGATGCCCTGCACGAGGCCATCAACAACGGTAAAATGGTGGAGTTCCTCTACAGAAAAGCCGACAGCCGCGAGAAAGAGAAAAGGATCGTCAGCCCGTGGCAGCTGGCCTGGGAGAACGGGTGCTACTACCTCATTGCCTTTGCCGATGAAAAGGGCATCCGCCATTACCGGGTGGACAAGATGAGCGGGGTCCGGGTGCTGGATGCGCCCCGGCGGGGTCAGGAGCAGTTTGCGGATCTTGATCTGCCTGCCTATCTGCGCAAGCACTTTGGAATGTACGGCGGGCCGGAGCATCGCGTTACCCTGCGGTGCACCGCGGATCTGCAAGGTGCCATGCGGGAGCGCTTTGGCGCAACGCCCATGTTTTTACCCGAGGAGAATGGCTGCTTCCATTTTGATGTTCCCATCTGCGTCAGTGACCAGTTCTACGGCTGGGTCTGCGGCTTTGGCGGCAAGATAGAAGTGGTCGCCCCGCCCGAAGTGCGGCAGGGAATGCGGGAGATGACCGCCCGGCTGGCAGAACAGCATCAATAACAAGAAAAGGGACTGCGAAAGCAGCCCCTTTTTGCATGTTTACGGTTCCTTCAATTCCAGATCACTGGGCAGGAGGAGGTCCAGCGCGGCGGCAGGTTCAGCCACAAGGCGGCGGCTCTGGTGGAAGATGGCTTTTTCCAGCGTGTTCCGGGCAAGGCGGCCATTGCCGGCGGTGCGGGCATCGGATTCCTGCCAGCGGGCATAATAGCCCAGCAGGGGTTCGGTGCAGGCTTCGGCCAGACGATACCCCTTGTTCTTTGCCTGAACGTGGGTGATCTGCAGCAGCTCCTCAGCGGTGTAGTCCGGAAACTCGATCTTGTTGGGGAAACGGCTGGCAAGGCCGCTGTTGGCGGTGAGGAAGGTCTCCATCTCCCTGGTGTAACCTGCCAGAATGACCACCAGCTCATCCCGGTGATCCTCCATCCCCTTCACCAGCGTGTCGATGGCTTCCAGCCCGAAGCTGTCCTGCTCACCGCGGTAGAGGCTGTATGCCTCGTCAATGAAGAGCACACCACCCAGCGCGCTCTCGATGACGCTGTTGGTCAGGGGGGCGGTGTGGCCGGTGTAGCGGCCCACCAGGTCGGCACGGGTCACCTCCACCAGCTGGCCGCCCTTGAGGGCACCGATGGCTTTCAGATACCGTGCCACCAGCCGGGCAATGGTGGTTTTGCCGGTGCCGGGGTTGCCTGTGAAGATCATATGCATCGAAAGGCTGGCAGTCTTGAGCCCGGCGGCGGCGCGGCGCTGCTGCACCTGCAGGTTGTCGGCCAGACCGAACACATATTCCTTGACCGGGGCAAGGCCCACCAGTTCGTTGATCTCGGCCCGGATGGCATCCAGTGCGCCGGTATAAGCCGCCGGCAGCAGGTCAAAGAGCGGTTCCTCCGGGCCATCGTTCAGCCGGAACAGCAGTCCTTCCGGACGGGCGGTCAGGGCCGCCGTGCCGGACAGGGTCTTGTCCGTGCGCAGGCAGTATTCGCTCAGGGCACGGAAGATGCGGTCGCAGCATTCGGCCAGCCCGGCGGCACCCTTCTGCGCGGTGCACTGGGCTGCGACATAGTCCCGCACGTCGGCCCCGGCGGAAAGGGTCAGCCCCAGCCGGGTGCGGATCTTCTGGGCCAGCGCGTTGAGCTGCTGCGCGGCAAGGGCGGCCAGGTCCTCCCGGGTGTAGGAGGCCGTTTCGCAGACATCCCCCAGCGCCGACACCAGCGCCGCGCCGAATTTGTCGGCCAGTGCCTCCCGGCCCTTGTGGGAGTAGAAGATGAGGTATTTGCCGCAGGGGTCGATGCGGCTGACGGCTCCCGGGGCCAGCGCCGTGCCTGCATCCACAAGGATGCCCTCTTTGTTCACGAGATACCGGCTGGACAGGGGGGCGCTGCCCTTGACGGCCAGATCGGACAGGGTCTTCAGAAAGCCGGGATAGCAGCTCTCATAGTGCTCAAAGGCAAGGATCTCCCCGGGCGCGTGCAGGGCGGCGTAGAGGTCCTGCAGGAAGAGCTTTTCGGCTCCGGAATTGGGGTAAAGGGCCAGATCCAGCGTGGCGATCCTGTCGTTCTGCAAAAGGCCCCGGGCCGCCATGCAGCGGGCAGTTTCTTCCAGCGCGAAATGCCTGCCTGTGCCTGCCCCGCCTGTGAGCAGGATGACGTTGCGGGCGGCGGGGGCTTCGGTGCCCAGCACAAAGGGGCGGCGCATGGCCCGCACCACGCTGTCCACAAAAGCATCCTGCCCCAGCACCGACTGCTTGACCTCGGCGGCAAGGCCTTCAAAGCTGCCCAGGTGCTCCGGCTTCACGTCGGTGGTGCCCCTGGCCAGCAGGCCTTCGTCCTCCATGTCCCGCAGCATCTGGCGGCTGCTTTCCAGCGCGGCGGCGGTGGCATCGCTCTGGGTTTTGAGCTGGGCGTTCTGCTGCTTCAACAGCTCGTCCAGCCGTTTCTGCTGTTCCAGAAGCGCCGCGTTCAGGTCAGGCAGGGCGGCGCTGCCGCCTGTTTTGGGTGCAGAAGCGCCGGGGGCGGCCTTGAATCTGCCCCCCGGGCCGAACACGCCGTTCATCAGACTTTCCCAATCATCGGTGTATGCCATAAAACTACCCTCCGTGCAGTGTTTTTTCTTTCAGTATAGTGGAGTCTGGTACGTTTTGCAAGGAAAGGGTTGAAATAAAGGACAAAGTTCGTTACACTATTGTCAAACGAAAGGATGGATTGCCATGGAGCCAAGAACACCTGCTGAATGGAAGACGCTGTTTGAGAGCGAAGCCTTTGCCCGCCAGACGGAATACTACGGCCCGCTGGGGGTGGAGTATACCCCCGCCGGGACACACCTGCGCCTGTGGGCTCCCACGGCAAAACAGGCAGCAGTGAACCTGTACCGCCGGGGCACCGGCGGGGCCTGTGTGGGCACCCTGCCCCTGCAGCAGCAGGACAAGGGTGTGTGGAGCGTCTATCTGCCCGGCGACCAGCACGGGAAATACTACGATTTCACCCTTACCACCCCGTTTGGCACCTGCAATGCAGCGGACCCTTACGCCCGCTCGGCCGGGGTGAACGGGGTGCGCAGCATGATCTTTGATCCGGCCCGGGTGGACCCGCAGGGCTGGGAGCGGGATGTGCGGCCGGTGATCCCACCGGCCCGCCGCAGCGTGTGGGAGGTCGGCGTCCGGGATTTCTCGCAGGACCCGGCCAGCGGCGTGCACACAGCCTGGCGGGGCAAATTCCTGGCCTTTACCCAGCAGGGCACGACCCTGAGCAGCGACGGCATCCACCCCACCTGCCTGAATTACCTCAAGCGGCTGGGGGTGAGCTATGTCCAGCTCATGCCCATCTTCGATTTTGGCAGCGTGGACGAGAGCCGCCCCCTGACCCGGCAGTATAACTGGGGCTACGACCCCACTAACTTCAATGTGCCCGAGGGCAGCTACTCCACCGACCCCACCCGGGGTGAGGTGCGGGTGCGGGAGTGCAAGCAGATGATCGCGGCCCTCCATGCGGCGGGCATCGGCGTTGTAATGGACGTGGTGTATAACCACATGTATCGTTCCGACAATGTGCTGAACCGGGTGGTGCCCCTCTACTACTTCCGTCAGAACGATGACGGCTCCCTCTCCAACGGCAGCGGCTGCGGCAACGAGTTTGCCTCCGAGCGGCCCATGGCCCGGCGCTATCTCATTGATTCGGTGCTCTACTGGGCACGGGAATATCACATCGACGGCTTCCGGTTTGACCTGATGGGCCTGTATGACGTGGAGACCATGAACCTCCTCCGGGCTGAACTGGACAAGCTGCCCGGCGGGCGGGATATCCTGATGTACGGCGAGCCGTGGCAGGGCGGCTGCAGCGCCCTGCACCGATACGAGGCCAACAAGAACAACCTGAACATGCTGAACGAGCGCATCGGCATCTTTTGCGACAACACCCGGGATGCCATCAAGGGCGGTTGCTTCGATGCCCGGGAGCCGGGCTATGTGGAGGGCAAGCCCGGGAGTTTCTGGGATATCGGTGCTTCGGTGGCGGCGTGGTGCCGCAGTGAAAAGCTGCCGCCCCACGCCCCGGGGCAGATCATCAGCTATGTCTCGGCCCACGACAACTTCACCCTGTGGGATAAGCTCCTGATGGTGCGCTACGCCCGCCCGGAGTTTGCCGCTGTGGACAAGACCGCGTTGGCCCAGAACCGGCTGGCAGCGGGCATCTACCTGACCAGCATGGGCCTGCCTTTCTGGCAGGCGGGCGAGGAGTTTGCCCGCACCAAGAAGGGGCAGGGCAACAGCTACCGCTCCAGCCCGGCCCTCAACCGGCTGGACTGGCACCGGGCCGAACAGTTCCACAGCCTTGTGGATTACTACCGCGGGCTCATTGGTCTGCGGGCGGCGTTCCCCCGGCTGGGCGCGCTGGACAAGGCCAGCCCTGCCGCCATCGAGTTCTTCCCGCTGGAACAGCCTCTTGTGGGCTGGCGGCTCCCCGCCCAGTGGGGCGACGGCGCGGCATGGAGCGCCCTGTGCGTCTACTATAACCCCACCGAGACGGCGCAGGTCGTCACCCTGCCCGGCGGCAGCTGGAAGCTGCTGAGCGACGGCATCTCCTCCAGCCTGTGGCGGGGAAGCAGCCGCATCTGCACCGGCCAGACCGTCCTCCTGCCCCTGAGCGCCACCGTGTTCGGGCAGGTATAAAAATCCCCTGACCAGTTCACGCCGGTCAGGGGATTTTTGATTTATGGATCAGGAAAAAGATTTGGGAGGATCAGGAGTTTTTCTGTGCCTGCTGGGTCTGGGCGTTCTTTTCGCCCAGAGTCAGGCTGACGGTCTGCATCTGGCCTTCCCGGGCCACGGTGATGGAAAGGGTATCACCGGCGGCATGCTGCTGGATCAGGGTGCCAAGGTCGTCCTTCTGGGCGATCTCAGTGCCGTCGATGCTCACGATGCGGTCACCGGTCTTCAGACCGGCCTTGTCGGCGGGGCCGCCCTGCACAACATCCACAACGTAAACGCCGTAGGCATTGACGTTGAGCTGTGCGGCGGTCTGGGCATCGGTCACAGCCAGATAGGTGATGCCCATGTAGGGGCGGCCGGAGACATAGCCGTTCTCCAGCAGATCCTGTGCCACCTTGATGGCATCGTTGATGGGGATGGCGAAGCCCAGACCCTCTGCATCGCTGGAGGAGGACTTTGCGTTGACCAGACCGATGAGCTCACCGTTCATGTTGAACAGGCCGCCGCCGGAGTTGCCGGGGCTGACAGAGGCATCCATCTGGATCAGGGACATGGTGTTGGTGGAGCTGGTGCCCTGGATGGTCA
>OOCH01002262.1_pt1 | contig 12474 bp, 8 predicted proteins | sample 1671641 | NCBI WGS metagenome assembly OOCH01 (sample SAMN06348177, study PRJEB24527) | human gut metagenome | biome: human gut; feature: ankylosing spondylitis patient; material: feces | host: Homo sapiens | place: China | collected 2015-10
ATCCGACGGGCAAGCCTTTTACCCGCCCTCCCCCCGGCAGAGGCTTCACTCCAGAAGGACAACGCGCTATGCTTGCCTTCCCCGAAAAGCAGCAGAGGAACGGTCCGCATCCCCGGTCCGTTTTCTCTGCAAAAAACGGCCTCCGGGATTCTTCAGACTCATCGGAACGTTCCCGCCGACCGCTCCGACGATACGGAGCGTGCGCCCGAAAACGCGCTTTTTTCCTGAAAACCATTCACTGCAAGGAACACACATGGAACAGTTCACGCCCTTCGACCGGTTATTCCAGTCCTGCGGCAGAATATGGCACATACGCCGCGCCGACATGGACAAGCTCTGGGCCGACATGGACAAACAGGAAGGCGAGGAAGCCCATCTGCCCTACTGGAATGAGATATGGCCCTCGTCCCTGGGTCTCGCCGGATGGCTGGCCGAAATGCAGGACGACATCAGGGGGAAAAACTGCCTCGACATGGGCTGCGGACTCGGATTCACGGCTCTGCTCGGCCGCTGGCTCGGCGCCGAGGTCACCGGCATGGACTATGAGCCGGAGGCCCTGAAGTATGCCGAGATAAACGCCCGTCTCAACGCCGTCCAAGGCGTGACCTTCACGGTCATGGACTGGAGAGAGCCGACCTTCATCCCCGAGAGCTTCGACCGCATCTGGGCCGGCGACATCATGTACGAAAAGGACTTCGCCCACCCCATCGCCGCCTTTCTTTCCTCCATGCTGAAGAAGGGCGGAAGAGCCTGGATCGCCGAGCCCGGCAGGGACATCTTCCATCACCTTCTCGACGCGCTGCCCGAACACAAGCTCCGTCACAAGCGCATATGCTCCCTGCCCGTCTCCCCGCTCACCGAGCAGGACGTGCCCGTTCCCGTGACCATATGGGAAGTGGCGAAATAGACGCTCTTCCTCCTTCCGCAAGAAAAGGCTCTCCGTTCAAGACGGAGAGCCTTTTCTTGCGGTCAGCAAACACCGTTCACGACTCCGGCATCCCTGCCGGCAAGAAACGCGGCAATGATTCCGGCCGCCTCCTTAGGCGTCATGGAGCTTACATCTATCCTGCGGCTGTTCATGGCTGCATAGAGCGGCAGCCGCTCGAGACTTCGGCAAAGAACATCAGGACTTCTTTTTCCTGCTTCCATGTCCTTGCACAGACGCGCTGAAAGAGCCTCTTCCGACGCTGTAAGCGTAAAGAGAGAAAAACACGCGTCGGACATGTCGAGACGCCGAAGCAGTTCTTCCACAATGGAAAATTCGTGCATGACCCAGCAGAAAATGACATAGCGGTATGCCGAACAGTGCAGGAAGGAATTCAGAACATAGGCCGCGTTGCCGAGCACCATGGCCTTTGTTTCCTCATTCACCACAAAAGGCGACATGCTCCAGCACCAGTCTCCGTCCAGAAACGCCGACGGAGAAAGAAGAGAAAGAAGCTCTCTGCATGTAGCGCTCTTGCCCACGCCCATGGTTCCGTTGATGAAAACAAGGTCCTTCATGCTCTCTTCTCCCGGCGGAGTTCCGGCAGTTATCTTTCAAAAATCAAAAGATGACTCCCACTCATTACGTCCATAAAAAAGGGAGCCGCGAGGCTCCCTTTTCTCATATGGCCGGACAGGCTTCCTGCCGCAGAACGACAGAAGAAAAACACGGTCCGGAGAACACGGAGCCGAGCTACTACCTCACGAACATGGCGTCGCCGTAGGAGAAGAAACGGTATTTCTCCCGCACGGCCTCGGCATAGGCGTCAAGGATGCGTTCTCTTCCGCAAAGGGCCGCCACCAGCATGATGAGCGAAGACTCGGGCAGGTGGAAATTGGTGATGAGGTGATCCACCACCTGAAAACGGAAGCCGGGATAGATGAAGATATTGGTCCAGCCGTGCCAGCCTCCCTCGGGAATGACGCCGCCGTTCTGCGCGGCGCAGCCTTCCATGGTGCGGCAGGACGTAGTGCCCACGGCCACCACGGGACGACCGGAAGTTTTGGCTTCCCGGATGACGGCGGCCGTTTCGGGCGACACTTCCACATATTCGCTGTGCATGGGATGCTCGCGTATGTCCTGCTCGCGCACGGGGCTGAAGGTGCCGTAGCCCACATGCAGCGTGACCTCGGCCCAGCCGAAGCCGCGCTCTCTGAGCTGCCCGCGCAGCTCATCGGTAAAGTGCAGGCCGGCGGTAGGCGCGGCCACGCTGCCGGACTTTTCCCTGTCGGCATATACGGTCTGATAGCGGGCCATGTCTTCGCTGCTCTGTTCGCGCTTGATGTACGGCGGCAGGGGAAGTCTGCCTATGCGCCGCATGCATTCCACGAGATCGCCCTTCCAGAACAGCATGACGTCATGCTGCCCGAATTCCTTTTTCTTCAGCACCTCGGCAGCGATGCTGTCGCCGAAGGTGAGACGGTCCCCCACATGAATATTGCGGGAAGGACGAAGCAGCACCTCTGCCCGGGCACGGCTCCAGCCGTCCGCCTCGGACACGGCGCAGGCCTTGAGCAGCGGCGGAGGCGTGAGCAGAAGCAGTTCCACCTTGCCTCCCGTGGGTCTGTGACCGAAAAGACGCGCGGGCACCACGCAGGAATTGTTGGCCACAAGAAGCGCACCCTCGGGAAGAAAATCCGCCAGATGAGAAAATGTGGAATGGATATTCTGTCCGCTGGCCCTATCCAGCACCATGAGGCGGGAAGCCCCGCGCTTTTCAGGAGGATACTGGGCTATGCGTTCCTCGGGCAAATCATAGTTGTAGCTCGAGAGCTGAAAGTCGGATTCGTTCATGACTCTGTCCTGCCCTTCCGGGCCCGGAGAAAAATACAGGGACGGAAAGGCTGGCGCACCCCTCCGAGGAAAGATGCGCCAGCCTTCGGCTCATAAGAGAAATATCGGGCTATTTTTCCGCCACGGCGGTGTCACTGTCAAGCAGGGAACGGACAGAGGCCACCGTCTGCATGAAGCGGGCGCGATCCTGTTTCGACACGGGATCGGAACGCGTTCCGGAAAGCGTGTCGGGATTGACGAACCTGCCGTTCTTCATGACGCGGAAATCCAGATGCGGCCCTGTGGCCGTACCCGTGGCACCCACGAAGGCCACGATCTCTCCCTGGTCGACCTTCTGCCCGACCTTGAGCGAGGAGGCGAAACGGGAAAGATGGGCATACTGCGTGTCTATGCCCCCGCTGTGCCTTATGACGAGCGTGTTGCCGTAGCCGTTCTTCCAGCCCCTGAACACCACCTTGCCCGCGCCGAGCGCCTTCACCGGCGTGCCGCGGGGAGCGGCATAGTCCACGCCCTGATGCGGACGGACCTTTCCGAAAATGGGGTGCTTGCGATGCATGGTGTACACGGAGCTCACGCGGGTGAAGTTGAGAGGCGCCTTGAGAAACTCCGTTTCCAGCGAACTGCCGTCGGCGGCGAAGTAATGGGTCCCGCCCTTGTTGTCCACAAAGCGGAAGGCCTCGAAGGTCTTGCCGTCGTTGACGAAGCGGGCCGCGACGATGTCGCCGTAGCGACGGAAGTCATCGCCGAGATACTTCTTCTCCACCACGAGCTCGAAGGTGTCGCCGTCCTGAACATCGTTGACGAAGTTGATCTGATGGCTGAACACGTCGGCCAGACGCACGGCAAGGTTGGCGGACTCCCCGGCATCGGCCATGGCCTCGAACAGCGAGGAGTGAATGGTCCCGCTCACCTTGACGAGCTTCGTCTCGAACTCAAAAACGTCCACACGGGCGGAAAAGCCGCCGTCCGTGCGCTCAATGACGAGACGGCTCTCTTCGTCGATGTCGTAAAAAAGACGATTGACCTGCTGCGTGCCCGTGTCGCGCTCCACGCTGAAAAGATGACCGGGCATGATCTTCGTCATGGTGTAGACGGAAGAGGCCGCCTTCAGCACCTGATCGGTCTCATTGTTGTCCAGCCAGCGAAGAAGAAGCGCGCCCGCACTGTCGCCGCTGCGCACGGCGCTGCGGAACACCTCGGTACCGCATCCCGAATCCTCCACCATGTAGCGCGAATCCTCTTCCCACGGCACGGCTTCGGAATAGTTCGGAATGCACATGCTTTCCCTTGCGGAAAGAAAGGCGCTCAGAGAATCGTCGTAGCGCGGAGCGGAACCGGCCTCTTCACCGGAAGAAATGCCGCCGCCTTCCCAGAATTCCCGCATCCACGAAAGCCCGCTTCCCAGAGAAGCGAGCTGCGTCTCTCCCGGATGCTCCACATCGACGCCCCGGGAAAAATCGTGAGGCTTCACCGCCTGATCGAAAAGCTCCATGCCGCCTGCGGCCTGTTCTTCGGACAACACATATCTGGGCAGCTCCTCTTCATGGAAAAGCTGCCACGTTCCTGCGGCCACGACGGAACCGAAGAGTACACAACAAAGAACGCGCACGGACAATGCGCGGAATATTTGATATTTTTTTATCATGACGCCTGACGCTTTATGACTTTTATTTCTGAAAAAAGAAAAGAAGCTTGCGCTGTTCCGCGTATATAACCAAGAAACTGCTTGTTTATGCAAGCGTTTTCTGGTAAAAAAATTTATGCCCGGCAGTCTGTGAACACCCTGCCCGATACCGGCGGATCAGTGCTTAACATCATGACATATCACATGATTATGAGTGCCGATTCCCTCACTCTCCGCAATACGAACACCGTCCGAATACGCATGAAAGTTCTTTCCAGCTTTCCCCGGCCATGCACGAAGACCGGAAGCCTGACGAAAGAAGGTTCGCCTTCCCTGTCCGAGGCTTCAGACACCGACGGCCAGCTCGTCAGAAAGCTGCTCCGCCGGCGTCTCGGCGGCAAGACGCCGGAATGGTTCACGCCGCTCTCCTTCTCTCTGGAAGACGGTGAAAACCGTGTGCTCACCGTTTCCATGCCTCATGAGCTGTTCTTCCGCTGGTATGCCGAACTCGGACGCGCCGCTCTGGAAAAGGCTGCCTACAGCGTGCTCGGCAGCAGGACCTGCCTGCGCTACGAATGGCCGCAGAAACAGCAGCCCGTCCTTTCCTGCGCCCCGCTTTCGGCGGTATCCGGGCAGAGCCTGCCCTCCTTCGACGACTTTCTTGTCGGCGGCCGCAGCAAGGACGACATACGACTTCTGCGCACGGCGCTGCAGAAGGAGCCGCGCATCATTTTTCTTCGGGGCGCCCCGGGCACGGGCAAGACCCATCTTGCGCGCGCGGCCTTTGCCCAGCTTCGCGAGAGGTTCCACGGCAGGGCCGTCTTTCTTTCCGGCAGCGAAATGCTGACCCGCTTCCGGCGCTCCCCGGACTTTTTCCAGCGCCTGGCCCGAGGCTGCGAAGCGCTTGTGGCCGACGACCTTCAGCTTCTTGAAAAGGCTCCCGACGCCCAGAGGGATCTTGCCTCACTTCTCGACATGCTTTCGGACAAGACGTTCTTTCTCGGCACGATCTCGCTGGAGGGCTCGCTCATTGCGGAACTGAACGACAGGCTCTGTTCCAGTCTGTCCCTGCTGCTTCCCGAACCGGATCTCGACGTACGCCTGCGCTTTGCCCAGCAGCGCATGGAGAAGACCGGCCTGCCCCCGCACCGGAGCACGGCGCTCATGCTGGCCAGACGCTGCCCTCGTCTTCGCCACATCCAGGGGATTCTGGAACAGCTGCGCCTGCGTTACGAACAGAACAGGACTCTGCCCTCTGCGGCAGAACTTGCGCACATTCTGGAGCGCTCCGGGCAGAGCGTGACTGCCGACGCCGACACCATACTGTCGGCCGTGGCAGCCCACTACGGCTGCACCTCCGCGCAACTGCGCGAAAATACACGCAACAGGGAGCTTTCCCATCCCAGGCAGATCGCCATGTATCTGTGTCGCAGCCTGCTTGGAGAATCCTATCCTGCCTTAGGACTTCTTTTCGGCGGCAAAGACCACACTACCATCATGTATGCCGTGAAAAAGATTGAAAAACTTAAAGTTACGAACAAAGATGTGCACAGTGTGGTCACAAAACTGACGAAACAGTGCGCAAACGGTGTCCAGGGAGGCGGAAAAGCCCTCTGAATGTTCGTTCCCCTACTTGAGGTTCTTCTTTTTGTTCCTATAAAACAAAACAAAAACAACTTGTTATCACAGATAGGAACAAAGTGGCGACATTAAACCTTCTACTACAAGGAAAAACCATGTATTTAACCGTAAAAAAGGAACAGATCATCGAAGGTCTGCAGAAAGCGGCTTCCATCATTCCCAGCAAGGCAGGTGCGGCGTATCTGCGCTCCATCTGGCTTCAGGCCGTGAAGTCTCCCGACGGGGACAGGCTGACCATCATGTCCACGGACGTGAACATCGAATTCACGGGTACCTATCCTGCAGAGATAAAGGAAGAAGGGACGGCGGGCGTGAACGGACGCGCCTTTGTGGAGCTTCTGCGCCGTCTTCCCGGAGGAGACATCAGCCTTCGTCTGGACGAGGAATCCCACATTCTTTCCGTGGAGCAGGGACGCCGTTCCTACAAGCTTCCCACGGTGGACCCGGTATGGTTCCAGCCTCTTCCCCCCTTCCCTGAAGAAGGCGCCGTTCTGTGGGCGGGAGATTTCTTTCAGGATGTCATCGACCGTGTGGCCTTCTGCATCAGCGACGACGACAGCGCCGAAGGACTGGCCTGTCTGTATCTCAAGGCCGGAGACGCCGGAAAGGTGGACGTGTGCGGTCTGAACGGCCATCAGTTCGCCATGGTTCGCTTCATCAACGACGCTCTGGCGAATCTTCTTCCTGAGAACGGCCTTCTCATTCAGAAGAAGTACGTCAACGAGCTGCGCAAGTGGCTGGGCAGCGACGAGGTCATGCTCAACATCAGCGAGCGCCGTTTCCATATCCGCACCGGTTCCGGCAGCGAAACCCTGAGCATTCCCAGAAGTGCCAACTTCAGCTATCCCGATCATCTGAGCTTCCTTGCCAGACTGGACGGCGCCAACACGTCTCAGCTGGACGTGGACCGCCGTGAAACGCTGAACGCCCTCGACCGTCTCATCATCTTCAACAACGACAGCGACCGCTGCACCTACTTCCGCTTCTCGCCCGAGGAAGTGGAGCTTTCCGCCCAGGGACAGGAAACCGGTTCCGCCACCGAACATCTGGAAGGCACGTTCAAGGGCGATCTTGAGCTCATCGCCTTCCCCACGCGCAGCGCATACAGGTATCGCTCCTTGACCGGCTTCCCCGTGATTTCTGTCAGTGCCCGCGCATACAGCGCGATTTCAATCCACTCCCCTCATGCGAGGGGAGACTGTTGAACCATAATACAAAATTTACATCAAAAAATAATTTCAATCCACTCCCCTCATGCGAGGCCTGTCCGACCTTCGGCAAGGGGGTCGGACAGACCGTCCGTCCGGTTTAGAGCCTTCAGCAGCCTGTCTGCGCCGATTTGAAGCTAGAGCCCATCCCCTGCACAGGGGTTTGAAGTTTTCCGCGTTTTTGTATATACTGACAAACTCTATGGCGCTCCGGGTCCTCCGGGGCCGACAAATATCATTCAGGAATTCCCATGACCCAGGAAAATCTCCGGTCCGGCAAGAACGCCTACGACGCGTCCGCCATCACGGTTCTGGAAGGTCTGGCGGCGGTCCGCAAGCGCCCGGCCATGTATATAGGCAGCACGGACAGCCGTGGTCTCCATCATCTTGTGTATGAAGTGGTGGACAACTCCATCGACGAGGCCATGGCCGGTTACTGCGACAGAATAGAAGTCATTCTGCATGTGGACAACAGCGTTACCGTGCGCGACAACGGCCGCGGCATTCCCGTGGACATTCACCCCAAGCTCAAGATTCCCGCCGTGCAGGTGGTCATGACCAAGCTGCATGCCGGCGGCAAGTTCGACAACAACGCCTACAAGGTTTCCGGCGGTCTGCACGGCGTGGGCGTCTCCTGCGTGAACGCGCTGTCCTCCTGGCTGGAAGTCATTGTCCGGCGGGACGGCAAGCGCTGGCGTCAGCGCTATGAGCGCGGCGTGCCCGTCACCAAGGTGGAACCTCTCGGCGAGGCCGAGGGACACGGCACCACCGTGCATTTTCTGCCCGACGAAGAAATTTTTGAAACCACCGTCTACTCCTTCGACATCCTGAAGAAGCGCTTTGAAGAGCTGGCCTACCTCAACAAGGGACTGACCATCATCTGCAACGACGAGCGCACCAACGAGACGCATACCTATCACGCCGAAGGCGGTCTTGAGCAGTTCGTGAAGGATCTGAACTGCAACGAAACCGGCCTTCATCCCATCATCAGCGGCGAAGGCGTGCAGGACAACGTGACGGTGGACTTTGCCCTTCAGTACAATTCCGGGTTCAATGAAAAGACGCTGACCTTTGCCAACAACATCCGCACGCATGAAGGCGGCACGCATCTTGCCGGCTTCAAGACCGCGCTCACGCGCGCCATCAACAACTATGTGAAGAGCCAGCCCGATCTTCAGAAGAAGCTCAAGGGCGACAGCCTTTCCGGCGACGACGTGCGCGAAGGTCTCACGGCCATCATCAGCGTGAAGCTTCCCCAGCCGCAGTTCGAAGGTCAGACCAAGACCAAGCTCGGCAACAGCGAAGTGGTGGGCATCGTGAACGGCGTGGTGTACAACGCTCTCGACGTGTACTTTCAGGAGCATCCCAAGGACATCCGCGTCATCATCGAAAAGGCGACGGAAGCCTCCCGTGCCCGTGAGGCCGCGCGTCGTGCCCGCGAGCTCGTGCGCCGCAAGGGAGCCCTTTCCGACAACTCCCTGCCCGGCAAGCTGGCCGACTGCCAGAGCAAGGATCCTTCGGAATGCGAAGTCTTCATCGTGGAAGGCGATTCTGCAGGCGGTTCCGCCAAGCAGGGACGCAATCCCATGACGCAGGCCATTCTTCCTCTGCGCGGCAAGATCCTGAACGTTGAGCGCGCCCGCTTCGACCGCATGCTTGCCAGCGAGGAAATCAAGAACATGATCACGGCCATGGGCGTGGGCATCGGCGACAACATGGATTATTCCAAGCTGCGCTATCACAAGATCATCATCATGACCGATGCCGACGTGGACGGCGCGCATATCTGCACGCTCATGCTCACCTTCTTCTTCCGCTATTATCCCAAGCTCATCGAGGAAGGGCATATCTTCATTGCCCAGCCTCCGCTCTACGGCATCAAGAAGGGCAGCAACACCATCAAGTTCCTGAAGGACGACAACGAGCTTGACGAGTTCCTTCTGCAGCGCCTGTCCGACGGCGTGTCCGTGACCACCACGGACGGCAGGATCTACCGCGGCTCCGATCTCATCGCCCTGCTCAAGAACATCGACGAGCTTGAAAAGTCCGTGACGGAAGCGGAAAACTCGGCCATTTCCCGCGAGCTCTTCCTGTCCTTCCTGCGCTTCGACGAAACCCTCACGCCCGCCATGGCCGAGACCGGACTTTCCGAAAAGTTCCGCGCGTGGATGGAAGAACAGGGCTACGCGGCAAAGCTCGAAGTGGAACGCCAGGAAGACGACGAGCGTGCCTTCCTCATCTTTGAGAACAAGAGCGGACACCGCACGCGTCTTGCCGTGGAGTTCTTCCATTCCCGCATGTATCGTCAGGCCCGTCAGGTCTGGACATCGCTTCAGGCTGCCTGCGGCTCCTTCCCAGTGACGCTCTCGAGCTCCGAATCCAGCCGCGAGGTGAAGGACTACTTCGATCTGCGCGAATCCGCCTACGCCGAGGCGCGCAAGGGCTTCAACATCCAGCGCTACAAGGGCCTCGGTGAAATGAATCCCGAACAGCTGGAAATGACCACCATGATCCCTGAAAAGAGAGCGCTTCTGCAGGTCACCATCGAGGACGCTCAGGCCGCGTCCGACACCATCGAGGAACTTATGGGCGACCGCGCAGACCTGCGTCGTGATTTCATCATCCGCAACGCGCTTTCCATGGAAGATCTCGACATCTGATGAAAAGGAGCGCTCCTTTCCGGGAGCGCCTTTTCCCTTCAGGGAACGTTACGTAAAACATCGCCCAAAGGATTCCTACCGTGGCAGAATTCAAAGTCGACATAGAAAAAGAGCTGCGCCAGTCCTATCTGGCCTATTCGCTCAGCGTCATCATAGGCCGCGCCATTCCCGATGCGCGCGACGGTCTCAAGCCCGTGCATCGCCGCATTCTCTTCGCGCAGTCGCAGATGGCCAATACCTACAACCGGCCCACCAAGAAAAGTGCCCGCGTGGTCGGCGACGTCATAGGCAAATATCATCCCCACGGTGATATCGCCGTGTATGATGCCCTCGTGCGCATGGCGCAGGACTTCAACATGCGCGATCCGCTGGAAGACGGCCAGGGCAACTTCGGCTCCATAGACGGCGACTCCGCCGCCGCCATGCGATACACCGAAGTGCGCATGTCCCGTCTGGCCTCCGAATTTCTGGACGACATCGAGAAGAAGACCGTGGATTTCCGTCCGAACTACGACGGTTCGGAACAGGAGCCCGAAGTCCTGCCCACCAAGGTGCCGAATCTTCTGCTCAACGGTTCTTCCGGCATCGCCGTGGGCATGGCCACCAACATTCCTCCCCACAACCTCGGGGAACTGTGCGATGCCCTGCTCAGGCTCATCGACGAGCCCGACTGCACGGTGGATGATCTCATCGACCTCGTGCACGGTCCCGACTTTCCCACGGCCGGTTTCGTCTATGCCGGTCAGGGACTGCTCGACGCCTACCGCACCGGCCGCGGCGTGGTGAAGGTGCGCGGCCGTGTGGAAGTGGAGGAACGCAAGAAGGGACAGCAGTCCGTGGTCATCCGCGAGATCCCCTACGCGCTCAACAAGTCCGTGCTCGTCACCAAGATCGCCGCGCTCGTCAACGACCGCAAGCTCGACGGCGTGACCGACCTGCGCGACCTGTCCGACAAGAAGGGCATCCGCATCATCCTTGATCTGCGCCGCGGCACCATTCCCGAACTCGTCATCAACGCCCTTTACAAATATACGCCGCTGGAAACGTCCTTCGGCATCAACATGCTGGCCGTGGTGGACAACAAGCCTCAGCAGCTCAACCTGCGCACGGCCCTCACCTGCTTCCTCGACCATCGCCGCGAAGTCGTCATCAGACGCACCCGCTTCGACCTCGAAAAGGCGCAGGCCCGTGCCCATATCGTGGAAGGCCTGCTCAAGGCGCTCGACATCATCGACGAGATTGTTTCGCTCATCCGCGGTTCGGCAACTCCGCAGGAGGCAAAGTCCGGCCTCGTGGACCGCTTCGGCTTTACGGAGATCCAGGCCCAGAGCATTCTGGACATGCGTCTGCAGCGCCTCACCGGTCTGGAACGCGACAAGCTTCTGGAAGAGTTCCGCGAACTTCAGAAGCTCATCGCTTACCTGACCTCCATTCTTGAGGATCCCGAAGTGCTGCGCGGCGTGCTGCGCGAAGAAACGCAGTACATCAAGAACACCTACGCCACGCCCCGCCGCACCGAAGTGGTCATGGACGAGCTTTCCGGCATCGACATTGAAGACCTTATCCCCGATGAGGATGTGGTCATCACGCTGTCGCGCCGCGGCTACATCAAGCGTACCACCCTTGCCAACTACCAGCAGCAGAAGAGAGGCGGCAAGGGCATAGCGGGCCTGCACACCTCTGAAGACGACTTCGTGCAGGAATTTCTTACCACGACCAATCATCAGTATCTGCTGCTCTTCACCAACAAGGGCAGGATGCACCAGCTCAAGGTGCATCAGGTGCCGGAAGGAAGCCGCACCGCCAAGGGCATGCACATTGCCAATCTTCTTCCCCTGGAGAAGGATGAGTGGGTTGCCAACGCCCTTACCGTGCGTGAGTTCGCCGAAAACAGCTATTTCCTGTTCACCACCAAGCACGGCATGGTCAAGCGTTCCAGCGCCTCTCTCTATGCCCGCTGCCGCAAGAGCGGCCTCATAGCCCTCGGCCTCAAGGAGGGGGACGAGCTTATTGCCGTGCGTGAAGTGACGGACTCCGATCATGTGGTGCTCGCCACGGCCCACGGCATGGCCATACGCTTCGCCATGCCCGATGTGCGTCCCATGGGACGCAGCGCCTCCGGCGTGAAGGGCATAGGACTGCGCCGCGGTGACTCCGTGGTGGCCTGCGTGACAGTGAAGGACGGCGACAATTCCACCATGATCATGACGGTGTCCGCCCTGGGCTACGGCAAGCGCACCAAGATAGACCTCTACCGCATGCAGAGCCGCGGCGGCATAGGCCTCATCAACTTCAAGGTCTCCCCCAAGACCGGCAACGTCATCGGAGCCATGCCCGTGTCCGACACGGATTCCCTCATCCTGCTCACCTCCACCAACAAGATCATCCGCCTCGGCGTGGATGAGGTCCGTTCCGTCGGCCGTGCCACCATGGGCGTGCGCCTCGTCAAACTCGACGAAGGCGCCAGCGTCGCCGGCTTCGACACCGTTGCCGACAACGGAGAGAATGAGGAAGAATAGTAAGCAATAGAGGGGAGAGATTTGCGGGGAGGAAAGGGAACTT
>OOCH01002275.1_pt1 | contig 12424 bp, 9 predicted proteins | sample 1671641 | NCBI WGS metagenome assembly OOCH01 (sample SAMN06348177, study PRJEB24527) | human gut metagenome | biome: human gut; feature: ankylosing spondylitis patient; material: feces | host: Homo sapiens | place: China | collected 2015-10
CAGCATTGCTTCTCGCAGGAACAAGTCCTTGCGCTTGGGTGCTTTGGCATCCAGCGCAAAGTTCACACCACCTGTCACCAATTTTGCCATGATCAGCGGCGAACCGCCAATAAAACCGCTGAAGTCAAACCCGTGCAGCAAATCCTTACATACCTGAAGCTTTTCCTGAAACTTCGGGTAAGCAACCTTGGAAATATCCATATCGCCATACCGGGACTGGTCGCGCTTGGTATACTCCTTCATAGCGGCTTTGAGAGCAGACGCAATGCCCACATAGTCCACGATCAAGCCGCCCTCTTTGTCCTTGAACACGCGGTTCACACGAGCAATCGCCTGCATCAGATTATAACCGTGCATCGGCTTGTAGATGTACATTGTCGCCAGCGAGGGAACATCAAAACCGGTCAGCCACATATCCACCACGATAGCGATCTTCATTGGATCATCGTTATCTTTGAACTTTCGCGCCAGTTCCTCCTTGTGCGATTTTGTCCCAATAATCGCTTTCCAGTCCTCCGGGTCGTTGTTGCCGCTGGTCATGACCACGCCAATCTTCTCTTTCCACGCCGGACGCAGTTCCAGCAGCTTCCGATAGATTTTCATGGCGATCGGACGCGAATAAGCAACGATCATCGCCTTACCGGTCAGCAGGTTGGCACGGTATTTTTCGTAGTGGGTGACAATATCCTCGCACAGCGATTGCACCGTAGAATCTGCGCCCAGCACGCTTTCCATCTGTCCCAGCATTTTCTTGCTTTTTTCAATGGTCGCTGTGTCCGATTGCTGTTCCAACGCATCATAAGTCGCATCAATCAGAGCCAGCGTGTCTTTGTCAAGATGCAGCTTGATGACACGGCTTTCGTAGTAGACAGGTCGGGTTGCGCCGTCCTCCACTGCCTGCGTCATATCGTAAATATCAATATAATCGCCAAAGACTTCGCGAGTGTTTCGGTCTTTTGCCGAAATAGGCGTTCCTGTAAAGCCTATGTAGGTTGCATTTGGCAGGGCATCATGGATAATTCGCGCATTGCCAATCACAGTATGTGCTTCCTTTTCGCCCTGCTCGTTTTCCTTCATGACGATTCTCTCATCGAAGCCATACTGTCCGCGGTGGGCTTCGTCTGCCATCACCACAATGTTTCGCCGTTCCGACAGCGGACGCTCGCCACGCTCAAACTTGAACATGGTGGTAAATACGATGCCGTTTGCCTGCCGCCCATCCAGCAGTTCACGCAAATTTTCCTTGCTGGTCGCCTGAACCGGTGTCTGGCGCAGGAAGGGCGCGCACTTGGCAAACTGCGTGTAAAGCTGATCGTCAAGATCAATGCGGTCGGTCATTACAACAATGGTCGGACTGTCCAAAGCCTCTTGCAGCAAATGCGCATAAAACACCATCGACAGCGATTTTCCGCTGCCTTGCGTGTGCCAGAACACACCGCCCTTGCCGTCCGTTTTGGTGGCAATTTTGGCTTTTTCGATTGCTTTCCGCACCGCGAAATACTGATGATATCCCGCCAGAATCTTGAACTGCTTCTGCCCATCGCCAGAGAACAGGATAAAGTTTTTCAGGATGTCCAGCAGCCGCTCTTTCTGGAACATTCCCTCATAGAAGGTGTCAAACTGCGCATAGGCGGTGTTCTCGTAATCACCATCCTTCGTTTTCCACTCCATGAATCGGTCAAGCCCGGAAGTAATCGTACCTGCTTTGTTGGTGGACAGGTCGCTGATCACGCAGATGGCGTTATAATAGAACATGGAGGGAATGTCCTGCATATAGTTCCGAATCTGATTGTAGGCGTTTTCTGCACCCACTTCATCCTTGGAAGGGCTTTTCAGTTCCATCAGAACCAGCGGCATTCCGTTGATAAACAGGATGATATCCGGGCGGCGATTGTTCCCGTTTTCCACGAAGGTATATTGATTCACCACATAGAAATCGTTCTTTGCTGCATCCGCATAGTCGATCAGCCGCACCACCGAAGACCGTTCCTCGCCATTTACCGCATACTTGACCGTGATGCCATTTTGCAGATAATCCATAAAGACCATGTTTTTCTGCAACAGGCTTCCGGCATCAAAATCATTCAGTTTCAGAATCGCTTCATCAATTGCCGTCACCGGGAGATTCCGGTTCAGCCGTACCAGACAATCCCGCAAAACATCATCCAGCAATGGGCGGCTGTAATCCGTCCGGTCCATATCGGGAGCATAGATATGGGTGTACCCCATATTTTCAAACAGCTCTATGACTGCTTGTTCAAAGGTATCTTCGGTAAATGAAAACATGACTTTTCTCCTCAACTATTATCCGAAGTTGCTGTATTCGATTCTTGCGCAATGGCATTCACAATCTTTGTAACGATAGAATGCGCCGCTCTTTTTGCCACCGCACGTCCCATCGGCGTACCATTATCCAATGTATCCGTTAGTGCCAATCGAACTTTGCTGAGTCCAATTTCCTTACGATACCAATCCGGCATCAGATTCTTTTGAATTGCAACGTAACAATCATCAAAAATTTCTGGATGCACAGCATTATGCAATGCTTCTCGAATAATCTCGTCCACTTTATCGTCTGAAACATCTGAATCACGCACTTCTCTAATACTTGTTATCGGAACTTCTATTTTCACAAACCGATCAACCATAGGCTTTTGTGTGTTCGCATAATTGCTTTTAATATATGCCATCTGGTGCTCAAGTTCCGGGAACAGCGTTCCTTCGTTGATATTGTAAAAACTCAGTTCCTCTAAAATCGCATCTTTTCTTCCCGCTGGTATTCTAAAACTTTGAAGTTCAAATTCATCTTGGACATCACTATATGCCCGTTTAACAATGCTCTGTCCGATTTTTTCTTTCAGCTGAACATTATATTTTCCGCAGATCAAAAAAGAGCCGCTTTGCCGTACCAATCTTTCATTATTCAAGTTGGAAATCACAAAATAATTTCTTTGAATAATCGAAAGCAAGCTTTTATACTCGCTTGCCTCGCACTCTTTTACCTCTTTATCTGTATAAATTCCATACTTGTTCAAATCCGAGAGCAGCTTTTCTAATGTATAATCGCCCGAAATTTCATGACTCGCTAAATATGCCAGCACTTTGATCTCTATGTCGCTATAACTTTTTCCGTAATCGCGCTTATAATAGATTTTCCCATCGGTCGGCGGCAATAACGTAGTCTTCCCGTCAGTTATCTTTTTCTCTTGATTGTTTTGGCAAGCAAAATACAGTGCCACCAGTGGGTTTTCCGTCACATCCAACAGTCTTGTTGGCAACCCATAGTGTTGCAATTTTGCGAGCTTTTCAAAATCTGTTGTCAGTTTTCGGAAGTCATCAGGATTCCGTGTGTAGGCAGCGTTTATCAATTCTGCTTCGTGTGGCAGCATCCCACCACGAAACACTCCCGGCATGACGTTCCATTCGTTGCTGGCCTGTCCACGGAAGAAATAGTGCTTTGTGCTCACTTCCGCGCCTTCTTCTTTCTTTATGGTTTCCTTTATATCAGAAATGTAGGTCAGGTAGCTATTAAGGTTTGTAACAACGCATTCCCTCGGATTTCTTGTCTTAGCATTATCAAAATCTTCCATATTATCCCTTCATTTCTTTTATAAACGATAATTTAGCGGCTTAGAGCCGAATTCTTGATACATCAATTTTGCCAGACATCAACTGAGGCAAAAGACTGTTCCGCAACTCCGAAAGTTTTTTATTTTCGCTATTGTTGTGCTCTATTTGATTGTACGCCGCATGAAGTAACGTAACGAAGGCGGTTTCGGTATTGCTATCTGCAATCAATATTGGCAATTTGCTAATGTTCTCGAATCGAATTTGAGGGAATGTGCCCGATCTCGATTCAGCTTGCATTTGTAGCTCTTCAAGTGTGTCTTGTAATGTAAGAAAGTGATACAACCGACGAGAATCGAACGAAGTTGCCCGAATAACCATAAGCTTAGTTGATACAACGTAATTATCTGCTTGAAAATCAACATATGCAAAGTGTCTGTTGATTGGACGAATCTCACTATATAAAATATCATTCTGCATAATAGTCTTTTTTGCTTGGCCTGGCATATCGGCAACAGCCATATAATCCGAATGAAGAAACATTCCGTCTTCAACATCGCCCGTATTCAAGAAAATGAGCCGTTCAGTATTAAAATTATGGGTGACAGATACACTCTTACATAAATCTCCGAGCATAGAATAATGCCAGCCTTGTGGTATTTTTCCATAAGGTGATTCAATCAGAGTCAAATTGTCAATGCATAAAAAATCTTGATACCACGTTTTGTATATTTCATAAAGTTGCTTCTGTAAATTATCGTTTATCTTTTGATTCACTTTGATTTTGCCGTCTATTGCAGACAAAACACCCGCAATTTTTTTCTGTTGAACTAAATCGGGAAATCGTACCGTGACTTCTCCTAACAATTTAGTATTGATTGATGGCATTGTCGCACCAACGGCTATATTTCTGACAAACTCTTTTATTTCATCCATGCAGAAGTAGTAATATAGGTATTCTGAATCGATTTCCGTATTGGGTCTAACCCTAAGGCACCGTCCAGAAAACATCCACCCCGCATGAGTTTTGTCCACATAAGAGCATCGATCTACCGAACCCACTCGACTAAATACAATATCGCCCTCTTTTAAGACATACTTTTTAAGTCTTTCCTTGTCGCTATTCGAGACTCTTGGTAAATTCTGCTCCGAAAAATCCTTATTTCCCAAATGCTCCACTGTAACAATCGGCGTTCCATTCTCTACATAATCTTCTTTATGTAACTGGCTTCCAAACGGTCCGGTTTGTATATCCGCCAGTTCTCTTAAAAATATTTCTTTCATTTCAATTACCTACCCAATAAATTTCCTATGTGCCAATTTCACATTTTGTTGTTTTACCATTGCATAGTGCATCGTTGTGTCGATTTTTTGATGTCCCAACAACTGCTGCACCTGTTCAATCGGCATTCCCTTGTCAATTGCTGATGTTGCCAATGTACGCCGGAACTTGTGCGGATGCACCTTATTTAGCTTCAATCGCCGTCCCAATTCACGGAGCATCGTTTCCACGCCACCAATCATCAACCGCTCATGCGGAGCTTTCAGTGTTACAAAAAGGGCCGGGTTGCTATCTTCCCGTTCATCCAGATAATTCTGCAAGTGAATTTTCGTCCTTGCATCGAAATAAACCAGCCGTTCCTTGTTACCTTTACCAAAGACCACGCATTCACGCTCATTAAAATTGATATCTTCCCGATTGAGCGTCACCATCTCACCAACACGCATTCCCGATGAAGCCAGCAAATCAATTATCGCTAAATCTCGTACCGTTGAGCAGTGATCGCGCATCAGTTCCAGTGCTTCATCCGTATATGTTTCTTTGATGATTTTTGCCGTTTTTACTTTGTGAATCCTTCGGACAGGACTTTTCACTATGAAATCTTCATCCTCCAGCCATGAGAAAAAGCTGGAAAGGATGCGCCGGATATTATCAATCGTCACCTTGCTTGAGCGCCGCTGCGTCTGATAGTTGGTCAGATACTTTCGCAAATCGTCTGTTGTAATCTGCTGCGGCAACTTTCCAACACCATTCAGCATTGCTTCGATGGTTTTAGAATAGTATGTCAGCGTTTTTTCCGAGCATCCCTCAATTCGTTTTGCGGTGATAAATGCTTTTACTGCGTTCTGTTCTTCAGCTCTTGGAAGTTCTTCGCCCTTTTCAAGAATCAACCCTTGAAACGATGTTTCCAGCACCATTTTCAGGTGCAAGAGCTGTTCATTGTTGAGATACGGCAGCATTTTTCGCTGTATCTCGTTGATAATTTGATTTTTCATCGCCGTATCTCCTTATTACGATTTCAGAGAACGACGGCAGTGGCAGTTTCTCCGTGAAATCTCCCGCCACTGGTGAGAGTTATTGAAATTCTGGTAAACGATAATTTACTTTGGCAGGCACAGGCTCTTTATAAGGATCGTTTCATTGATTTGAAACCCTTCAATGGCAAGATGCCTCCAGATTGGCAACTTGGCACGGTTTCGGAAATCATAGAGCTACACGATTCCAAACGCATACCCCTTTCAAGCCGTGAACGTGCCAATCTCACAAAGATTTATCCGTACTACGGTGCCACCTCAGTAATGGATTATGTGGATAGGTATCTTTTTGACGGAATCTATCTACTCCTTGGTGAAGACGGTACTGTTGTAGACGACAAGGGCTTTCCGATTTTGCAGTATGTAGAAGGAAAGTTCTGGGTGAACAATCATGCCCACATTATCACGGGTAAGAATGGCTTTACTGTCGAAACGCTTTATTTACTGTTCAGCTTAACCAATGTCCGGTCAATTGTTACTGGAGCTGTTCAGCCCAAAATTAGCCAAGCCAATCTGAACAACGTGTCCGTTGTCATACCATCGAAAGCGGAATTGAGCACCTTCAACTCAATCGTACAACCAATTTTTTCACAGATTCGCAATCTTCGTGCTGAAAGCGATAGACTTACCTCCACTCGTGATATCCTGCTACCTCGGCTAATGTCCGGCGAAATTGATGCTGCCAATATTCAACTCTAAGCCGCTAAATTATCGTTTACCCTTTCATTCAAAGCAATTTTATCATCGAGTTCAGCCAGAAAACGACCAATCTTCTCCTGCTCTGGCAGCTTTGGAACTGTTAATTCGAGATTTTCAAGGACAGGTTGCTGAACTCTCTGTCTTCCAGAAGAGCCAACCATTGATTTAATTGCAACATTTCTAAATTCCGGGCTTGTTGCAAGATAGTATACAAATTGTGGGTCACTCACACCCGGTTTGGCTCGAAGAACAATAAATTCAGTAGAACCAAATGCGATTTCGTTTTCTCTTAAGCAATCAACGAATGCCGTTTTTCCGTTTTCCAAGCAGGGAGTAATTCTTGCCATTATCGTATCGCCATTTGCAAACTTTGTTCCACCCGAAAACTCCGCTTGCTCGACACTCGGGACGGCTTTCGTAAATGGTCGCAGCTTATCCATAGATATTTTGGTTGCGACTGTTCCTTTTTTAATGCTTAATCGAGGATTGAAGTCCATGAAATCAGCCGCCCGAACAGTTTTCCACTCAGATTTCATACCCAATCGCCCCCAGCTTTTCCTTGATTTCCGCTTCCAGTTTGTGCGACTGTACGAACAAATCCGACAGTTCCGAAGTCAGACGAGCCATTTTTTCCTCAAAAGGTTCGCCATCGTCCTGCTGCTCCTCGATGCCAACGTAACGCCCCGGTGTCAGAATGTAATCCTGCTTTGCAATTTCTTCTGTGGTAGCAACAGCACAAAAGCCCTTGACATTTTCCAATGTGCCCGAAGCATAAGCGTTGTAGGTGTCGGCAATCTTTTTAATGTCATTTTTTAATGTGCCATCTTCATTTTTGTATTCTTCTTTTGTACCATCCGTCAGCTCACGCAGCTTACGGCTTACCATAACGCCCATTTTGCGAGCATCAATGAAAAGCGTTTTGCCGGGCTGCTTTTTGCGCTTGGAGATAAACCAGAGCGAAACAGGAATCTGGGTTGTATAGAAAAGCTGCGTCGGCATGGCAATAATGCAGTCCACCAAATCGGCATTCACAATGTTCTTGCGAATCTCGCCCTCACCGCCGGACTGGGATGACAGGGAACCGTTTGCCAGAACCATGCCCATCCGACCACCGGGCGCAAGGTGATAGATCATGTGCTGAAGCCATGCAAAGTTAGCATTGCCAGCCGGCGGCATACCATACTGCCAGCGCACATCATCCTTGAGCTGTTCTGCACCCCAGTTGGACAGGTTGAACGGCGGATTTGCCATGATATAATCTGCGCGCATCGTGGGGTGCTGGTCATCAAGGAAGGTGTCTGCTGCATACTTGCCGAGGTCAGGCTCAATGCCACGGATGGCAAGGTTCATCTGCGCCAGTTTCCACGTTGTAGGGTTAGAATCCTGACCATAAATCGAAATATCGTTGATATTGCCGCTATGGTTCTCTACAAATTTTGCAGATTGAACAAACATACCGCCGCTGCCGCAGCAAGGGTCATACACTCGTCCCTTAAACGGTTGCAGCACTTCTACCAGCGTCCGCACAACGCAGGACGGCGTAAAGAACTCGCCGCCGCGCTTGCCTTCCTGTTCTGCAAACATAGACAGGCAGTATTCATAAGTGCGTCCCAGAATGTCCTTCTCGCTGCCATGTTCGATCATTTTGATGTTCGTAAACAGGTCAACGACTTCACCCAACCGCCGTTTATCCAGTTCCGGGCGCGCGAAATTTTTCGGCAGGATATCCTTCAGGCGCACGTTTTCTTTTTCGATAGCGCGCATTGCATCATCGATTACCTGACCGATTTCCGGGTCATGTGCCTTTGCAGAAACATCGCTCCAACGCGCACCAGCAGGCACAAAGAAGATTCCTTCCGATGTGTACTCGTCACGATCTTCCTCAAAGCCATCACCGTCTGCAACCAGCTGATTATACTTATCTTCAAAACGATCCGAAATATATTTCAAGAAAATAAGACCAAGGACGACACCCTTATACTCTGAAGCATCCATATTGCCCCGAAGCACGCAGGCAGCATTCCAAATCTGCTTTTCAAATCCAATGTCGGCGGTGTTTTTCTCTGCCATGGTTCAATACCTCCGTTTTAGCTCAACAAATTCTGCTTTGAGTATAGCACAGATGTGCTGATTTTCCAATTTGTGCGCACAAATTCTTTGTAAGATGGTTCAATTTCCGGCAGATAAGTCCTACTATCACAACTTTATCGCAATAAATTTCACAAAACCATCTTGACGCACCCTGCAAACCATGATATTCTCTGTCACAAATCCCACCGATTTTGTGGATTGGTTTGAAACCATCCACAAGATGTGGTCGTGTTCATTTTGAACACTGCCTCGCCGTGGATCATCCCTGAAAGATTAACCGCCCCGCAACACACCCGATTCATTTTGCCGCTGTTTCACCCGACAAAATCCATCGCTATGCTGCATGGGCGGTATTTTTCTTTTACGGGAAACGCACCTTGAAAATCTCATGAGCCGACCGAACGTGATACCGACTTTTCGTCAACGCCGCTGCACAAACAGGGGCAGGAACTGCGTTCGGAGCAAACGGTGACCCCTTACATGAGCAGATTCCCTTTACTTATTTTTGCGTCTTAACAATTCGGAAACATTTGTTGAAAATGCGTTTTGAGCGCAGCGGTAGAGGGCAAGAACCGTCCCGTGGCCACAAATTTTCAATTCTTGAAAATGTTGTGCTCCACCGGGACTTCACTTCTGCAATGCGTCTGCATTTCCGAAGTGATCTTGTTGGGGCGTGCCTGCCCCAAACCCTGCTCATGGTTCGCACCTGACGGTGCGAACAGCAACGGCGTGTCGTGCTTTACATAACTTCACCGAGGAGTTATCGAACAGACAGGAGGTACAATGACCAAAACGAATGTTCAACCGATTCCTAGCAATTCCCAGCACCACGACACGCCGAACAACAAAACGCACGTCATCAAGTTCCGTGTGACAGCGGAGGAAAAAGCGTCACTGGAACTCACTTGCAAACTCCTGAATCTCTCCCTTTCCACTTTCATCCGCCGCGCCATCCACAACGTCAAAATCGAGAAAACAGTCATCGTTGCCGGTGGCGGAGAAGAAACCCTGACCGCTGTTTCCACCCTGCTTGCCCAGTGCAGCAAGGTGGGCACCAACCTCAACCAGCTTGCAAGGCACTTCAATTCCGGCGGTGCGGACACCGAGCAGATCCGAGCGAAAATCCTTGACGAACTTGCAGACCTGACCGCATTTCGGCTGCACGCCGAGAAAGTTCTGGGTGAACTGTATGGCAACGCTCAAGCATATCGCCTCTAAAAACTCGGACTACACCGCCATCGAAGCGTACCTCGTTTACCAGCACGATGCGTTCACTGGAAAGCAACTTCTGGATGAACAAAGCAGACCGAAGCTGCGGGAATCCTACCTGCTCGATACCCTTGAGTGCGGCGCTTTCTCGTTTGCAACGGCCTGCCTGCTGGCGAACCGCAAGTATGGTAAGAACACCCAGCATGGTGATATCAAAAGTCACCAGTATATCATCAGCTTTGACCCACGAGATGCAGCCGACAACGGCTTGACCATGGAAACGGCACAGGCACTTGGCCTGAAATTCTGCGAAGAAAACTTCCCCGGTCATCCCGCCATCGTCTGCACTCACCCGGATGGGCATAACCGTTCGGGAAACATCCACGTCCACATTGTAATTGGCAGCGTCCGAACACGAGAGGTGGAGCGCAAGCCCTATATGCAGAAGCCCCGCGACTGGCTAGAGGGCATGAAGCACTCCAGCACAGCCCAGACCATGCGGCACTTGCGTGTTGAGGTCATGGAACTGTGCGAGAGTGCTGGACTGTACCAGATTGATTTGCTCAACGGCTCGAAAGAGCGCGTGAGCGAAGCTGAGTATTGGGTGCGCAGACGCGGCCAATTGAAACTTGACCGTGAAAACGCAGCCCTCACCGCAGATGGACAGCAGCCCCGGCAGAAGAAGTTTGAAACCGTGAAAGACACTTTACGGAAACAGATTTCTTCAGTGCTGTACCGCACAACGAGTTTTGAAGAGTTTTCCGATAGGCTCATGCAGCAGTATAGCATCACCGTCAAGGAAAGCCGTGGACAGCTTAGCTATCTGCCCGCTGGCAGAACGAAGTTTATCCGAGCGAAACATCTCGGTGACAAGTTCGATAAGTCAGCAGTGCTTGTCACGTTGCAGGCAAACGCCGAACGCAAACCCAAGGCGCAGTTCAAGCAGGATACCATCGGGAAACTGGTGGATATTCAGGCGAAGCTGAAACAGGGCAAGGGCATCGGCTACGAGCGTTGGGCGAAAAAACACAACCTCAAAGCCATGGCACAGACCTTGATTCTCCTAGAAGAAAAGGGCTTGACTGACGAGGACGCACTCGACCAGAGAATCGCAGAGCTTGACACCAAGTTCCATGAATCACTGACCGTAGTGAAAGACCTCGAAGGTCGCATGAAAGTCAACAAAGAGCTGCGCTATCACGTCGCAGCCTACACCAGCACCAAGAGCGTTGCACAGCAGTTAAAAGCTGCAAAACGACCCGCAGCCTTTGAAGAACAGCACCGTGCAGAGCTGACAGCGCACCGGGCGGCAGCAGCCTATTTCAAGGCAAATGATATCACCAAGCTGCCCAGCCCGAAGAAACTGGAAGCCGAGTATGCGCAGCTGGCATCCGAAAAGGCAAAATTCTACGAGCAGTACAAGGAAGCCAAAGAGGAACTGCTCAAGCTGAAAACCGCAAAGCAGAATGTTGCGTCCTTTTTCCGGGAGGAAGAACAGACGCAGCAGGAGAGATAAAGGAGTGTGCGTATGATCAACCTGAAAATCGATCCGGAGTTCCAGTCCCAGATTCCTCCTCTGACTGATGATGAATTTAAGCAGCTTGAAGAAAATATCCTGAAAGAGGGCAAGCTGCTCTCTCCTTTGATTGTTTGGAACAACACCCTTGTTGATGGTCACAACCGTTATGCTATCCTCCAGAAGCATCCTGAGATTTATTTTTCCACCATGCCGCTCCGATTTGAGAACCGCGAAGAAGCCGTTGCGTGGATCTGCCGGAATCAGTTGGGACGGCGAAACCTGAGCCCCGAACAGAAACGCTATCTGCTTGGGAAGCAGTACGAAGCCGAGAAGAAAGCTGCAAAAATCTTTCGGGGCAATCAGTACACTTTAGCAAAGAAAAGTGGTGGTGATCACGGTGATAACCACCACTCCGGGAAGAAAACCTGCGACCGGATCGCAGAGGAAAACGGTGTCAGCCGTGCCTCCGTTCTTCGTGCCAGCCACTATACACGAGGCATCGACATCGCAGATAATCTCTCTCCCGGCATCAAGCAGAAAGTCTTTTCCGGCGAAGTGAAGTTCACCAACGAAGAAATGTCCAAGCTTGTGCAGGCAAGTGTCGAGCATCGTTCAGATGTCCTTGCTCAAATCCTGCATCCAGAGGCATTGGAAGTGTTGGAATCTGCCAGCGCAGAATTTGAACCTGAAAAAGCGGAACCCGTTCCCATGCCCACACCACAAACAGAAGAATTTCGGTGCTATCATGTACCGGACGAGTTTATGAAGGTTTACAAATCTTTGAGCCGTGCGACCGAAATGATGAAAAACTCATGGAAGAAAACGCTCAAAAACAATCCCAGCTATTTCACTGACCCGGAAAAGCAGAAGGTTCTCCGCTTCGCAATGCAGCGACCTGCTAACTACCTGACTGAAATCGAAACCTATCTGGAAAAGGCTCTTGCAGAAGCCCTTGAAGAAGAAAAGACCGCATAACGACAGGCACTTGTAAGCCATCAATGAGCCACCAGCCGCAAGTGCAGG
>OOCH01002280.1_pt1 | contig 12393 bp, 11 predicted proteins | sample 1671641 | NCBI WGS metagenome assembly OOCH01 (sample SAMN06348177, study PRJEB24527) | human gut metagenome | biome: human gut; feature: ankylosing spondylitis patient; material: feces | host: Homo sapiens | place: China | collected 2015-10
TCTAATGCGTCTTTGATAGTAGGCATATCCAATTACCTCCTTCGGTGGTACTATTTCCTACTATTATTATGCGCTATTTCTCGTCAAAAATCAACCGTTTGTTGTGACATAGCCTTTCCCAAAAAAAGCGGGAGGAGACTTTCCCCAGCAGGAAAAGCCCCCTCCCCTCTCGTCTACATCATACTAAAGTCAGCGCTACTTGCCCTGATCCAGGTCGCCCAGCAGGGCGCGGGCGTAGTCGGCACCGTTGAAGGGCCGCAGGTCTTCGAGCTTTTCGCCCAGGCCCACATAGGTGATGGGCAGCTTTTCCTGCATGGCCACGGCGATGGCCACACCGCCCTTGGCCGTACCGTCCAGCTTGGTGAGGATGAGCTCGTCCACGCCGGCGGCTTCCTTGAAGAGCTTGGCCTGCGAAAGGGCGTTCTGGCCGGTGGTGGCGTCGATGACCAGGATGCAGCGGTGCGGCGCACCTTCATGCTTCTTGCCCAGCACCTGACGGATCTTGGTCAGCTCTTCCATAAGGTTGACCTTGGTCTGCAGGCGGCCGGCGGTATCCACAAAGAGGATGTCCACCTTTTCGGCCAGGGCGCGATCCATGGCTTCGTAGGCCACGGAGGCCGGATCGGAACCGGCGGGGCGGGCATGGAAGAGCGCGCCCACGCGTTCGGCCCAGACCTGCAGCTGCTCGATGGCCGCCGCACGGAAGGTATCGGCCGCCGCGATCATGACCTTTTTGCCCTGCATGCGGGCGCGGTGGGCCAGCTTGGCGATGGTGGTGGTCTTGCCCACGCCGTTGACGCCGATGAAGAGCACCACTTCGGGCGGGTTCACGGCGCTGATGCGACGCGGCAGGCGGAAGATCTCGTCCACTTCGGCCATGAGCAGACCGCGCACGTCTTCCACGCGGGTCACGTTCTCCTTGCGGGCCCGTTCACGCAGACGCTCCACCAGCTCCAGCGAAGGTTCGTAGCCCAGGTCGGCCATGATGAAGAGCTCTTCCAGCTCTTCCCAGAAACTTTCGTTGAGTTCGCCGTGGCTGCTGAACAGGCTGTCCAGACGGCGGGAGAACTGCTCGCGGGTACGGCTCAGGCCTTCGCTGATCTTGAGGAACAGGCGGCTGCGCTCGTCTTCCTCGTCCTCCATGTCCAGGGCCAGGGTCAGGCGATACTGCAACTCGGAGCGGAATTCGTCCAGCTGCACATATTCCATACGCTCCAGCCAGCCACGGAAATCATCCACGAAGGCGTCCACTTCGGCGGCGGGCGCATCCAGCGAACGCAGCAGGAAGCGCAGACGCTTCCAGAGTTCGTCCCCGGCTTCTTCCACACCTTCCAGCACGATGCCCAGCCAGACGGAGAGGCGCGGTTCGGCCTCGCGCAGACGCAGGATCATGGACTGGGCCAGAGCGGGATCGAGACCGCAGGTCTCCAGCGCGGGCGCGGTGGGACGCTCGGCCGTGGCAGCCGCCGCGGCAACGGCAGTGACGGCAAGGGCCGCATCGGCCACGACCTCAGCGACGGGCTCGTCCTGGTCCGGCGTAGCAGCGCTCTCCGTGTCTTCTTCCACCTCGGCCGGAGGTTCCTGTCCCGTGCTTTCAGCGGCAGCCGCGACACGTTCATCCGTATCTGCTTCCGCTACGGCAGTTTCAGAATGGACGTCTTCGCCCGCCTCCTGCTCCACCGCAACAGGCGTTTCTTCAGCCTCGCCAGCAGGGGCGGCGGCTTCCGGCCGGGCCGTATCTTCGTCACTGCCGAAGATGCGCTGCCACCAGCTGCGACGGGGCGCAGCCGCTTCGGGCTTTTCTTCCGCTTCTTCGCGGACCTCGTCGCGGGCAGCTTCCTCTTCCGCGACATCCGTCCCGGCGTCGTCAGCTTCTTCAGCGGCAGCTTCACCGGCTTCAACAGAGGTCACAGTGGTCGTATCGTCACCGGCCGCATCAGGCATCTCGACGGCATCGGCCCCGGTCACGTCCTCAGACAGCGGTTCTTCTTCCTCTTCCTGGGCAGTCTCCACAACGCTCTCAGCCTCGGCAGCCACAGCTTCCGCTTCGGCAGGGGCCTCTTCCTCTTCGGCAGAGGATTCTTCCACAGCATCCACGGGAGCCGCATCAGCACCGGCCGGCTCTTCGCACATCTCGCCAACTTCGGCTTCCGCAGCCTCAGCTTCCGAACTGACGCCATCCTGTTCGGGGGCACCCGCTTCTGCAGCGGCATCACCGGAAGCTTCTTCCGGCGCCGCAGCCTCGGCAGCCGCTTCCGTCACAGGCTCCTCGACCGAAGGAATTTCATCTTCCACCACAGCAGCCGGGGCTTCTTCCGCTTCGGCGACCGATTCGCTTTCGGCCTCCACGGAGGGCTCATCCAGAAGCGTCGGCACCTCAGCTTCCGCCACAGGTTCCCCTTCCGCCACGGTGCTCTCGGCTTCTGCCGGAGCTTCGGACTCCGCAGGCTGGTCGGCAGGCGCCACCGTCACGGCAGCCTCGACGCTCCCGCCCTCCTCTGCGGCACCGGCGGCAGGGCCATCGCTTTCAGCGGCGGGCACTTCCACCACGGGCTCATCCGCGACCACGGCTTCAGCTTCAGGCGCCACCTGTTCGACATCCCCGGCAACGGGGGCGGCCTCGTCTTCCGGGGCCTCGTCCGCAGATGCGTCTTCAGCAGGGGCAACGACTTCTTCAGCCGTCGGGACGCTCTCCGGTTCCGGCGTGCTTTCCGGCTCCGCTACGGCGCTCCCGGTATCAGCGGCAGGCTCCTCCGGGGCAACAGACGTTGCGGCCGCTTCCTTCTCGACTGCCGCGGCCTGCGTTTCTTTCGTTTCCTCGGTGCCCCCACCAAAAAACTTTTTTACTGCGGAAAAAAAGCCCATAGTCTCTCCTTATTTCACTGCGGCCCCGCTCAGGGCCTGCAAAACTTCTTCAAGATCAGCCGCACAGGTCTCCACGGCCAGCGCACGCGCCTCACAGCCGGGATCCTCCAGCGCATCGAGCATCTCGCGGGCGCTGTCCTCAAGGCGCACAGCCCCCAGGCAGGGCGCTGCGGCAAGCAGCATCCGCCCCAGATGGCACAGCCCTTCCAGCTCATCTTCCGCATACAGGCGCATCATGAGCATGGGCGCATGGGCAAAGGTCTGGCGGAACAGGGCCGCGGTCATATGCCAGCTTGCGGGGTTCCCCTGCTGGAAATGCCTGCCGCGGATGGCATCCACCGGCAGGGCGTCCTCGGGGGCGGCGACATCCTCACCGGAGACGGGCCGCCACTTCCGGTCGTCGGATTTTTCCGGCTCCGGATCGCCCTGCTTGCGCAAAAGCTGCAGCCCCAAAGAATGCAGGCGCCTCAGATCGCCCCAGTGCCAGTACAGCGCCGCCAGAAAGACACTGAGCAGCAGCGTATTGATGATGAAGCGCCAGGTCTCGCGCTGCATGACCTTGTCCGAACCTTCCTGCACCAGACGGCGGGCAAGATAGACCTCCACCGTGCCCACGGGCTGCCCTTCCCGGCGCAGCGGGCTCATGCCCTGCACGGTGTTCTCCGTGATCTCGCCGTCCCAGGGCACGGCCTCCCAGTGCTCATTGCGGCGCTGGCCGGAAAAAAGACTGTCCCCCACCTGCACCGTCACGGCGTACAGGCGCTGATCCTCCATGAGCCCCGTCACCAGGGCGTCCGTGGAAACGGCGGTGAGTTCCCCGTGCAGTCCCAGCAGATGGGTGAAACGGCTGGCCACCCGGCCTGCCTCGTTCTGCAGACGGTTCTGTGCGGCATCGCGTTCAGCCATGATGTTCCACGCTGCCTGCGCCAGAAAGAGCAATATGGCCAAAAGCCAGCAGGCCAGGGCCACCCAGCGGCGGTATCTGGTCAGGAAAATAAGAACTGACCGCTTCACGAGCGGGAATCTCCTTGCAATTTTGTGCGCAGCTTATGTGCCAGCATACGCGTATCGGCGTCCCCAAGCAGAACGAGGGCGCTCCCCCAGGCACAACATCCGGCCCCGATGGACAGAGCCAGGCCCGCCATGGCGGGCAGCCCGGGCAACAGGACCGGCACGACGGACAGCAGCTCCTGCAACGGGCAGACCATGCCGCACAGGCGCAGGACCACCAGGGCACCTGCGGCTGCCGCGCCCGCGGCCAGCACATGCCGCAGACAGGCCATGCCGTCCAGAAGCGCCGGCGCTGGCAGCAAAGGCCGCAAACGTCGACGCAGCCCCCGCCACAGCCAGACGGTCTGTCCCCACAGGGCCGCACTGGCCGCCGCAGCCGGCAAACAAAAATATATGTCCCTTGCCATACTATGTAACAGCCACGCCCCGCCTGCAAGCGTAAAAACAACGGCAAGCAGCGAGGACAAGGCCGTCAGGCGCACGTCGCCCAGGGCGTTGCAGCCCGCCAGCAGGCAGCGGCTCACCGCGCAGGCGGGCAGGCAGGGCAGGTACGCCCAAAGGGCCAGGGTCACCTGCCGCACCCCCGTGGCATCGAATTCCCCGTGGTGCAGCAGGACGTCCACAAGGCAGGGGCCCACGGCCCACAGCCCCGCCGCCGCAGGCAGGGACAAGAGCGTGGCCCAGCGCAAGGCCAGGGCCATGTCCCGCCGGAAGGCGGCAAAATCTTTTTCTCCGGCCAGACGGCTCAAACGCGGCAAACTGGCCATGCCGAGGCAGGCACCGATCAGGCCCAGCGGCAGCTCCAGCAGGCGCTCGGCATAGTACAGGCCCGCGATCTGGCTGCCCACCGCCAGCCCCATGGCCGCCAGCATCACCAGCTGCGGCGCGGCGGCCCCCAGCAGGCCCAGGGGCAAGCGCCCCAGGCAGCCCCACAGCTCACGGCCGGAGGGCGCGGCGGCCGGACGCTCCATGGCGGTCGCCGGGAATACATGACGGGCATAGCCCCATTGGGCCAGCCACTGGGCCAGGCCCCCGGCGCTCATGCCCGCGGCCAGTGCCGCCGGGACAGTCTCTGTGCCTCCCGCCAGCCAGCCCGCCAGCATGGCACTGATGACCACCACATTAAAGATGACGGGCGAAAGCGCGGGCAGCCAGAAAACTTCGCGGCAGTGCAACACCGCCATGCCCAGGGCCGCCATCCCCGCCAGCAAAACATAGGGCAGGCAAAGGCGGAGCAGGCTGCTGCCCTCCGCCAAGGCTTCAGGAGAAAGCGCGGGCGCCAGAAAGGCCAGCAATTGCGGCGCTGCCAGCATGCCCAGCAGGACAAGGCCGCCCAGCACCAGCACGAGGCGCCGGAACAGGCCGGAGGCCAGAGCGGGCAGCGGATCCCCCTGGCCTTGCGCCACATCGTGCCGCACCAGCCAGGCCGTGAGCGTCATGGACAAAGAGCCTTCGCCCAGCAGGCGGCGCAGCAGATGCGGCAGCCGCAGGGCCGCCACCAGGGCATCGGCCACCGGCCCGCAGCCCACCATCCAGGCCATGCCCATGTCGCGCACCAGTCCCAGCAGGCGGGAAAGCAGGGTGAACAACGCCAGCATCCCGGCCGTGCGGGCCATACGGGCACCGCCTGAAGGACGGGGAGCATTGCCGTGCGAAAGGCTCATGGGCATATCCTTAATAAAAAGACGTCCCGGTGCCGGCTGGGACCGGGACCGGGCACGCGGCACATCGAAAAAAGCCTCCGGCAGGAAAAGGCGCCCTGCCGGAGGGAGCTGCGTTATGGTCTGTGCGGATCGCTTTCCGTACGCCAGGCCTGGACAGCGGCCCGGACGGCGGCGTCCTTTTCCTCGGGCATGTCCTTGAACTGCTCGGCAAAGACATGGATGCGCGTACCGCCACGGGGCACGAACAGGCCCTTGACGCGGCACCAGCAGGGTTCGAGCACGGTCCACAGGTCTTCCAGCACCGTGTTGGTGATGGTCTCCATGAAGGACTGATGGTTGCGGAAGGCGAACATGTAGAGCTTGAAGCTCTTGGATTCCACGCACAGCTGGTCCGGGATGTACTCCACGGTGATGGTGCCCATGTCCGGCTGCCCCGTCACCGGGCACAGGGACGTGAACTCGGGGAAGGCGATGCTGATGACGTAGGGACGCTGGGGGTAACGGTTGGGGAAGGATTCCAGCAGCGCCGTACTGGGGCCGCCCTGCAATTCGGGCATCTTGCCGGTCCCCAGCACATGCAGGTGCTGCGTCTGGTCCTGGCTGCGGGTGGTGGACATGAAAACTCCTTTTCTGATCTTGCCGGACACCGGGAACGGGCCGCGGCTGCCGTCCTTGTAACTTATTGTGCTTGCCGCTACAATAGCGGCCGTTATCTGCCGTCCCGGCAGTTTGTGGAGGATGCATGAAACTTTCTGTTGCCTTGCGAGCCTGTTCCGCCGGGGGCCTCATGCCCCTGTCCGTGGCCCGGGTCGCAGGGATGCCCAGCCATCGTCTGGCGTCCCCGCTGGTGCGCCAGTGCCCCTTCATCCCTGTGGGCACCGGCCTGTATGATGCGAACGATGTGGAACTGCTGCGCGTCACGGGCCGCTGCTGGCTGCCCGCCGATGACGGCGGCCACGCCCTGCAATGCCTGATGACCCGCGCTCTGGTGGATCTGCCCGTGGGCGAGATCAGCCTCGAGACGCGGCGCACGGGCCGTGCCCTGGCCTGGGTGACCCTTTCGGACAAGGGCTCCCAGGGCATGCGCGACGATACCAGCGGCCCGGCCATGGCCGCCCTGGTGGCCGATACCCTGCCCCTGTGCCACAGCCAGGGCTTCCTGCTGCCCGATGATGCGGTGCAGCTGCGCGCCCTGCTGGTGGACCTGGCCCTGAACCAGGGCTATGACGTCATCTGCACCAGCGGCGGTACGGGCGTGGGCCCGCGCGACATCTCGCCGCAGGTCACGTCCGCGGTGCTGGACTATCCCCTGCCCGGCTTCAGCATGGCCATGATGCAGGCCAGCCTGGCCAAGACGCCCCATGCGGCCATCTCCCGCGCTGTGGCCGGCGTGCTGGGACAAAGCATCATCATCAACCTGCCCGGCAGCCGCAAAGCTGTCGTGGAGAATCTGGAAGCTGTCCTGCCCGCCCTGCCCCATGCGCTGGACAAGTTGCACGGCGATCCCGCCGACTGTGGAGGTTAATCCCTGATGAAACTGCCCAAATTCACCCTGCCCCGTTTTTCCCTGCCTTCCTGCCGGCCGGGGGCGCTGTGCGGACGTTTTTCCGTCCGCGGCTTCGTCTCCTTCTGCCGCATGATCCGCATCGAGCACTCCATCTTCGCCCTGCCCTATGCCTGGGCCGGTTCGGTCATGGCCGCCGGCGGCATGCCGCCGTGGGACAAGCTCGTCCTGCTGACCATCGCCATGGTGGGCGTGCGTTCCTTCGCCATGGGCATCAACCGTATCTTCGACCTGCCCTTTGACCGCGAGAACCCCCGCACCGCCAACCGCCATCTGGTCACCGGCGAGATCAGCGTGCGCCAGGCCTGGATCTTCTCCCTGGTCATGGCGGCCATCTTCGTGCTGGCCTGTGCGGCCATCAACACGGTCTGTCTCATCCTCTCGGTGCCTGCCCTGATCTTTGCCGCCGTCTACAGTCTGACCAAGCGTTTCTCGGCCGTCTGCCACTTCTGGCTGGGGGCCACCCTCGGCCTGGCGCCGCTGGCCGGGGCCCTGGCCGTGAATCCCGAGGGCCTGGCCATGGGGCCCATCATGCTCTTCTTTGCCGTGACCTTCTGGGTGGGCGCCTTCGACATCTACTATTCCTTCCAGGACTATGATTTCGACGTGGCCTTCCGCCTCTGCTCCGTGCCCTCGGTCTACGGCCCGGACACCGCGCTGGCCATTGCCGGTTTCTCCCATGCCGTCACGTCCATCTTCCTGTTCCTGACCGGTATCGCCGCCGGTCTGGCCTGGCCCTGGTATGTGCTCTGGGCCGGTGTGTCCGCCATCCTGTTCTGGGAACATCATCTGATGCGTCCGCAGGACCTCAGCCGCGTGAACATGGTCTTCTTCACCCTCAATGGCATCATCTCGCCGCTGGTGCTGGTGGGCGTCATCCTGGGAGTGGTGCTCTAAGATGCCGCGCAAGAAACAGTATCAGTGGGATGTGGAGACCAACGGGCAGGAAGCCCCCGAACAGCTCAGCCGCTCGGCCAAAAAGCGCCAGAGCTCGGCCCTGCAGGATCTGGGCGCCGAGCTGACCAAGCTGCCCGTCAACGAACTGGACAGGCTGCCCCTGACGCCCGATCTGCTGGAGGCCCTGCGCCTGTATGCCCGCATCAGCAACCGTGAAGGCAAGCGCCGTCAGCTGCAGTTCATAGGCCGCCTCATGCGCGAGGTGGACGCCGGGCCGCTGGCCGAAGCCATCGAGGCCCGCAAGAACGGCCAGCAGGCCGATGCCGCCCGTCTGCACCTGGCCGAACAGTGGCGCGAAAAGCTGCTCTCCGCTGCCGAGGCGGACATGGAGGATCTTCTGGCGGCCTTCCCCTGGCCCGATGCCGAAGCCGCGGGACGCCCGGAGCTGGAAAAACTGCTGGCCGAAGCCCGCAAGGAAGATGACCGGCGTCCGCCCCACGCCCGCCGCGCCCTCTTCCGGGGCATCATGCGTCTGCTGGAACAGCGTTAGGGAATTCTTTTGGCAGGGGAAGGGGCCCCTTTTGGAAAAGGGTCTCCCTTCCCCCTGCACCCCCATCCCCCCTAAAACTTTTATCTGGGTCCGTGGTCTGCCCGAAAGGTGCGACCTGCGGGCCCCAGTCTTGATTCGCTCTTTTGTGGGCGTCTCCCCTCCTTCTTCCCCGGCCTTTCCACCTTGCCCTGCCACGGCAGTGCGCTGACTGTCCGTGAAAAGGCCGTTCACGCAAAGGCTGTCTGCCCCCTCATCCTGCGTAAAAGCCCTCTTGCCAATGATGGGTCAGCGGGATCTCCGTATGCTCCTTTCCCTGCATGGCTCCCGTGTGTCCGCCTGCGCCGATGCCGCCCGGCCGCATGCGGCAGATGGTGTGGTCACCAGAGGCTACGTCCATGCCCCTCTGCCGCCATCGCTTGTCACGCAGGCGCCGAAATTTTTTCCCAAAACTGCCGCCCGCGCTGCCGGCCGGACGTTGCAAGCCCCTATGCCCGGCTTACCCGCTCAAAGTTCTATAATTTAATCGTTATATTCCAATATGTTATTGGCTTGAAAATTTTTCTCGGCAAAAAATGAAAAAATCGCTTGACCCCGAGGGAGTTTTTCCGTAGAAGTCTTCTTCGTTGAGCACGCCCTTGTAGCTCAGTCGGTAGAGTGCATCCTTGGTAAGGATGAGGTCACCAGTTCAATCCTGGTCAAGGGCTCCAGAAATTTCAACGCCTGTGGAAACATGGGCGTTTTTTCTTTATCTGCTCCAAGGAGCCTGTCATGCAGATCCCCGTCCCGGTCGCCACAGTCGGCCTGCTGGTGCTCTCCAATGTCTTTATGACCTTCGCCTGGTACGGTCACCTGAAGCACAAGAGCATGGCCCTGCCCATGGTCATCTTCATCAGCTGGTGCATCGCCTTTTTCGAGTACGTGCTGCAGGTCCCGGCCAACCGCATCGGTTACGGCTACTTCAATGCGGCGGAGCTGAAGACCATCCAGGAGGTCATCTCCCTGACGGTCTTCTCGCTCTTCTCCGTCTTCTACCTGCACGAGACCCTGCGCTGGAACCACATCCTGGGTTTCGCCCTCATCGTGCTGGCCGCCTACGTCATCTTCAAGGAATGGTAGCATGGTCAGCACGGCTATCATCCTTTTCTGTACCTGCGCCGCCTTCGTGGCGGGCTTCATCGATTCCATCGCGGGCGGCGGCGGCCTCATCACCATCCCCGCCCTGCTGCTTTCCGGCCTGCCGCCCCAGCTGGCCCTGGGCACCAACAAGGTGGGCTGCTGCCTGGGCACCGGCGTGGCCATGCTCAACTTCGCCCGCAGCAACCTCATCCTCTGGCGGCTGGCCCTGCTGGGCGTGGGCTTTTCGCTGGTAGGGGCAGGTATCGGCACCGAGCTGGCCCTCTACATCTCGCCCGACCTGCTGGGCAAGGTGCTGGTGCTCCTGCTGCCCTTCGCCATGCTGGCCACCCTCATGCCCAAGAAGGAACAGAAAAATCCGCCGCTCACCTCCGGTCGCCGTTACTGGATACTGGCGCCGCTCTGCTTCCTCATCGTGGGCATCTATGACGGCTTTTTCGGTCCCGGCACCGGCAGCTTCCTGATCCTGGCCCTGCACTGGGTCCTGCGCATCAGCCTCCTCGAAGCCTCGGCCACGTCCAAGGTCATGAATTTTGCCTCCAACCTCGGCGCCATGATCCTCTTCATCTGGAACGGCGCCGTCATCTGGAGCGTCGGCCTGCCCATGATGGCCGCCAACATCGCGGGCAACTGGCTGGGCAGCCGTCTGGCCATCAAGGTCGGTACCGAAGCCGTGCGTCGCTTCCTCTGGGTCTCGCTCTCCCTGCTGCTGGCCACCCTGATCTGGCGCTTTTTTATCTCTCCCTATCTGCTTGGGGCCTGATCCTCCCGTCCCGTTTCGATACCAGGCCGGCAGCCATGCGCTGCCGGCTTTTTTGTTTTGGCCCCGGTGCGGACAGGGAACGGACGTACGAGCTGCGGCGCGGCGATGATTGGTTGCCCAACCATCATATGAAAAAAAGAGTTACCGCTTGCCCATGCCCCGGCGGAGTGCTAGAGCAGGAGAAAACAGCCCTTGCGGGCAAAAGGAGTCCTGTATGCTGAAGCGTATCGTTCCTCTCGTTCTGGCTCTCGTTCTTTGCGCCGGTCTGGCCCAGGCCAAGACCAAGGCCCCCGCGACCCAGCTCCCCGGCGACCTGACCCTGGCCGAAGCCCAGAAGGTGCTCGATGCGGCTCTGGTCAAGGCCAAAGCCCAGGGCGTGCCCATGAATATCGCCATCGTGGATGCGGGCGGCAACCTGAAGGCTTTCGTGCGTCAGGACGGCGCCTTCATCGGCAGCATCGACGTTTCCACCAAGAAGGCCGTCACGGCCCGCTACTTCAACATGCCCACCTCCACGCTGGGCGCCGCTTCCCAGCCCGGTCAGGAACTGTTCGGCATCGAAGCCACCAACGGCGGTCTGGTGATCTTCGGCGGCGGTGAGCTGCTGATCCGCGACAACGTCATCGTGGGCGCCATCGGCGTCAGCGGTGGTAGCGTGGCCGAAGACACCAACGTGGCCAAGGCCGGTGCCGCTGCCCTCAAGTAGGCTTTTTCTCGTACGCAAAGGCCCTGCGGAACACACACCGCAGGGCCTTTTTTTGTGCAACGTTCCGGAGAACCGGCAGGCGCGGCAAGATGCGCCCCACCATACGGCCTCTTCATGGCACGGATCTTCATGGACTGGCAGGAGCACGGCCGGTCGCCCAACGTGGGAAAGAAGCGATGCACGCGGGCGGCTTGTCATGGCAAAGGAAGGGGCCGCTCAGTCTGTCGTCACCGTGTTTTTGAGGCTCGCGGCAGGGCGGGATCTCCTTTTTGCGTTCCGCCGGATCGTCCAGCTCCGGCAATGCCCCGCCGGCGATGGCCCACAGATAGAGCGAGGCCAGCGAACCATAAGGCGAGAAGCGCCTGCGGTACCTCTCGAAGCGCTCGCGCGGCATCTCTTTGTGGCGGTAGAGCATGCGCAGGCCGCGCCGGATGGCCAGATCGTCATAGCTCAGGATGTCGGGCCGCTGCAGGGAAAAAAGCAGCAGCATCTCGGCCGTCCAGACGCCGATGCCGCGCAGGGCGGCAAGACGGCGGCAGACTTCGGCGTCCTCCAGAGCGGCCATGCCCCGCAGATCCAGTTCCCCGTCCACCACCTGCCGGGCGATGCCGCGCATGTAGTCCACCTTGCGCGCGGAAAGCCCCAGCGCCTGCAAGGCCGTCTGCGGCTGGGCCAGCAGGGCTTGCGGCGTGACCTCGCCCAGCAGGCCGCACAAGCGTCCCCAGACCGTACGCTGGGCCGCCATGCTGATCTGCTGGCCCGTGATGGCATGCATCAGGGCCTGGAAAAGATCCGGCATGACCTCCCGGCGCACCGGGCCGATGGCCTGCATGGCCGCTGCCAGTTTTTTGTCCTTGCGGGCCAGATGATCCACAGCCGCCTGATCGTAGTGGAAAAAATTCCCTTCCGGCATCGATGCCCTCCCCTGTCTGTCCGGCCGCTTCCGGCCATCGTCCCTGCCCTTCTGATGCCACAGCTCAGCAAAAAGCAAAACCGCCTGCATGAGAACAGGCGGCTATCGTCCTGTGCGTGTCCAGGCATCCAGTTGCCGGCCCCCCATAAAAAGAGAGAGGCCCCCGGACGATTTGCCGCACTCGCCCGCCGTCTGTCCGTGTCAACGGCCCGAACGTTGGGGAATGGCGGACGCCTTCTTCCCAAAATCAGAACCACCCGCATAGCGGGTGGTTTGCTCTGGCCCTGTAAGGGCCTGTTACCGGCTGCGCCTAAAGACGCTGGCTT
>OOCH01002284.1_pt1 | contig 12378 bp, 8 predicted proteins | sample 1671641 | NCBI WGS metagenome assembly OOCH01 (sample SAMN06348177, study PRJEB24527) | human gut metagenome | biome: human gut; feature: ankylosing spondylitis patient; material: feces | host: Homo sapiens | place: China | collected 2015-10
GATAATCTGAGATGCCAAGTAGTCCACTTGACAAATTTATGCAAGACGGTAAATTGACCGGCCCTTGAACTTTTTGAGAAAAAAAACTCTAATCAGGCCATATTACATAATTTTATTTTTCTTAGATTTTTTTAAGGCCGCTTCGGGATGAAAAAAGGACGGCCCGCGCCGTCTCCCCGCCTCAAAACAATCAGACAACTCACGAGAATCACACGACAATGCCGCAGACAGGCACACCGGTGAAGGTCATGCCTCCCCGAAGGTCAGACGCATCTGATGCCAGGCGACATTGCCGTGGGTGGAAGCGGAAAGGCCCTCGTCCTCAAACCCGAAAGAGGCATAATAAGGGATCAGCCTTTCCTTGCAGGTGAGCACGACGCCCATCTTTCCCCGCTTCCGGGATTCTTCCAGCAGACGCCTGACAAGCATGGCGGCGCAGCCTCTTCTTCGAAATTCGGGAAGCGTATTGAGACCGAAGATCATCTGCCAGCGTCCGTCCGGTCTGTGCAGCGAGGCGTCGGCGTACATCTCGTCGCGCAGATCGCGCTCATCCGTAGCCATGCCGTCGATGAAGGCCACGAGACGTTCTTCGTCAAACAGAAGCCAGAAGCAGTCGGCATAGGCCTCAAGTCTTTCCCTGAATTCCTCTTCCGTGGCGGCTTCTGCGGCCGGAAAGCAGCGGCGTTCCACCTCGGATACGGCCGCAAGATCGTCCATGGTCGCGTTTCTTATGATCATGCTTCCTCCAGGCTTCCCGTCATGCCCGCAGGAAACCGTTTTTCCCATCGCCCGTCAGGCGACGTTCTCATGCCGGACATGCGGCATCATGAAAAGCCTCGCGGAAGCGGCCGTCGAAAGAGACAAGCCGCAGCGGGCTACCTTGAGTCTCCCTGCAGGGCGCAGGGTGCTTCGAATCGCTTGGCGCAGGACACGCAGGCCTTCGGCGGCGTCGCCGTCTGCACGGACGCACGAAACTCTGCGTATTCCGGCACGGCCCATATGTCCACGGGGCTTTTCTCCCCGACACTGCCGAACACCGTGCGGTTCGGCTGGCTCTCCGTCAGCGGAACGTTCAGGTACACGCAGGGAGAAATGCTTCCCTCGGCATCCACATACAGCGTTCTGTGAGCCCTCTCCCGGCAGCACGGCGCAGGCGCAGGCGCAGGAAGCGAGGCATAAAAATCACGACCTTCGGCGAGAACCTCGGCTCCGACCTCTTCCAGCACCAGACGTGCCGCCTCTATCTTCTCCCGTTCATGAGGGGCAAAGGCCTCCTTCGCCATGTCTGGGGAAGGGATGTAGTCCATGGTGCTGATGACCGCCGCATGCACGCCCCACTCTTCCATGAGCTTCGGCAGTCCGCGTACGGCCTCCACGTTGGACGCAAGCATGAGATAGGCCAGATGTATCTCCAGATGCACGGCATTTCTTTTCCGGCGAACCTCCTGAAGCAGCCTGACGGAGCTCTCCACGCGGGAAAACGGAACTCCGGCCCGGGCACCGTTGCTGGCCTCGTCCGTGCCCACGAGGGAAAAGGCCACGATGTCCATGCCGCTCGCCACTATCTGCTCCGCAAGATCCTCGGTCATGACCATGCCGCAGGTGGTGGTGGACACCGCGCATCCGGCCCGTCGCGCAAGAGACACGAAATCCATGAAATACGGATTCAGAAAAGGCTCGCCCCAGCCCTGAAGATGCACCCGCCCCGCCCTCGTCATGGCGGGCCAGAGCGCCGCAAAGGTCTCCGCGCTCATATGTCTGCTCTTCCATACGTCGGAGCGCGTGGTGTGCGGACAGTACGTACACTTTCCCATGCAGCAGGATGTCACCTCCACCTGCAGACATTCCAGCTCGCGCGGCTGAAGAAAATCCCGCAGTTCCTGAAGAAGGCCGGGAGCACGAAACTTCGCGAAAAGCCTTTTGACGTCGGTTGCCATGCTCTTCCTCCTGCTAGACGGTCCAGCTTGTTTCCAGATGCGGCATGAATTCGAAGGCTCCCCACTTCTTCTTGAAGAAGGTTATGCCGCCGTCGATGCCGAGGCCGAGGTTCAGCACGCTCTGCCCCCGCCTGACGGCTTCGTCCGCCAGCGCCTGCAAAAGGGCATCGCTTACGCCGGGAGGACAGTCATCCTGACGGAAGGCGAACATGTAGAAGGCCGTGCAGAGCGCGCTGTAGTCGCCCACGGCCATGGCAAGCAGCCTGCCCGAGGCGCTCCGCGCGGCAAAGAGCACGGTGTCCGGCGAACTTTTCACGTATGTGCCCACCCTGCCGAAAATATACCTCGTGCCGGGGGACAGCTTGCGCACCTTGAGATAATGGTCCACCAGCGCGTCGTGCTCCGGCCCCCAGCTCTCCGTGCCGATCACGGCTTCCCTCTGCGCGCGGCGCAGCATGTTGCGAAGTTTCTGTCCGGGCGTGCCCGGAAGGTTCACGCACCACCACGCGTCGCGCTCCACCACGGCCCTGCCCGGCGCCGCGGCGGGCACGGACGGCGCCAGCACCGTGATGCGCCTCAGATTCGGCATGGCAAGCGCGCAGGCCACGGCCTTCTCCAGCCGAGCCTCCCACTCCGGGGAGGGTATGGGGCACACGGCAAGCTCATCCTGCGCGGGAAAGGCCACAAGCGTGCAGCTGTCGTCCGTGGTCCAGGCGGCAAAGCCCTCGCACGAGCGCAGCGTGCGGCCGGACACGGCGCGCACATAGGAAGGAATCTGTTCCGGTACCACGGCCCGTGCGCCGAGATCGGCAAGAGCCCGTCCGGAAGACGGCCCGCGGGCCGCCGCAGGGCGCCTTGCAGGAGCCGCGGTCTCTTCCCGGCGCAGCGCGGACGAGCGCACGTTCTCGGCCGGAGCCTTTTTCCAGACGGGAGCGTCGGGGTTGCCCGGCAGAACCACGGAATCGTCGCGCCGTATCCAGGCCGAAAGCCGATGCTTCCACGTCGGCAGCACGCGGGTGAGCGTGAAGCCGTCCTCGGCCAGCATGTGCCGCAGATTTATCATATGGGCCGACCCCACGAACACCGCCGTGCCTCCGCGCTCGATGTACGGCCGCATCCTCTCGCGGAAACGCTGATCGCGCACGCTTATGATGGTGCCCGTACGTGTGGGAAATTCGGCACTCGTGCCCATCATGCCCATGAGATCTCCGGCAAGATACCGTGAGCGGTTGCTCTTCATGAGCTTCGGCCAGAAGGAGCACTCCTTCATGAACTTCACGATGCGCTCCATGGGCGCGGATTCAAGCGAGGCTATCTGCTCGGCCAGACTCTCCATGCCCATGACCGACTTGCCCATGTCGAGCGCGATGTCCCATACCTCGAGATCCACGGAATTCGTCCAGCCGTTGCGCTCGAGATACGAGGTCCAGAGGGAGAAGAACGCATACCACTGACGGCTCTCCGCCAGCACGGCGCGCACGTCGATGCGGCGCTCCTGCTGCACGCCCGCAAGCCGGGCAAAGAAGCCTTCCGGCCCGTAGACCATGCGCTCAAGACGGACGATGTCCTCTTCGGAAAGAAACTGCGCCACGCGCGGCGCATCCGGCTCGGGAGAGCGGCCGATGCGGGCCACTTCGTCCATGCTGTCGGAATCTATGGGGCCTTCCAGAAGCACGGTGTCCACGTTCTCGAAAAGGCGCCGCAGGGAATGTTCGAAGGAATAGCAGAAAAAGTGCGCGGACCCGCCTATCCAGGACGTGCGCCCGTTCTTGTCGAGTCTCCAGAGCATGGCGCAGGGGCGCTGCTGGGGAAGCGAATCGAAGAACTTCCAGCGCGACATCTCATAGCTGCTTGAGGAGGAACCTATGCTTATGGCCAGATACGCCGCCATGTCGAAAAAGCTTCCGCTGCCGGAGAGCCCTGCGGCAGGCTGCCATGCGGCAAGTTCATACGGCGCATCCTGCACGCCTCCCCACTTTTTCTTGAAGCGGGTGATGCCCTCGTTCACGCCGAGCCCGAGCAGTATGCCGGTCTTGCCCTCCGCACGGGCCCTCTCCAGCATTTCGGCAAAAAGAAGATCCGGAGCATGCGGCACATAGTGCGTCTTGGACATGCCGGGGCAGGGAATAGTCCAGCAGCAGACAGGCCGCAAGCCGGCCTTCGGAATCCCAGGCGTTGAGAAGCCGAAGGTCCGCGCCGCCGCGAAGCGCCGAAGCCGTGCCGGAATAAAGCTGACGTATGCGCGGCGGAAGAGGCATCCGTGAGAGGAACTCGGCCCACAGCCGTCTGTGCTCGGGAGAGAACTCTTTTGTTTCATCCACCGCAAGACGCTCCCTCGCGTGACGCACCGGTCCGCGGAGCCTGGAGGGCACGGGAGAAGCGGCATCCAGCGTATAGTACACATCCCGGTCCTGCACATATTCCCTGAGCTTGTCGGGCATCTGCGGCGCTATGGCGAAACAGTCGGAAGGTCTGACGCGCTCTATGGCCTTGTCGAGAGCCGACTCGAACCTGCTCACGGAAAACTCTCCTTCCTGCGGATAGCCTATGGCCATGAGCCAGTCGTCCTGGGCGACGAAGATATGACTGTCCAGCTCGAAGGAACGACCTGCCGATATGGCCTCAAGAAGGGGCCGGGAATGCTCGGGAACGGTGACTGCGGACATGAGAGACTCCTTGGCACGCTTGTGAGGAATATGCCATATGACGGCCGGACGGTAAAGAACGGCGGCTCCCGTCGGCCCCTGCGTCGTCAAACCGCCGTCTTCGTCCTTCTCCCTCAGGATTGCTGGAAAAAGCGTTTTGTGATAAGATACGGCGATATTCCTTTTCCTCAAAATTCTTCGGTGTCGTTATGTCAAGTCTGCTTCAGATCGTTCTTGTTCTTATTTGCGGCGGTTCTCTCGTGGGGCTTCTTTCCGGCATGTTCGGCATGGGCGGCGCCTTCATCATCGTCCCTCTGCTTAACATCGTCTTCACTCAGACGGGCATTTCTCCGGATCTGGTCCAGCATCTCGCCGTGGGTACCGCGCCCTCGACCATGCTCATCACCTCTCTGACGACCTTCATCGCCCACACGCGCATGGGCTCCATGCGCTGGGACGTCTGGAAAACCATGCTGCCCGGCATCATTGCCGGAGCCGTTTCCGGCGCTCTGCTGGCCCATCACATCAACGGCCGTATGCTGGAAACGCTCTTCGGCGTCATGGTCATTCTCATGTCGTTGCAGCTTTTCATCGGCCGTACGCCGCGTCCCGACGCAAGAATGAAGAAGCTCTATGTGCCGGTGAGCCTGTTCGTAGGCATGATCGCCAGCATGACCGGCGTGGCGGGCTCCATGCAGCTTCTCATCTTTCTCTCGTGGGCGGGGCACGACTGGTGCGACAGCGTAAGCACATCCGCCGCCCTCACGCTGCCCATATCTCTCACCGCCACCGTGAGCTACATGGTCCTCGGCTGGAACCAGCCGGGACTGCCGACCGGAGCTCTCGGCTATGTGTACCTTCCGGGCACGCTTTCGCTCATGATTCCGGGCATCGTCATGGCCGTGGTCGGAGCCAGACTGGCCCACTGGTCCGGACTGCCCCTGACCTCGCTCAAGCGCGGATTCTCCCTGTTCGGGCTTTTCATCGGATGCTCCATCCTCTACAGAACGGTGCTTTCCTAGACGCAGGCAAAAAGCGCGGAAAACGCTTTTCCCCGATGCCAGATTTCTCATGGTTCCGGCATATTGCCTTTTTCGGAAGGCCGCCTACAGTTACCGGCAGAAACGCGGCACCAAGCCGTATCCTTCTTTCAGGAAAACGAGGTTCCCATGTTTGAGACAGTCGTCCTTGGCAGACGTTGCAGCGACAAGGATTACAAGGAACAGGCTCCAGCGCTCCGCATAAAGCTCTTCGAGGCACAGCGGCAGTGCATAACCCGCAACATTCCCCTGCTCATCATCATAGCCGGCATAGACGGCGCAGGCCGCGGCGCAGTCATCAATCTCCTGTCGGAATGGATGGACAGCAAGCACGTGCACAACCACGTGTTCTGGATGGAAACCGATGAAGAGCGCGAGCGGCCCGACGACTGGCGCTACTGGCGCAGGCTCCCGGCAGCCGGAAGCGTGGGTGTCTTCTTCGGCGGCTGGTACGGACTTGCCATGCGCAGGTTCTGCACGGGCGACATGAGCGAAACGGCCTTCAACGCCCACATGCATCACTGCCGCGGCCTCGAGGAAAGTCTCGCCGCCTCGGGCATGGCCATAGCCAAGATATGGCTGCATCTCGACAAAAAGGAACATGCGGCACGACTCAAAAAGCGTCTGGCCCACAAGGAACTGCTTCACTTCACGCCCTACGACAAAAAGGCCTCGGAAAACTACGAGGGCCTTGCGAGCGCCGCGGCCCGGGCCATCACCCTGACCGACAGGGCCTTCGCTCCCTGGACCATCATCGACGCCGCCGATGCGAACTACCGCAATCTTGCCGTGGCAAGAGCCGTCATCTCCACGGTGGAGCGCGCCGTGGCCGCTCAGGAGGCCGCAAAAGCCCTTTCCGAGGAAAAGAGCGCCGCCGCGCCGCAGAACGTCATTTCCACGCTGGATGCTATAGACCTGAGCGCAAAGGCCGATCCGGACACCTACAAGAAGGATCTTGCCGAACTGCAGGCGGAACTGCACGATCTCACCTACCACGCCTGGCGCAAGGGCATTTCGAGCACCCTTGTCTTTGAAGGCTGGGACGCCTCGGGAAAGGGCGGAAGCATACGCCGTCTCATGGACGGCATAGACGCCCGCATCAGCCGGGCCATTCCCATAGGCGTGCCCTCCGACGAGGAGCTGGCCCATCACTATCTGTGGCGCTTCTGGAGACACGTGCCGAGAGCCGGATTCATCACCGTGTACGACAGGTCCTGGTACGGCCGCGTGCTGGTGGAACGCGTGGAAGGCCTGACGCCCCAGAAAGACTGGAGCCGGGCCTATTCGGAGATCAATCTTTTCGAGGAACAGCTCATAAGTCAGGGGAACGTGCTCGTGAAGTTCTGGCTGCACATCTCCCAGGATGAACAGCTGCGCCGCTTCAAGGAGCGGGAATCCACGCCTTGGAAGCAGTACAAGATAACCCCCGACGACTGGCGCAACAGAGAAAATACGTACTCGCCGCCGATGAAATGTTCCTCCGGACCAGCACGGAATACGCTCCCTGGCACATCGTTCCTGCGGAAGACAAAAAATACGCCCGGCTGACGGTGCTCCGCACCTATCGCGACGCGCTGAAAAAAGCCCTGAAGCACGCCGACGGGAAAAAGGACGGGCACGGCAGAAAATGACGGTCCATCCCTCTCGCAGCGCTCATCCCGCAAGCTGCAGGCCCTTTTCTTGTCCGCTTCCGTGCAACGGCAGTCTGAAAAGTATCAATGACCTGTTTTTTATGGCGTTTTCCTTGCTTACCCCCGCATTAATGGGTAAGGTGCTCAGAACGCACATTTTCCGAAACAATTAAAGGAGGCAACATGCCCGAACTCTCTCACGAAAAGCAACTTCTCATTGATGAAATACAACATCTGTCCGACCAGATGAGGGAAATAGCCTCCGCCATCTTCGCCGAACCCGAACTCGGTTATCAGGAATTCAAGTCTTCCGCCCGCCTTGCCGACTTTCTTGAATCCAACGGCTTCAAGGTGGAACGCAACCTGCTCGACATGCCCACGGCCTTCCATGCCGTCTACGGCTCCGGCGAAGGACCGAATGTGGCCTTTCTTGCCGAATTCGACGCTCTTCCCGGCCTCGGCCACGCCTGCGGCCACAATCTCTTCGGCACGGCCGCCTGCGGCGCCGCCGTGGCTCTCGCCCGCCATCTTCCCGCAGGAACCGTGCATGTGTTCGGCACGCCTGCCGAAGAAGGCAACGTAAGGGATGCCGGCGGCAAGGTCCCCATGGCGGACGCCGGCCTCTTCGACAAAATGGACGCCGTCATCGCCGCCCATGCCGAAGGCCGCACCATCCTCAAGCAGCAGCTCATTTCCCGCGCCAATCTCGAAATGGACTTCAAGGGCAAGGCCGCCCATGCCGCCGGAGCGCCGGAGAAGGGCATCAACGCCATGGACGCCGCGGCCCTTGCCGTCATGGGCATCAACAGCCTGCGCCAGCACATGACCCGAGACGTACGCATTCACGGTCTGCTCACCGATACCGGCACCTCCATCAACACCATTCCCGAGTTCGCCCGCCTGCGCTACGGCGTGCGCGCCCGCAAGCCCGAGACCCTCAACAACGCCATTGAACGCGTGGTCAACTGCGCGCGCTGCTGCGCCATGGCTCTCGGATGCCAGTTCTCCTATCGCCATTCCGCGCATCCCTACTATACCATGCGCCACAACATGCCCCTGCTGCACGCCTTTGCCGCCAACCTCGATCTGCTCGGCGAAAACTATCTTGAAGAGGTGCAGAGCAGCTATTCCACCGACATGGGCAACGTCAGCTTCAAGGCTCCCTCCATCCATCCCTACATCTCCATCGGAGACGCAAACCTCGTCGGTCATACTCCTGAATTCGCCAAGGCCTGCAACGGCGAAGGCGGCTTCAAGGGCATGCTCCTTGCCGCAAAGTCCATGTGCCTGACCGGATTCGACGTGCTCACCAGCGAAGAACTGCGCAAAAGCGCACGCCAGGCCTTTGAAACGCTTGACGACTTCGACTGATACCCCTATCCCTAATACCCCGGCGCATCACGGCACGGAACGTCCCTGCCGTGATGCGCCATTCTCACTTATCCCGTACCACGCCCAAGGAGCTCCAGGCCATGGCGAAAGAACAAATCGAAAACCTGTCCGGCATACTCGGCTTCATTGAACGAGCCGGCAACAAACTGCCGCATCCCGTCACCATCTTTCTGATCCTTACGCTCGTCGTCATGGTTCTCTCCTATATGCTGCAGGGAATCAGCATGGTCGATCCCAAGGGGAAAACCCTGGTCGTGCAGAGTCTCGTGTCCGTGGACGGCCTTACCTGGTTCCTTAAAAGCTGCGTGGACAACTTCGTCAGGTTTAAGCCTCTCGGTCTCGTGCTCGTCATGATGCTCGGTCTCGGCGTGGCCGAAGAAGTCGGCCTGCTCTCCGCCGTGCTGCGCGCCACCATACTCAGCGCTCCCCGCAGCATGGTCACGGCCATCATCGCCTTCTGCGGCGTCATGGGCAACATGGCTTCCAGCGCGGCCTTCGTGGTGGTGCCTCCCCTCGGCGCCATGATATTCAAGGGACTCGGCCGCAATCCCCTGGCCGGTCTGGCCACGGGCTTCGCCGGCTGCGCCGCGGGTCTCAACGCCAACCTTCTGGTGGTGGGCACCGACGTGGGTCTTGCCGCCATCACGCAGCAGGCAGCCCAGATCATCGATCCTTCCTTCACCGTGCATCCTGCCGTCAACTGGTACTTTATGTCGGCTTCGACCTTCCTCGTCACGGCCATCATCGTGATACTCACGGAAAAAGTCGTTGAACCCCGTCTTGAAGGCGTGGCCATGCACGAAGGCGCCATGGGCAGTGAAGACATGACCGTCACACCCGAAGAACGCCGCGGCCTGCGTGCCGCCCTCATCGGCGGCATCATCTACATCTGCCTCATTCTGCTCACCGTGGTGCCCGAACACGGCATCCTCCGCAACCCCAAGACCTTCAGCATCGTTCCCTCCCCCTTCCTTGATTCCCTCGTGCCCATACTGCTGGTCTTCTTCCTTGCCGTGTCCATCCCCTACGGCGTGAGCACCAAGGTCATCCGCAACGACAAGGACGTGGTCCGCTTCATGGGCAAGGCCATGCGGGAATTCTCCTCCTTCATCGTGCTCTGCTTCGCCGCCGGTCAGTTCGTCTCCAGCTTCGCCTACACCCATCTCGACATGTACCTGTCCATCAAGGGCGCAGCCTTCCTCAACGACACGGGCTTCTCCGGCATTCCGCTCGTGGTGAGCTTCCTCATCCTCACCGCCTGCATCAACTTCTTCATAGGCAGCGCCATGGCCAAGTGGGCCCTTCTGGCCCCCATCTTCGTGCCCATGCTCATGCAGATGCAGCTCTCCCCCTACTTCGTGCAGGCCGCCTACCGCGTGGCCGACTCCACCACCAACGCCATCTCGCCCCTTGAACCCTTCATGGCCTTCATCATCGGCGTGGCTCAGAAGTACGCCAGAAACGTGGGCCTCGGCACCATCATCTCCCTCATGCTGCCCTACGCGCTCGGCATCCTCTTCTTCTGGGGAATGTTCCTCATCTTCTGGATGGAAGTAGACCTTCCCCTCGGTCCCGGAGCGCCCGTCTTCCTGTAAACATTCCAACTACGCCGGAGCGGCCCTCCGCTTCGGCGCATCCTTGCGCCGCCGGCCGTCAGACCTGCGGCGCAGCCCGATCACCCCTGTTCTAAAAAATCCTTTTCAATATGCTCTATGCAGGAGGCCATGTGGAATACTTCGACTTTGAAATCATGGGACTCAAGCGCAAGCTGCCCTTCGTCAAGATCGGCGAAAATCTCGCACTTGCCAGCTTCGTCGTGCTTTCCGACACCGAACTCATCCAGACCGTCGCTCCGGAACTCATGAAGCGTCTTCCGGAAGTGGACGTCCTCATGACGGCCGAGGCCAAGGGTATCTGCCTCACCTATGAAATCAGCCGTCTCATGGGCATGAAGGACTTCGTGGTGGCCCGCAAGAGCCGCAAGCCCTACATGCAGAATCCCATTTCCCATTCCGTGTTCTCCGTCACCACCCAGAAGGAACAGACCCTCTGGCTCGACGGCTGCGAGGCGGAAAAGATCCGCGGCAAGAGAGTGGCCCTCATCGACGACGTCATCGCCACCGGCGAATCCATCGAAGCCATCGAATCCCTGGCCCGTGCCGCAGGCGCCAACGTGGTGGCCCGCGCCGCCATTCTGGCCGAACTGCAGTCCGTCCATCGCAAGGACATCATCTACCTGAAGGAGCACTACGTCTTCCGTCCCAATCCCGACGGGACCTACACGCCCCTGGACAGACTCGACTGATGCTCCCCGGATGGACGGGCCCGTGTCCCGTCCATCCGGACCGCGCACAACGGCCGGTCCCGCGCCCCGGGCTCGTCCTTCATTCAGGCTCTCAAAAAGGCGGTCGCCTCCGTGCGATTCGCCTTTTTTTGCGGCAAAAACGCGACAACCCGGCATAACATATCATAATATATCGTATTAGACTCGACATTCACACCGCCGTCGACCCGGACGATCATACCTGCGGTCCCATAGACGGAACCGGGGAATTGCCCTCGCCGACAATGTGAACAGAGCCTGCCGACGCGGCCAATCCAAATACACGGCGGCCAAGGTCAGTCTTGCCGGCGGCGGCCGTCTGCGCTCTCCAGGCTCTGCACCATTCCCGCCGCCTGGCCGGGACTTGCCTGCAAGAATCCCGACCATACCTCCTGCGAAGCTCTCTGCCCCCTGCGAAACCGCTGCCTTCTTCTGCCCCTGCGGCCCCTGGAAGAGGACGCCTTCTCCCGCCCTGCGGAAATGCAGGAAAACTTCGTTCATCAGGAGCGCGCAAACATCATTGTGTCCTCCAATCCCTGCAACCGCAGAATCCTCTCCGGCGGGACTCCGGACAGTCATGTGGCTCGGCCCGCAGAAAAAACGGTCTGCCCGGCAGGACTCTCCGAATTCATGACTTGACGCAGCCCACAACAAAGGTTAGTTCGCCGAAAGCTCTCATTCGCATCACCCCTCAGCCGTGTGCTTGAAAACCACGTAAAAAACAAGTCATGAAAAACGTCACCGTCTCCCTCTCGTTCATGCTTCTCGGCGTCGTGTTCTGCGCCTGCCTCATCGCCTCCAATCTTCTGGAAACAAAGATCATCCAGCTCGGGCCCGTCACCATCACTGCGGGATTTCTGGTTTTTCCCATCTCCTACATCATCAACGACTGCATTGCCGAAGTCTGGGGATTCGGCAAGGCCAGACTCATCATCTGGCTGGGATTTGCCGTCAACTTCGCCATGGTGGCGCTCTTTCAGATTGCCGTGGCGCTGCCCGCCGCCCCCTTCTGGGAAGGCGACGCCGCCTTCCGCTTCATATTCGGCCTTGCTCCCCGCATTGCCGCATCAAGTCTTCTGGCCTTTCTGCTCGGCTCCTTTCTCAACGCCTACGTCATGAGCAGAATGAAAATCGCCAGCCGGGGCAAACACTTCTCCGCACGCGCCATACTCTCCACCCTCGCCGGAGAAAGCGCGGATTCCTTCATCTTCTTTCCTCTCGCCTTCGGCGGTCTCGTGCCCGTGCAGGAACTTCTGAAGATGATGGCCATCCAGATATTCGCTAAAACGGCATACGAAATCGTGGTCCTGCCCCTCACCATTCGCGTGGTCTCCTTGCTCAAGCACGTTGAGGGCATGGACGCCTACGATACGGATATTTCATATAATATACTAAAAATAAAAGAAATTT
>OOCH01002294.1_pt1 | contig 12326 bp, 8 predicted proteins | sample 1671641 | NCBI WGS metagenome assembly OOCH01 (sample SAMN06348177, study PRJEB24527) | human gut metagenome | biome: human gut; feature: ankylosing spondylitis patient; material: feces | host: Homo sapiens | place: China | collected 2015-10
CCCCCTCTCTCCAAAACATTCAGCCAAAGGGTAAAAACCGTCTGCGCTACATACCCGCACAAACCCTCCGAACCGACTCTATCGTTCCAACCAACAACCCACAACAACCAACAACCTTACACACCCTTCCCACACTCCTCTTATCACAACAAACTCCATCATACACAAAAGATATTCCAACCTGGAAACCAAACCAATACATTTAACAACCCAACAACTACTCTCGTAAAAAAAGAGTCTCTTTTTCCACCACGCCAAACAATGGGAGATATTCAAACGGTTTGTTCGCATATTTCGATCCGTTTCGTTATCTTTGCTAACCGAAAGAACAGAAAGAGATATATCACATCGACCCTCTCAACAACAGGTGCCGATGCTGTGTCTCCAACCTACTTTTCATTGTCCATTCAACAGAATAACAAAACTCAAAAATCAATATGAATCGCGTAGAGTATGCATTGGCACACGCCACTGAAACCAAAGCCCTGCGTATTGGTGCAGGAATTCTGCCTCAAACCGGAGAACTCTTCAAAGAACTCTTCCCTGGCTGTCGTGCCATCATTGTAGCCGACCCAACCACCTTCCGTGTCGCCGGAGGAGATGTCCAAAAAAGCCTTACCGAGGCCGGCGTCGCCCAAGACACTCCTCATATCTTCACCGCTCCCGACCTGCATGCGGAATGGACCTATGTCGAAGAGCTCGACGCTGTCCTGAAAAACACAAACGCTATCCCCGTGGCTGTCGGATCGGGAACCATCAATGACCTGACCAAACTCTGCTCTCATCGCAACGGTCGCCGCTATATGGTTGTAGGAACTGCTGCCTCCATGGACGGATATACCTCTTTCGGTGCCTCAATCACCTTCGAAGGTGCCAAACAGACCTTCTCCTGCCCGGCTCCACTCGGCGTGCTGGCCGACACCGCAATCATCGCCGCTGCTCCCAAAGAGATGACCGCAAGCGGTTATGCCGACCTCTTCGCCAAAATCCCGGCCGGCGCTGACTGGATCATCTCGGACGCCCTGGGGGTTGAACCTCTCGATGAACGGGCATTCTCTATCGTACAAGATGGATTGCAGGACGCCCTCGGAGACCCTGAAGGGGTACGCCGTGGAACCATCGAAACCATCGAACCCCTGATCGAAGGACTGATGTTGGGCGGATTCGCCATGCAGGCTCACCAATCCAGCCGCCCGGCCAGTGGCGCTGACCACCAGTTCAGCCACCTCTGGAATATGGAACACCACACTATGGCCGATGGCCATACCCCGTCACACGGATTCCAGGTCAGCATCGGACTGTTGGCCTCAACCGCCTACTACGAACAGTTCCTCAAAAGCGACATCGCCAATCTGGATATCGAAGCCGCTGTGGCTGCATGGCCAGACCAGGCCGAAGCCGAACGCTACGCCCTGGAGCTGTACGCCGGTACCGACTTCCCGGAAATCGGACTCAAAGAGACTCGTGCCAAATATATCGACAAAGATCAGCTGAGAGTGCAACTCACCACGTTGAAAAACAACTGGCCAGAAATTAAAGCCCGACTCGAAAAACAGATTGTGCCCTTCGACGAGGCAACCCGCCGATTGCGCATCGTGGGCGCTCCCACATTGCCCGAAGAGATCGGCATCTCACGTGAACGCATGAAAGCCAGCGTAATCCGGGCACAGCATATCCGCCGCCGATTCACCATTCTCGACGTCGCCGTCCGCACAAACCTGATCGACCAGTGGACAAATGCCATTTTTGGCCCGGGTGGCGTCTGGGAAATCAAATAAACAACTTATTAACAACCCCGAACTAAACAGTTGTCATCCCGCCCGAGCACTGTCCCGAGCCCAGCTGAATCAACCTAATCCATCTTCAACCCGTACCGATGAACAACAACCAGACAACTTCGACCAAAACAGCAGATCCGCAACAGGAAAATAACCTGAGCCCGGAGATAACCAAACTTTTCAAATATTGGCAAACCCGTACCATTATTGCTACCATGATCGGGTATGCCCTCTTCTATTTCGTCCGGAAAAACTTCTCGTTTGCAATGACCGGACTGGAAACCGATCTGGGCATCTCCAAAACAAGTTTGGGTATCTTCCTGACCCTGCATGGATTGATCTACGGCGTTTCCCGATTCTTTAACGGCATGCTGGCCGACCGGGTCAATGCCCGATTCTTTATGGCAATCGGCCTGGCTCTCTGTGCTCTGGCAAACTTCGCCTTCGGTTTCGGACAGGATATTGCAGGTTGGATTACCGGGGTACAAGATGGCTCCCAGTTTACCAATACCCTGATTCTCTTTATGGGTATTCTCTGGGTCGCAAACGGCTGGCTGCAAGGTATGGGCTTCCCCCCATGTGCCCGACTGTTGACCCACTGGATCCCCCCAAAACAACTGGCTACGAAAATGTCGGTGTGGAATACCTCACACTCTATCGGCGCCGGTTTGGTCGTCATCCTCTGCGGATACATCATGGGTACAATGGGCGTAGGTGAAAACCATGTAGGCGCCTGGAAATGGTGCTTCTGGATCCCATCGGCTATCGCTATGGCCGGATCTATCGGACTCTTTATTACCCTCCGGGATACCCCACGATCCGTAGGTCTTCCCGAACTCCCAGGTACCGAAAAACAAAACGATACCAACAACGAATCCAAAAAAAGAGACAAACACCTGCTCAAACGAATGGTGTTTGCAAACCCGTTGATCTGGATCCTCTCTCTTGCCAATTTCTTCGTCTATATCGTCCGATTCTCCGTGCTGGACTGGGGTCCCTCCCTGCTCAAACAATCGAAAGGAATCTCGCTGGAAATGGCCGGATGGCTGGTGGCTCTCTTCGAAATCGCCGGTATCATCGGCATGCTCGTTGCCGGTTGGGCCACTGACCGATACCTGAAAGGCCGGGCACACCGAACCTGTGTCATCTGTATGGGAGGTGCAGCCCTGTTCATCTTCCTCTTCTGGGAATTGCCGCTGGGATCTCCCATTTGGTTGAACTTCCTGCTGCTGTGCTGCGCCGGGTTCTGTATCTACGGCCCCCAGGCTCTGATCGGTATCGCCGCCGCAAACCAAGCTACAAAAAACTTCGCTGCTACCGCTTCCGGATTCACCGGACTGTTCGGTTACGCAAGTACAGTGGTCTCTGGTGCAGGTCTGGGATATGTCGCCGAACACTACGGATGGGATTGGGCATACATCACCATGATCACAATGGCCTTAATCGGTATGTTTATCTTCTCGCTGATGTGGCGTGCTAAAATGGATGGATACGACCGCCTCAATGCACAATAACCTCGTGGCCTGAAAGCGATCTGATAAACGTTAAGTAGAGCCCAAACACAAATAAAAAGAAAGAACGCTCCAAACCATAAACAGAAGCGTTCTTTCACATTCCATGCAAATACCAATGCAATAGTATAGAGGTGTAAAACCGATACAAAATCCGCGCAGACCCGATGCACAACCAAACATTGCCCCTGCACCATCTCAGAAGGGTATTGTTCCACTCGGGACATTGACGGTGATCGTACACACCTCCTATTACAAACAATACCCAAACTACCAACCTGCTGTCGAATCCGAACTAATCTGGTAAAACTTACTCGGCATGTGCCATGCGGCTAACAAGGCTGCAAACCATACAACAACGGCGCACACCCCGACTCTTCAAACAATTAAAAACATGAACAACGACACCTTAAAAGAGTTTTACACCCCGTTCAACCAGGAGGAGCTGATCCATAAACTCTCCGCAATCCGCCATGTAGCTCTGGATATGGATGGCACAATCTATATGGGTTCAACTCTCTTCCCGTGGACAAAAGCATTCCTGGCTCAACTCGATGCTTTGGGTATCGGATATTCGTTCCTGACCAACAACCCGTCCAAAAATATCGACGACTACCTGCACAAACTGGACAAGATGGATATTCAAGTCCCGCGTGAAAAGATGTACACCTCTGCCCTGGCGACAATCGACTATATCAAAACCAAACACCCTGAGGCCAAACGCCTCTTTCTGCTCGGTACCCCCAGCATGATCGCAGAGTTCGAAGCTGCAGGGTTCGAATCCGCCCCCTCTACCGAAGGCGACATTCCCGATATGTTGGTCGTTGCATTCGATATGACCCTGCAATACGACCGACTCTGCCACGCTGCGTGGTTAGCAACCCAAAATATCCCCTACGTGGCAACAAATCCAGACCGTGTCTGCCCGACAGATAAAGCCGAAGTGCTGGTGGACTGCGGATCCATCTGCAAATGTATCGAACACGCCACCGGACGTAAACCCGACCTTATCCTGGGGAAACCCGACCCCGGTATGCTAACAGGTATTGCATCACGATATGGTCTGAAACCCCACGAAATCGCCATGGCCGGGGATCGTATCTATACGGATGTGGCAACCGCACAAAATGCCGGCGCATTCGGCGTATTGGTCCTCTCCGGTGAGACCACGCTCGACACTGCACTCAGCTCCAATCCGCAACCCGATCTGACCGCCCGTACGCTGAAAGAGTTCGGAGATCTGCTGGAAAGGGCACATCGCTAAAACAAGGCGCCAAAACTGATTTGGCTGACTGGCTGACAAGGGCTGCCCCCTCATCAGCTCTCATACAAGAAGCACAATCCAAAGCAAAATAAGAACACCCCGTAACCTTTACAGTTACGGGGTGTTTTCTTTATAACTCGTCTCGCAAGTCAATACCACATCGACTGCGCCACTACTGTTTGAGTCCACCACCCAAAGCCCGGTACAACGAAACTGTCGCTGTCAACTCTGCCAAAATCGCATCGTTAACCGCAATCTCTGAATCGAACAGCTGACGTTGTGCGTCCAATACATCCATGTAGCTAACCACACCATTGACATACTGCAATTTCGCCAAATTGTTGTACGACAAAGCCGAACGATACAACGCATTGGCCGAACGACGCATCTCCTTGCTTTTACGGTAGGTAATCAAAGCATTGTTGACCTCTTTGAACACCTCCAAAATCTTCTTCTCATAAGCGTAAACCTCCTGCTCATAAGCAGCCTGCGCCGCCTTGTGGGCTGCCCGTTTACGCCCTAACTGGAACAGAGGCCCCGTAATAGCACCCGAAACAAACCATGTCGGACTTTTCAAGAAATCGGTAAACTCAGCATTCTCTGCACCCAACTTGGCCGTCAACCGGAACTTGGGGAACATGTCGGTCAACGCAACGCCCACCTTGGCATTGGCCTCCCTCAAAGCCTGCTCCGCCTGAAGCACATCCGGACGACGCTCCAACAACGTCGAGGGCAGATCAACCGGAAGCTCACACCCCATCGTGATGTTGCTCAAATCCCCACCCCCACGAGGAATAGAACTCGGAAACTCGCCCAAAAGAACCGACAAATCATTCTCCTTGAGCTTTATCTCATTCTCCAGCTTCGGCACCAGGGTCTCCGTACGTGCCAACTCTACCAAACTCTGCCGATAGGGTATCTCGGAGGTCAAGCCCCCCTCATAACGTAATGTGGCAAAATGAACCGCATCTCGACGTGCATCCAACGTCTGACGTACAATCGACAGCTCCCGGTCAAGAGCCTTCAAATCAAAATACATCTGTGCTACCTGAGATACAATCGTCAACTGCAAGGCCCGCTGAGCCTCGACCGATTGCAGATATTGGGCAACGGCAGCTTCATTCTGCCACCGAAGATTTCCCCAAATGTCAAGCTCCCAGTTAAAGGCAAAATTGGCCTGCAACTCCGGATCATATTTCTTGCTACTACCACCATAATTCAGGTATTCACGCTCGCCATACAGATTAAACCCAACACCCGGCATCATATTGGCAAAGGTAATCCGTTTGGCCGCCATCAACTCCCGAATCCGTGCCGCTGCTGCCAACATATCCTTGTTGTGCTCCAGCGCCTTCGAAATCAAACCCTGCAATACCGTATCGGCGTAGAGCGTGCTCCATCCAATATCAGAGGCTATCCCCTCGGTCATCCCCCCCTCATCGAATGTCGCAGGAACATCCAATTCCGGGGTGCGAAACTCTCGCCCCATCCGACAAGAATAGAGGCTCAAAACCGCTACTGACAATATCAATATATGTAATAAGAGTCGCTTCATGTCACTGTTTTTTGTGTTTATCTCCAAATGAGATATGAATGTGAGGCAGATTTACCTTCGGGATACGCACCTTAGGCAAATGCAACTCCGGTAAATGGAAGTAATCCTTGAACTTGCAAACAAGGACAAAGAAGAACGGTACCAAAACAATACCTACAGTAATGGCAACGATCATTCCGAAGAATACACCGGTACCGATCGAGTGACGGCTGGCAGAACCCGGTCCCGAAGCCAAAACCATCGGCAACATACCCAAAACGAATGCCAACGATGTCATCAAAATCGGTCGGAAACGCAACTGTGATGCACGAATCGCCGCTGTAGCAGGATCAATGCCCTCATTGACCTGTATCTTCGCAAATTCGACAATCAAAATGGCATTCTTGGCCGCCAAACCCATCAACGTCACCAAACCGATCTGGAAATAGACGTCGTTCTCCAAACCGACGGCCGCAATACCCAAATAGGCTCCTAACGCAGCAATCGGCAACGAAAGCAGCACTGCCAACGGGACAATCCAACTTTCATACTGCGCCGCCAGGAACAGGAATACGAACAACAGTACCAAAGCCAACACCTTGCCCGTCTGACCAGAAGCTCGCTGCTCCTGGAAAGACAAACCACTCCAGGCCAAACCTATATTGTCCGGCAGATGCTCCGCAACGATCTTCTCGATCTCGGCCATCGCCTGTCCCGAACTGGTTCCCGAAGAGGGCGTAACCTGCATCGGAGCCGAAGTGTACATATTGAAACGGGTGATACTTCCCGGACCGGTCGTATAATAGGTGTTACCCAAAGCGGAGAGCGGTACCATAGCCCCTGACTTGGTCTTGACAAAGAACAGGTTAATGTCATTGCTGCTGGTTCGGAACGACTCGTCCGCCTGAATGTAAACACGATAAATACGGTTGAACATATTGAAGTCGTTCACGTAAACCGACCCCAAATAGGCCTTCATCGTGGAGAAAATATCAGACATCGGAACTCCCAGCAATTGCGCCTGGTCTCGGTCAACATCAAAATACAACTGGGGAATGGCCGACTGCAACGAGGTGGAGACATTCGCCAACGCTTTCGACTCTGCCGCATAATGGGTAAACGTATCCACTGCAGCTACCAAATCATCCCACTGAGCACCCGCACGTGCCTGCAACTGGAACTCAATACCACCAGCCGCTCCCAATCCCGGTACAACCGGAGGACGACTCGTATAAATGCTCACCTCGGGATAGTCATGGAACGCCTGCTGTACATCACGCATCACCTCGTCCACCTTCTGCTTGCGTTCTCCCCACGGCTTGAGAATCACTGTCAACATGGCTCGTCCCTGGTTCGTACCCACACGGGAACTGGAACCGGTGACATTTTGAACGTACTCGACTGACTCGTGTTTGTTGAGATATGCAACAGCCCGTTCGGTCACTTCGCGTGTGCGCTCAATGGTCGTTCCCACGGGCATCACCAACTCCACATTGAAATAACCCTGGTCCTCCTGCGGAATAAAGCCCGATGCAATAAACTTATTCAACACAAAAATCAACACCAGAATCATCCCGAAACCGGCCAAAACCCGCCTGCGATGATTAAAGACCACTCGCAAAATCCCGGTGTACTTCTTATTTCCCTGATTCAACCAAATATTGATCTTGCGGAAAACAATGTTCTTCTTGCCGGTCTGGGGCTTGAGAATGATCGCACACAACGCCGGAGAGAGCGTTAACGCCACAACCGCAGATATAAGCACCGACACCACAATCGTTACCGAGAACTGCCTGAACAGCGATCCCGTAATGCCGGACAGAAAACTTACCGGAACAAACACCGCAGCCAATACCAAAGAGGTCGCAATCAACGCTCCGGTCAACTCTTTCATGGCAATGTGCGTGGCATCGCGCGCTCCGATCTTGCGCTGCTCCATGATACGTTCGACATTCTCGACCACGACGATCGCATCGTCCACCACAATACCAATGGCCAATACCAGACCCAACAAAGTCAACGTATTGAGCGAAAAGCCCATGATCAACATGAACCCGAACGTGCCGACCAACGAAATCGGAACGGCAATAATCGGAATCAAGGCCGTACGCCAACTCTGCAACGAGAGATAAACCACCAGGATCACCAAAAAAAGCGCCTCAAACAACGTCTTGTAAACCTCGTGGATAGACTCCGAAATATATTCGGTCATATCGAACGGAAGCAGATACTCCATGCCGTCAGGGAAGTTCTTGGAGATATCCTTCATGGCATCCTTAACCTCCTGTGCCACCTCCATGGCGTTGGCTCCCGGCAGCATGTAAACACTCAAAATCGCTGCATTGCTGCCATTCAATCCACTCTCCGTATCGTAAGACTGAGCCTCCAACGATACCCTCGCCACATCACGCATGCGAATGAACGAACCGTCCGGATTGGCTTTGACCACAATGTCCTCGAAATCCTTGGCTGTCGAAAGTCGTCCCTGAGCCGTCAACGGAATCGTAACATCGATATCCTCAACCGGCGGCTTGCCCAACTCGCCGGCAGCCGACTCCCGGTTCTGATCCTTCAAAGCATTCTGCAAATCCTTCACCGTCAAACCAAAGCTGGCCAAACGATCCGGATAAACCCAAATCTGCATGCCGTAATAACGGCTACCTACGTTCGAGACACGCCCCACACCCGGTACACGCCGCAACACATCGACAACGTTAATCGTCGCATAGTTACTCAGATAGATCTCGTCAAACTTCGGATCATCCGACACCAACGCTACCGTCAACAACTGACTGGGAGACTGTTTCTCTACCGAAATACCGTTCTGCAAAACCTCCGCCGGCAAACGTGCCTCTGCCAACTTAACACGGTTCTGAACCTCAACCGCTGCCAAATCAACGTCACGATTCACATCGAAGGTAATGGTAATCGACAAACCTCCCGAATTGGAGCTGCTCGACTCCATGTACAACATGCCCGGTGTACCATTCAACTCCTGCTCGATCGGAGTGGCCACAGCCTGCGAAACAGTCTCGGCATTGGCTCCCGGATAAGAGGCACTCACCTTGACAACCGGCGGCGTAATCTGAGGATACTGCTCCACCGGCAACGACACCAAACCGATGATGCCCACCAGTACGATCAAAACCGACAATACGGTCGATAGTACCGGCCTGTCTATGAAAAATCCCGGCTTCATCGATTATGCTGATTTTTAAGGGTGCCGGGTGCACTTCCCTCTTGATCCACGGTGGCTGTAGAGGAGGTGTCCTCAACCGATTTCTGACTATGTGCTGCCTGAGATGAACCTGCAAGCTGATCCGATCCCGCAGTCTTGCGTGCTGCCTGAGCCGCTGCCTCACGCTCTACCTTCTTTTTCTGAGATACGGGCTGAACGGCCTCGTAAATATCCTGCAAATCATTGTGAAGGGTATCCTGCTTCCTGGCCGTACTGCGACCGGAACGTGACACTCCACTGTTGCGGGTCTTGCGGGCCTGCTCCATCTTCTGAGGCAAGGAGTCTGTCGCCGACGAAGCCGATGCCAAAGAATCAGCCTCCGGTGAAACCCTCCGAGTGCTGTCAGCTCCGGCTCCATCCGACTGCCAGGTCACCCGCTGCCCATGCTGCAACTTCTGGAAGCCCTCGGTGACAATCCGCTCTTCGCGAGAAAGTCCTCGATCTACCACAACAATATTATTCTGTTCAACTCCCAGCTCTACAAAACGCTTCTCGGCGATACTGTCGGGACGCACAACGTAAACATAAGCTCCTCCCTTTTCGATAATGACCGCCTTGCGGGGAATCACAATCACATCCTCCAACACATCCAGCAACAGACGTACCCGGGTAAACTGGCCCGGCAACAACACCTGATGCGGATTGGGCAAAATGGCACGTACCCCAAAAGTTCCCGTCTGCGGATCAACCTGAGGTGAGGCAAAATCTACAATACCCTTCTCGCCATATACTGAGTTATCAGCCAACGTGACTGTAACTGTCGGCTGCCAGGAACGTGAGGTGTCCAATTCACCCAAATGAACGTTACGACGTTGACTGCGCAGATAATCAAGCGCCGTCAACTTAAAATCGACCTGAACCGTGTCGCTTTTGACAACCGTCGCCAATCGGGAAGAGTTCGATTTCCCAACCAACGACCCAATATCCGCATAACGTTCGCTGATATAACCGGTGAGCGGAGAACGCACCACCGTATAACTCAACTCCAATTCGGCTTGCTTGAGATCGGCCTCACTCATCGAAACATTCGCACGTGCCATGTCCAATGCCGCTACCGCATTGTCCAAATCAAGCTGACTCGCCGCATTCTGCTCGTAAAGAGGACGCAAACGCAATACGTCACGTTCCGCTTTCGCAGCCTGAGCCTCGTCCTTCTTCAGCTGAGCCTTGGCCTTCTCAACCCGAGCCTTGTACTGATCGTCATTGATGTAGAACAGCGGCTCGTTCATCTGAACCAGTTTACCCTCCTCGAAAGTCATCTTCTCCAAGAAGCCCTCGACACGGGCGTGAACCTCAACCCGACTCACCGCCTGGATCAAACCTACATAATCTCCATAAATCTCTACGTTGTCGACTGCCACATTCTCGACAGTCACTACCGGAACATCAACAGGTGCTTCCTTACACCCGCCCAGCAGGACAACCCATGCAAACATTCCGCATAAAATGCGTAACCTGCTTCTCATAAACTCTTATTTTATTCTACTATCGGCGGACAAGATATGTATTTTTTCATGAAAAGATTCGTCCACTCCGTCGAATTGCACATCCACATGTGCCGATCCACTCCCCGCTAAACCGCCCAAAAGCCCCCCTAAAAACAGCACAATTTTGGAAGTCAATGCGTTAAATTTACAACACTTCCCTCTCCGTGTGTCTAAACAAAATCATTCCAATCGCAATATTTTCCTGCAGTAAAAAAGCCTGAAACCGCCTAAAAAGGGCTTCACCCCCCCTTTTTAACACAGCTACACCCGGAACAAAGTCCGGGTGTAGCTGCCTATTTCGATTTATATTCCGACGGGGACATCCCGGTATGATGTTTGAAATATTTGCCAAAAAAGGACTGCGTGGAAAAGTTCAACTCATAGGCAATCTCCTGAATGCTCAACCCCGAATAGCGTAACAACGCTTTGGCCTCCAAAATCACATAACGGTCAATCCACTCGGCTGCCGAACGTCCACTGACCTCCTTGATCACCGAAGAGAGATATTTGGGCGTAATGTGCAACTGATCCGCATAGAACCCCATGCTACGCTCCTGCTTGTGATACTTGGTCAACAAACTCATAAACTGTACGAAAAACTCCTCCCTGCGTCCACGATGTACATTCATCTCGGGAGCATGACGCCGATAAACAGACAAAATCTTATAAAGAAATGCCTCCAACAAACGCTGAACAATGGCTACCCGATATTGCTCTTCCGTGGCTATCAACTCGCTCCGCAATGCCCCGTACATCTTGTGCAATACATCGCTCTCCTCTTCATTCATCTTGACCAAAGGATGGTCTTTCATATACATGAACAAAGGAATCGCCTCTGTCAAATCAATATGAACCTCCTGGATAAACTGAGATGACAGCACAATCACACTCGCCTCAAAATCATCGCTCTGCGACCGAAACTGCAACAAATGCTCTCCATGCAAAACGGCAACCATCCCCTCCTCCAGACGATTCTCGGACAAATTTACCGTCCCGGTCAAATAGCCTTTGTGGCAAAGCATCAAAGCAACGCCATCAATCCGATGAGGATACTCAAACAGCTTGACATCCAAATGGACCCGATCTGCCACCAACAACTGATTGCTCAACTGAAAAGAATCGACATTCTGCCTCGATGGATCGCAACGAAACAGATCCGAAATGGAATAAATACCCGGATCACCTGCTTTGGCCTGAGTACTCTTCATATTTACCATTTTTTCCTTTTTTGACCCGCAAATATATATTTTATCTCTGGTTTAACGCTCTATTCAGCGAAAAATAGGAGTTTTTGAACAAAAAAGATGAACATTACGACTTTATGCATGCGCACCGATGCATAACCTTTGCAATCATGAAATTAGTACGATTTGTTGGGGTACTCCTGCTGGCAGGACAACCCTCTTTGAATATATGGGCTGGCAACCTCACCCCATCCCAATCCGCTGAACCCAGCGTTAAGGAGTCTGTACAGCTGGTTCCGACTCAGCCCTCCCAAAACACATCTACTCCCA